>Ga0129306_1000712_pt1 | contig 47527 bp, 42 predicted proteins | sample P827metagenome_FD_94438 | JGI IMG/M metagenome (GOLD analysis project Ga0129306, IMG submission 94438) | Capybara group fecal microbial communities from Wisconsin, USA - P827 metagenome | ecosystem: Host-associated > Mammals > Digestive system > Large intestine > Fecal | place: USA: Wisconsin... | reverse complement strand
GTGCGGCATTGTGACCGTAAAGCTTACGTTCTGCCTTGTCGAAATCCTTGAAATCCGGGAATCCGAACCAGTCATCAAACAGGTTTTCTCCAAAAAGACTCGGTACTAACATCATAATTGCCTCCTTTACTCTTATGGCTTCTGCCATTCTTCTGAGCAAGGGGGACGGAGTGTTTGGATCGTTGGAACTTTAAGTCCTTGCGGTCTTCTCTGTTCCTCTGTTCGATTCTCATTATACTCGGATTATTAGCACTTGCAAGAGGTGAGTGCTAATTTTCTGTGAAGCTTTTGTGAACCCTTCTCCCGGACCGGTTTCCTTTTACATTGCCGGTTATTTCCGCAGAAACCCGACGATCCGGTCCTGAAACTCCTGATAGAAGGGTTTGCATGGTTTGTGTTCATGTGTAACCTCCTATTGTGTGGTGCTGTTTTCTTGTTTCTAAGCACATTATGCACCAATAATCGTGTATGTTGGCATCGGAAATATGCACAGAATTAGGTGTATGTTTAGCGCAAAACATACACTCCTACTTCGTGCATATGTATGGTAGAATATCTACCATGAAGAAGTGCGGGGAATTAAAAATCGTGCGAAAGCCCGCACATATTGTATATAGGTATAGTTAGTCGTTTGATGGACCAGGAAGGAAAAGAGAGATGCTTAAATATAAGATAGATGTGAAACAGGCACTGAAGGACAAGGGGTACACGACCTACTCGCTGAGGCAGAAAAAGATAATGGGGGAATCGACGATCCAGAAGTTCCGGACCGGAGAAATGGTCTCCTACGAGGTTTTAAACCAGCTGTGCCGGATGCTCTCCTGTCAGCCGGGCGACCTGCTGATGTATGTGCCGGATCAGACAAATTTGGACGACAGTGATCAAAGAAAAGCATGACTCCATACGGCAGCGGCCAGGATCAATGATTTTATACCGTGATTGCATCAACATCCGCACCCCCAGTGATGACCGCCTTGAAAGACTGTTTGACAAGCTCAACGAAGCCGAAGGAAAAATAACAGCTGTTATCGGAGAATTCAATGGTATGAAGAATACTCTTTCGACAAAATATAAGATACTGTTTTTCTGTGCCGTTTTTACACTGTTTTGCTGGATTATATTAGGATTCTTGGCAATCTACAAAGGAGATGTCCCCGGCGGAATATTTGATCTGTTTCTGATTCTGCCGGTTTCTCTGATGTTTGCCGTATTGAAAAACCCAAAGCTGCCCCTTGCTGTTCCGATCGCAGTTCTTGGAGGCTTTGTGGCGACTATGCTTCCTGTTATGACTTTTCCGAGATTATCGGTTATTTTAGGAAGAGAAAGTCATACGATTGCTGTGATAATCTTCCTGTCAGGATTTTTCTCATTGGGAACGGGGGGCTGGGGAAGTATTACAGCATACCATTGGATCAACGAACGACTGCTGGCGACGCTGCCTGAACAGGATCAGCATCATACAATAGATACAAAGGAAGTAAAAACAATGGAGATAAATAAAGAATCCTGGGATTTTATCACAGACCTTGATGCGCCGGATTTTGCAGAGAAATTTGAAAATCTCATACAGGCATATGTCAGGAATGCCTGTTCCGATAAGAAACGCTTTCCTGTCAGGGAAGATGTCTATTTTTTTAGAAGTGTAACATCGGAGTCAAACTGGCTCTGTAAATGGCCATTGCCCGCCCGGTCCTATTTCAAAAGTCCCACAGAGAGAGAACTCGACAGATTAAGCGGATTTCTTTACTATTATAAGGCTGTAGGCATGCGGGATGATTACGAGGCCATTTACGGGAGTGACGAAGAAGCGTATTTGCATTTCATCCGCGCGTATCGGGTATTATTGGATGCGCACAGAGCAGGCTACGCGGGGGAACAAAGTAAACGTAAAAAAGAGACTGGAGACAAAACAAAATAGAAGCCCCATCCCAACAGCTCGCAGTCTGCCAAAATAGAACTTCCAAAGTGCGCCTTCAGGGACTCGAACCCTGGACAAATAGATTAAGAGTCTACTGCTCTACCAACTGAGCTAAAGGCGCATGTATAAGGTTTTGTATGTCATGTTCTCCGTGACACAAATAGCATTTTACAGTCATGACGCAGGTTTGTCAACAATTTTTTTCTGTGATTTTTAAAACTGTCCGCGGCGCCCCTGGGGATGCCGCGGACATGTGAAAAAAGGCCGTTTTACAGCGCCTTCTCGATCAGGGCCTTCAGTCCCGCAAGGTTCTGCGCGCCGATCGCGCGGTTCACGACCGCGCCGCCCTTGAAGACGACAAGATTCGGGATGCTCATGACCTGGTACTCCTGGGCGATATCCGGATCCTCGTCCACGTTGATCTTTACGATGCTGAGCTTTCCTTCCAGCTCGCCGGACAGCTTCTCAAGGACCGGCGCCGTCATCTTGCACGGTCCGCACCAGTCAGCGTAGAAATCGACGAGGACAGGCAGCTCGCTCTTCAGGACCTTTGCCTCAAAATCCGCACCAGTAACTGTATTTACCATGGTAACGCTCCTCCTTTATTGTTGATCTCCGGCGGTACTCTGCCGGAATTATTCTTCGATTTCAGTATACTATACAGCTGTGGCGTATGTCAAAAATCCTTCTTCTGCCCGCGCACCGCCACCAGCTTGTTGATCTTCTGCCCGCGGCCGGAAAACTTCTCCTCGTACTCTGTCATGACATTATCCGCTGCCTCTGGCTCAGCGTGCAGGTCGCGCGTCATATAGGTGATGGTCCACCCGGCTGCCGGGATCTCCTCGAGAGACCACTCGAACAGGCCGTTATTGTCCGTCTTGAACTCGATGCAGCCGTCCGGGGAAAGCACCTGATCGTAAAGCTTTAAAAACGCGGACGATGTGAGCCTCCGGGGCGCGTGGCCCGACTTGGGCCAGGGATCGGAGAAGTTGAGGTAGATCCTGTCGACCTCTCCCTTCTCAAAGATCTCGGGCAGGCGCTTCGCGTCCTCGGCGAGGAAGAAAAGGTTGGTCCGCTTTCCATCCTCCGGAAGGCGCGCGTCCTCGTCCGCCTTTCTCTTGATGGCCTTCATGAGCACGGTCTCGTAGCGCTCAAGCCCCAGGTAATTGACCTCCGGATGCAGGAGCGAAAGCTTCCTTATAAACTGCCCCTTTCCCATGCCGATCTCAAGCTCGACCGGCCGGTCGTTTCCGAAAAATGCTTTCCAGTTTCCTCTGTACTGCTCCGGGCTGTGGACCACGTCCGCGCTCTGCGCGACGAACTCCTCGCACCCGGGGATATGACGTAACCGCATGTATGGCTCCTTTGTTTTCTTATGTATACGGACTTCAGCCGGTATCTCATTCTAACAGAGTTACGTCGGAAACACAAGGAAGCACCGGGCTGATGCCCGCAGAGGCAGAGATGACCTCCCGGCGGGGGATGGCACGGCTTTCCGGCAGGCGCGTGCGGGAACAGCGATGACCCGCCGACGGGGGTGGCACGGCTTTCCGGCAGGCACGTGCAGGGAGCGCATTGTCATAGATATAAGATTTCAGGATGCAAAAGCGCACCGTATCTTGTATAATATACATAATAATTGCTTTAAGGTACTGAAGGAGGGCTCTATGGCAGAAAAGAAGACAGCGCGTGAGCTCATCGAGCAGGGGCTCCGTGATACAGAACGGCTCATCTCCAGAAAAGAATACAATCACGCTATGATCAAGGCACGCCAGACGCTGGAATATATCGTCAGAAGCCTTGCCCGCCGCAGCGGCATCGCGGAGGGGGACCTGATGAATATGATCGACGACCTCTACCGGAAGGGCGTCATCTCCCGCGATTCCTGCGCGCATTACCATAAGATCCGCATGCTGGGCAGCAACGCCCTGCGGGAAAATGACAATAACGCCTACAACGCGAACAATGCCTACCAGCTTCTCTCCCAGGAGGTCTACGCCTACCAGGGACGTTCGGCGAAGAAGGACCGCCAGGCAGCTGCCGCGCAATCGCAGCGCCGCGCATCGTCCCAGCAAAGCAGCGCGAGGCGCCAGTCCTATGAAGAGCCCTATGAGGAGCGCCGGAGCTCAGGACACGGGTTTGAGCCCTTTGATCTCCTGAAGATCCTCATCCCGATCCTCGCGGTCATCCTGATCGTCTTTATCGTCCGCCTGTTCCGGTCCGATTCGAAGCCGCAGCCTACCAAAGCGCCGGAGACGACGACCGAGGCAGTCATCGAAACGACAGTGCCTGAAGAGACGGAGGCTCCGGCCGAGACGGAGCCGGCCGGCCCGAGGACCATCTACAGGACCACCTCGAAGGTGAACGTCCGCACGCAGCCGAACACGAACGGCGACATCATCGTGACGCTCGAGGAGGGCGCCGAGATCGAATATGCCGGCGCCTACAACAACTCCTGGGCCGTGGTCACCTACGAGGGCCAGCAGGCGTACATCGCCTCGCAGTACATAGCCTCCGAGGTCGTCGGCGAGTGACCCTCCTCCGGGCGGAAACGCCGCGGAAAGCCGCGCCGCGCCGCAGGAAATCATAAAACCTTAACTTTACCCCGGAGAAAAAACAGTCTATACTCATATAGACTGTTTTTTCATGCTAATAAGGTATTCGGAGGTCTCTATTTTTGAACCGGAACGGCATACATCTGCGTGCCGCGGCGCTTTTTTTATCCGCGGTCCTCTTTTTTACACTGCTTATCCCGCAGCGCGCGGCTGCGGCACCTGCCTGGCCCGACCAGACCATCATTGAAGCGGAGGGCGGCATCCTCATGGACGCCGACTCGGGATGCGTAATCTACGGCAAGAACATCCACCAGCAGTTCTTCCCCGCAAGCATCACAAAGATCCTCACGGCGCTGATCGTCATTGAAAACTGCGATCTTGACGATACGGTCACCTTCTCAAGGAACGCGGTCTACAACGTGGAGGCCGGCTCCACCAGCGCGGGCTATGACACCGGCGACCAGATCACGGTCCGGGAAGCGCTTTACGTCATGCTGTTAAAGTCCGCGAACGAGGTCGCGAACGCCCTCGCGGAGCACTGCGCGGGAAGCATCGAAGGCTTCGCTGACATGATGAACGCGAAGGCCGCGTCGCTTGGCTGCACGGATTCGCATTTCATGAACCCCTCGGGGCTTAACGACCCGCAGCACTACACGACGCCGTACGATTACGCCCTGATCGCGCAGGCGGCGTTCAACGATCCCACCTTCGTCGAGTTCGACTCGAAGACCTACTATGAGCTTCCGCCGAACGGCACGAACGCTTCCAGCTTCACGGTCTACTGCGGCCACAAGATGCTGAAGAAGAACTCGAACCTGTACTACCCGGGGATCATCGGAGGCAAGACCGGCTACACCCGGCTTGCGGGCAACACGCTGGTCACCTGCGCGGAGCGCGACGGCCTCCGCCTGATCACCGTGATCCTGGACGGCCACCAGACGCACTATACCGACACGAAGACGCTCCTCGATTTCGGCTTCGCGAATTTCCGGAACGAGAAGATCGCGAATTATGACCAGACCTACACCCAGCTCGAGGAGGACATCGACCTCACCGGGAGCCACGACGCGCTCCTGAAGATCGACACCGCGCGGAGCGTCACGCTCCCGAAAAACGCGCAGTTCTCCGACACCACCTCCGAGATCTCCTACGAGCTCGGCTCCGGGGACCCGGACAATGCTGTCGCAAGGGTAAGCTATCTCTACAACGGCCGTGTGGCAGGCTACACCTGGCTCTGCTCGGAGCCGTCCGTCAGTATCGAGCAGCCCTCCGGCGGCTTCGGCGGGTCCGGGAACGGTTCGGACGGAAACCCGGTCGCGGCGTTTTTCTCAGGGCTCCAGGAGGATCTGAGAGAAGCCTCCCTTCCGGGCTGGCTTCCGGTGCTGATCGGGCTCGCGGCGCTTGCGGCGCTCGCGGCTGTCGTGGTCCTCGCCCAGAAGATCCTTGCGGGCAAAGCAAAAGAGGACCTGCGCATGAACGAGTCCCTGCGGAGGCTGCAGCAGAATTCCGGCAGCGCGCAGGAAGGCCTCTATCAGGACAGCTCCTCTTCCGTCGATCATTATTTAAAGGATACCAGGATCCACTCCCGCAGGAGAAGCGGGAGCGGCGGGTTCTTCCACAAGGGATGACCGCCCCGGTGTGCCGGGGCATGGCATGCGGCGGATCCTTCCGCAGGGGACAGGCCCGGGAAACCGGGACCTGGCGCGCGGCGGGTGTCACACCTCCTCGTGACGGTGCTTCTGGCGGATCCGCTTCCGGCGGCCCTGGATCTCCTCCTTCTTTTTCCTTAAGTCCTCGGCGCCGTTGTCCCCGACGATCTTGATGGTCTTGATCACGTAGACCTCGCCGCCGTGCGCATGCTTCATTTTGATCTTGCCCCGCACGTACCCGTGCTCCGGGCAAAAAGCAAGGCAGTAGTAGTTCCGCTGGTTCGCCGTGAACCAGCGGATCTTTTTTCTCAGCATGCGGTTGCAGCGGTAGCAGAGCATGTCTGTCACCGTCTTATCCGCGATCGCGTCCTCCCGGGTGGGGAAGGCCCTGGAAACATACTTCGCGTAGTCCGGGAATACGAGGTAGATCTCCTCCTCGCTGTCCTTCGGCAGGCGGTAGTAGTCGAGGGACAGGTAGTCGCTCACGGCTTCGAACTCCATGTGGCGCATGACCTCGCCCGTATATCGGGCATCGTCCAGCGCCCTGTGGAAGGGGTGCTCCTCCGGGATCCCGAGCTCCTGCACCGCCTTGTCGAGCGGCAGCTTGTTCTTTGAATTCTCCTTGTAGAGGCGGTTGTAGAGCTTCTGGAGATCATAGTAAAGAAGCGGATAGGGGAAGGGGTCCTCTATGCCGTGGTAGGCGATGTTCCGCCGAAGCTCCGTAAGGTCCATGCTCCCCCAGGTGCAGAAGACCGGGATCGCGGGGGTCCCGTCCTCCGTCCGGGTGCACCACGCAAGGAACTCCCGGAACACGTCCGGGAACGGCTCTCCCCGCTTTTTCAGCTCGCTCATGCCTACATGCATGATCTCGTGGACCTTGAAGTGAAGCTTCTTATAGACCGCCGGGCGGATGAACCGCGTGAACTCGCCGTCGGGCTTAAGCTCCGCGTCCAGGCGGACCGCCCCGATCTCGATGATCTCAAACGGCATCTCCGGGACCGATCCGGACGTCCCGTCCGCGCTCTGGTTCCATTCCAGGTCAAATACGATATACTGCGTTTTTCTTTCCATTGCTGCGGTATGATTTCTTTTTTTTCAGGATCAGAGCCATGACGGCAGCTGCGGGACCTGCGGCGCCGCCCGCGCATGGCTCACTGCTTCGCGCAATACACAGAGGCGCCGCGGTTGCGGCGCCTCCAGTTAAATCTCATTTCCGGCCTTCAGTTATTCTGCCGCTGCCATCATGGCGGAATACTTCTCCAGGATCACGTTCTGCATCATTTCCCTTGTGCGTGAATTGATCGGATGAGCGATATCCCTGTATTCCCCGTCAGCGGCCATCCGGCTCGGCATTGCGATGAAAAGCCCTTTTTCGCCTTGTATGACCTTTATATCGTGGATAACGAACTCGTTATCCAGCGTGATCGATACAACGGCTTTCATCGAGCCTTCCTTTTCGATCTTCCTAATTCGTACGTCCGTAATCTGCATAGCGCCTCCTCCGGCTCTGCGCGGGCGACGATTCGATACTCTGAATCTTAAATTGTATATCTCTCGTTCTTTTCGATCACAATTTTTACATCGTCCGTTTTGCCGATATGCGTGGTATTCGCCTTGATCGTATCCCGGCTCTCAACAATGCAGTTTTCAATGACCGTATTGTCCCCGATATACACATCATTCAGGATCACGGAATTCTTGATAACACAGTTGTTGCCGATATAAACCTTCTTGAACAGGACAGAGTTCTCGACCGTCCCGTTGATGATGCATCCGCTGGAGACCAGCGAGTTCTTCACGCTGCTGCCCGGGTTGTACTTTGCCGGGGGCAGATCCTCGACCTTCGTATAGACGCCCGGATAATCCGTGAAGAAGTGTTCCCTGACTTCCTTCTTGAGGAAGTCCATGTTGGTCTTGAAGTAGGAGTCGACACTCGCGATGTTGCTCCAGTAGGTATCCATCTTGTAAGCGTAGATCCTCTTCAGGTTCTTGTAGCGGACCAGGATGTCACGGACAAAGTCGTAGCGGTCCTCCTCCGCGCAGCGCTCGATGAGCTCGATCAGCTGGCGTCTGCGGACAACATAGATGCCGCAGGAGTAGACGTTGGACTGCGCGACCATGGGCTTCTCGTCGAACTGGGTGATACGTCCGTCGTCGTTCAGCTCGACAACACCGAAGCGGGTCACATCCTCGCCGGGCTCTGCGTCTCTGCAGACGACGGTGATGTCAGCCTTCTTCTCGATGTGATACTCAAGGACCTTGTTGTAGTCCAGCTTGTAGATGCCGTCGCCCGCCGCGATCACGACATAGGGCTCATGAGATTCCTTCAGGAAGCTCAGGTTCTGGTAAAGCGCGTCCGCCGTGCCGCGGTACCAGTCATTCGACTGCGCGGTGATGGTCGGTGTGAAGACGTACATACCGCCCTGCTTTCTTCCGAAGTCCCACCATTTGGAGGAGCTCAGGTGCTCGTTCAGGGAACGGGAATTGTACTGTGTAAAGACCGCGACCTTTGTAATATGGGAGTTGGTCATGTTGCTAAGCGCGAAGTCGATGGAACGGTAGCTTCCGGCGACCGGCATAGCTGCGATAGCTCTCTTGTTGGAGAGTTCTTTCATTCTCTTGGAGTTTCCGCCTGCAAGTACGATTCCGACTGCTCTCATTTTAAACCACCTGCCTTTACAATAGCGTCTCCGCTCTGAAGCTGACCATCAGGATAGTCTGACAGTTCGGTCACGCCCCAGACCGCGGTGTTCTTGCCGACCTTGACCCCGTCCGGGATCACAGTGTTCTCGCCGACAGTGACCAGGTCCGCGTTGTACACGCGCTTGTCATAGGTGCTCTCGCGGAACTCGCCCACGCCGAGCTCCGTATTCGCGCCGATCACGGAATTCTCAGCAATGATCGCCTTGGTGATCTTCGCGCCCTTCTTGACGACCGTGTCACGCATGACGATGGAATCGCGGACCTCCGCGCCCTCCTCGATGGTAACGCCGGCGCCGATCACGGAATTGACGACGGTTCCGTAAATGCTGGTGCCCTCACCGATGATGCACTTCTCGATGTGGGACTTTTCCGATACATACTGCGGCGGAATAATGTCGCTCTTCGTGTAGATGCGCCAGTACTCCTCGTACAGGTTGAACTCGGGGATGATGTCGATGAGCTCCATGTTCGCCTCCCAGTAAGACGAAAGGGTTCCGACATCCTTCCAGTAGCCGTTGAACTCGTACGCGAACAGCCGCATGTCGTTATCCCTGCAGTAGGGGATAACATGCTTGCCGAAGTCGCACTCCGGAACGTCGCTCAGCGTGATCAGGGCCTCGCGGAGGACCTTCCAAGAGAAGATGTAGATACCCATGGAAGCAAGGTTGCTTCTCGGTACCTTCGGCTTTTCCTCGAAATCAGTGATCCGGCTCTGATCATCGGTGATCATGATGCCGAAACGGCTTGCCTCCTCGATCGGGACCGGCATGACGGCGATGGTGACATCCGCCTTGTTGGCCTTGTGGTAGTCAAGCATGATCTCGTAGTCCATCTTGTAGATATGGTCACCTGAGAGGATCAGCACATAATCCGGATTGTAAGAGTCGATGTAATCCAGATTCTGGAAGATCGCATTCGCGGTACCGCTGTACCAGTCGCTGCCCTTGGCGCTCTCATAAGGAGCCAGCAGGGAAACGCCGCCGACATTGCGGTCCAGATCCCACGGAATACCGATCCCGATGTGCGCATTCAGGCGGAGCGGCTGATACTGCGTCAGCACGCCGACCGTATCCACACCAGAATTGATGCAGTTGGAAAGCGGGAAGTCGATGATACGGTATTTGCCGCCGAAAGAAACCGCCGGCTTAGCGACTTTCTGCGTCAGGACGCCCAGACGGCTGCCCTGTCCTCCTGCCAGAAGCATGGCAATCATTTCTTTTTTAATCACGATATCACCTCGCAGCTAAAAATTGTGTCAGACTCTAATTAAGTATAACACATATTTTTGTAATGTGAACAAAAGACCTTAGAAGAATCATTCCAATTTGTACATTTTTTATACCCCCGGAGGCTATACCTTTCCATGGTTTCGGCATGGTGCTTTCCGGCCATGTTCTACTGGCAGTTTTGACGGAAATAGGTTAAAATTAAAGCTTGAATACCGCTTATACTAAGGAAGGGAACCGAACATGAAACTCACAACCATCCGTGAAATCTACAAAAACAGGGAAGCCTTTATCGACAAGGAGATCACCATCGGCGGCTGGGTCCGCTCGAACCGCGACTCCAAGGCTTTCGGCTTCCTGATGATCAGCGACGGAAGCTGGTTTGAACAGCTGCAGGTCGTTTACCACGATACCATGGACAACTTCGCCGCCGTCACGAAGGTCAATGTCGGCGCCGCGCTCATTATCCGCGGCACCCTCGTCGCCACCCCGGACGCAAAGCAGCCGTTTGAGATCCAGGCGGAGGAGATCACCGTCGAAGGCGCTTCCGCGCCCGACTACCCGCTTCAGAAGAAGCGCCACAGCCTCGAGTACCTGCGCACCCTGTCCCACCTGAGGCCGCGCACCAATACCTTCCAGGCAGTCTTCCGCGTCCGCTCCCTCATCGCCTACGCGCTGCACCGCTTCTTCCAGGAGCGCGGCTTCGTGTACGTCCACACCCCGCTGATCACCTCGAGCGACGCCGAGGGCGCGGGCGAGATGTTCCACGTCACCACTTTCGACCTTGCCAACGTCCCGAAGACAGAGGACGGCAGCGTCGATTTCTCCCAGGATTTCTTCGGCAAGGAGACGAACCTCACCGTCAGCGGACAGCTGAACGTCGAGGCCTTCTGCCAGGCGTTCCGTTCGGTCTACACCTTCGGGCCGACCTTCCGCGCCGAGAACTCGAACACCACCCGCCACGCGGCGGAGTTCTGGATGATCGAGCCGGAGATCGCGTTCGCGGACCTCGAGGACGATATGGAGCTTGCCGAGGCCATGCTGAAGTATGTCATCAACTACGTGCTTGAGAACGCCCCGGAGGAGATGGCCTTCTTCAACAGCTTCGTGGACAAGGGGCTCCTTGAGCGCCTGCACCACGTCGCGAATTCCGACTTCGGCCGCGTCACCTACACCGAGGCGGTCAGGATCCTCGAAGAGCACAACGACGAGTTCGATTACAAGGTCAGCTGGGGCTGCGACCTGCAGACCGAGCATGAGCGCTACCTCACCGAGAAGGTCTTCAAGAGGCCGATCTTCGTCACCCACTATCCGAAGGAGATCAAGGCCTTCTACATGAAGCTGGATCCGGACGGAAAGACCGTCGCGGCCATGGACTGCCTTGTCCCGGGCATCGGCGAGATCATCGGCGGCTCCCAGCGTGAGGATAACTATGACCTCCTCCTCAAGCGCATCGAGGAGCTCGGCATGAAGAAGGAGACCTACGACTTCTATCTGGATCTCCGCAAATACGGCACCACCCGCCACTCGGGCTTCGGCCTGGGCTTCGAGCGCTGCGTCATGTACCTGACCGGTATCGGGAACATCCGCGACGTCCTGCCCTTCCCGCGCACCGTAGGCACCTGCGAATTATAAATCCATCACCAGACCACGTGCAGGCTTACCGCCTGCACGCCTTTTTAGGGGAGCTTTTATGAAGTTCATTCACACAGGCGACATCCACTACGGCATGAACCCGGATTCGGACCGGCCGTGGAGCAGGGAACGGGCGCAGGCGGTCAGGGACAGCCTGTCCGCGATCGTGCGCGCCGCGGCGGAGGACCATACGGACCTTCTGCTCGTCGCGGGGGACCTCTTCCACCGCCAGCCGCTGGTACGCGAGCTGAAGGAAGCGGCCTATCTCTTCGGGACCATCCCGGAGACCTCGGTGGTCATCATCGCGGGCAACCACGACTATATCCGCCAGAGCTCCGCTGTCCTCTCGTTCTCCTGGCCGGAGAACGTCCGCTTTATCACGGAGGACACTTTGACCTGCGTCTCCCTGGACCGGATCGGCACCGAGGTCTACGGCTTCTCCTACCACACGAAGGAGATCACGGAGAACGTCCTCAGCGGGATCAGCGTCCCGGACAGCGGCCGCATCCGCCTTCTTCTCGTGCACGGCGGGGACGCGAAGCATCTTCCGTTCGATGTCAGCGAGCTTTGCGGCGCGGGCTTTGCCTACTGCGCCCTCGGGCACATCCACAAGCCGCAGATCCTGAAGGCCGGCAAGGCTGCCTACTGCGGTTCGCCGGAGCCCCTGGACCTCACGGAGACCGGCCCGCACGGTTTCTACAAGGGCGAGATCAACGACGTGACCCGCGAGCTCGTCTCCCTCACGTTCGTGCCTGTGTCAAAGCTTCAGTATATCTCCCTCGCGGCAAACGTCACCCCGGAGTCCACGAACACCGAGCTCCTCATGAGCATCGGCGACGAGATCCGGCGCCGCGGCCTTATGAACATTTACCGCTTAAGGATCCGGGGGATGCGCGACCCTGACGCCGCGTTCGACCTCGACGTCCTGAAGAGCCGCTACCGGATCGCCGAGATCCTCGACGAGTCCGAGCCGAAATACGATTTCCCGAAGCTGTTCCGGGAGCATTCCTCCGACATGATCGGCTTCTTTATCCGGGAGCTGTACCGGCCGGATATGAGCCCGCTTGACAAAAAGGCGCTCTATTACGGGGTCAATGCCCTGCTCCGGACCACTGACGAAAGGAGCGGAAAGCCATGATCCTGAAAGAGCTTACCATCCGCGGCTTCGGCAGGTTCCACGACCGGACCTTCGCCTTCAGCGACGGGGTCAACGTGATCTACGGCGGCAACGAAGCCGGCAAATCCACCATCCACAGCTTCCTCCGCGCCATGTTCTTCGGCATGGAGCGCTCGCGCGGGCGCGCGGCGAAGACGGACTTCTTCTCCCACTACGAGCCCTGGTTCGGGGACGGCGCCTACGGCGGTACCCTGAAGCTTATGCACCAGGGGCATGTCTACCGCCTCGAACGGAATTTCCGCAGGGACCCCATGGACCTTACGGTGGTCGATGAGACTGACGGCCGGGCGCTTGACGACCCGAAGGGCTTCCTTTCCTCGCTCCTCGGCGGCCTGAGCCAGACCGCCTACATGAACACCATCAGCATCGGGCAGCTGAAAAGCGCGACCGACGGCGGCATGGTGAGCGAGCTGAAGAACTATATCGCCAACATGAACACCGCGGGAAACGTCGCCCTGAACATCACGAAGGCCAGCGCGTTCCTCCGCGACCAGCGGAGATCCTTTGAAAAGCAGATCCAGGTGGACGCGGCGAAGGATTACGCGGCGGATGTCTCCGAGATCCGGAAGATCGAGGCGCTGGTGTCCTCGCCGGACTACGAGAACCGCATCCCGGAGCTCACGAAGGAGCAGGAGGCGGCCGGCGCGGCCCGGAAGGCCCTGCAGGAGGAGCGCGACGGGCTCCTTAAGAAGAACGCCGCGGACCGCCAGCTCCTGCGGAGCAGCCGCTTCGAGGGGCGCCCGGATATCGAGGCATTCGAGTCCCAGGCCCGGGAAAAGCTTTCGGCGTACGAAGCCGCCGAGGCAAAGGCAAAGGGGAACGGGCTCCGCACCTTTGCGTTCATCCTCCTCTTCGCCGCCGCTGGCATGGGCGCGGCCGGCTGGTTCGACCGGTCGTCCGCGGTGATGGGCGCCTCCGGCATGCCGCTCCGGACCTTCCTTTTCGGCGCCGCAGGCGTATGCGTCCTCCTCTCCCTCATCCTGTTCGGGGTCAGCGGAGGCAGGAACCGCGCAAAGCAGGCAGCATCGTCCGCCTTCCTCGAGGTGCTCAGAAGCCGCATGCCTGAGCTTCTGCCGCCGGCCGGGGAAAGCCCCGACTGCCGCGCAGCCGCTGCCGCGCTCACGGAAAGGACCGGCACCCTGAAGGAGCTCTGCTCCTCCATTGAAGCCGGTGAACAGGCGCTTGAGTCGCTGGAACAGCGGCTTGCGGCTGAGGACGCGAAGCAGGCGGAGAGCGCTGCCGGTCTCCTGGCCCAGCAAAAGAGCCAGTGGGAGCTTGAACAGCAGCTTCTGCACCTCACGAACCTCCGGGACGAGGCCGCCGCGCTGAAAAACGTGGTCGCGGAAAATGACCGCCTCCGCTTTGAGATCGACGCGATCGACATCGCCCAGGAGACCATGGCCCGCCTCTCGACGACCATCCGCGATTCCTTCGGGCTATATCTTAACCGGAACGCCTCCGACCTGGTCTCCGGGATCACCGGCGGGATCTACAACTCGCTTTCCATCGACCAGGACCTCGGGATCTCGCTCAACACGAGCGAAAAGCTCGTACCGCTCGACCAGGTGAGCTCGGGTACCATGGACCAGGTCTACCTGGCCCTCCGCCTCGCCGCCGCGGACCTTATGCAGGAGGGCGCCGACCCGCTGCCGCTCCTTTTTGACGACAGCTTCGTAAACTACGACGAATCGAGGCTCCGCACCGTCCTCGCCTTCCTCTCGAAGCAGTACGCCGGGCGGCAGATCCTCATCTTCTCCTGCCACCGCCGCGAGGCCCAGATCCTCCGCGCCACCATGCAGGAATTCGCGCTGACAGAGCTGTGAAGCGTTTAAAGCTGTTCTTTTTTAAAGGTTCCCCCGTGCCCGGGCACGGGGGAACCTTTTTTCGGTTTGGGGGATTCCGTACCTCTGCTTGGGGGATTCCGTACCGGGGAGCGCGCTGCAAGCTATAGGGTACTAAAAAGCAGAAGAGCACGGGCTGCTGCGGCAGGGCGATTCCGTACCGGGGAGCGCGCTGCAAGCCATAGGGCACTAAAGATAAAACCGCTGTTTACCCTTGATCTTTCACACAAGGAAAACAGCGGTTTCTTTTTAACGGTTTTTTTCAGATCCTCCACTCATGGACGTCCCGGTTATGCTTTTGCATTCTGCCGGATAATTCCGCGGTTCACCGGTTCACGACATTGACCGGCTGCCCTGCGATAAAGGCGCGGATATTGTCCGCCGTGATGTCCATGATCCGCTGGCGCGCTGCCTGCGCGGCCCAGCTGATGTGCGGCGTGATGATGCAGTTCTTCGCTTTCAGGAGCGGATTGTCCTCACGGATGGGCTCCGTCGACACGACGTCCAGGCCTGCCGCATAGACCTTGCCGCTGTTCAGCGCGTCCGCAAGATCCTGCTCGACGACCAGTCCGCCGCGGCTGTTGTTGATGAGGATGACGCCATCCTTCATCTTCGCGATATTGTCGCGGTTGATGATGTTCGCGGTCGCCGGGAACAGCGGGCAGTGGAGGAAAATAACGTCGGACCGCGCGAAGAGCTCGTCCAGCTCCACATATTCGGCGACCTCTCTTCCCGCCTCGCTCTGAAAGGCATCGTACGCGAGCACCTTCATATTAAGGGCATTCAGGATCTTTGCCGTTGCCTGTCCGATCCTTCCGAGCCCGATGATGCCTGCCGTCTTTCCGTACAGCTCGATCATCGGGTAGTCCCAGTAGCACCAGTCCGCATTGTTCTGCCAGGCGCCCTCATGGACGCTTCGGTCATGATGCCCGTAGTGGGAGCAGATCTCCAGAAGGAGGCCGACCGCGTACTGCCCCACGATCTGCGTCCCGTAGGTCGGGACGTTCAGGACCGCGATACCCTTCTCCTTCGCGTATTCGTAATCGACCACATTATAGCCTGTCGCGAGCACCGCAACTGCCTTCAGATCCGGACACCGGTCTATGGTCTCCCTGCTGATGGGGGTCTTATTGATGACCGCGATCTCCGCGTCCCCGAGACGCTCCGCGATCAGCGGGGAATCCTCGTAGGACGTCCGGTCATAAACTGTCAGCTCCCCAAGCGCCTCGAGCGGCTCCCAGCTGAGATCTCCTGGGTTTTCCGTGTATCCGTCAAGTACAACGATCTTCATTCTATGATCCTCCTCTTCCCTGTTCCTTTTCCGGACAGCCGCGCCGCCTTCCGGTCCGGGGCTGCGTTTCCGCTGCTTCTATTCTAATACCTGCGGCCTTTTCTGTAACTGTTTTTCCCTGAGCATCCTCTGTTTCGTCCCCCGGAATACCCCTTTCTCCGGGTTCAAGTCCCGCCTGCGGGACTTGAGCGCCGCGCGCGGGTTGCCGTCAGGCAGCTCTTTCCATGCCGCGCGCGTGCGTATCCTAAGCGGAGCGTTTATCTCAGTGGGGGATCGGGCCCCCGCTGAGACGAGTCTGCTATAATCCACCACTTAAGAAGCGGGGGCCTTCCCCCGCTGGGATAAAAGGTCGCCCCCGGCACGACCCCCGCCGGCCTCCCCGCTGGTAAACTTATGCTCAAAGGAAAGAACAGACAGCATGAAGAAAGGACGGTGCGGATCATGATCAATATGGAGCTTGTTTCGATGGACATCTTAAGAACGAAGGACGCGGTGGACGCCGCGGAATACCCGGAGATCCGTGAATATCTCAGCAACCTTATGGCGGACCGCGGGGTGGCGGAGGAGTCTCCCTTTGCCATAGCGGCGGAGCTTCTGAAGCTTGACCGGCCGAAGCCCCTTCCCAACATCCTGATTGGCTTTCTGAAAAGGCTCTTTGACCTTGAGATCGCGGAAGGAAACCCTGACGCGATGAATGATCTCGGAGCCCTGTATTACAGCGGCAGCCGCGGCTTCCCGCAGAGCTTTGAGCAGGCGGTGCATTACTACCGGATGGCGGCCGGTCACGGGAGCAGGCAGGCACAGGAGAACCTGGGCTACTGCTATTACTACGGCAGGGCCATGGACCGGCCGGACTACGATAAGGCCTTCCATTATTTCCTGCTCGGGGCGCTGGACGGCCACCTCATCTCCCTCTATAAGATCGGGGATATGTACCTGCACGGCTACGGGGTGGAAAAGAACGAAACGGAGGCGTTTTATATCTACCTCCACTGCGTGGAGAGCCTGAACGAGGAAACGGAAAATGCTATCGGCGGCCCGGTCTGGCTCCGGCTCGGGAAGATGTTCCTCAAAGGGACCGGCACCGCGAAGGACCCGGGAAAAGCCATGGTCTGTTTCCAGAAGGCGGAGCCTCTCCTCTACAACATGGTCATGGACGGCAGCGTCATGTACAGGAAAAGCCTGAAGGAAGCGGTCCGGGGGCAGGCAGCAGCAAGAAAGCTGCTTTCCGCGTTGCTGCCGAAGGACGAGTGGGTCGATGAATAGACCCGGACGGATGATTCAACTCCCGCTTGCGGGACTTGCGCGCCGCGCGCGGGTTGCCGTCAGGCAACTCCTTCCTTGCCGCGCGCGTGCGCATCCCCACTGAGATACAAAAAAGGGGCGGGTGCTTCAAAGCACCCGCCCGCCGGACGTTTTAGAAGATCCTCCAGCCGCAGATGAAGTTCCTCTGCCACCAGGAGCTTAAGTTTCTGTGGACCACGCGCCCGTTCGAGGAGCTCGCGTCGATGACGGTGCCGCCGCCCGCGCAGATCCCGACGTGTCCGCGGACAACGATGATATCGCCTGCCGACAGGTCGCCGAAGCTTGAGATCCTGCGGCCCCTGCCGCTGCCGGCCCAGCCGCCGCTGGTCATGTAGGACTGGCTCACGCCCGCCTGGTTCAGGCACCAGTACACGAAACCGGAGCAGTCGAACGAGTTCGGGCCCTTCGCGCCCCAGACATAGGGGCTGCCGAGCTTGGAGCTCGCGACGCTTAAAAGCGTGCCGACGGAGCCGCCGCCGGAATAGGTGTAGGACGACGTGCTGCCGGACGAGCCGGAGCCTGCGTCACTGTGGCTGCCTCCCGAGGAACCGCCCGATGAGCCGGAGCTGGATTTTCCGGAGCCGCTGCCGGACTTCGCCGCCGCCGTCGTCGCCTTCGGCTTCGGGGCAGGCCGCCTCGCGTCATTGCTGGTGAGCTTCGCCATGGTCTGCGCGCCTACGGAGCCGTCCGCGGACAGGCCGTTCCGCTTCTGGAAATCGACGACCGCCTGCTTCGTCGCGTCGCCGTAATACCCGGTGATCTGCCCGGAGCTTAAATATCCCCACTTGTTTAAGAGCTTCTGCACCTGGGAGACCGTATCGCTCTGGTCGCCGAGGACCAGTCCGAACGGCTGCGCGTTCTCGCTGTTCAGCACCTCACGCGTGCCCGGCCCGAGATATCCGTCCACGACAAGGTCGTTCCTTGACTGGAATTCCTTGATCGCCATGGAGGTGCCCAGCCCGAACGTCCCGTCCGGCTCGCTCGTGAGGTACCCGAGCATGTACAGGCGCTTCTGCGCCGCGAGGACGATGTCGCTCTTCTCACCGTACGCGACCATGTTCGGCTTGACGTCCTCGGAGTAAACAAGGTTCATGGTCCGCCGGCCCACCTTGCCGTCCTGCTCCAGGGAGTTCAGCTGCTGGAACTTCTGGACCGCGGCCAGCGTCTTGTCCCCGAAGGTGCCGGTGATATCCGCGGAGCTCGCGAGATAGCCGAGCTGGTAAAGGCGCTGCTGGAGCTCCTCGATGTCGGAGCCGCTGTCGCCCTGCTGCGCGGTATAGTAATGCGCGTTCTCGTCGAGGATCGCCTTCAGCGTCTCCTCCCCGACGATCCCGTCCTGCGAGAGCTTGTTCTGGCGCTGGTAGATCTTGACCGCCGCCTGCGTGGCCTCGCCGTAGTAATCCGTAGGCTCATCGCTGTCCATGAAGCCGAGCTCCATGAGCCGCTCCTGCAGGTCTTTGATGATCCAGCTGCGGGTCCCGATGCGGATGACCGCCGGCGCCGGCTCGGTGGTCGGCACTACGATATCCATGCCGGGGAACTGCGGTCCGTCGGGCGTAAGCGCAAGTACCGGGCCCGGATCCTGCAGGCCCTCCTCGGAGGCTGCAGCCGATTCCGGGGCCCCCTCCGCGCTCTCCGCTGCCTGCTCCACCGCCTTTTCCACAGCCGGTCCGGACGTTTCCGCTCCTCCGGTCCCCTTCGAGCAGCCGCCCGCCGCAAACACGCTGAGCGCCGCCGCGGCAAGGACCGCTGCGAACGTAATCTGTTTTCTCATAGATCCATATCCTTATATATGTGATTCCGGGCAGAAGGCCCGTGATTGTCTTTTCTTAAACGGACAGAAGGCATCCCTGCCCGTATCTAATTATTTTACCTTTGCCGGGCGGAAAATACTACGAAATAATTCATTAACTCCCCCCGCGGGCGATGCCGCCGGAAGCTCCCGGTGATCTGCCCGCTTTTTACAGCCTCTCCGTCAGCTCCGCGAACTGCTCAAGCGTCAGCGCCTCGCCGCGGACCGTCCCGGAAAGCCCCATGTCCTGCAGCGCGGCCTGCACCGTCTCCCGCGTCACCCCGCCGATCCCGGCATTTCCCGCGGAATTCGCAAGCGTCTTCCGCCGCTGGTTGAAGGCGGCGCGGATCAGCCGGAACATCTTCCCCGGGTCCTTCACATCCACCGGCGGCGTTTCATACCGGCGGAGCCGGATCACCGCGGAGCCTACGTTCGGGCGCGGGATAAAGCAGTTCGGCGGGACGTTCGCCGTGATCTCCGCCTCGCAGTAATACTGGACCGCGAGGGACAGCGCGCCGTACTCCTTACCGCCGGGGCCCGCCTGCATCCGCTCCGCGACCTCCTTCTGGACCATCACGGTGATGCTCTTCACCGGCGCGTCCTCCTCGAGAAGCCGCATGATGATAGGCGTCGTAATGTAATAAGGAAGGTTCGCGACCACGTTCAGCGGCCTCCCCCCGTTCAGACGCTCCGCGAGCGCCCCGATGTCCTGCTTCATGATGTCGCCGTGGATGATCTCCACGTTCGGGTAGCCGGCAAGCGTCTCCTTTAAGATCGGGATCAGCTCCGGGTCGATTTCCACCGCGGCGACCTGCCGCGCGCGCTCCGCGAGGTACTGCGTCAGCGTGCCGATCCCCGGCCCGATCTCCAGGACGCAGTCGTCCGGCGCGATCTCCGCGGAATCCGCGATCCGGTCAAGGACGTGCGTGTCGATCAGGAAATTCTGCCCGAACTTCTTCCGGAAGCGGAAGTCATATTTTTTGATGATATCGATGGTATTCTGCGGTCTTCCAAGCTCCGGCATGGCGCCTCCTCAGTGTTTTGGTCAGTTTTTCAGCTTCGGGAAGCAGCGCTCCGCGTTCTCCTTCGTCACGGCGATGACCTCCTCCTCCGTGACGCCCTTCAGCTCCGCGACCGCCCTCGCCACATACGGGAGGTACAAGGAGCAGTTCCGCTTTCCGCGGTACGGGTCCGGCGCGAGGTAGGGGCTGTCCGTCTCAAGAAGGATGGAGGTGAGCGGGACCCGCTTCACGACCTCCTTCATCTTTTTCCCGTTTTTGAATGTCACGACGCCGCCGACCCCGATATAGAAGCCGTGCTTCACGTAATCAGCCGCGGTGTCCGGTCCCCCGGAAAAGCAGTGGATCACGCCGCCCGCCTCCTCCGCGTGCTCCTCCCGGATGATGTCGTACGTCTCCTGCGTCGCTTCGCGGGAGTGGACGATGATGGGAAGGCCCACGCGCTTCGCGAGCGCGATCTGCTTCCGGAACCAGAGCCTCTGGATGCCGCGGGCCGGGTCCTCGTAGTGATACTCGAGCCCGATCTCCCCGATCGCGACGACCTTCGGATGCACGCTCTTCGCAGCGAACTCCTCCAGCACCTCGTCCGTCAGCCCGCCCGGCGCGCCGGGACGGATCTCGTTCGGGTGCACGCCGAGCGCGCAGTAAACGTGCGGATATTTTTCTGAAAGCGCGAGCCCCTCAAGCGCGGATGCGTATGAGGCGCCTGCGTTGATGACCTTTTCGACGCCTCCTCCCGGCAGCCCGGCAAGAAGCCCGTCCCTGTCCGCGTCGAAGGACTCGTCGTCGTAATGCGCATGTGTGTCGATGATCATAACTGCCCCGCAATACTCAGCACTGCCGCAGCAGGATCCGGAATGATCCGATGCTCCCGCCGGCGCCCGCCGCCTGAAACGCGCCCGGGCGGACACGGTGGAGCATCGGTCACGCATCTCCTGATGCGGCAGCTGTTAATTTGCTTTGATTCGTTTTATCCGACCTCGCACCCTGCCGGGACGTCCGACATGGTGGTGATGAGCGAAAGCTTTCCGTCGCCGTCGGACGCGGAGAGGAGCATGCCCTGGGACTCCATGCCCGCAAGCTTTCTCGGCTGGAGGTTCACGATCGCCATGACCTGCTTTCCGACGAGCTTCTCCGGCTCCGGATACCACTTCTTGATGCCGGAAAGGATCTGGATCTCCTTCCCGCCGCAGTCGAGCTTAAAGCAGAGGAGCTTCTTCGACTTCGGGACCGCCTCGCACTGAAGCACGGTGCAGACGCGGAATTCGCACTTCTCGAACGCGTCGAATTCCACGAGCTCCTTGGACGGGACCTCGATGGCAGCCTTCTCCTCAGCGGCTCCGGCAGCATCGTCCGCTGCCTTTTCCGCCGGCGCGGCCTTCTCCTCCGCCGGGGCAGCCTCTGCTGCCAGGCGCTTCTCGACCTCCTTCGGGTCAAGACGCGCGAAGAGGATCTCCGCCTGCTCCGCTACCCTGGTGCCGGACGGATACTTCCCGAACGTATCCATCTCCGGAAGCGCGCGGCGCTCCGCGTGAAGCTCCGCAAGGATCTTCTCCGAGGTCGCCGGGAGGAAGCTCCCGAGGAGGGACGCGCCGATCGTGATCGCCTCGGTCAGGTTGTAGAGGACTGCGTTCAGGCGGTCCTTCTTTGCCTCGTCCTTCGCGAGCAGCCACGGTGCGGTCTCGTCGATGTACTTGTTGCAGCGCTTGAAGATGTTCCAGAGCTCGGTGATGGCGTCCGCGACGCGGAGCACCTTCATCTTCTCCTGCACGCGGGCCACCTCGGTAAGGACCGTGTCCTTAAGGTCCTTGTCAAGCGCCTCGTCCTCCGCGGAAAATGCCGTCTCCGGGTTCGTGACCACGCCGCCGAAGTACTTGTTCGTCATGGCGATCGTGCGGCTCACGAGGTTTCCGAGGATGTTCGCGAGATCGGAGTTGTAACGCTCGACCATAAGGTCCCAGCTGATCACGCCGTCGTTCTCGAACGGCATCTCATGCAGGCAGAAGTAGCGGACCGGGTCAACGCCGAAGAAATCGACGAGATCGTCCGCGTAAAGGACGTTGCCCTTCGACTTGGACATCTTCCCGTCCGCCTGCAGGAGCCACGGATGGCCGAAGACCTGCTTCGGGAGCGGCGCGCCCAGCGCCATGAGGAAGATGGGCCAGTAGATGGTATGGAAGCGGATGATGTCCTTGCCGATCAGGTGGAGGTCCGCCGGCCAGTACCTCTCGTAGAGCTCGCCGTAGTCCCCGTCGGTGTCGTAGCCCACGCCGGTCGCGTAGTTCGAAAGCGCATCGAGCCAGACGTAGATCACGTGCTTCGGGTCAAAGTCGACCGGGATGCCCCACTTGAAGCTGGTCCTGGAGACGCAGAGGTCCTGAAGGCCCGGAAGCAGGAAGTTGTTCATCATCTCGTTCTTCCTGGAGACCGGCTGGATGAACTCCGGATGCGTGTTGATGTGCTCGATCAGGCGGTCAGCGTACTTGCTCATACGGAAGAAATACGCTTCCTCCTTCGCCGGCTGCACGGGGCGGCCGCAGTCCGGGCACTTGCCGTCGACCAGCTGGGACGCGGTCCAGAAGCTCTCGCACGGCGTGCAGTACATGCCCTCGTACTCGCTCTTGTAGATATCGCCCTGGTCGTAGAGCTTTTTGAAGATCTTCTGCACCTGCTTCTCGTGGTCCGGGTCGGTCGTGCGGATGAAGCGGTCGTAGGACGTGTTCATAAGGTCCCAGATCCTCTTGATCTCCGCCGCGGCGTCATCGACGAACTGCTTCGGGGTCACGCCCGCAGCCTTCGCCTTCTCCTCGATCTTCTGGCCGTGCTCGTCGGTGCCGGTCTGGAAGCGGACGTCGTAGCCCTCCTCCCTCCGGAACCTGGCGATGGCGTCCGCAAGAATGATCTCGTAGGTGTTGCCGATGTGCGGCTTGCCCGAGGCATACGCGATCGCAGTTGTAATGTAATAGGGTGTTTTCTTACATTCCTGGCACATGTTGTTGTCCTCCATATATTTCAGGACCCGCCTGCGAGTCCTGCTCACAGCGCCTTCGCTTCCGCCCCGGTGCTGATCATTTACTATTTTGTTCCCGCAGCACGTCTGCAGGATGCCTCCGGAAACATATTAGCCGGTTAGTTCCGGCAGCGCATTTACCGGTCTGTCCCCAGCAGCGCGTTGTAGATGTCCCGCCTGCTCACGCCCCGGTCCTTCGCGGCGGCACGCATGGCTTCCTTCCGGTCCATGCCCTGCGCCTCGTAGTACGCGACGTGCTCCGCGGGGCTCATGTCCGCCCAGCCGGCTTCCTTCTCGGCCTTCACCTCGTCCGCGCTCCGGCCCTCAAGGACCAGGACGTACTCGCCGCGGATCAGGTCCTGCCCGCCGGGCGCCCCGTAGCGGAGCACCGCCTCGCCGAGCGTGGTGCGGTACACCTCCTCGTGGATCTTCGTCAGCTCACGGACCAGGCTGATGTGCCGGTCCCCGCCGAGCGTTTCCGCGAGCTCCTTCAAAGTTTTCAGGAGCCGGTGCGGCGCCTCGTAGAGGATGATGGTCCTGGTCTCGCGTTTCAGCTCCTCCAGCACCTCCGCCCGCTCCTTTTTGTCCGCCGGCAGGAAGGCCTCGAACGCGAACCGCCTGGTCGGCAGCCCCGAGATGGCCAGCGCGCTCACGCAGGCGCAGGCCCCGGGGACGATCGTCACCTCCGTGCCCGTCTCGTACGCGATCCGCACCAGAGCCTCGCCCGGGTCGGAGACCGCCGGCATGCCGGCGTCCGTCACCACGGCGATGTTCTTCCCCTCCGCCGCAAGGCGCGTAAGCTCGTACGCCTTGTCGATCTTGTTGTATTCGTGGTAGCTCGTGAGCGGCTTCCGTATCCCGAAATGCGTGAGGAGCTTCACGGTGTTCCGCGTGTCCTCCGCCGCGATGAGATCGGCCCCGTTCAGCACCTCAAGCGCCCGCGCGCTCATGTCCCCGAGGTTCCCGATCGGCGTCGCCACAAGCCAGATCTTTCCTGCCATCCTGTTCCTCTTTCCTGTCCGGGAGCATTTTCCGGACGCCTCATGCAGCATGCACCGGCGCCCCCGCCGTTCTTTTCCGGCACCTCATGGACGCCGTCCCAGGCGTTTATACCGGCCCCCGGCGTTTCTTCTGCGCCCCCTCGGCTTCAGTACCCGTAGACCTCCCGGATCTCCGGGGTATACACGCCCGGCGCGCTGAATACGATGACGGGCGCCTCCACCTTAAGGAACGCGCCGCCGCCCTTCACCGCCTCCACCAGGACCATGTTGGCCTCGCGGTCCCGGAACGGGTGGACGGTCTTCAGCCGCTTCGGCTCGAGCCGGTGCTCCCGCATGCAGGCGAAAAGCTCCGACAGCCGGTGCGGCCGGTACACGAACGCCGCGCGTCCTCCGTTTCTTAAAAGCCGCGCGCTCTCGCGGACCGCGTCGTCAAGCGTACAGGTGATCTCATGCCGCGCCAGCGCCAGCGCGCTCTCCGGATTCTGGATCCCGCTCTTCTCCGCCATGTACGGCGGATTGCAGGTCACCACGTCCTGGCTCCCGCTTTCCCCCGCGGCGCCCTTTTCACGAAGGTCGCCCCGGACGATCCGCACCCGCTCCGAAAGCCCGTTCATCCGGACGGAGCGCTCCGCCATGTCGGCCATGGCCTCCTGGATCTCGACGCCCGTGATCACGGACGCCTCCGTCTTCGCCGAAAGAAGAAGGGGGATGATGCCTCCGCCTGTGCAGAGATCCGTCACCCGCTCCCCCGGCTTCACCGTAACGAAGCCGCTTAAAAGGACGGCGTCCATGCCGAAGCAGAACCTCGACGGGTCCTGGATGATAAAGAGGCTGCTCCTCTGGAGGTCGTCCGCCCGCTCTCCGGGGCGGAGAAAGCCGGACAGCTCTGCGGGAAGCTGCCTTCCGGCGCCGGGAAGCCCCGGATCACTCATCGGCCCTGCCCTCCGGCGCCCCGTCCGGCGCGCCCTCAGGCCTTCCCTCGCGGGGACCGTGCTTCTTCCTGCGCCTGTGGCGCTTACGCGTGCGCTCGCCGTTCTCCTCGCCCGGGACAGCATCCGCCGCCGCGCCTGCGGGCGCCGGCTCCTCCCCTGCCGGGATCACGACGGCAGCAGCCTTCTCAGCCGCTCCGCCCGCGCCGTCGGCACCTGCCTCAGCGTCGTTCTCGCGCTTTCCGCGGCGGCGGTCCCTGCCGCGGCCGCCGGTCCGGGCATCCCGGCCCTCACGGCCCTCTTTCTCGGCGGGCGCCTCGCCCTTCTTCCTGCGGCTCCTTCTTGCAGACTGGCCCTCGCCGGCATCGTCCTGCGCGCCGGGCGCGTCCTTCCTGCCGGCCTCGCCGGACGCGTCAGCGCCCTCAGCCTCTCTCTTCTTACGCTCGCGCTGCTCCTGGAGCTGCGCCTCGCGGCGCGCCATCGCGTCCTTCTTCAGCTGGCTCGGCTGCCCCTTCTTCCTGTGGGCGATAAACACCGTCTCAGCCGCGGGGACGTCGCGCATCTCGCGCTCGTCGTCGTCCAGAAGGACCAGCACGCGGACCGTCTGCTTCAGGACGTTCACCTCGGTGATCTCGCCGATCCTCCCGTCCTCAAGCTCGACCGTATCCCCCTTCTTCGGGAGCTGGCTGTTCAGGTACGCGTAGGTGTCCGCCTCGTTCTTCAGGCAGCACATGAGCCTGCCGCACACGCCGCTGATCTTCTGCGGGTTCAGCGACAGGTTCTGCTCCTTCGCCATCTTGATGGAGACCGGGACGAAATCCGGAAGCCAGCTGTGGCAGCATAGCGGACGGCCGCAGGGGCCCATGCCGCCCACGATCCTCGTCTCGTCGCGCACGCCGACCTGCCGGAGCTCGATCCTCATGCGGAATACGGACGCGAGGTCCTTCACCAGGTCGCGGAAATCCACCCTCCCGTCCGCCGTAAAGAAGAACAGGATCTTGCTGTCGTCAAAGGTGTACTCCGCGGCGATGACCTTCATGTCGAGCTGGTGCTCGAACACCTTCTTCCGGCAGAGCTTCAGCGCCTCCATCTCGCGGGCCTTGTTTGCGCGGATCTTTTCCTCGTCCTCCGGGTTCGCCCTCCGGAGCACCGGGCGGAGATCCTCGCGGACCGACGCGTCCTGGATCTCATAGTTCCCCAGGATCACGGTCCCGTATTCGATCCCCTTCGCCGTCTCCGCGATCACGTGGTCGCCGCGGCGGTAGGTCTCCTCCCCGGGATCAAAGGAATATATTTTTCCGATTTCACGAAACCGGACACCGACTATTGTCGTCATGTATCCTTTCCTTTCATGGTATATAAAAGCATTTCGAGACAGAGCCCGGGGTTCACGTTCGCCCTGAGCCTGTCCGCCGTGTGTTCTGTTTCCTCAAGGATCCTGCCCGCGCGCCGGAGCGGCATGCTCCGCGCGGTCCTCAGGATCTCCGTCTCCTCCGCCGGAAAGCTGAGCCCCTCCGGCTTCCGCTCCTTAAGGATCACGAGGAGGTCCCTCATGTACATCCTCACGAAATCAAGAAAGCGGTGAAGGTCCGGGTAGCTCTCGCGGATCCTGGCAGCCTCCGCCGCGATCCGCTCCGGCCCTGCCTCCGGGAGCTCCGCGAACATCCTGAAATTCGCCTCGCATACCGCGCGGAAGGTCTCGGACGCCGCCATCTCCTCCGCCTGCCCGGGGTTCCCCCGCGCGAAGCCCGCAGCAAGACGCGCCGTTTCCTCCGGCACTCCCTTCCCTTTCAGGAGGGCGATGATCTCGCTGTCCGGGACCGGCCGCGTCTTAAGGATGACGCAGCGGCTGCGGATCGTCTCAAGCAGCGCCTCCGCGCTTTCCGTGATCAGGATGATCACCGCGTAATCCGGCGGCTCCTCGATGGTCTTCAGGGCGGCGTTCTGCGCCCCGGGCTGCATCTTTTCTGCATCCGGGACGATAAACACGCGCCGCTTTCCGGAAAACGGGCGGATGGCCGCCGCCGCGGAAAGCTGCTCCCGGATCTCGCCGACCGCGATGAGCTTCGGCTTTTCGTGGGTAACGCGGATCAGGTCGGGATGCGTGCCGGCAAGGACCTGGCGGCAGGCATGGCAGGTGCCGCAGGGGACCGGGCCGCCGCGCTCGCAGAGCAGGAGCCCGGCGAACATGACAGCGAGGGCGTTCCTTCCCATCCCCGCGGGTCCCTCAAGTATATAAGCATGGGAAACACGGTCAGAACGGACTGCCGCCTGGAAATGGCGTTTTATGGCGTTCTGGCCGGGGATCGTCTGAAAATCAAGCATAGTCAATATACCATATCCCTCATGATATCGGCAAGGCAGCGTTCCAGGACGTCGTTCCTGTAGCGCCGCGTGATCCCCGCGTCCGCAAGCTTCTCCGGCGAGAAATCCTCAAGATCCGCGAGATACCGCCGGCACATCTCGTCAAAGTGCGGCGTCTCCTGCGACTCCTCCCTCCGGATGGCCCGCCTCAGGCGTTCGCCGTCATCGACCTCGATATAAAGGGGGACCAGCAGCTCCTCCCCGAAGTGCGCGCGGAGCTTCACGTAGGACTCGAGCGTCCCGATCCCCAGGTACCGGTCCTTCCCGCCGCGGACGATGCTCCCGTCGTCGACGGTCGCGTAGATCCAGGGCCCGAAGACCGTGTCGTAGACCCGCTTTTCCGCGAGCTTCCCGGCCTCCTCGAAGGCCCGGATGCCCTCCGGCGTCGTAAAGTGGTACTCGAGCCCCTCCGTCTCCCCGGTGCGCATGGGCCGCGTGGTCCACGGGACCAGCCGTTTCAGGTCCGGGCACCTCTTCAGGAGCTCCTTGAAGACCGTGTCCTTCCCGGAGGCGCTCTTTCCCATCACATAATAGATCCTGCTCATTTCCGGCATCTCCCTTTCGCGGGCCCGCCCGCTGCCGTCACTGCCCGGCGCCGTCATGCTTCTCCGGGACCGTCACTGTCCGGCGCCTCCCGGCACCGGCGCGACCGTCTCGAAGGTCTGGCCCTGCGCGGGCGCCTCCGTCATCTCCGGCGGGGGCGCCACGGTGCCGTCGGGAAGGTCGTCATCGGAATCGATCTCCGGCTCCTCGCCGTCCTCGTCGTCTTCATCCTCGTCCCCGCCTTCCACGTCAGCATCGTCCGCTTCAGGCGCCGCGGTCTCCGGCGCGCCTGCCGAAGGAGCCATGGTCTCCGCAGGCTGCGGGCCCGGCCCGTTCCCGGCCGTTTCACCGGGCACTGCCTCGATGGTCTCCGAAGGCTTCGTGCTCTGCGCCTCTACCATCTCGTCCTCGGAGATCTGCTGCTCCGCTGCCGCTGCCGGGCTCGAACCGAAGAACCCGGGACCCGGGCTTGAGCCCGCCGCGCCCGGAAGGCCCCCGAGATCCGAGGCGCTCAGGACCAGCGTCCGCGTGTCCGTCGCGCTGTACGAGCCGTCAGACCCGGACTTCCCGTTCGTGTTGTACCAGTAGCAGTAAAGCTTTCCGTCCTCCGCCCAGACCGGCGAAAGGAGGTCGTTCCCGTTCCCGAAGCCGGCCGCGCTCCTCGCGGAGCCGTCGTTCACGACGTAGACCTTCCCTCCGGTCATCGCGGCGATCTGCCCGTAGGCCCCGCCGCCCGGGTGGTATTCCATATATACGGCGCCAGCCTCCGGGAAGGTGTACATCTGCCGCACGCGTCCCGTGAAGGCGCTTGTCACTGCCGACGCCTCGCCGGTGTAGATATCCACGCGCCAGATCTGGCTCGCGCCCTTGCCGTCGCCCGTGAGGAGCACGCTGTAGTAAAGCGACTCTCCGAACGTGGCGAGGGAATCGATCGCCTGGCCCTGCGCGAGGTATTCGCGCCCGTCGCCGAGCATGATCTTGTTCGACGAACCGGCTGCCGCCGCCGTAAACGTATAGCCGTCGATCTTCTGCGTCCCCGGCCGGACGGAGCGGATGCGCCCGTCGTCCACGCGGTACACGCGCCCGCTTATGGTCTCGTATCCGCCGGAGCCCTGCGCGTTCCTTCCGAAGGAATCACGGAGGTACCAGCTGCCGTCGGACTCCTCGACTCTCCAGCCCTCGCCGGTGACCGCCTCGCCTTCCTCGCCCTTCGCGAAGTGGCGGATCTCGTTCCCGGAGTAGTACCAGACATAGTCCGCCTGCACCGTGTAGCCCGCAACGTTCTCGTCGATCATCTCCGTATCGTCGTCGTCGCGGCGGACCCGGAGCAGCATGGGCAGGCCGTTCCCGTTCTCCTGGTCAAGGAGATAGTAGATCCACCCGCCGTCAAGCGTGATGGAATCGTCGATGATGAACGAGGCCTGCTTGTCGTTCCCGTACGCTTCCATCTGCACGGAAAGCACCGTCTCGCTCCGCTCGCGGCTGTAGCTCCTGGTGATCGCCTTCAGCGCGCCGTCGTCGCCGAACACGAAGTTCTGGACGCCGAACTGGCGGGAGCCCGTGACCGCGTACCCGTCGCCGTCAAGATAGTAGAGATGCTCCCCGTCCTCGAGCCAGCACTCGGCCGCGAAGTCCCCGTCCTCCTGGCGGTAGCGGAGTCCCTCCGGCGTCTCGTTCCAGCCGAAGACCGTTACCGGCGCCGTGGTCTCCTCCTCGGTGGAGCCCGCCTCCACGACGATCTCCGCCTCGGTGGTCTCCTCTATGGGGGTAAGGTCCGCGGCGCTCCGCCCGATCGCCTTCACGAGGAAGATGACGGCAAATGCTGCCGCAGCGACGACCGCGATCGCGAGCAGGAACCTTAAAACGGACGACGGAAGGCTCTTCGGGATGCGCCGTCCCGTGATCGCGTCCGGGAGCGTGAGAAGCCCCATGTCCTCCTCGATCCGGATCAGCGCGGAGCCGCACTTGTCGCTCACGTCCTTCAGGGGCTCGGAGCTGGTCTCCGCGGGGAACTCCTCGATCACGGTCCCGGTGACCCGCTTCGCCTGGTCCCTGATCAGGACCCGGAGCCAGGAGCGGACGATGCCGGTCTCGGGTATACTGTCGCGCCTCCGCCAGACCTCCGTGTATACACCGCGGAAGATCTCCCAGACCTGGTCCTCGTTGCTGACCGCGGCGCGGATGTCCGCGAGCGTATTTTCACAGGTCAGAAGATAAAAATCCTCAAAACCCGGTATCTCTCCGTTCCTGGTCCTCAGGACGGCAAGCGAAAGCGGCTTGTTCGGCTGGGTGATCACGCTCTGGCCTCCTTGGTATGGCTTGTATTTCTGTATCCGCGCCCTTCTCAGGCGCCGGACAGCTGACTGGATAACTAATATAGTATAACACAGAAAGCGCCCCTGCGGAAAAATTCCGCAGGGGCGCTTCCGTTAACAAAGAGGGGGATCTTCCCGGGCCTTAACGGCCCGGCACAATGATCATATAAAGAAGCTTTTATCCTTCGATCGCGATGTACTTCTTTTCCTCGACCTCAGGCTTTTTTGCTTCCTGCTTCGGGATCTCAAGCGTCAGGACGCCGTTCTCAAGCTTTGCCTTGATGTCCTCCTGCTTGAGGTCCTTGCCGACGAAGAAGCTCCTTCTCGCGCTGCCGGTGTAACGCTCCCTTCTCAGGTACTTGCCGTTTTCATCCTTCTCGTCGTTGTTCTTCTCAACGGTGGAAGCAATGGTAAGATATCCGTCCTTCAGCTCCGCGGTGATGTTCTCCTTCTTCACGCCCGGCATGCTGATCTGAAGCTCGTAGCCGTTCTCATGTTCCTTGATGTCGGTTTCCATGACCGGCTTCACGTCCTCAAGGGTCTTGCGGGTGCCGTAAGGATATTCGAAGAAGCTGTCAAACAGGTCATCTGTAAAGTGATTGAAAATACTCGGCATGTACATCATAATGTTACCTCCTTTAAAAGAACGGATCCTGAAGGATCCACGATTTTATTTTGTCAGGACTCCGGGAACTTATCTGTTCGATCTGTTCTCTTTGTTCTATGCGTAATATAACACTATCATTAGCAGTCGTCAAGAGTGAGTGCTAATAAATTTTGTGAACATTTTGTGTCCTGGTTTCAAGTCCCGCCTGAGGGACCTGAACGCCGCGTACGCGCGCATCATAAGCAGGGGGATTCCGGCAATAAGGGACGGAATGTATAAGCCCCGGCGGACGGTTTCCTGTTATAATAAAGGAAGCCGGCAGGGCGCCGGCAAAAATAAAGCGGAGCGGAGCATCGCCCGCGCCGCCTGAACTACGACAAACCAGGATAAGGACAGTAAAATGAAAAAACAGGAGATCACACACCACAGCAAATATCTTGACAAGGAAATGCATATGACCGTCTACGGGGAAGGCGGCCAGCCGGTGCTTTGCTTCCCCACGCAGAACTCCATGTGCCATAATTTTGAGGATTTCGGCATGGTCCGCTGCCTCCACGACCTGATCCGCGACAGCCGGGTGCAGCTTTTTACCGTGGATTCCGTGGACCTTGAGAGCTGGTCCTGCACCGACGGCATCCCGGAATGGCGGACGGCGCGCCAGGAGAGCTACTATAACTATATTATTGAAGAGGTCCTGCCGGTCATCAGCAGCAGGAACTCCTCCGGGAGGCTTCCCGTCGCGACCGGCTGCAGCATGGGAGCGAACCACGCGGCCATCGTCTTCTTCCGCCGGCCGGAGCTTTTCTCCGGGGTCATCGCCCTGTCGGGCCTTTATGATTCCTCGTATTTCTTCGGCGGATATATGGACGCGGACCTTTACAACAACTCGCCGGAGCGCTTCCTTGAAAACATGCCGAAGGACCATCCGTACATCCCCGTCTACAACTCAAAGCGCATGATCCTGTGCTCGGGACAGGGCGCCTGGGAGGATGACAGCGTGCGGACGCTTAAGAATCTGGAGCGGATCTTCAGAGAAAAAGGGATCGACGCATGGTGTGATTTCTGGGGTTATGACGTGAACCACGACTGGCCCTGGTGGTTTAAGCAGATGGACTATTTCCTGCCCCTTTTCCTCGGAAAACCCGGTGAAGAGGACTTCTGACCACACATTTGTCATGGTTTTTACCGCAGATTCGTAAGAGAAACGGCATCGGGATGCTGATACAATGCGGGTGTCAGGAAAAAAGAGAGCCTGACAGGTAATACCGCAGCAGCAATCCCGCTGCCGGAGTTGTTTTATGAAATGAGGTAAAAATTTATGAAGAACATTCTGATCAATCTTTTTGAGCTTGCAGAGCTCGCGTGGAACGCGGCAGAACCTTCACGCTATGAGAAGGAGCGTGAAATGTTCTATGAGACATTTGACGATCTTAGATGATCCGCGTGCCCTTTAAAATGATAATGCGTTCTTCCTTAAAGGAAGAACGCATTTTTTTTATGCTCTGTGAAGTTCTGCTCAAGCATGGCGACGTGCGAAAGGAACGCCTTGTCGTCAAAGTACTTCGCGCCCTCCGGGCAGCCGCGCACGCAGGCCTGGCACTTGATGCAGATGCCGGGAACGTTCGTGACGTCGGCCGGGTCTATCGAGCCGACCGGGCAGAGCGGCACGCATTTTCCGCAGTTGGTGCACTTCGCGGGATCCGTCAGCGGCTTTGCCTTCAGGAATTTCGCCGGCTGGCCGTCAAGCCCCTTCGGGACATAGTAGGGCGCGTCGGCATCGCCCGCGACGGCAAGCTCCCCGGTGAGGCCGCCCTCCGCCTTCCGGACCTTCTCCGCGACGCCGTCCGCGAAGCTGTCAGCCTCCGCGAAGTCCTCCGCCGACGGCCGGTCCCCGGCAAGAAGATCCGAGAACGCGTGGCGGCACGCAAACGCCGCGGCGCCGGCCGGGACAAAGCCGCCGGCCTTCAGGACCGCGGTAAGCTCCGCAAGGCTGTTGTCGAAGCTGCGGTTCCCGTACGTCACGACCGGGACGCACACCGTGCCCTCCCCGCGGAGCTTCTCCTTAAAATCGGGAAGGATCTTGTTCGGCAGCTTGCCGGCGTAGGTCGGCGAGCCCACCACGACGAGCTCATCCGCCGCGTAGCTCTTCACTGCCTCCCGGGACGCGGGCGCGGTGAAATCCTGCAGCTCATACGGACATCCGAATGCCTCCGCGAGACGCGCGGTGATCCGCTCCGTGAGCTTTTTCGTGTTTCCTGTCGGACTGAAACAGATTCCGTAAACCTTCCGTGTCATGTCTTGTCCTCCTGTATATTCTGTATATTTTATCTCAGTGTGAGAAGATCCCTCCATTTCTTAAATGGCGGGTTATAACAGACTCGTTTCAGCGGGGTCCGGTCTCCCGCCGGTACCGGCTTACTCCGGCCCTCCGCTTAAGAAGCGGGGACCGGTCATTTCAGAAGAGATCTTCCTGCTTCCGTATTGTCCCCAAGATATTTTTTCAGGTTTTCCAGCGCCGTCGCCTCCGGGAGGTGCATTGGCAGGGTACTGTTCGGGCTTATACCGACCTCCGTGAGGTCCGTCCCGGCATATTCCTCGCGGAATTCGCGCGGCGTGACGGTGTAGCAGCGCTCGAACCAGGCGTTAAAGTATTTCGGGTCGGAGAAACCGCAGCTGATGCTGATATCAAGAAGGCTCAGGTCCGTGCTGAGCATGCGGGCCGCCCGCCCGCAGCGCACGCGCATGAGGTACTCCTGGAACGGCATGCCCATGAGATCCGAGAAGAGGTGGGAAAGATAATTTACCGTAACGCCCTCCTGCTCGGCGATCTCCGAGAGCAGCAGCTTCCGGTCAAAGTTTTCGTCGATGTACGCGATCGCGTGCCGCATATGGATCACGCCCGCGTTCAGGGATTCCCGCTCGTTTTCCGTAAGCACCTTGTGCGGGATGCGCGTAAGAAGGCGCGCGAAAAGGAGGTCGATGAGGCCGGCGCACGCGAGCTCATAATACGGGCCCTTCTCAAAAAACCGCAGTGCGGTCCTTAAAAGGAGGAAGCGGATCCCGTCGAAGCCCTCCGTATTTTCCGCGTTGTACACGCCGAAATCAAACCGTACGTTCTCCATGGAGGGGAAATACTCCGAGAAGAACGCCGCGGGGATCTGGAGCTGGAGGATCGTGAACGGCTTTCCGGGAGTCCGCGTCACGATCTCATGGGCGCTGTACGGGTTGTTGATATAGAGATCCCCTGCGGTGACAGGAACATCGTCCGTCTTTGTAATGACCCGCGCGTTTCCCTCAAGCACCGTTCCGACCTCGATCTCCCGGTGGCCGTGCGGCGGGCAGTATACCATGGTGACCATGGATGGAAGATAATTCGTGTCTCCAAGCGAGATCCGTTCGATAATATCCGGCATGTTTCCCTTTCTCTTTTATCACTGTCTGGCGGGAATACCCTGCTTCTGCAAACGGCAGTTTCTCCCGGCCGTATTCCGGGAAGTCCCCGGTCTTCAGGACATTGCCTGCTTTTTCATGGTCCCGGCGCCTCAGCGCACCGTGTTCTGAAGGACGCCGATGCCCTCGATCTCCATGCGGACCACGTCCCCCGTCTTCAGGAAGACCGGCGGCTGGAGCCCCATGCCGACGCCCGCGGGCGTGCCGGTGGCGATGATGGTGCCCGCGCGGAGCGTCATGCCCGCGGAGAGCGTCTCGATGATCTCCGCGATCCCGTGGATCAGGAGGTCCGTGGTGGAATCCTGGCGCGGCACGCCGTTCACGCTGCAGCGGATCCGCAGGGCCGGCGGGAAGGCGGTCTCATCCGCCGTCATGATGCAGGGACCCATAGGGGTGAAGCCGTCGAGGCTCTTTCCGAAATACCACTGCCTGTGGGCGGTCTGGAGGTTCCGCGCGCTCACGTCGTTCACGATCGTGTAGCCGAAAATATAGTCCGCGGCGTTTTCCGCCTTTACGCGGAAGGCGTCCTTCCCGATCACCACGCCGAGCTCCGTCTCATAGTCGAGCGTCTCGACAAGGCCCGGATAGGACGGGATGACATCGCCGGGACCGGGCGAGCGGTTCACGCGCTTTGAAAAGAAGATCGCCTTCGGCTTCTCGCCGCCGAACGCCTCCTCGGAAAAGCGGGAGGCCTCCGTCTCGTGGGAACGGTAGTTGATCCCGAGGCAGAGCACGTCCTGCAGGGGCTCCGGGACCGGGGAGATGACGCGCACCGCTGCCCCGTCCGGGCCGGTGCCGCATAAGCCGCCGGCAGCATCCTCCGCGATCAGGACCGCCTTCCCTCCTGCCGGGATGCCGGGCCGGTCCCCCGAGCGGATCAGCGCGTTCATGTCCGCGTACCCGTCGAGAATATAAAGCTCCCTTCCGTTTTCACTCACGGCCACCGACTCGCCGCCGGCCGTCTCGACTGTAAAGTATTTCATGGCGTCCTCCTGTATTGCGTCAAACCGTTACCCGTATTTTAGCATAAATCCCGCGGGATAAGATGACAAAGTCCCCGGCGGAAGGGTAAAATAGAATCGGATGCAGCGGATCCGCTGCCTTTCACCCAGGGACCTGCCGGGGACGCCCCGGCTTTATGAGAACATCCGGCCAGGAGGTATCGAAATGTCAGAAAAACCCACCGAATTCACCAAAGTCTGGACCGTCACCGAGGATATGACCGCCGCCCACCTGCGCGGCAAGGGCGCAAACATCCTCTCCACCCCGAACATGGTCAGCCTCATGGAGCGCACCTGCATCGAGCTCTGCGGCGCCTACCTTGACGAAGGCATGACCACCGTCGGCGCGGAGGTCCATTTAAAGCACCTCGCGCCTACCCCTGTCGGCAAGGAGATCACCGCGCACGTCACGCTCCGCAGCGTGGAGCGCCGCAAGATGTGGTTCGACGCCGAGTTCACCGACGAAAACGGCAAGTGCGGCGAGGGCTCGCACCTCCGCATCATGGTGACTCCGAAGAAGATGGCCGAAAAAGCCGCCGAAAAACACGACTGACACATCCGTTGGACCATGGGGACAGTCCCCATGGTCCAACACTTTCGCGCAAATATGTTGATTACCCGCACGACTGTTTAGCCATGGGGACTGTCCCCATGGCCGATACTATGCTATACTTATTGCTAATACCCGCAGGAAACGGCGCGGGGCAGTGCAGCACAGTCACAGGTTTTACACAGGAAAGACAAGAGGTACGCAATGAACGGTGCCCAGGCAATGGTCAAATGTATCGAGGCGGAAGGGATCACGCGGATCTTCGGATATCCGGGCGTAGCCATCGCCCCGTTTTATGACGCGCTCTACGACAGCCAGCAGATCGAGCACATCCTTTCCCGCCAGGAGCAGAACGCCGGCCACGAGGCGAGCGGCTACGCCCGCATCTCGCGGAAATGCGGCGTCTGCGTGACGTCCTCCGGTCCCGGGGCGACGAACCTCATCACGGCGCTCGCCACCGCGTACGCGGACAGCATCCCGATCGTGGCGATCACCGGCCAGGTCGACACGAACCTTTTAGGCCGCGACGTTTTCCAGGAAGCGGACATGCGCGGCGCTACGAAGTCCTTCGTAAAGTACAGCTACCTTGTAAAGAACGCGGACGATATCCCCCGCGTCATGAAGGAGGCCTTCCACATCGCGAGCACCGGCCGCCAGGGCCCGGTCCTCGTCGACATCCCGCATGACATCCAGATGGCGGAGCTCAAAAAGGAATTCGTCTACCCGGCCGAGGTGAACATCCGCGGATACAAGCCGAACCTGAAGGGCAACGCGCAGCAGATGAACAAGGTCATCGCTGCCATCAACGAAGCGGAGAAGCCCCTGCTCGTCACCGGCGGCGGCGTCATCCTCGGAAACGGCGAGGACCTGGTCCGCAGCTTCTGCGAGAAGTTCCAGATCCCGCTGGTCCACACCATGATGGGCATCGGCGTCATGCCGAAGGCGCACCCCCTCTATTTCGGGATGCTCGGCAACAACGGGAAGCCCTACGCGAACCGCGCCGTCGCGAACGCGGACCTTCTCATCATCGTCGGCGCCCGCATCGCGGACCGCGCCGTCCCGAAGCCGGAGAACCTCGAGCGGAGCCTCAAGGTCATCCACATCGACATCGACTCGGCGGAGATCGGCAAGAACATGGGCCCCACGCTCCCGCTGGTCGGCGACGTCAAGAACATTTTCCGCTCCCTTCTCGAGGCGGACATCGATATCGACACCTCGAACTGGATCGGCCAGCTTGAGCGCATCAAGCGCGACACGGTGGACCACCGGAAGTTCTCGAACCGTCTCGTGAACCCCATGCTCCTCATCCAGACCCTCACGGAAAAGATGGACGATGACGCCATCTACGTGGCGGATGTCGGCCAGAACCAGCTCTGGTCCGCCGACAACTACGTAATGAAGCACGGGCGCTTCCTTACCACCGGCGGCATGGGCACCATGGGCTATTCCATCCCCGCTGCCATCGGCGCGAAGATCAGCGCCCCGAACACGCAGGTGGTCTGCGTCTGCGGCGACGGCTCCTTCCAGATGACCATGAACGAGCTCGCGACCGCTGCCGTGAACCACGTCCCGATCAAGGTCCTGATCCTGCGGAACCGCTTCCTCGGGCTGGTCCGCGAGCACCAGGAAAAGAACTATGGCCGGCGCTATTCCGGCGTACAGCTCCACAACTATCCGCACTTCAACTGCATCGCCGCGGCGTACAGCATGGATTATGTGGAATGCAACGACAACGATTCCCTTCCCGAGAAGATCGAGCAGTTCCTGTCCTGGGACCGCGGCTGCATCATGGTCTGCAACATCGCGGAAGAGAACATCACGGTATAAGAAAGGAGGCGCCAGAATGAAAGGGATCTTTTCCGTCCTCGTCGAGAACAAGGACGGCGTCCTGTCCGCCGTCTCCGGGCTCTTCGCGCGCCGCGGCTACAACATCGACAGCCTCGCGGTCGGCGAGACCGAGCGGCACGACGTCTCCAGCATGACCATCGTCTCCACCGGGGACCAGCGCACCATCGACCAGATCGAGAAGCAGCTGAACAAGCAGGTCGATGTCATCAAGGTCCGGCGTCTCGAGGAGCAGCGCAGCATCATGCTCGAAATGATGCTGATCCGCGTCTCCTACACGCCGACGAACCGCGCCTCCCTGATCGAGATCTGCAACGTGATGGGCGCGCACATCGTCCACCTTTCCCAGAAAAGCATGGTGATCGAGATCCACGCGGATCCCGAGACCATCGGCGACTTTATCGAGCTGGTCCGTTCCTACGGGATCCTGGAGGTGCAGCGCACCGGGACCATCTCCATGACGAAGGTCTGAACAGGCATATGACAGAGAACAGCGTACAGAAATACGGAAATCCGGCAGAAGAAAGAAACGCGGACAGGCCCGCGTCCACCAGGCGCGGCGGGGGCCGCGTCTTCTGCTTTGGCGCGCTCGTCGCGGACATCATCGCGTCCGGGGTCGGCCCGGAAAAGGACTGGCACGAAAAGCAGCGCATCCCGTCGATCGGGATCCATTTGGGCGGCGACGCGGCGAACCAGGCGGTCCGTCTCGCGGACCTCGGCGTCCCGGTCGCGCTCGTCTCCTGCACCGGCAGGGACTTAAACGGGATGATGCTCCTGACTGCCCTGAAAAACCGCGGCGTCGACACCGCGTACATCACGGAAAAGGAGGCTTACGGCACAGGGACCGCGGTGGTCCTCGTAAGCCCCGAGGGGGAGCGCCACATCTTCTCCTCCGGCGGCGCGCACAGCACCATCTCGCGGAAGGATTTCCCGTCCCTCCCGGAGGACTGCGCCGCGGTATCGCTCGGCAGCCTTTTCCTTATGCCGGACTTTGAGGAGGAGCCGGACGGCCTCCTTGAGATCCTGAAGGAGGCGCAGGCCCGCCGCGTCCCGGTCATCGCGGACATGGCGTCCGACAAGCAACATAAGGGACCGGGCGGCGTGACACCCTTCCTCCCGTACATCGACTGGTTCCTCCCGAGCGCGAAGGACGCGATGGACCTGACGAAGACCGCCTCCCCAGAGGATGCCGCCCGCGCGTTCCGCGCGGCAGGCGCGAAAAACGTCGTGATCAAATGCGGCGGGGACGGCGCGCTGTACCTGCCGGAGGATACGGACCCGCTCCCGGGTCCGAATGCCCGGGATCTGCGTCATAACCAGGCGGACCCGGCGCCGCTCCAGAGCCCGGAACCCGAGGACCCGTTCATCCGGATCCCGGCGCTGCCGGTAGCCCCTGCCGACACGACCGGCGCGGGCGATACCTTCGTGGGCCTTTTCGTGAGCCGCATCATCAAAGGCGTCCGGCCGGAGGACGCGGTCCGCTTCGCGTGCACCGGCGCAAGCCTCAGCACGCTCCACCAGGGCGCGTCCGCGGTTCCCGTCACGGAGGAAGAGATCCTGGAGGCCATGAAACGGAAGTGTTGATCTTCGCGTTGATCCAGTTAATTCAAGTCCCGCTTGCGGGACTTGCGCGCCGCGCGCGGGTTGCCGTCAGGCAGCTCTTTCCATGCCGTGCGCGTGTGCATCCTCGCGGAGCGTTTATCTCAGTGGGAGATTGGACCCACACTGAGACGGGTTTGTTATAAACCACCACTTAAGAAGTGGGGTTCTTCTCACACTGAGATAAAAGATCCGCAGCAATGCTGCGGATCTTTTTTTAACCGGATCATTTACCATACTCGCAGGATCATTTACCTTGCCCGCATCATCATTTACCGGAAGATCTGGACGATGGTGTCGACGAACTGCTCTCCGGGAGCGGCGACAGAAAAGCCGATGCCGATCTCCGTGCACTGCTGCGAGGTCATGTTCGCGTAATGAGCTGCAGACTGCTCGAGCCATGCCTGCCCCTCCGCCTCGATCTCCGCTGCCATCTGATCAAAAAGATAATCGTCCGGACGAACGCCTCCGCCGTAGCGGTAATAGTAGTTTTCAAAGAGATACGCCCCGTCGTTAAGGTAACGGTCGTTCACATCCCAGCAAAGGTAAACGCCGTTCGCGTCATAGTGGGAAAACGCGAGATACTTCCGCATATACGCGCAGCGGTAGGCTGCGATCACGGAAAGATCCGTGCTTACCGTAAGGGGCGGGAGGCCCGCTGCCGCGCGGACGGCATTGACCCGCTCCGCGTTCTTTTCCGCGAGCTCCTTCAGCGCGAGCGTGTTGTTCACCGCCTCGTGCCAGAGCGACTCCTCAAGCCCCGCGGGACAGGTCATGCTCTTAAGGCGCAGCGCGGCGGATACGCCCGGCCCCATGGTCTCATCCTGCCGCGCCTGGTAGGTTGCTGCCCGGCGCCGCGGCGTTACCTCCGCGGCAAAAACGGGAGCGGCCTGCATGAGCGCCGCAAGGATCACGGCGGAGAGCAGGATCCCCCTTCCGGTGTTTTTCAGTAACGAGTTCTTCATGGTACTTCCTTCTCTTTTCTTAATAGTGCTTCCTTACAGCATCACCCGCACGGGCTTCCCGCTGATCCACGCGGAAACATTTTCAAATGCCATCTCCGCGCGGCGCTCGATCGACTCCTTCGTGTCAAAGCCGACGTGCGGCGTGCATACAAGGTTCGGGCAGCCAAGCAGCGGATGGCCCTCCGGAAACGGCGGGTCCTTCTCGTACACGTCCACGCCGGCGCGGATCTTCCCCGCCTTCAGCGCCTTCGCGAGCTCCTCCGTATCGACCACCGGGCCGCGCGCCGTGTTGATAAGGATCGCGCCCTTCTTCATGAGGCCGATCTCCTTCCCGCCGATGAGCCCCTTCGTCTCCTTCGTAAGCGGGGTGTGGATGGAAATGATGTCCGCCTGCTTCATCACCTCGTCAAGCGGCATGAGCTCGATGCCGAGCTCCTTCGCGCGCGGCTTTTCGCTCCGGTTGTAGCCGATGAGACGGCAGCGGAACGCCTTGAAGATCTCCGCGGTCCGGCAGCCGATCGCGCCGGTACCGATGATCCCGACCGTCTTTCCCGCAAGCTCCTGGCCCTGGAGCCCGGCCTTCCCGCCGCGGCCCTTCACCGCCCTGTCGCAGGCGGAAATGTTCCGGAGGCAGTCGATCGCGAGGCCCACAGCCAGCTCCGCCACCGCGTCGTCGCAGTAGCCGCCGGTATTGGAGATCCCAATCTTCTTCTCCTTGCAGGCCTCCGTATCCACGTGGTCGATCCCGACAAACGCCACCGAAATGAACTTCAGGCTGCTGTCAGCGCGGATCACCTCCGCCGGAAGCGGATGGTTCGCGATCATAAGGATATCCGCGTTCTCCGCCCTCGAGATCAGCTCCCCCGTATCAGTCGAAAACGAATCATAGGCGGTAAAGCTGTGCCCGTCCTTCCTGAGCCCCTCCGCCAGCCGGTCGATCGTCGCCTCCGGGACGCCCAGCGGTTCCATCAATACGATCTTCATATGCCCTCCTTTCGACCATGGGGACTGTCCCCATGGCTAAACACTCTTACAACTAATCAACACATTCGCGCTATTTGTCGTTTTTACACGCAGAGCACTCTTCTGCCTTTTTACTCTACATAATATATTTATGTCAACATTTATTCAGAAACTATTTATTATCACACCAATTTGGATTAAAATGGGGGACAGAGCGCCCGGCTGTTATTGATTATACCTTCCGGTCCCGCGGCGCATCAATCTAAATTATCAACGGAGACGATTCAATATGAATAAAAAACTCTTCAGCTTCCGGAATGCTGCCCGCCGGCTCGCGGGCGCAGCCGCACTGGCCCTTGCCCTTCTTTCCTTTTCTCTGACTGCCTTCGCGGAGCCCCTTCCCGACAACGTGCTGAACGGGAAGACCTTCGGCCCCGGCGCCACCGGCTGGTCCGCGCAGGAGGACGGCTCCTGGCGCTATTACCTGAACGGCTCGGCAGTCACCGGGACCTGGGCGGAGATCGGAAGCCACTGGTACTTCCTGGACGATGCCGGCAAAATGCTTACGGGCTGGCAGAACGTCGCCGGCAAGGACTACTACTTCGAGGAAGCCGGGAACGACACGCATCCGAAGGGCTCCATGTACGCTTCGGAAAAGACCCCGGACGGCCAGACCGTAAACGAAAACGGCGAGCGCGTGGCGCCCACCTGGTCCGTCACCACCCTGGACCGTCCGAACCCGTACGGCTACAGCTGCGTCGAGGTCAGTATCGGCGAGCAGATGATGTACTGCTACGTCGGCCAGAACCTGATGCTCGCTTCTCCCTGCGTGACCGGCCTTCCCGGCGCGCGCGCCACGAGCGTCGGCAACTGGCGGGTCAATTCCAAGGAGCGGAACCGCTACCTGCAGGGCTACAACAGCAACGGCACGCGCTATAAGAGCTGGGTCAAATACTGGATGCCGTTCCACGGGGGCCAGGGCCTCCACGACGCGTCCTGGAGGAGCGCCTTCGGGGGCGATATCTACACCCGCAGCGGTTCCCACGGCTGCGTGAACCTTCCGCCGGACATCGCGGCGAAGCTCTTTGACCTGGTCCATGTAGGGACGCCGGTCATCGTGCACCGCTGATCCATTCCAAAAGTACAAGAGGAAGCCATTCCGGCTTCCTCTTTTTTCATGCTTTCTTTTTCACCCTTCCTTTATCACGCTTCCCTTTTCACGCCTTCCCTTTTCACGCCTTCCTTTTTCACGTGTTCCCTTTTTCAAAGCGCCTTTATCACCCTTTGTCACCGGATTCTCCCGCCCGGCTTTTTACGTCTCCTGCTCAGCGGTACGGAAGGAAGGTCCCGATCTTTTTCTCCAGCGCCCTCCGGTAGACTGCCGTGCCGACCGCGATGTCGGTCACGCCCATCCCGCAGGCGCCGTAGAAAATGAACTCGTCGTCACGCTCGCGCCCCGGCTTCAGGCCGGCAATGATCTCCCCGAGATTGCCGTAAATGTCCTCGTCCCCGATGACGCCCGCCTGGTACGCGAACACCATGGAGGTCGCCCCGCGGTGCAGGACGCTGTCCCAGTTGTCAAAGACTCGCTTGTCCGCCATCCTGACCACGCCGTAGGTGCATTCCGGCCCGCCCATATGGATGTAGGTGCAGCCGGGCCGGATCATGTCCTCAAACACGACCGGCGACGTCGCGACCGTCACGGTGATGATGATGTCGCTCTCCTTCGCCGCGGCCTTCGGGTCCGTGACCGGGACCATGTGCACGCCGAGCTCCGCGCCGACCTCCCGGGCGAACTGCTCCGCCTTTTCGGGATAAATATCATAGACATAGTAGGTCTCAAGGTCCGGGCGGGCGACGTGCGCTGCCATAAGCTGCGTCCTTCCCTGGACGCCGCAGCCCATCAGGAGGACCGCCCTGCTGTCCTTCCTTGAAAGGTACTTGATGCCAAGGCCGCCGCTCGCGCCTGTGCGCATGGCGCTGACATCCGTCGCGTCCATAATGCAGAGCGGGAGCTTGGTGTCAGGGTCATTGAGGATGATGATGCCGCTGGCGCGCGGCATTCCCCGCTTCACGTTGTCTACGTTGCTGCCGATCCATTTCATGCCCGCCATGTTGATCTCTCCCCCGAGATAGCCAGGCATGGAATTGATCCTGTTCTGCGGCCCGTGCGTCTCCTCCGGCCATTCCATAACGACCTTGTGAGGGATCAGCGCGTCCTTCAAGGTGACAAGCCGGAACGTCGTCTCGACGGCATCCATCGCCGCCTTCATATCGCCGACGCCGGCAGCCTTCAGGTCCTCAGAGGTAAGATACAGTATCTCGTGTTTTTCCATGATCATGACTCCTTTCGAATCCGGGATCTCACTTTACTTTCCCGGGCGCCCATAAGGCTCAGTCAAGCGCCTCCTTCGCATTCTCAAGCTCGTCGCGGATCCGGATGTGCTGCGGACATACGCCCTCGCACTGCCCGCAGCGGATGCAGGCCTCCGCGGTCTTTTTCCGGAAAATGCCCCTGACGTTCGCGTACTGCCGCTTCGCCTGGGTCATATTGCCGTAAAGCCTTAAAAGATTCAGCGCGTTGAAAATACGCGGGATGCCGACATTCTCCGGGCACACCTTCATGCAGTAGCCGCAGCTCGTGCAGGGAATGATCGGGATCTTTGCAAGGACCTCCTGCGCCTCCTTCACGACGGCCTGCTCCTCCTCCGAAAGCCTCCGGAACTCCTTCATGAAGGAGAGGTTGTCCTCCATCTGCTCCAGCGTGCTCATGCCGGACAGGACCGTGATGATCCCCTCGCGGCTCGCCGCGTAGCGGATGGCCCAGGAGGCAAGGCTCGCGTCAGGGTCCGCCCTGCGGAAGACCTCAGCCACGGCCTCCGGCGGCGTCGCCAGCATGCCGCCCTTCACGGGCTCCATGATGACCACCGGCTTGTCAAATTCCCTTGCCACCTCGTAGCACTCGCGCGACCGGATCAGGGGATGCTCCATGTCCGCGTAGTTGATCTGGAGCTGGACGAACTCCGCCTCGGGATGCTTTGTAAGGATCTCGCGAAGCTGCGCCGGCGTCCCGTGGAACGAAAAACCGATATGCCGGATCTTCCCCTCCGCCTTTTTCTCCTTCACAAAATCCCAGACCCCGTAGTCGTCATAGATATCGATGCGGTCGTCGCCGAGATTATGAAGAAGATAAAAGTCAAAATAACCCGCCCCGGACTTTTCGAGGGAAATGTCGAACTGGCGCAGCGCCTTCTCCCTGTCGTCAAGGTTCAGCCAGGCGGCCAGCTTGTCCGCGAACAGGAAGCTCTCCCTGGGATACCGCTCGATCAGCGCCTCGCGGATCGCCTCCTCGCTGCCCGGATAGGCAAAGGCCGTATCAAAATAAGTGCCGCCGGCCTCAAGGAAACGGTCGACCATGGCCTTGATCTGTTCCATGTCGAACTCATCTCCCTTTTTCGGAAGCCGCATAAGCCCGAATCCGAGCTTCATTACATTTTCACCGAGATATGCCATAATGACTCCTTCCGGAAGGTCCCCCTTCCCTGGCGGGTAATGCTGTTACTTTTTCAGGATCTTCAGCGTATCCGGGCACTGCTCTGCATAGAAGTTGATCTGCATCTGGACCTCGTCGCCCATCGTAAAGTGGCGGACGCCGAGGTCGTAGAACTCCTGGACACGCTTATTGTAATCCAGCTGGACCAGCGGCTGCACCCCGTGCGCGAGGGCAATGCGGATCATATCCTTATGGACCCGGTCGAGATCCTCCGCGTTTTTGTCCATCTCCCACCCGACGTTCGTCGCGTAGTCAAACGGGCCGAAGCAGACCATGTCCACGCCCTTCACCTTGCAGATCGCCTCAAGGTTCTCCATGGCATCGCCCTTTTCGATCATGATCATCTTCACGACATCGTCCGTCATCTTCCGGTAGTCGGACATCCTCATCCTGCCGCTTCCGTTCATGCCGAGGCGCCGGTTCGGCCTTCCGAAAATGCCGCCGGACGGGTAGCTGGTCGTGATCGCGTCGATCGTCTCCGCGACCTCCTCCGCGGTATACATGTCCGCGAACAGGATCCCGTTCGCGCCGCAGGCGATGGCGCGCTGCGCGTTATAATACCGGTTCTGGCGGTCCACCTTCACGACGGTGGAGCAGCCGTAAAGCTCCGCGCAGCGGCAGATGTCCTCAATGTCAGGCTCCGTGAACGGCGCGTATTCCTCCTCGTACTCGATGAAATCAAAGTACCTCGTGGAGGCGGCGATCTCCGTAATGTAGGCCCACGGGCTTTCCACCCTTGCCCCAAGCGACGGGAGGCCATTGTCCAGGCAGTAACGAAGGCGGTTTGGTCTGATATCCATATTCATAGAGAGCTCCTCCTTTCAGTCTCACGATGTTCACTTGAACGGATTCTCTGTCGGATAAGGCAGGGACGCCGGCCGGTCCTTCCGGATATCCCGGCGCAGGTATCGCCCTCCGGCGTTCCCCGTATTTCCCGCGTTATTTGATCTCTTTATACAGTGCCTTCACGCTGGGATAGATCCTCCGGAATCTCCGGTAGCGGTCTTCGTATTTCCGGGCAAGCTCAGGATCCGGCATCACAGTTTCGCGGATATGCACCAGCTGCTCCGCGCACGAGATCACCGAATCATATTCTCCAAGCGCCGCCATGGCCAGCATGGCTCCCCCGTACCCGGGCCCCTGTTCAGTCTGCGGGATATCCAGAGGGATATTCAGTATATTGCAGAGGATCTTCCTCCATACCGGGCTCTTCGCCCCGCCTCCGCAGAGCCTGCTTCTTTCGATCGTGATACCGGCCTGTTTCGCGGCCTCTATGTTGTCACGGATCGCAAACGCCACGCCCTCCAGGACCGCCTGGACCAGATCCTGCCTTGTCGTATCCATGCTGAGCCCCACAAAGGTCCCCCTGGCGTCCGTATCATTGATCGGACTTCTCTCCCCCATCAGATACGGAAGAAAGAACACCCGGTTTTCTCCAAGCTTCCTGTCCATGCCTTCCTGTTCCGAAGCATAGTCCGCCGTGCCGAGGATATCTTCACAGATCCACTTGTTGCAGGAGGCGGCTGAAAGCATGCAGCCCATCACATGGAAGGCCCCGTCCGCATGGGCAAATGCATGCAGCCCGTTGTTCGGATCCACCCGGAATTTCCTGCTGGCGATGAACACCGTCCCGCTGGTCCCCAGGGAGATGTTGCAGGCCCCGTCGCCCACAGTGCCTGTCCCGACCGCAGCCGCGGCGTTGTCTCCCGCGCCTGCCGCAACCTTTACATTTTCCGGCAGTCCCAGCTGCTCCGCGATCTCCGGAAGCACCGTGCCGGTCACTTCACTGCTCTCGAAAAGGCGCGGCATCTGATCCGGGCGCACATTGCAGATCTCCAGCATCTCTCTGCTCCAGCACCGGTGTTCCACATCCAGGAGCAGCATTCCGGAAGCGTCCGAGTAATCGCAGGAATGCACGCCGGTCATCCGGTAATTCAGGAAATCCTTTGGAAGCATGATCCTCCGGATCCTCTGAAAGAGCTCCGGCTCATTCTTTTTCATCCAGAGGAGCTTCGGTGCGGTAAAGCCTGCGAAGGCAATATTCCCGGTCCACCGGGACAGCTGCTCCCTTCCGACAGTCTCATTCAGGTATTCTGTCTCCTGGTCGGTCCTCCCGTCGTTCCAGAGGATCGCGGGGCGGATGACCCGGTCCTCCTCATCGAGCACCACCAGGCCATGCATCTGGCCGCCCGCGCCGATACCGGCGACCAGGGAGCTGTCAAAGCCCTGCAGCAGCTCCGGGATCCCGCCGCAGAGCGCGGACCACCAAGCCTCCGGGTCCTGCTCGCTCCAGCCGGGATGCGGAAAATGCAGGGGATACTCTTTCGTCACCGTATTCAGGATGGTTCCGCCTCTTTCCAGAAGCAGAAGCTTCATGGCAGATGTTCCGAGGTCGATTCCAATATAAAACATACTGTTCTTCTCCCGGTCTCCCCGGCCCGGTCCGGACCGATGCACACCGCGGCCTCCTTTCTTCTACTCTAACAGATTCATCTGATCCATGTCCAGTAGCTCAGGAAAGCTGCTGCGCTTTCGGATCAGGACCGCCATGCATTCAGGACCGCTATTCACCAGGACCGTCATGTATTCAGGACCGCCATGATCGAGTAGGAGGGGGTGATTAGCCCCCGTCCTCTCACACCACCGTGCATACCGTTCGGTACACGGCGGTTTCAATAGTTGATGTGCACTGACTGGTACGCAGTGGTGAGGTCGCAAACC
>Ga0129306_1000711_pt1 | contig 47574 bp, 72 predicted proteins | sample P827metagenome_FD_94438 | JGI IMG/M metagenome (GOLD analysis project Ga0129306, IMG submission 94438) | Capybara group fecal microbial communities from Wisconsin, USA - P827 metagenome | ecosystem: Host-associated > Mammals > Digestive system > Large intestine > Fecal | place: USA: Wisconsin... | reverse complement strand
GTCTGCCATGAGCCGAATGGCATCATTGTGGGTTACCATCAATACGGTATTGCCGTATTTCTGATTCACGGTTTCGATCAGTTTTAAAATCTCCTTGGAGGTTTTGTAATCCAAGGCACCTGTGGGTAATGTAAAGTTAGTACAACATAGATAAACCCCAGCAAGCCTGCTGCCTGCCGGGGTTTATCTTATTTTGTTTAATGCTGGCGGGCGCTGTCTTCCGTCAATCCAGCCAGACAGTTTTTGTGCGCACCATGGGCACTGCTCCGGCTGACCGTTGTAGTCGTCAATCCATTTTTTACACGTCGGACAAAACACGCCCTCTGCTGCTTTGTCTGGGTTCCATATTGCAGGCTTGCTTTTCTCTTTCATGGCTTCAAATTCGTTTTCCCATTTCTGCTGCTCTTCTTTCGTCATTTTGTCCCAGTTCGGAAAATACACTTTTATGTCCGGCTGTAATATATATGCTTTATTTTTCATCAACTGGGCGTCCCTCTCTTTCCATGCGGTCATATACAGCAGTCACAATATAATCATTCAGACTTTGACCAGCTGCGCTGGCTGCACTCTCAATCTTTGCTTTGTTCCCTGCTTTGACAAATGGGTATAAGCGGTCATAATTCTTGCTATTAAAGGCATTTTTTGCTTTTGTAGCCGCTGACTGCTTCCCGGTGTTCTTTGTATCTGGTTTTTTCTGCTCTTCGCTCATGCTTGTACCTCCATATTTTGTTTGGTATCAGTATATCACTGTTTATTTCCTTGCGCAAGTATATAATATGCACAACTTGCGCAAGTATATTTTGTGTATTCTGCCTATTGATATTATACTTGCGCAAGTATATAATAAAGACAGTTAAAGAAACAGCAAGCAATATTTCAAATATACGGAGGTATCAGCCATGACAAACGCATTATCAATCAACATTCCAGCAAACTTCATTTTCTCTTGTGAGAATACACTTGCAAAATACGCAGCAGCTACCAGCGACACTGCAAAGCGTGGTATACTTGACCGCCAGACCTTGCAGGGTATCAAGTGGGCAATCGACTTTTGCAAGTCCCTTGACACTGATTACATGACAGAAGCCCAGCTGTCACACGCAATCCGCTTGACCATGTTTCGTGGTCGCACTTGCCCGGTATTCCGTGGCTAATATATCCGGGGCGGCACTGCTGCCCCATATCATCAAATATATGGAGGTTATGCAATATGAATATTATCAAGGCTGAACAAATCAAAGTTGGAACCCAGCTGGCAGAAGCAGACGGCTTCTTGTGGGACGTTGTAGAAATTATAAAGGAAACGCCAAAGACAATCACTGTTCGTCTTTGCAGTGACTTTTCCAACTTCCAGCAGCACTGGACCGTCAAGCGTGACGGAACGCCGGGCGGGGTTCAAAAGACTTTTTACAAGTCTTCCCGCTTGTATGGTGTTGCATAGTATATGCCCCGGCTTTGTTGGGGCTTTTCTTTTGTCTTGCGCAAGTATATAATATGCACAACTTACGCAAGTATATTTTGTGTATTCTGTCTATTGATATTATACTTGCGCAAGTATATAATAAAGACAGTTAAAGAAATCAAATGCACGGAGGGCAAGGAAATGACAGTTAAACTTCAAGGAATACACGGACAGCAGCCAGCAAAGGCAGTTAAAGAATTAAAGACCGGGGACGTTATAGTTTGGAACTTCGGTTATACAAGCACAGTTGTTGAACTTATCCCCAGCAAAACTGGTAAAACAATCACTTGTATGTTAAAAAGCAATCAAGACGGTATTATCCGTGAAAGAAAAATGAGCGCAGAAAGACTGGTTGCTATTGCATAGCAGCCAGCCGGAAAGGTAGGAAAAAGACATGGAAGCAAAAGTGATGATAGCAAATAGTTTTGATGAATTTGTGGAAAAGGTGACGCAGGCAGAACGTGCCGCATTGAATACACCTTTTGGGCAGGAAATAACACAAAAACTTCTTGAAATGAAGCTGGCTGCCAATCCGAACATGACCCCGGAAGAATGGCAGGACACAAAAAGCCAGTTCTTGACTTTCCTTTTTGCAATGTTTGTGAAAGAAACGCCAGAAGCAATGGCAGAACTTGCGCAGCACTGCTGGGACGAACTGCAAGCAAAGGAAGTGTAAAACATACGGGCGGCGCCGCTGCCGCCCAGAACATAGAAAGGAATGGTGAAGAATGGCTGATATAATAACTTGTAGCAAGTGCAACGGTTCCGGGAGGTTTATATATAAATCTGGTGTTGTTGGTCACTGTTACCAGTGCGACGGAAAAGGAAAAGTCAAACGCATTGCTCACAAGTCTTTTTTGATAACTATAATTGACAATAACGGTGAACGTATCAACTGGCTACACAATACAGCCAGAAGCGAAAATGAAGCTGTAAAGAAAGCCCGTGTTGTCGCTGCCCGTGGTTGCTATAAAAACCAAATAGACAGCATTGTTGCAACTGAATGTGGTATTGAATATACATACAAAACAATATGACGCCGTATTTGCCCCGTATACGCAAAAAGACCGCAGGTGGTGTATTTCTCCACTTGCGGTCTTTTCGTTCAAATCTGGGCACGTCAGCTGCGCTGTGGTGCCGTTTTTAGCTTACTGCTCTATTACTACCGCAGAAACATTGCTTGCCGCTGCTTCTGCTTCTTCTTTTGGCATGGTGCCAACCTTGTTTCCTGCACCGTCGTACACGTTCACTGTGCCGTCTGGGTTTTCTTCCAGTGCGTCTGCTGGTACATTGTCAGTGGCAATGGCAGCAGTCCCGGTATTGATAACAACTGTTGCTGCTGGGGTCGCTGTGACTGCTTCAAGTGGCGTCACTGCGGTTGCTGCTTCTCCGGCTTTCATAGCTTCGTATGCTGACTGTGCAATGGCTTTCAGCTGGTCTTCTGTTGCATTCAACCCGGCTTCGTCTGCAATCTCTTTCAGCTTGTCCACTACGGCTGCCATTTTCTCTTCCCCGGTCTTCGACTTCAAAAACTCCCTTGCCCACACAACAAATTCTGCTGCCCAGTCTGACAGCATAACCAGTTTGTCAGTTACGGTCTGGGGAACTTTTGGAAAAACATATTTGCCCAGTAGGAACGCTGCCAGTGTTACGGCAAAATATACAGCTGCAAAAATAACATTATTCATTTTCTTTACCTCCGATTATGCAGGCAGCTTCAATGTCTGCCCGGCGTGAATTAAGTTGCTTGTCAGACCATTCATGGTCTTAATTTCATTGTATCTGGAACCGTCGCCCAGCTGCTTTGCTGCAATAGCCCAAAGGCTGTCACCAGCTTTCACAGTGTATGTACGCACGCCGCTTCCCGGTATCTTTATTTTCTGCCCAACACTAATGATGTTAGGGTTTGCAATACCGTTGTATTCTGCTAACTTCTGATAGGTTGTACCATACTTTGTGGCAATCTTTGAAAGTGTATCACCTTTCTGCACGGTGTATACAGTTTCCCCGGCTGCTGGCTGCGCAGGCTTTGCAGGTGTTGCGGGTGCAGAAGCGCTTGTGGCTTTCTTCTCAAACTCCGGCACGCCATAACCTCTGATATAGCGCCCGTTGACCTGCAATGTTCTTCTGCCAACCGCATTATTTTTGTTGCCCTCAATAACCGTGATAGTGGACCCGCTGACCTTTTCAACAATTCCGACGTGTTCAGAACCACCCTTGCAGTCACCAACGCCGTTGTCGTCCCAGTCATAATAAATATAGTCGCCCGGCTCCGGCACCTTTGCGTCATTCTCGCACCATCGCCCCATATTCTGCCACAATGTAATCTGGGCATTGCAGCCGCACTCCGTAGGGATAATGTCTGTGTACCCTGCTTCAATGGCAATTTCTGAACCAAATGTGGCGCACCATGCGTCCGTATACTTCACCGCATACCCTCTGGCAAGTGGCTTGTGCGCATTGTAGCGGTCAATGATTGCGTGGTGCTGGGCTGTGTCCTCTTTTACTCCCACATAACCTGCCGCCCTTGCTGCAAACTTCTTTCTGACTTCTGATACATTCATATTGCTTGTACCTCCATTCTGTTTATTTGTGCTTCCCGCTGCGAATTTGTCAAAATAGGTCTGCCCATATCCGGCACGCTTCTTCTGTACGCTTTCGCTTTGGTCTGCTGGTCGCTCAAACTTCATCAGAACTGTGTTTGAAGCAGCCAGCACGCTTGAAGCCTTTTTTAATTCTGACAGTACCCCTGCATAGTTTCCCGTCAGTTCTTTCATAAGGAACCCCAGCTGGGTTTCAAGGTCGCCCACTGATTTTCCCATGCTTCTTGCATACGCAAGCAGCGCAGCTTTTCTGGTGTGATATGTCCACTGCGCCAGACCATATCCGGCGGCGTCTTTTGCAAAGTTTGTATACTTTCCGCAGTCCACCGCTGCCGTGTATGCTTCGTCTGTATATCCCAGCTTCTTTTCATAACTGTTTTGCAGGTTCTTTGGGTTCAATCCGCTTTCAGCGTATAAAATACCCATTAAGCCAGCTATTGCAAAGCTGTTCAGACCTTTTGATTTTAAGAAATTCCAAATCTTTTCTTCTGTTGTGTTTCCAGAAAGTCCCATTGTCCGCACCTCCTAACCGTTATTATGAAGACATATTGGAAAAGTCAGACAGCGAACCGCACAAGTCCGGGTTCGCCGCTTTAATTTTCAGCAGGTTTTCTGCTTTTGCTTTCCAGCAATAGAACGCAACCGCAGCAGCAGTCACGCCGCCAACAAAGGTCAGCAATGCCGACAACTGGTATACGTCCTTTGTCACTACTACCCACACGCCCACGGCAAATGCTATGTAGTAGGTCAGCAGGATTGAAAACAGAACAATTTTTGTTGTCCCGGTCTTCCTTTCCGGGTATTCCTGCAACTCTTCTTTTCTCTTCTTGCGTTGGCGCTTAAAGTATGGCAGATTGCATAAAAAAAGCACTGCCACCGCCAGTGCAAAACCAATGATAAAAAATAACAGATATTTCATTTTGTTGTCCTCCCGTTATTGCGTTTCTTCTGGTTTTACAAGTGCAAAGTCGTTTGTCCTCATGCACTCTTTGTATAATTCCAGTATATATTCGTGTGCTGCGTCCACCTGTCCGTTGGTCAGTTTATTGTCTTTGATGTACTTATCATACTTGCCGCACACATCAATAATATGGTCGAACTCTTCTTTTGTATGGCGTCTGTGATTTATACAGCTGTTTGAAAACTCCAAAATTTCCATGCGCCAGCTGTCAATTTTATGGTCTGTAAAATCTTTTTGCAGCTGGTCCAGCTGTGTTTTCAAATCGTGGTTCATAAGATTTCCCAGCTGTTTAATTAACCAGCGCACGGGCTGTATTTTTATGCCCGGCGTTAGGTCAATAACAATCCCAATCCCCGCAAGCCAGACAAGAACAGTTTGCACCGTTTCCCAAACGTCAGCTGGGTTAATCGTCTGTGTTGCTTCCATTTGCCGTTCCTCCATTTTTAGTTTTATGGAAGCGCCGAAAAATCAGCGCTTCCAGTTTTTACATTCTGCGCATTCTGTATTCCAGCTGGTCCAGTTCATCATCAATGGGCTGTCGCTCCGCTTCTAACGCTTCCTTTGTTTCGTCTGGAATATCTGCTTGCATAATTACCGCAGCTTGTTTTCTCACCAAATCCGCAAGCTGTGTGGTCACGCCGCATAATCTGTCAATCAATTCAAATGCGCCGGGTTCATTACTCATAATCATCACCCGTGATTTCTTTGTATTCCTCCGGGGTCAACACGCCATAGCCAGTGAAGCGGTGCAGCTGCTCTTTTGTGCAGCCGTGGCGTTCGTATCTTTCTTTTAAGTCGTAAAATCTTGCGCTATGCTCTACTGTTTTTGTTGCCATTGTTCATTCCTCCTTATTTGCTTTGCAGTTCTAATACTACAAGTTCAAGTTCAGTCAACGCACGGTCTTTTTCAATGTCCCGTAGTTCCAATTCTGTCATGCTCTGTTCAAGCAGCTGCGGCAGCTGCTTTTCCTGCCGCTTCTTCTTCAAACTTTTTTCTTTTAATCGTTCCATGTTCTGCCCTCCTTAATCAAAGCAAAAGCCAAGACTGTTACAGTAAACACGCTCTGTGTCTACGTTCTTTGTTACCGTCACACGGACAGAAACGCCATAGCGCCCGCCGTCAAAGGTTGTGTTCTGGAAGTTGTATGCTTTTCTTTCCAGTACGGCAGCGGTTGCGTTTTCCCATACAACTTCCCCGTTGTATGCGCAGTTTGTGACCTCCACTTTCACTTCCGGGCTTCCCTGCTTGTCCCAGTCTACATTCACAATGATTTTTTCTGCTGGTGCGTCCGTTTCAATCGGCTTTGTTTCAAAACATAACTGCGCCGCAAGTTTTGTAAATGTGATATAACGGTATACTTCCGCACCGTCTGTATTTACTGCCTTAATGGTCATTGTGTGGGTGTTCTCGTTGTCCAGCGTGTCAAACACTTCGTCCATTTTGAAAGTGATTGTGCCTTTCTGTCCGGCGTTCTCCACGGTGTTTGTCACTTCACCGTCTACCATTTCCGTGACGGTAATCTGTTCGCCGTCTGTGTCGGTTACGCTGTATGTGTACTGTGGAACCCTCCACCAATTACCAATGCTGCTGTCTGCGCCGGAAATTGCCACACTTGCCGTTGTCTTGTTGAAAGTGACAGTCTTTGTGTTTGCGTTTCCGTAAGTGTCCTGCGCAGTAATTGTGATTGTATGTGCCCCTGCTTCCAGTTCATTCAGCTTTGTTCCACTGATATTGATTTTGTAGCTGTACCCCAGCACTACGCTGTCCAGTGTCTGCACGGTTTCTTCGTCCAGCTTCACTGTTGCTGTCACTTCGTCTTCGTCTGCGTCGGTGATTGTGTAGTTTACTGAAAACGGCACATTCTTGTCACCCAGATTGTCTGCGCCGTCCGTGGTGATTTCTGGTGCGCTGTTCCAGATAATTGTATATGCGCCGTCTGTGTCTGCTGTGTCAGATACAAAGAGAGAAGAGGACACAACACAAGCGGGGCGCACGCCAAGGTCACCGCAGTACGCAAAGTTGCTGCTGAGCGTGCCGTCCGGCCTCACATAGCGGGCGTTGTAGGAGTACCCGTCGTTCGGCGTTCTTAACCACCAGTACCACGGCTTTGACGCTGCAAGGTTGCTATCTGAATATTCTGACTTTGAAACGGCTTGTGCTGTCGGATATGCAATGCGTTCACTTGCTGTGTTGAATAATGCGTATAGGCTGCCCTCCGCAACGCTGTTTTTGTTTGCCAGTCCAACTTCTGTAGCGGACAAAAGAAAGATTTTGTCCGCTACATCTTCATAACCGCCGCCGTCTGTGACCGTGTTCTTTGCGACACGTTTTGTGACTGTCAGCAACGCAGCATACATTTTTTCTGAAAAGTTCGTCAAAAATCCTGCTTCTCGGTCATACTCATTGTAATTTGTCCAGACATTAGCATTTGTTGGCGCTGCGTCGGCGCTATGCTGCGCAGAATACCACGCCCTGGCTGCTGCCCTGCTGTTTAACCACTGACGGATATTTGCGTACAAATAACGGTTGTTTCCGTACTGCTTGCGGTTGCTGTCGCTGTTCGACGCTTCTATTGCGTCAAAACATTTCAGCGTGATTATGTTTTTTGCAATCAGCGCTGTTGAGCTGTCCGGGTCCCCGGCGTGTCCATGTTCAAGGACTTTGAAAAGAATTGGGTTGCCGTTGTAGGTCGTCCCGGTATCTTTTATGACCGCACCTACTGGCAACGTACTTAATAACTTCGGCATTTCTCTTTCCTCCTTTTTATTCTACTTTGCCTATGCCTTTGTAGCTTCTTGTACCTCTCCTTTTCCTCATTGGAAAGATAATTAAAAAATAGACTGTAAAAATAACAGTCCATTTCTTGCAATAGATAGTATGTGTCCCCACGTTCAACATGGGCTTTCCATGACTGGTACGCTTCCTTTGCGTCCTCAAATTTCATTTCCCCGGCTTCTACTTTCTTTTTATATTTCCGTAGCTTCTGCCGTTCTCTGCTCTTTGTTTTTGCCTTTAAGCGCATGACAATTTTCCCGCTTTCCGTGACATATACATGAAAGCCCAGAAAGTTTATGCCAGTTGTCATGGGTACAATTTTTGTTTTCTTTGGGTTCAATTTTATTCCCAGTTCTTCTGCTTTTTCTTCAATCCTCTTTTGACAATATTTTAGGTATTCTTTGTCATGGTTTATCAAGTAAAAATCATCATTGTATCTGCCATAACCTTTTATGTGTAGCTGTTCTTTGACCATGTGGTCAATGGGGCTTGCTGCAATCAGTGCGTCGTCTTGCGACAACTGATTTCCAAGCGGAACGCCTACACCTCCTGGAATGGTGGCGTGAATGTCACAAATTAGCTTTATTATTCTTTCGTCCGAAAATTGCTTTTTATAAAAATCGTTTAGCAATTCGTGCTGTATGTTATCAAAGTATTTTGAGAAGTCGCCAACTAATATATAGCCGTCAACCCCATTTCTTGCCACCTCTGCCCGCAGATGTTCTTTTAATCTGTCAAGCTGAAAATCAGTTCCTTTGTTTTTTATTGAAGCGCCGTTGTCGTATATGAAAGTCGGTGCAATCCTCGGTACAATAATATTTTCATGCAAACTTTTCTGCACTACTCTGTCTTTATACTGGGTGCTTTTTATGTCTCTTTCTTTTCCTCTCTCATCTCATTGACCTTGAAGCAATGATACTTACTTATCTTGTATTTCCCGGTTTCAAGAAGATACTGCAAATACAACGTGCTTTCTAAATCCCGCAGGTCATAAGAAGCAACGCTATCTTTCCAGCGCTTGCCCTTTCTGCAACTTTTATGTGCTTCATACAGATTTTCAAAATCTGTCAGAATACCAAAATCGTCATATTGGTTTTCCTTTCTTGTAATCATAATTATTTTTCAAAAACTCGCACTGCAACGCAAATGAGCGTCCTGCTTAACTACTCCAAATGTGGGGCATAAGCGCCAGTGTTCTTTTATTCGTCCTTTCTATGGACTGGGATATACTCTCCTTGTGTGGTATTCTGATTTCGGCGCTTTTGCGCTTACTTTGTCGCATTTTTCCACTCAATCGGGGCGCACGCCATTGTTACCGTTGTACGCATTGTTGTTGTTGAGCGTGCCGTCCGTATTCACATTGCGGGCGTTGTAGGAGTTCCCGGCGTTCGGCAGGGAAGTGAAACGGACACTGAAACAGAATATACCCCAAGTGCTAAAATTGATTTTTGAAACGGTCAGCGTCTTTCTTGAACCATGCAGCGGCAAGCGTGCGCACTTCAAAAATCAGCTTCGCCCAGTACGCCACCTTGTCTGTTGAAATGCCAAATGTTTCCTTTGCAATGTCAATCATAGCCATTAAGGACCTGCAATAAGCCATTGCCTGCCGCTGCTTATTCTGTCGCATTTCCAATTCCGCTGCATTGTGCGGGTATAGTTCGTTTGCTTCATAAAGCAGCGTGTATATGTCAAATGCCTTGTCTACAATCTTATTGGTTAAAGTCAGTCTGTACCGCTTCGGAAAATTCTTTTCATTATTGGTAATTCGCAAAGTATGCGCCGCCATTTCCTTTGCCTTAATAATGACCGTCAATTCTCCTTGATTGCGTTCGTTTGCTCTTACGCTCATAATTACGCATATAAGCGGTGGTTTTCCCCGTCGAAAATACCGCTTGTGATAATCACGTCATCAGCCGTCTTGAAATTTTCAATGGCTATGTTGTCAGCTTCCAGCACGTCTGCGTCTGTCAGTGTAGAAACAACAATGCCCATGCGCAGCATATTGTTTTTTACTCCGTCAACGTCGTTCTGAACTGCTGCCGTGATTTTCAATGCTTCCTGCACCTCTTCTTGAAGTGTTGCATTTACCGTGTTTATGCTCTGGGTCATGCCCTCCCGTAGCTGTTCAATGTCTTTCTTCGTTGCTGTTACGACGTTAGGGTCAACAATCAGCTGCACGCTGTCTGTATTGGAAAGCAAAATTTCCATTGACAGCGCCAGTTCATGCACAACGCCGTCTGATACTTTCACTTTCTGGGTGTCTGGCGTGTTACATATTCCAATCATTTTCCCGGTATCATCAAACAAAGCCATTTCACGGATTGTGAAGCCGCCGACATTTGAGGGAATAACAGTATCTACAACCAGCACATTTTCATTGTCTTCGCTGATTTTGCATGAATTGACTGCACCCCTCCACATTTCACGTTTTAATGCCGTCATGTTTGTTGTCGGCTTGTAGTATGCCCCGTTTCCGTCGCCTACTGCAAATTCTGTGATATTGACTTTCCTTTCTTCATTGGTCGCTTTCAGCATTTCTTCCGTTCCAATGTCCGTCACAATAGAAAAATATGGACTTGCCATGTTTTATTCCTCCTTTTTCTTTACCTGCATAGTGTTTTTGGTCTTTTGATACATCAAAGCCGTTCCGTTTGCCGTTCCTCCTTTCAATGTATCTTCCAGCTTTGCTTTTACTTTCATTTCGTTTATTTCTGATATACCAGCCAGCGTTTGCGCTTTCGCTGTATCGGCTTTGATTTCACTTGCAAGTAGCGGCTTAATCTTTAATGTGCCGCCAAAATCTAATTTATTGATAACCCGCACATTTGCTGTTGTGGATATATCAGTTTCAAGCAGCGGTTTTACTCTTATACTTCCACCGTATAACATATGGGCTGCTGCTGTTACATTTGCCCGGCTTGCGCTCATATAGTAAAAAATACCGTCGCAATGGGACCGCAGATTTTTATAGAATTTCATTTTTTCTTCAATCTCTTTTGCGGTGTTCTCATTTATCCCGGTATTTCCTACGTTGACCGTTATTTTGAAGCAGTACGGTTGCCCGCCGTAGTCAAACCATTCTTTTACTTCTGCTTCGCTGTATACGTCTTTTAACGCTTTTTCTACTGCATATTTTGTGCCCAGCTTTTTATGTATCTTGACATTACTTTTCAAGATTTTTCTTTTTGTTTCTACTGGGTATTTGCAGTCATACCAGTCGCAATGCAGGTCATACGCTAATATGTCCAGCAATTCTTCCGGCAGTTCATCAATTCTGGAATAAATCAATACATTGTCAATTACCCCAGATAACTTCAATAGTTCTCTTTCTGCCGACTGTGCCAGCGCAAGCATTTTGGGGTCTTTCTTTAATGCTTCTGGCAGGTATTGTGCAAATCCTGCGTCGTAAATGGTATTAGACATTTTCTATTCCTCCATTTAGCACGGTTTCTTCCCCCAGCACGGCAACTTTGATTTCTTCAACTGCTGTATACTCCGGCTTTCTAACTTCTGCACGTTTTACCCCTGCTTCCATTAGTTTTGCTGTCAAATATGACGGGTTAATGTCTCGCCCTATTTTGCTTGTTTGCCATGATATATAGTCTTTTACTGCCTGTCTTGCTGCCGCTTCAATCACCGTTGCGCTTGCTGCGTTTGGCTGCGCAATATAAAACGTCACATCAACGTCAAATGGCACTGTTTCTGGAACTGATACGGTCACTGTGTCTGTCAGTGGTCGCACGTCGTCTGCGTTCAGCGCTTCTTCAATTTCTTTTAGCACTGCTTCTGTCGCCTGCTGCCCGTCCTGCAAAAGCACCCGGACGTCAACCACTCCGGGCGTCGGACTTGTCGCTACAACATCAGCAACGGCAGCCGATACGGATTTTGTAAAATAGATATAGCCATTCATAGGACCAGCCGTGCTGAAACTCTCCATACTCTCACGCATACGCTCATAATAGCTGGCGTCGTCCTCTTCTTCTGCGCCACCGCTTGTTGCGGTGATATTTTCTGCTTTCTGGTAATAGTCGTATATGTCTACAAGGTCTTTGACTTGCCCGGCAGCAAGATTGTTTCCAATGGTTCCGGGTGTGGTACATTCCCCCTCTATGTCCCCGTATAGGCTGCCCGCCTTTATTTCCAGATTTTCTTTTATTGCAAACATGATTGTGCCGTCAAATGAAACACGGGTGCCCGCAGGAATAATAATTGACTGCTGCTGTGCTTCTGATATGTAAAATCTGAATACAGCCGACGCCGGGTTTGCTGGTAATCTTTCCAAGTCCTTGAATAATTCTGCCAAACTGTCTAAATATTCACCGTCTGCGTATCGTGGCACATTCTTTTTGGCTGTTTCGTTAATCAAAACACGCTGCTGAACAATAATAGACGCTATCCACGATATAAAAATCCTTTCTGGTGAAGCTGGATATACTTTGTAGCGTTCACGCCCCGGCACCTGCTGCACCAGACTTTCATATAGTGCAATTAGATTGCTTTCTATTGTTTCCGTGTCTGTTTCCACAAACTCAATGTCTGGGTATTTTCTATCACTCATTGTCTGTGTTCACCTCCTCTATATAGACCAGTGGTATTGTAAGCCCCGTTGCTGCGTTATGTTCAAACTGTATGTCTGCAATAACTGCCCGTGGTTCAAATTCTTCTATCTGGTCGTATATGTAGCCAACCAGTATATTTTCAACTACTGGCTGCGGTCTGTGCAACAAATTTCCGGGCAACCCCAAATCACGCACCATAGGGCATGAACCTTGTATGGTGTCCAGAATAACTGCTACATTCTGCAATACTTCTTGATGTTCATTTGCTGGCGCAAGGTCAATTTCTTTCAAAAGTGACCCGTCGCCCCTTACAATGTCCATTCTTCATCACCTCTTTGGATATTCTTTCATGGTCACTTTTGCAGTTGCAGCCCAGCAGTTGCCCTTGTTGTCAAATTTTTCAAGTGTGCTGCTTACTGACGTTATGACCCATTTATACGAACCGTATTTCTTGCCACCAAGCACCAGCCGGGCTGTTATGCCTTTATTGACCATTTTGTTAAGTTTCTTAATCTCATGTAGTGGGTTTATCCCGTGAAAAACGCTGAAAGCCATTGTAAAATCAATGCTTTCTGGTTCTGGTCCCAAAAATTCCAATATGTCACGTTTTATATGTCTGTCATGGGTTGCGTATTTCGCAGACACTTTCCAGCTTAACTTGTCAAATGTCCGCACGGTATTTTCAGACACGGAAAAGACTAAATCACCAAAACTTCCAATCTTTGCCATGCTTTACACCTCCCCTATAATAAAACCGTCACCGTCGCCGTCTGGAAGCATTATGCAAAGTACCATATCATTGACCGACGGAACCCACAGCGTTATAAATGCTTCATGGTAGTGGCTGACTTCTTTTAGCAATTCGCCGTTGTAGTCATATTTCAGCTTTGTTTTTGCTGTCTGTCCCTCTGTCCCGCTTTTCATTGCTGGTATAACGTACACTGGGCGCTTGATAATATGTAAGTCACCAGACACAATGCCGCCTTTGTCTTTGAACTTTACACGGGCTGTCATTTTGTCCGCATTTACGCTTTGCACGGTTCCAATGCGTATGGCGTTTTTCATTTCTGTTAAATCTGCCATTAGTAGCCCTCCAATACTTGTTTTAATTCAATAGCTGTCGTATATCCTCCCGTCAGTTTATGGGTTGCTTTTGTGATTTTGTATTTTCTGTCGAACTCTTGAAAGCCTTTTAGCTTCACTGTTGCGCCTGCTACCAGCTGCACGTCACCAACCATTGTGAAACTGGCTGTGAATTGCTGTGTATTCTTTTCACGCAGCCGCTTTTTTGCCAGTTCGTATGCTTCGCTTGTGCTTGATACCTTTTCATTGATTTCAAGCACCTGCCCGGTTCCCTCTTTGCTGTCTGGTGTGTATGTGCTTTCAATAGTTTTTTTGCTGTCTGGGTCTGTATACGAAACATGGCAGCTGGTGTATGCTGTATCATGCAGACTGGTTCCCAGCTTGTATGAAATATAATCACCGCTGCCATATCTTATTGTTTTTATTGCTGGCTTGCTGTCGTACTCTTCGGCGTCGTAAATAACAACCGCAAGTGTGGTGACTTTCAGTGCCAGTCCTGCTGCTTTGCAAAGTTTTTGCAGAAATGCAATATCTGACTTTTGCACTTGCTCTTTACGCTTATATTTTGGGTCTTTGTTGGCAAGATACATCAGTTTCAAGCTGCTTTCGCTTGCCAACTGCCCTGCAATCACTTTCAGCGTCGTATTTTCCCATGCTCTTGACTTCTTGCAAGTCCTCATAGTTGATGTATAAGGAATTGACGTGCCTTTCAGTGTTATTTTTGTAGGTGGTCCGCTGGCGTCTACGCTGTCCAGTTCAAATGTTCCACAATCCAATATTGCGTCTTTTCCGTTGTCACGCCAGTTCTTCTGCACAATGGTTGCAGTAATCAACTTCGGTTCTGATACTTTCTGGGTGCTTTCTTTTGTTTCGCTCACCGTCTGCGTGGCTGTGCCGCCTACTGTGATTTTGAGTACCTGCCCCGGATAAATCAAATTAGGGTTCTTGATATTGTTTTCACTGGCAATCTGTGGATATTTTGTGCCGCTGCCCAAATACTTTGCAGCAATAGCCCAAAGGGTGTCACCCTTTTTGACCACATAATTGACCATGTTTTCTGCTTCTACCTGCTTTTTGACCGTTGTTTTTGTCTTGATAACGGTTGGCTTTATTTCAAGCCATTTCCCAAGCCATTTGTCTTCTCTATCATCAAACGCAAGCTGTAAATCGTCTGCGTTGTCTTCTTCTTCATCAGTAAAAGTCAGACTGCTTAAATATTTGTTAATATCAGCCGGAACCTTTACATTTTGAAACTTTAGCCGCAATTCAACCCGGCGTGCCATGCTCTTATCACTCATATTATGTCAGCAGCCCCCTTTTCCATGGTGGCAATTCCATGTCTTCTTCGTCTTCCACCTCCGGGATTGTTAATACAACCCCGGCAGGGAAAACGTAGGTACTGGCGTGCTTGACATTTGCTTTCATCAGTTTATCTGTGTGCAGGACGCTTCCCATTTGTTCAAATGCGATTTTGTCCCACATATCCCCAGATATTGTGGTGTAGCTTTTAGTCATACTTCTGCCGCCTTTCCTTGTCTTCTTTTTCGTCCAGCAAGTCTTCAACGTCACGCAATAGCTTTCTGTTGTTTTCTTCCAGCTTTGCGTCCAAGTCTTCCGGCTTGTCGCCGTTTATGACTATTGTTGGATTGTTATTGATAGTTACATTTTTTGCACCGCCGCCGTTTCCTGCGCCTGCTGCTACTTCCGGCGCTGTGTTGTTTCCATTCACTGTCTGTGCTGCTGGTGCTGTTTGTGCTACTGTTGCAGCTGTTGTGGCTGCTGTATTCTGTGCAGCCAGAATATTTCTTGTCTGGTCTGCCGTAAACACCGTGCGCCCCGGTGCGTTTGTGATTAACTCTGGTCCCTTTTCTCCGGCAATGAATGTGTCCGGCGTTGATAAAGTACCTTTTGCAAATCCCGGTATCAATGGAATGTTTATGCCCTTTCCACCAATGCCCGGCACCCAGTCCGGCACTTTTAATTTATTAAGCCCAGAAATTACGCCATTTACCGCGGAAACAACCGCACGCAACGGCGCTTTTATGATTTCACCAAGACCGCTTACAGCGCCAGAAAAAATGCTTTTAATTCCGTTCCATGCCTGCGACCAATTCCCGGTGAAAACACCAGTTATAAAGTCGATTAAGCCTTGAAATACGGTCATTACGCTTTTTACGATATTGGTTATAGTTGTAAGCGCTCCACCAAGCACAGACGACAGAACGGACGCCAGAACTTGAATGACTGGAACCAGCGCATTGATTAAAGTTGTCAGCACTGGCAAAATTGCGCTTATGATAGTTTGAAATAGCGGTAACAGTGCATTTATCACCTGCACCAGCACTGGTAAAATACTGCTTACCAATAATTGAATGATTGGCAAAATCTGGTTCAATAATTCAATGATAACTGGCAGTATAGCTTGAATTATCTGCATAATTACTGGCACCAGCGTATTGAGCAATTCAATGATAATCGGCAGCACTGCTTGTATAATCTGCATTACCACTGGAAGCAGTGTATTGAGTAATTCAATAATAACTGGCAGTATGGCTGAAATAATCTGCGTCACAACTGGTATCAGTTGCGCTATCAATTCAATTATGATAGGCAGTACAGCTGTTATCAGCTGCCCGGCAATCTGAATAATTGCGGTTATCAGCTGTCCCAATACTGGAAGAATTGCTGAAACGAACTGCGCCAGTAATGGTGCAAGTTGTGTTATCAGCTGCACCAGCACTGGAAGTATGCTTGTTGCTGCTGTTTGTAGTGTTGAAATAATTGTTGGCAGTATTTGTTGAAGCGTCGAAAATACTTCTGTCGAAACTCCCGCAAATGCTGTCTTGAAAGCGTCCCCAACCATTGTGATTGACGCCCATATCTGGTCAAAAATCTTTAGCCCCTCGTCACCGAAAGTCTGTTGTATTTTCGCCCTTACGTCTTCAAGGTTGTTGGCAACATAATATATTGCTGCTCCTATTGCTGCCGCTACCGCCACAATAGGTCCCAGCTTCACCGCTATGCCGCCCGCTTTTGTTGCTACCCCTCCAAGGCTTTCCGCTGCTTTTAATGCTTTGAATTTCTCAAACGCACCCATAATTCCCAGAACGCCTTTTTTGGCTTCCAAGAAGCCCAGTTTTGTTCCAAGCCCTGCAACTTTAAGCCCGGCAAGCCCGGCAACCAGCTTCAATACTGTTTGCACCGCTTTTGGGTTTTCTTGTGCAAATTCTGATACTTTTGTTACTAATGACGCTACTTTGTCCGCAAGATTTCCCACAATCGGCAATAAGTTTTGACCAAGCACAATTCCAAGGTTGGTTATGCTGTTTTTGGCTTTTTGCATTTTTGCTTCTGTGGTCTGGTCCATGGTTTCAAATGCCGATTGCGTCGCACCAACACTGTTCACCATATCTTGTACGCTGGAATTGAAGCCGTCCACGCCATTTGAAAGCAATGTAACTGCCGCTTTTCCTGCTTCTGCACTTCCGAACATATCGGCTAATGACAAGCCGCTTTTGCCTGCTTCGTCTTGCACTATCTGCAACACTTCACCAAGGCTTTTCCCGCTTGCCATTAACTCTTTGAAACTGCTACCAGTCGCAGACCGTAGCAGCTTGTCTGTCTTTGAGCCGGACTTGCCAAGTTCATTCATCATACTGTTTAGGTATGTTGTTGTTTCGGCTGCCGCAATACCTTTGCTTGTCATAATTGCGTAGCTGGCTGTTAATTGTTCCAGTGCTACGCCGTTTGAATTGGCTGTTGGTATTACCTTACCCATAACGCTTGATAATTCACCTACCGTGACTTTACCTTTGTTCTGGGTCTGTATCAGCATATCTGATACGGCGCCTACTTTGTCAGCTGACATTCCGTAAGCGTTTAATATCGTTGTCAGAACGTCCAGCGTTTGTGAACTTTCCGCAAACCCGGCTTTTGCAAGTTTGGTACTGTTTGTTACAAAATTAACTGCGTCAGCTGTACTTTGCCCGGCTGATATTGCATTGTATACGTCGTCTGCAATCGCTGTGGCTGCAATTCCCGTCTGGTTTGATAATGCCACTATTTGTTGTGACATTGCGTCCAGCGGTACTGCTGACGTATCAGCAATAGTTGCAACTTTCGCCATTGCGGTTTCATACGCTTGCGCAGACTGTACGGGTCCAGCATAAACCGCAGCGGCAACGGCGGTTATTGTTCCAATAGTTCCCATTAACTGTCCTTTTGTTTGGGAAATGCTGGCGTTTACCTGCTGTTGCTTTTCATTTATCTGTTGCAATGCCTGCTGTGACGTCTTCAACTTATCGTATGACCGTTGCAGCCTGCCGTTTGCTTCTTCTAAATTATCAGTGTTTATGCCTGCTTCTCGCAGTTCTTGACCGTATGTGTCTAATTGCTGTTCTTGTTCTCTTATTCTGGCAGTGGTCTGTTGTATCTGGCTTTCGTTCTTCTCCAACTTCCGGCGCAATGCTTCCGTTGGTTCACTTGTCTGCTGCAATTCCTGCTGCAATCTGTCATGTTCAGCGTTCAGCTGTGCCAGCCGTTCTTTGTTTTTATCAATAGCGGCAGACTGCTTTGTATAGCCGTCAATCTTTGACTGCAAGGAATTGACATTTTTTAAGCTGTCCCGTAACTGGTTATTCGTGTTTATTGCGTTCTTGAATGTGCTGTTGAAGCTGCCACCCAGCGACGCTTTCAGCTTAAAAAGCAGTTCAAATTCCTTTTGTGACCCTGCCAAGCTGTTTCACCTCCCTACGCATTGTTGTTCTGCTGGCGCTCTTTTGCTTCTTCCTCTTCAACCTCATTGACTGTTTCAATCCAGTTAAAAAGTCTGCGTATAGGCATTTGCAGCCAGAACGGGACGGGCGTATGTGAAGCCCTTGACATTTTATATATCTGCTTTCTTATGAACTTTGCGGGGTTCTTAACGCTTAATAGCCCGCAGCTATTAAAAAATCCCTTGCTTTGTTCTTAATTTTCATGTAATCAGCAACCGGAAGACGTCTGATTTCATCAGAAGCAATTCCCGCAGCTTTTGCCGCAAGAATACACTGGAAAGCAGAAGAAATTTCCGGGGACAAAACATATTTGTTCTGGTCCTGCAATTCAGCTTCTACGGCTTCTATGTCTTCACCAGTTAATTTTTCAAAATAGAAAGTCAACTTTGTGTACTTCTTGCCCTCAATCTCTCTGGGGGTCTTGAATGTATGTGTATAGTTCATACTTTCTTCTTTGTCTGCCTTTTTGTCTTCAAAACTTACTACTCCGTTTGCCTGCGCTTCCTGCATTTCCTGCGCCTGCTCTGCTGCCTGCTGCTCCATTGTTTCAGTGTTGTTTGTTGTATCTGCCATTTTGTTTTCCTCCATATCTTTGATTTATTGCAGGAAAAAACCAGCGGTATTTCCGCTGGCTCCTGCTTTGTTGGTGTTATTTTATTTGCCCAGTGCTTTTCTGACTTCTGCCAGATAATCTTTGCCATTGATAATGCAAATGAAGTTCAGCGGGTCAATCTCTGTAACCTTTTTGCCGCCCATGTACATTGCATAATATGACACTGCATATTCTCCGCTTACATCAGCAGTGGAAGCAGCCGCAACCTTTCCCAGTGCGGTTTTCTTTGGCTTCACTTTCATAATGTGCTTAACAGCGTTGATTTCGTTCTCACTGGTTGTCATGTTCATTTGCTGCTGTGCAACACGCAGGTCAATTCTGTGTACTCTCGGTTCCATTAACTTGACTGCTGCCGCTGTTACAGTGCGGAAATTGAAAGTTGTTGTCATTGCGTTTAAGTGACCTGTGATAATTTCTTCAACCGTTCCGGCAATTCCTGCGCCGCTTAACTCTTCTGACATATACTCCAAGTCTGGCAATGTCACTTCTGTTGTACCCAGATATTCTGTGGCGTCTTCGTAAATCGCATAATTTACTACTAATTCGTCAACTTTAGCCATTCTTTTTCACCTCCTATGCAACAAGTGCTGTGAGATATGACAAGTCATATTCAAGCACAAAGTCCATTTTCTGCATTGGTGACGGCGGTGTCATGTAAATGTGGAAACGTACAATACCCGCAGCCAATGCAGTTGCGCTGTTTTCGCTCTCGTTGAACTCGACACGCCCACCAATGATTTTTTCATCAGTTGACAAACTGGTTAACCAATCGTTGATACTCTGCACGATTGCGTCAATCAAGCGGCGCTTAATACCTCTGTCAATGTAATTCCAGTATGTCAAAATAAGTGTCTTTCCAACCCATTTGAACATACGGTTGATACAATAGAAATAGTCTGTCACGTCGTTATTTGCAGGATAGCAAGCCGTATAATTTCCCCAGCTTGTAAAGCCGCTAATAAAGTTCAATGCTGTGACCACTCCATTTTCATTCAGATAGTTTGCCTGCTGAATGTCCATGATAATTTCTGAACCGTCCGCAATAATTGTTCTGTCTGCTTGAATTGGTTTGTTTGAAGCACTTTCGCAAGGCGTGCCGCCGCCGTAGTTTTCTGTATTATCTACGGTTGAAATGCTGCTTGCCAGCTGGGTTGAAAGGTTAAATTCTTTTTCGCCCAGTGCGACTTTAGGGAAACAGATAATTTCTGTCTTCTTTGTGAAGTTTTTCTTTTTCTTCCACTCCGGCACCTCTGTATAATAGGTTGCGCCCGTTTCTTTTGTGCAATCTACGTCAAGAATTGCCATTGCTTCAAAAAGACCGTTGATATTCTCTGCTTTCGCAGACATAACGGCTGCAACTTCCGGGTCATGTGACCAATTCGGACACAAAATAAGGTCTGGAACCTTTGTGAAACGTGGAAATACAGTATCAATCAATTCAAGCCCGGTGGTCTTGTGTGTTGAAATGCTGTACCCTCCAATAATTTCGTCTTTTGTCACCTGCGTTGGGTCTACTGCGTCATAATTTACCTGCATTTCCCCGCTGGCTTCTGTCAAGAACTCCACAACACAATTTGTGTCGCTGTAAAACGCTTCAAAATCTGTCCCGGCTTCTTTTCCGTCTATTTTTACGCTGCTTGCGATTGCTTCAAGCGGTAAAATAATCTGATTGTCAACAACAGTGTGCTTTTCCGCTGCAACAGCTTTCTTGTGCTTTTTAGGGTCAAGCACATTAACAAAGAACACCGGGGAAACATTAAACAGTGTAAATGCTGTGTAGATTTCTTCGCACAAACTGTACTGCTTCCAGTTGTCGGAATATCCAAGCGCTGTCACTGCTTCTTTGTAACTTGAAGCCATGATAACTTCATTCACCTTGCCGTCTACCATGTGAACCGGGGCGGTTCCAACAACAAAGTGCAATCCAGTGTCAACCTTTGCTGGTGTGATAACGCCACTGTCGGTTTTGTTTGCGTTCGCTCCATGTGATACGTCGCTCATTGCTTATACCTCCTTATTCAGATATGCAAGGGCGGCAGCTTTCAAGTCTGAATAATACTTGTTATAGATATTGCCCGCCGTTCTTACTTTGTCTTTTTTCTCTGCAAGTTCGTTAGTTGGAACCAGCATTTTTTCAACCAGTGGGAATTTTTCAAGAATGCCCGCAAGTTCCTTGTTGACCTCTTCTTTTGTTCCCTCAAAAATCTTGTTGCACTGCAACATTGCCTTTGGCAAGTTCGGTCCAATGTAAATCAGCTTTACTGTTTCAGACGTTGTATTTGCCGTTTCTGTGGCTTTTTCTGTTGCAGTGGTATTTTCTACCACCTGCGCATTTTCAACCGTGCTGTCGGCTGCTGTGGCGCTTGTTGTTGCCTTTGTAGCCATGCTTTATACCTCCGTTTCGTTAAGCGTTTGAGAGTATGTCGCCCAAATCTCGTTGAATGGTCGGTATACTCCAATTTGTCATTATTTCGCCCATGTAATATGGGGCTGTTGTGTCTTGATATACGATATATTCCAGCGGCAGTTCCAAAACAAATTGACCGCCGCCAACGGTTCCCGCTTTCTTCAATTCACTTCTAACCCTCAACATCAGATTAAGCAGCGCCAGCGGTCCGTCTTGTCCGTCCTCTGAATATACCGCAAAGATAATGCGTACTTTGCAGCTGCTTTCCTCTGGTTCTCCTGCTGCCTTGTCGTCAAGTCCCGTCAAGAATTTAAGCAGGATATATGGGACTTGCTGCTGGGCGTCGTCTTTTTCCGGCAGTCCCATTTTATAAACTTTTGCGGCTCTCTCTTTTTGCTCATTGCTTCCCGTTCTGGTTCGCACTGGCAATATAATGTCAGCCGTTTTTTCTTGAATAAACCTTTGCAGGTTTTCAAGCAGAAAAACTGGTGTCATGCTTTACCCTCCATATCCGTTCAAAATTCTGTTCATTTCATGGATAATTCTTTCATTGACCAACTCTTGCACCTCTTCTTCCAGACCGTCTATAATTTCCGGGCTTCCCACCATTTGTGCTGCGGAAAGTCCCATGAGTTGTTCAACTGGAAGACGTCTGCTTGTCAGTCTTTCATATACGCCAGCGCCGTTCTTCATATCCGCAATAAATGCGTCCTCAAACGGTGTGCCGCTGCCGCCTTTTTTGACACTTGCCCGCACTTGCTTTCCAGTTCCGGGCTTTGTCGGTGTGACTTTGAACTGATATAGTGGCAGCTTTGTTCCTGCAAATGAAACAAAGCCCGCAAGGTTTCCCGTGCTGGCTTTGCTCATTTTCATTGTTGTTTTTGCTGTCAGTGCATTATTGTTGACCGTGTATACCTGCTTTGTCCGCTTCAATGCCTGCGTCTTTGCCCTTGATATACCACGGTTCATAGCATTGGCAAATACCCTTTCCGCACCTTTGGGAACATCTGCCAGTAGGGTTGCAACTCTTTCTATTGCGTCAGACGTTATTTCAATCATTCGTCTATCAACTCCAATTCCAGAATTATTTCCCCGTCTTCACAATCTGCTTTTGTGATACGGTACATATTTACCGCCCCGGCTTCGTCAATTTCAATTTCCCGGTCTTTCCGTGGAACAAAACCAAGGTCATATTGTGATATATAGACCAGACAAGAGGCACGATATAAACCCTCTGCATTGTCGCCACTTCCTTTCTGCCGTTCGTCGGCTGCCGTATGGTCAATGATTATGGGTATATAGTATTGCTTGCCTTGATACCATATATCAGTCATGGTTGCCATTTCACCGCAGTTGTGAAACACTTTCATGTCACTGGCAATCTGTGCTTTGAAGTCCATTAAATAGGTGTTGCAACAAACCAGCTGTCAACGTCATGCGGAACGCATAAAGGCGCAGAAGACAAAGAAAGAAATCTGCGTGCTGGCTTACGCTCTGCCCATGTATCTGGAACATACTTGCCCTCAACGGTTGTGAAATTGCCCGTTGCTTTGTCAATCAGTGTGATTGCTCCATAATACATTGAGTATGTAGCGCTTGTGCTTAAAAGTGCTAAACTGTCAGCAGGAACAAGCGGCTTTTCTTCTGGTGCGTCCGGGTTGGTCCAGTCATCAAGATACCATTCATTGTATTTGTAAATGTCAAGACCAAGTTCGTGAATTGTGCCAATGTATGTCACACCGTTTGGAAGCTGCTTTGGCTGAATTACTGCAAGTGCATAATTCTTAATGTCAAGCAATTCTTTTACTTTAGGGTGGTTTACAAAAGCGTTTGCAACGTCTTTACCCATAACGCAAATATCGCAGTTCAAAAAACCTTTCTGCTGTACTGTTTCGTGCCAGCGCTTCAAGTCCGCAATAGGGTCGGAAGTGTCAGCAGTCCACTTTTTAGCGGCTGTTGCGATTTTCTCTTTGTTAGTGAAAGAAAAGTCAATTACTTCGTTTACACCCTCACCAATAACCGGAATTTGACCAGTAAAGATTGCCTGCGCACACATTAACTCTTCACGTCTTGTAATCTGCTCTCGCAGTTCCACAAAGTCGTCTGACATTTTAAGCACCGCACGTTCCGCAGGCGTTCTGCCAGAAAACATATTTTCGCCCGGTCTGCGCTCTAATAAATCATCAATCGTGGTGACTTTCTCTGGCGCTACCAAAGGCGGTGTATAAGTCTTTGTTTCGTACCCGGTATTAGGTACAATCTTTCCACCTACTAAACGGCTGACAAATGGTGCAACCTTGCGGCTTCCTTTCTTGAAATCAACATCAACATTCTTTGTCACAAATGTTTCTTCGTTTCTGAAAAATGTACTTCTGAAAAATGTACGCACGGGCGGCATTTTCTGAACTACTCTGCCCATGGTGCGTGGTTCGTAAATAGATACTTCGTTTGCCATGATATGTTGTCCTCCTTACTTCAAAAAGATTGAAATTTTACGGCAAGCCGCTTTGACTTCCGCAATGGTAATGCCAGCAGGTACGTTGATTGCGTCTGTGAAAAACTCACCCGTCATGTAATACACAACTGGTTCGTCTTTTCCTGTGGCTGCTGCTGCAATTCCAATTACTGCGTCTTTTGTTTCTTTAGCAATCGGAACAATTTTGCCGTCGCTGTCTGTGGTTACTGGTGTATATTCTGCAATGACAGTGCCAGCGGTTCCCGTTTCTGGAACGATTGGAAATTCACCTGCAAAAAAATTCTTCGGTGTAGCGCTTCTTGTTTCTACTGCATATTCACTCATTTTCGCTTACCTCCTTATTTTGTTTCTGGAAACAACTTGTCAATAGCTGCGTTGAAGACGTCTTTTCCGTCTTCTCCTGCCGCCCCTGCTGTTGCTCCGTTTACTGCATTTACGCCAGAAGCGTCGGCGTCTGCTGCACGGTCTGCAATATAGCTGCCGCCCGCTTTGTTCTGCTCTGCAATGATTTTCACTGCCATTTCCTGCGCAGAAATAGGGTTGTCAAACTTTGCGTCCTTTGCGATTGTAGCATAGTTTCCGTTTGCCAAGTCTTCAATGCCTTTAATTCTGGCACGCTCTGTGGCTGCTGCTTCGTTCTGGATTGTCGCTACTAAATCCGGGTATGCGGCTTTTAGTGCGTCAACCGTTGTGATTGTGTTTGTTGGTTCTGCCATTTCTGGTTCCTCCTTTTCTTTTTGTGGCTTGTTAATAGGGTTTGTTGCACTATTTATTAAACTACCCGGATTGTGCGGGCTATTTAATAACTGTTTTGGTAATGTTTTGAACATTGAAACATCAATGGGCACTGAATTGACCACAATTTTTGAAGCATTTTCAACAACTGTGTTGCTTTCTTCAAACATCAATTCGTCGCAAAAGCCGTTTTCAACGGCTGTTTCTCCCGTCCACCATGTTTCTTCTGACATTAGCTGTTCAATGTCTTCTGGCTTTCTACAAGTCTTCATTGCGTATGTATTTACAATGCTTTGCTTAATTACTTTCAGTTCATCAGCCATTTTCAGAAAGTCTTCTGCTTTGAAAGTATCGTATACCGTCATTGCCGGGTCATGTATCATAAAAACGCCGTTTCTTGCAATTTTGATACTGTCGCCAGCCATGGCAATGATTGTGGCTGCGGAAGCTGCCCAGCCGTCAATTTTTACTGTGATTTTAGCTGAACAATCTTTCAACCTTGTGAATATTGCATTTGCTGCGAAAACATCACCGCCGCCGCTGTTGATACGCACAATAATTTCTGGCGCTTCTCCAAGGGCTTCCAGTTCTGCGTTGAACTGCTGCGGTGTCACTCTGTCTTCCCACCATGACTGCTGGCTACTGATAGCGCCATACAAAAGCAATTCTGGCGGCTTCTCTCCCGCTGCCGGGATAAAGTCCCAGAATTTATTTGTTGTCACTCCGTATGGATTGCCCGGCGTCCTGCTGCCCGGCTGCTGGTTCATTCCCTGCCCCGGCTGCATTGTCTGGGGCTGCTGGGTTTGCTGGTTGTTCTGGTTTGCTACTGTTGGCAATTTTCTTCACCTCTTTTAACTCATTTTCTTCATGTTTTAGTTGCTCAATATTGCTGTAAAAATCACTACCCGTCATTTGCATTGTTTCATCACTTCTGGTGCTGAACCCGTTTTGTACTCTTTTTTCTGCGGCAGTGACTTCTTTTACCGGGTCAAGCATACCCCTTGCAGGTCCATTCCATTTTGTGGTGCAATATGCTTTTCTGATTGCTGGGTCTGCAAAGAAGCCCGGCGCATTGATACGCCTTTTTGCTACGGCTTCCGTCAACCATTCTTCATATATTGGCTGGCAGAAGTCAGTTGCTAACCAGTCACGGTACATATTAAACATTTTCCACGCTTCTTCCAGCGCTCCTTTGCTGGCTGAATAACTGGCGTTAAAGCGTTTCATAAGCAATTCATAGGGTATTTCAAGTGAAGCCCCTATTTGCTGGCATATAGCTTCCACAAAGCCGCCAAAATTGGCGTTAGGTCTTCCTGGGTTCATGTCATGTGCCTTTTCGCCCTCGTTCAAGTCTATAACGGCACCCGGCGCAAGTTCAATGCTGGTTTCGTCCTCTGTGTCCACCTGCTCTTCTTCTGGTATCATTGAACCTATGGCGTCTTCACCGCTTGCGTCCGCTTTTTCAATAAAAACTGTGAACATTCCAGATACAACCGCTGCTACAAGTTCGGCGTCGGTATATCTTCCAAGCTGCTTCAAACTTTCAATGACTGGGGCAAGGAACGGAACGCCCCTGCGTTGTCCTATTCGTTCCCGGTTCATAAGGTGCAGCACATTTCTTCTTCCCGTCCTGCTGCCGTATGCTTCAACCCTCTGCCATTCAATGTCTGTATAGGCGTATGACAACGGGTGGTGGTTTGCTATGTGATACGCTATCACTTCCCCGGACTGGTCAACCTCTACACCTCCGACAATTTTATTGTCCAACGTGTCAAAATTGTTAGGGCTGCAAAGTCTGTCAGCTTCAATCAGTTGCACCCTTAAATCATACGGCTGGTTTAATCTTGGCTTTACTGGCAGCACTGCCAGACAATCACCAGATACAAGCCAGTTTATGAACGCCAACTGCTGCAACTCATAAAAGTTATCAATGCGGGTCATGTCGCAATCCGGGCTTTCTGCCCATAAGCGCCATTCTCTTTCAATCTGCTTTTCAAGTTTCAGCTTTTCTTCTGGGGATATTCCCAGCACTTCTGCGTCAATGTTTGGTTTTAGGTGTAGACCACGCCCAACAACATTGGTGCGCATGGTTTTTACAGCGCCATTGGCTATTGGTACGCCCATGTATAAATCACGGGTGCGCTGCCGCAGCACTGACACGTTGTCTTCTATGTCTTCACGGCTGCTACCACCTGCATGAAGCCAGCCCGCAAGTGATTTTTTTGTTGTGCTTGCGCCATAATTGCCATATCCGCTGTTTAATATCTGCATTTTTTGCCGTGCAGCAACCCTTTTCAGCGCCATTTGCGGTGCGACAACTGCTATTGCTTTATCAATTCCCGCTGCAATTCCCACGTCTTCACCTCCTTTATTGCATGAAAAAAGCACCGTTTGACGGGTGCTTTTTGTGTTTTTCTATTTGTTCACGCTACAATATTACCCCTTTTTTACGGGAAATAGGGGGAAATTTTAGTCCAAAAAGGGAAATTGCGGGCAATCTTTTTACAAATCACGGGGCACGGCACGTCTTACACGGTTTCTGCCGCCGTATTTCGCCGCATTTTCCAGCGCATTGACTTTCCCTTGCCAATATTCAATAGACTTCCTTATTTCGCCCAGATTGGCTTTTGTCATAGTCCTGCTGCCGATTGTGTATGACTGGGCGTTTGTCACTGCCAGTTCCGCTTCCAGCCATGCGTCAAGGTGTCTTTTTGCTGTTTCCAGCGTTATTCCTGCTGCCATATTACATAATACCTCCACTTCTTCTTCTGCCCCTCTTCACCGTCTTCTTTACGGTCTGGGCTGTGCTTTCTTTCTTTTGCTGTTTCTTTTTCTTTAACGGTACGCCCGTTATTTCAATAGCTGCTGTTGCATAGTTGCGGCAGTCAAGGGCTTCATTTCGTTTATGTTCCCCCTTGTCTTTCAGTTCCCATGCAAAATATGGTCTTCCCATTTTGTAGCGCATAACCTTTTTTTCTGACGTTAGACCCTTGAAATACTTTTCATCATATCCCCTGCCCTCTTCTTTTGGAAAATGGCAATATCCGGGTCCCTCTTCTTCCAGCTTTAATCTATCCATTAGCAGGCTTTTTCCCGTGTCAACTCCAAGTGTGAATAAATATGCGCCCTCACGGTTGCTTTTTGACGGTTTTTGAATATATGCTGCTGCACTGTCGTTTGAACCTTTGATTGCAAATACCCTGCGATTGAACCGGGCTTTGCAGAATTTATATACTTGATTGGTTCTGTGTCCTCCACTATCCATGCAGGTACATGACAACTTCAACTGTGTTTCGTCTGCTTTTGACCATGATTGCTGTAAAAATATGTCAAGGTCTTTCCAGCACTGGTCTTCCATGTTTGAAGTGTCACCATATATGACGGCGTATTTTATGCCCCAGCTTTCGTATTCTGGACCCCAGCCGACAACCTCAATTTCAAATCTGTCGTCCTGCGTATCTACGCCAGCGGTTAAATACAGCACGTCTTCTGGAACCTCGCAGTTGTATTTCTCCCGGCGCTTCATTAGTTCGTCGTCTTCTATGGTTTCCCCGTCTTCTTCCCACGTCTGCCCCATTTCTGTATTAGTCCATACTTTCATCAATTCCACATTGCCTTTTTTCATTTCTGCATTGGCAATCAAGAATTTTTCAACAACTTCTTGCCATGTGGTCAGTGTGGACGCAAGGGTGTTTAAGTGAAAACCTTTCACGGGGTTTTCCGGGTCTTCATGCACAAATCTTCCGTCAATATAGTGTTCTTTCCATTCAGCTTCACTGGATATGACGCCGCATTTGCTGCATACATATTTTATTTCTGATAGGTCGTCTTTGTCGAATACGACATTTGCCCAGACAAGCGGCTGCAATTCCCCGCAGCACGGGCAAGGTGTGTTCCATTCTCCACGGCTGCTGTTTTCGTATTCAACTTCAATTCTGGAAGCACCCTTGACGGTTGGCGTTGATATGTCCACTTGCTTTTTATTCCAGAATGTAGTCTGTCTTTTTGAAGCCAGCAACAACGGGTCGCCCTCTTTTCCGGCGCTGGCTGGATATGCGTCTATTTCGTCAGCTAATAGCACTCTGATTGTGTGGCTTCGCAGACCAGTTGGACTGTTTGCCCCGGCAATCGTGATAAAACCGCCCGGAAATATCTTTTGCATAATGGTGTTGCCACTATTTCTTGACTTTTCGTTTATTCTTTCTGCAAGCACTGGCGTGTCACGCAGCATGGGTGACAGTTTTTCTTTTGAAAACTTTTCTGCCATGTCTATTGTTGGCTGTATGACCATAATTGGTGACGGGTCATAATGCACATAATATCCAATAGGGTTCAGCACCATTGCGTCTGTCTTTCCAACCTGCGCCGCAGACATTATCACTACTTTTTTGATTGTAATATCTGTTATGGCGTCCATAATTTCTTTCTGATACGGCGCCTTTGCAGTCTTCCAGCGCCCCGGTTCAGCAGAAGACCCGGCAGACAGCCTGCGGAATTTGTCTGCCCACTGTGAAAGCGTCATTTCTGGTGGCGGTTGCAGCACCTTGAAAATACGGGTGAACATATCAACTGTGTTCTTCTTCATTGTCTACACCGTACCCAAACACTGTCTTGAAGTCTGAAAGTTCTTCCAGCACTTCATCAATGGCGCTTTTTAGCAGCTTGAAAATTTCTGTCTGGTCCTTTTTCTTTGATAAAATGGGGCTTAATTTTGCAGGTATTGCCATTAAGCGGGTTTTGAACCTAACCAGCGTGTCTGTCATTACCTGCTCTACGTCTTCCGTGGTGTGTACTTCATTTCTGCGCAGCTGCAATTCCAGTTCTTGACTTTCACGTTTCGCCCTCACCAGCTTTGCCCGTTCTGCGTTGTAGTCAACCGTGCTTTCACTTTCCGGGTTGTTGTTGCGCAGATAATTTATGTACTGGTGGTTTACGGTCTTCAAATCGTACAGCCCCGGTCTGATTTCAGTTATAATCTTCTGGTCACGCAGCTGCCGCACCCTGCGTTCTGATATATCCAGCCACGCAGCAACCGCCTTTGATGTGTACGCTTTCAAAAACCGCACCCCCTTTCTTTTTTATGGCTTCGGAAGCGGAAATGCAAAAAAATTTTTCATATCTGGGGAACCTTTGGGCGTCGGCGTACCCGCAGTGCTTCTGCGGTGCTGACAGAACCTATCAAATGTCGTCCACAATGTCTGTTATATCATCATTCCCGCTGCTTTCTTCTGGGTCAATGTCAAATTCACCAGTTAATTTTTGTCTGTTCAATTCCAGTTGCTTCTCTGCAAGCGTCAAGCGTCTGTCCTCTAACTCATAAGCCTTGATACTGTCCAGCTGCTTGATAATGCGCCCATGTAGTTTGTTTAGTTCTGCTTCCACTTTCATTGCTCTTTCAAATGGGCTTGACTTAATAACAGACTTCATGGCTGTTTTGTATGTTTCAGTTGTGCTACCCTCTGGGTCTTGTGTGCGCTGCTGCTCCATGCCGCAGTCTTCTTCCTGCTGTCTTTCCTCCATGCTCTTTGGTACTATCATGTGTACTATCTTGTCAGTGTAGAAGCCCCCTGCGTCGTCGCTCTCATACTCTGACAATAGCTTTTCTAAATAGGCTTTGCGCAGGTATAACGCCTGCAATTCCTCCATCATTTGTGACAGTGCCGTTGGTGTGCCCATGTTCTGAATGGCTGCCGCTTGCTCCGGGTCTATGTCCTCATATCCTGCCTGCGCAAATGCCCCATGTGTGACCGCATTTTTATTGCCTTTTTTTGCTGGAGTTTTCCCGGCTGCGTTCTTATTGCCTTTTTGCCCCCCTCTTTTCCGGGGCTTATTTTTCAAGGCTTCGTCCCAGTTGTCTTCTGACTTCCATTTTCTTATACGCACTTCTGGAACGCCTGCCAGTTGCGCTAATTCTGCGGTGCTAATTTTTCCGTCGCTTTCCAGATAGCGTTGCAATGAATTGTCACGCTCTGGGTTCCGTGGTCTTCCCATGCTATCACCTCTTTTCGTTTGTTTTCATTCTTTCCAATAGTTCTATCTTGCGGAAGTATAAAAAATTATGGGCTTTGCAAATTCAAAAAAATCACAAAGCCCACTATTGCCAACGTGCAAATAAAACGGCTGAAAGCCTGCTTCGCTAATATAAATTATATCAGCTAAACGCAGGCAATGGCGGGCAAAGATTGACTATGCAACCTTATGAAATTTTGAAATATACGGGTTGTTCTCGAACCTCTTCAAAAGGGTTTCAACGGCATTATCTCTGATATTCTTACACTGTCTTTCGCTGTAATGATTGCGTACCGCTACTTGTTCCCATTTCATGTTGTGAATGTAAAAATCAAAGATAATGCTTTTTTCTTTCAGCTTTAGTCTTGAAACTTCCTGCAATATTTGTGCTTTCAAGTTCTGCAAGGTCGCCACTCTTTCTTCGTAGCCCCTCATTTCCCCGCTGACATAATCTGGAATGTTTAAGACCATGTTTTCTGTTTGTCGTGATATACTATATTTTCCTTTTGGTAGACCGTCGCACTGTATAGCGCCAAGGGGGTTGTAATACTGGTCTGTTAAGTCTTCCAGAATTTTTCTGTAAATTTTCACCTCCCCGTCTATGTCCTTGTAATATTCCAATAATTCAATTACCCTTTCTTTGCTCATTGCCTGCGCCATTGCTATTCCTCCAATCTTTTACACGGTTCAGCCCTATTCTTCTACTTCCCGCAAGTTTTTATTTGCTCCGCTGTTCTTCTTATGAACTGGAAGCACCACGCTTCATCACGCAGCACTTTTATTGCTCCGTCTTCGTCAATGTATACAGCGTCAATGAATTTTGGTTTTGGCGGCTTTCCCTCTTCGTTCTCTTCATACGGTGCAAAGTCAATCATAATTTGAATGACGTTGTATACTCTTTCATGGATAATCATTTTATAATCAGTCATGTTTATTGGCATTTCCTTTTCCTCCTAACACGGTCCACCCTCTGCCCCGTGGAACGCTCCCGCAGGGTATTTCCATTGACCGTCAATAAATATGTCTTTTTCTGTAAATTCTCCCGTCACCAGACTTCGTATTGCTTCTGTGTCGCCAGCGTATAAACATGACTTTGCGCCCTCGATGTATGTTTCAAGGTCGCATTTGTTGTCCAGTGTAAAACCCAGCGTCACTTCATCATTTTTCATTTGTTCAAATTCTTCTGGGTACAGTTCTTTGAAGCCTGCAAACAGTTCTGGGGTTGAAAATATACAGCCAGCGCAGCTGCAACGGTTCCAGCCTGCCCGGTAACACGGGTGCGGGTTTACTTTGTTTCTTTTCAATACCTCCCAGACGTCTTTTTCTGAATAGTCAATAACTGGTCGCCATTGGTGAACGGTTCTTTTTAACTTCTTTTCTGCATTGGCTCTGAAATATACTTCCATTTCGTTATATTTTGAACGTCCGGCACTTTCCCCTCTGCGTTCACCGCTGCATATCAATACTTTTGAATTTTCCTTTACCTCTTCCAGATTTCGCAGCACTGTTGCTGCAACATCTATTTTTAGATATGGACTGCACCACCTTGTCATTAAATTGCCGGACTTTGCAGGAAACTTCATTCGGCAGCCATATTCTTTCAGTAGTTCTTCTTTGTTCTCTGCGTCGCTCTCTTCAATCTCTCTGCACGCTGCCTGCTGCGGCGTTTCTTTTGCCCTTAATATTTCCCCGGTTTCCGGGTCAATCCATTCAATAGGTTTGCTGGCTCCTATTCTGTATAATTCACCGAAAAAGCCGCCTTTTCTCCATGACAAACGCAATGGTATTTCTTCTGCGTCCGCAAGCGCTTTCATATAGTTTTGAGTGCAGCGCCAGTCCATGTGTCTTCTGGGGTTTCCTCCGTCTATGTCATGGTGCCAGAACTCAATTTTGCTTTTAGGCACTCCCAGTTCACGCAATTTGAAGTATGTTGCTATGCTATCTTTGCCGCCGGATATTAAAACAACAATCAAGTCGTATTCTTCCAGCGGCAGCAATTCTTCAAGGAAAATTTCTTCCATGTGCTTTGTTTCTCTTCTGCCCTGCACTCTGGGTTTTATTCTTTTCCCGGTTCCATATATCGGCTTATCTTTCTTCCCTCTGGTCACTGGTGTATCAGCTGTGCAATCTATGTCTTTTATGAACTCTGGTTCAAATAAACTTAATTGCCCTTTCATTTTCTCACCGTCCCTATGCGTCAAATGCGGTCACATTAAAACCTATAATGCAATAATTATCATCAAGCCCGGTTCTGTCGTCCATGACATAGATAATTTCAAGGTCTGCTTTTCTTCCCGTTGGTTGTCCCTCTGCATACTCTGGCAGTTCTAATTCTTCACCAACTTTGAAGCCGTCTTTTTTCAACAATAAGAACGTCAGACGCCCGGTTGTAATTTCTTCATACTGGCTTCTTGAAAGTCTAATGTCCCGCTGCTTCTTCTGTTCATCAGACGGCAAGTGCTGCATTTTTTCTTCCTGCTGCATTTCCTGCAACTTTCTTTTGGTTTCCCGGTCAATGGCTGCCTGCTCTTCGTTGTAGCGCTCTTCTGCGGTCTTGTTTGCTTCCCTGCGGTTCACATAGTTGTTGCAGCTTGTGACAGTTGCTTTCTTTTCGTGGCAATCCTCATAATGCGTGCAACCGTAGCAAAGTGAAGTCACTGTGTCTGGCTGCGGGTCAAAATCTTCCTCTGGCTCCGTGGTTTGTTCTGTCTGGTTCTCTTCGTTGCCTGCATGATTTTCAATTTCATGCACGTTAGGTTCTGGCTGTTCTCCCTGCTGTAACTGGTCAATGTCCATTTGTCCCGGTATCTGCTGCGCTGCGTCATAATGCTTCTTTAACTGCTTAATGTCTGGCAGCGTCAGCACTTCATTTTCTCTGAATATCTCTGCTGCCTGCTTCTGGTACTCTTCCGGCAGCCCGGACGCTTCATAAATGACTGATACAACAATATTATTTGCCTTAAATTCTGCCATAAGTTCTGGAATGAGATTGTTATATATAGCTTTGTATCTTCCAACCTGCGCAGGGGACGTTTCCAGTATTTCTGCCAATAAATCACGGGTTCTTCCGGGAATGTTGGTTGTTTCTTTCAGCTTCAATACAAGGTCTTCTGTTTCCAGCGCTTCTGTCATTTTCTCCCAGTCTGTTTTCTCCCGGAAGCGGTTTGCCATAATCAACGCTAATTTGTCCAGTATGGCGTTTTGTGTCGATTTAACCAAAATCGGAACGTATCTGAAACGCTCTTTTCCCTCTTCTACCAGCTGCATGACCGCAAGGCGTCTTCTGTGTCCTGCAATGATACGGCGCTTGCCGTCTTCTTCTTTATCAGTGACCAGAAGTGGTTGCAGCACTCCCAGAAGTTCAATGGACTGTTTCAAGTCCTGCACATCTTCCACGCTGTAAAAATTGCCTTTTGACGGTATAAGGTCGTAAATATCAGCTGTGCCGCTGGCGCCCTCTTGTGACGTCGCGGCTTCTGACTGCTGCCCCTGCTGCATAGGTTCTGCAACCTCTTTGGAACGCTGGTTGAGTAATTCAGTTAAATTAAATTTTTTTCCTGCATTTGCCATTGTCTTTTCCTCCTATTGTGTCCGAATTGGTCACATTTTCAGCCATTCTTCCACTAACGCTTTATAGTCGGCAGCTGCGCCGCAGCGTGGTGAATACAGAATGATTGGCAGCCGTGCAAATGTGCTGGGCTTCATTTTCGGTGTCTTTCTGATATGGGTATTGAATACCGGGTATTCAGTAGTTTTCAGAAACTCTTCGCCCTGCGTGTCAGCTTCATTGGCTCTGTCGTACTGTGTTATGAAGCAGCCGCAGAAGCGCAAGCCTGCGTTTAGGTCTTCCCGTGTATTGTCAATCTGTTCTTTCAATTCTGCCAGCCCGTCCACTGCAAAATCATCAATAGTGACTGGCACCATAACGTCTGTTGAAGCTACCAGTGCATTGATTGTTGAAATGTTAATATCTGGTGCGTTGTCAATAATACAGTAGTCGTATTCTGACTGTAAGCCCTCCAAAAATTTCTTGAAGCGTGTCTGCTGCGGTCTTGACTGGTCCAGCATGACTTCCAGATTGGCTGTCAGCAGGTTCATGTTTGCCGTGATAATGTCCAGCCCGTCATAATCTGTATGCTGTATAACCTCTGCCGGGTTAATGCCCCGCTGCGTCATAACCTCTGCCGTGCCTTTGTGCTGGTAGTCGTGGCGGTTCATAATCTTGCTTGCGTTGCCCTGCTTGTCATTGTCAATCAGCAGGACTTTGAAGCCGTGAACTGTCGCCAGAATATGTGCCATATTGACGCTGGAAATGGTCTTTGCCACTCCCCCTTTAAGGTTGATAATTGATAATACTTTCATGTGGTATTCCTCCTTGTATCTGGTATGGTTTATAGTTGCTTTCCCAGTAATGCGGCAGGCTGGATTTGAACCAGCGACATCATAGACACGGACTGACAACGGCTACTGCCGTTTTATTTCACCGTGCCCGTCCCTCTACCAGCTGTGGTACTGCCGCCCATTGCTCCGGGGCGTTTGCCCCGGTCTTTTATGCTTCCACTGTTTCACTTCCTGCGAAAAATACTTCTCTTCCGTCCCAGTTCTGAATTTTTGCTTTCTTTTCTTCTCTTCTGCTTTCGTTGTATCTTCCTGCGTGGTGAATTGCTGCGTATGTGATTGTTTTTGCTGTTCTCTTTACGATTTCAAATACAACTGCGTTTTCTCCGTATCTCTTGCCGACTTCAAATGTTCTCATGGTTTATACCTCCGCTTTCTATGCTGTGTTTCTGTTTCTTTAACTGTCTTTATTATATACTTGCGCAAGTACAAATACAATCGGCAAAAGCAACAATCTTGCGCAAGTATATTTGTGTAATATGTATACTTGCGCAAGTACAATTATTTTTTATTGCGGTTCTTCAACGCTTCGTCATACTCTTTGATAGGCATTTTCACTGTCAATGGCTCATATCTGCCGGACCCGTCCAGTTCATACATGAAAGAAACGTCACTATTTTTCAGAAAATGCAGTGTCAGAATATCTGTGATTTTATGAATTGCTAATGCCCCGGATAATACAACAATCTGACCGTCTGGCAAATAATATGCTTCTGGTATCTCTCCTGCTGCCTTTGCTGGCTTTATTGCTACCGTGTCCCCAAGTTCCAGCGGGCATACTGCCTTAAATGCTGCCATTTTCATTGTCTTTTTCCTCCTGCTCAATATATTTCTTTCTGTTCTCATGCTTTACAATCCACGCTGCTTCCCAGACTACTACCCAGACAAGCATTAGCACGCCAAGTCCTATGCAGATTGCCACAAAGCATATAAGTGCTTTTGCAACACTAATCAAGAACGCTGCCATTGCCTTTTCCCTCCCTCATTTTCTGTTTTGCCCAGCCAATAGCCCTGCGGCTGGCGTTTATCCTTTTCAACTGCTGCGTCCTTGCATTTCCTTTGGCTGTTTCTGCCTGCTGGCGTTCTAACTGTCGGCGCAGTATCAATTCTTTTCCGCTGTAATGTCTTTTGCCTTTCGCCATGCTCAATTCCTCCGTTAAAAATACCTTTTCTGGTATCTGCCGCCCCTGCTGGCTCTTTCCTTGCGCTTCATGCGCTGTTTCCGGCGCTGCTGGTACTTTGCGTCTTCCGCTGCTGCAACCTGCCGTCTGACGGCTTCATGGTCTATGTTGTCAACCTCTTCTTGCACTGTTTCCAGCACTTCAACTTCACTGTCTTTGAAAGTAAATGTCATGCCGGGGTCGTACTCTTCATTTTTCCAGTCTTTCTGGAATTTCTCAAAATCGTTTCTGTATCTGGTCTTTGCGTCTGGGTGGTACTGTTCGGCTTCATAAAGCCCCAGCATAACTGCTTCGTCGTCCTTGTCTTCCCAGTTGTAAAGGTGCCAGCTTTCGTGGTTGTCCCAGTTCCACTTTGATAGATAAAGCACCAGACCGTCAAAACGCTGCCCCTCTCTGACCATGGCTTTCATTTCATTACAAGTGAAGCCTTGCCCTTTTAATTCCTGCTTTATCTGTTCGTATGTCCTGCCGCCAGTATGTAGTCTTGCTTTTACTATCAAGGGCAAATACTGTGGCTGTTTATCCTCTTTTCTTGCCATTTGTGTTCTTCCTTTCCAGTCTGTCTGCTATCCGCAGTATGCTTTCCATTGATTGTCTGATATTTGCGTCTGTACCCTCTGTTATTTTTAAAATAGCTGCTACGTCCCGCAACTCTTCTGCCATTTCTACGGCTTCCCCGGCTTGTATTTCATATTTCTTCATGCAGGCGGTGCATACCTGCGAACCCTCCGGGATAACCTCACCGCATATCAAGCAGCGGTCAGCGTTCATCATTCGTCCCAGTCCTCCAACTTCTTGACACGCTTTGTCAAATTCTGCACCTGCTCAATAAGGTTTGCCACCTCATGTGGTGAAAGCCCGGTCTGTTCGTAGTCATACAGCTTCTTTGCTGCTTGATTGACTGTAACGTGTGGCTTTAATACCGCCTTTTGTCCATTTTGGCTATATTCTGTCAGCGTGGTTCTTTTCTGCCTTTTCTGTGGCTTCTGGGGCTGCTTGAACGCCCCTGCCCTCTTCATGGTGCCGTAATATGGCACTGTCTGTTTCAATGTGTGGTCCATGTACCCCATTACAATTCCACCTTTCTTCCCGTGGCTTCTTCTATGTCCAGATATTTTGCTATTGTGTCCATGGCTTCTTCTGCTGACCAGCAAACCGCCGTTTCATAACCCTGCTGCCGTAGCTGGTCAAGCCACCAGTCCTGCTTGTCTGTGGTCTTGTTTTTCTGCCATTTCATTTCCACATACAGCCCGTGTTTTCCGTTTCTGGCTACTGGCAAGCATAAGTCCGGCACGCCTGCTTTTACTCCCTGCCGCTTTAGGTTTGCGGCTTCAAGCTGGTTCCTGCTGCCGCCGTTTGGTATATGGTGCAGCAAGCCCAGTTCCGGGAAGTCCTTTGCGTAGAATGTCGCCCAGTTTATAACTCTTTCCTGCTCTGTTGCTTCACTGCGCTTTCTGTAATATGTCCGGCTCATTCTGCTTTCACTTCTCTTTCGTCAAGGTGTGTGGCTTCCATGTCTGCAATATGAAGCATAGCTGCAAGCCTGCTGCCTGCAAAAGCATTGTTCATGTCGTAGCTGCCGCCCTTTACTGAATAATCAAAAGCGCCCATGTGCCAGCGTATAGCCAGCATTTCTTCTTCTGTCAGCTGCATAAAGCGCATAATCTGGATAATTGACTTTTCGCCATGTCCCAGCGGCAAATTGTTTGTATATCCGTACACTTCCACTTCCTGCCAGCTTCCGTCTTTTTGCTTCTGGTTCTTTTTCTCTATCTTGTATGCGTCCGCTTTGCATACATCATGCAGAAGCGCCACAACCGCTACCGTGTCCATGGTATATTCCGGGTATGTTCTGCCCTGCCTTTTGTCCTCTTCTTCTGCCAGCTTCACTAATCTTCGGTATACATTGTTTGTATGCTCTACCAGCCCGCCTGCGTATGCTCCGTGATACTTTGTACTTGCAGGCGCAGTGAAAAAGCCTACTTCTTCCAGCCATTCAAGCAGCTTGTCTGCTCCCGGTCTTTTTATGTATGAAAAATAATTCTTGAACTTCTCTGTTTCCGACTGCTGCCGTGTTAATTCTTCCATGCTCTTTTCCTCCTATGCTCTGAACTCTTCTTTGCTGTCTACCAGATAGGTTTTGCCGTCCTGCTCATACAGCATGATAATTCCTTTCAGTGCCGCAAGCGTCATTTCAGCTTTCATTCCCTCTGATATTCCGTATTTATCACCAACCAGAATATATTTGCAGTTTTCAAGTATCTTTATTCCTGCTGCCATTCCCCGGCTTCTTTCCTGCGGGTTCTGGTCGTCTGTAACCTCTGTCAAATACAAATGCACTGTGACCGGGACAAAGCCGTTTTCAAGTGCTGTCCGTGTCAGCTTTCGTGCATATTCTTTATTGCGTTTCGTGTCGCCCCGGTATGGGCTACACACATATAACAAATCATTCAACTGCTGCCACCTCCTAATCTTCCAGCACCAGTTCTTCCCCTGCTGCTGGTGGTTCCTCTTTTCGTTTCCACTCTTCCAAGTCCAGAAGTGTTCCACATTTGCTGCAATAATTCCAATCACTTGAAACGTGAAAGTAATAACCGTCTTCACGGTCTTTTCTCATGTCCTTGTCGTATGCAGAAAATAAATGCTTTCCACATACCGGGCAATAATAGCTGTTTAGATACCCCAGCTGTCCGGGTAATGTTGGGTATTCGCTCTTTTGGTACTTTGGCTTTCTGGGCTTCTTTGCCGCCATGCTCTACACCTCCATTGCTGCTTTTTCAAGTCGGCGTTTCATTTCCTCATATTGCAGCTGCAATCCTTTTATATTCTGGTGTGTGCTGCACTCCCCGCAGCCCTCTTCTGTGTGGGTATGTGGACATTCATTGCAAAAGTCCAGTTCGTCTTGCAGGTTGTTTGCAATGATACCCATTGAAAACACAATGCCCCAGTATTGTTTCAAGTCAATTTGTGTTATATCTACCGTGACGGCTGCTGCCTGCTGCACTTCTTCGTCAGATATGCTGTATTTATCTTTTAAGGCTTCATACATCTGCAAAGCAGTGACCTTTTCGCCGCCCTCTCCACGTTCTGCAAGGGCTTGTATCTTTGCCAGCTTTGCAATAATTTTCTTTCTGTCCTCTGTCAATCTTCTTCCACCTCCGCTTCTCCCAGTAGCGCCCGTGGTGGTTTTCGCTTATCAAGTGTCATTGCAAGCCACGCAGCCTTTTTCATCATTCTTTCTTCTTCGTCTGTCCGTTCTCTGTCTGGTCCGTCATATTCCTTGTAACATCTGGCTGTTTTGTCCGGGAAAAGGTCATTGCCGTTCTTAAACGCAATCATAAAGGCTTCCAATTCCCGCTTTAGTTCCTCTTTGTAGAAATTGAATAGCAGTGTAATTTCTGCCGCTTCAATCTCTGTGCAGTCGCAGCCACGTTTCTTCCTGCGGCTATATTTTCCCGTGTAATGGTGATATGAAGCACTGCCAGTGACCTTGTAAAAAATCTGGGTCAGCAAGTCTTCTTCCAGACTGTCTGCGTAACTGAACCAGTGAAGCGTCACTGCGTCCAGCATGATTTCTTCGTCTTCAATCTCATATCTGGCTTTTAAGTCTTCATACATACGCATTGCGGTTTCTTTTTCGCCGCCCACGCCACGTTCTGCAAGGGCTTTGATTTTCTTTAGCCTTTCAGCTACCTTTTCACGTTGTATCTGGTCCATGTTGTCACCTCATATTTGTTAAAACAAATTCGTTTTCTTCATAGTCAATTCCGTATGCTTCGCAGTCCTCTTCGTCAGCAGGACGCGCCAGCGGGCATGACCATTGGAAACATTCGCCTACGCCGTCCACTCTTTCTTCCTGCTCTGGGTGTCGGCAATTATAACCATTATTGGCGCTGCACTGGTTTTCCGGGTCCAGACACGCATTGTAAAAATAACCGCACATATTAGCAAATGTGTTAATCGGCATAATGTCTGGCACTGGTTCCCCTTTGTAATAGCACCATGATTGCGGCGCTCTTTCCATTCCGTACAGTTTCAGCGAATGTGGTGTATAGTATTCTGCCACCGCTGCTACTTCCCAGCCGTACACTTTTCGCCTGCTGCCTGCTGCATAGTTATGAATATCATGTGCAGGCACCCTGCTTTTTTTCTCTGCTTCTTCAAAGTTCTTTACTTCCAGCACTTCCGGGCAAATAAATTCACCCACTATGCCGACGCCACCCGTGATATATACCAGCACCCGGAACGGTGTTTTGCACTGTGGCTTTGACTTTCTCAATTCCAGCACTTTTTCACCTGCTGCCATTTTCTGCCACCATTTCTGGTGCAGCGAAAGAATAACAACGGGCATTTCTTCCAGTTGTGCTGGTTCCCATTCTTGCTTCAATCTTCTTTTCCTCCTTTTGGTATCTGTCTTCTGTATTTCTCCCAGTTCATGCAGTCAAATTCCTGCTTGTCTTCGTTGAACTCCAAGTGTAAAAACGCTTTGCAGTGAACGCAAGTGCCGTGCCCTAAATTTGAAAGCCCCATGCTTTGTGCAATGCTCTTGCATATCCATAATGTGCCGCCGCAATCCGGGCAAATACCTTTGTATCTTTCATTTCCCACGTTCTCACCTCTCAAATTCGTTTTTCAGTTCAATTTTGATATACAAAATGTGCTGTAACTGCTCCACCTTGTATTCGCTGAACTGCTCAACTGGCACCTGCTCCGGCAGCTTGTCTGCCTTTTCCCAGTCCCACAATTTTTCTGTGGCTCTGTATGTTTCCATGCCTATTCCAAACTTTTTGACTTTTCGCTGCCTGCTTACGTTGCTATGCGCCGCATTTGCTGCGTATCCACGATATATAACCTGCTTTGCTGCATTTAATACAAGCACCTTGTCACTGGGCGTTATGCTGTCCAGAATGTCACCCAGATATAATTCATTGTTCATCATTCTTCACCGCCTAACTGCTTTTCAATGCGCTGCTTTGCCTGCTGCACTGCCTTTGAATACTCTGTTTCTGTCAATCCTTTGTTCCAAACGTGCTTATATGCACCAGATAAGCCGTAATTGTAGGCTGTCAGCACTTCTGCTTCCGTGTCAAATCTCCCCTGCAATTCTGCCAGATAATCAACCGCCACCATGACGTTGAAATATGGGTTTTCCACATTGTCCACATTCAGTCTTTCCATTCTGTCTTCATGCCACTTGACATTGACTTGCATATAACCTTGTGAACCCTCGTTGCAATATGCGTCCCATTTATAGCCGCTTTCAACCTCCATAATTGCCAATACAAGCGCATAATCAATGCCGTTCTGCTGGCATATTATGTATGTAAATTGCTGCATACATTCCGGCAAATAGCCGCCCGTCTTCTCATACTCTGCGGGTATCTGGTACGGTTCCCAGCCCTCCAACTCTTCACCGCCCCAGTCGTGCGACATAAGATTGAACGGGTATGCTATTTCTTCCATGGTTTCAGTTTTCGCCGTTTCCTGCGGTACAATGATTGTCTGTGCTGTCTGGCTGCTCTTACTTTCCGGCTGTGGCTTGTCCTCCGCTGAAAGTTTCACTGCTGCTGTGGTTACACCTGCCAGAATAACCAGTGTCAGCACGCCTGCTGCAATATAATTGCCATATACCCAGAAGAACTGCTGGGCTGTCTTATGTCTTCTTGTTCGGCGCGCGCTTCGGCTTTTTCTTCTTACTGCCTGCACTCTTTTTCACTCCTTTCTTTTTCCACATTTTCAAGTAGATGTGCCACCCGGTCTGTTCATAATAGACGGGTTCGCAAGATACTATGTTGTAGTCGCTGTATATCTTTCTAAACTCTTCCAGCCCTCCGTCTGGTGACTTTGCCAGCTGTTCAACCTTTTTTCGGCTGTATTTGTGGTCATTGCACTTTTCTTCCGGCGCAGTCAGATTGCGGCTGCACTTCCACTGGCTCTGGTCCCTCTGCTCTTTTTCTGACCCGTCATTTCTGCTGACTTCCGGGCGTTCAAGATTGCGGCTGCTGGAATATCTTTTCTTTCCTTGTGGGTCTTTGACTATATATTTACAAAGTCCCTCTATTCCGTTTTCATTCATTTGCAGGCGGTCTGCATTTACCCAGCCCAGCTGCTTGATACTTGCCCGATATTCCGGGTCTTCTGTTTTATTCCAGTTGATACGGGCTTTTGTCCACATTAGTTCCACGTCGTCACGGTCTAATCCACCGTTCATAATGATGTGATGATGTATTCTTTTGATTGCTTGCCCGTCCTTGCTGTATTTGTATTCTGTGACAAGTATGTATTTCAAAGGGTCAAGCCCCAGTTTCTTTCTGCGGTATGCTATGCGCCGCAGGTAGTTTGTCACAATGTTTTCTGCTTCTTCGACTGTTTCCGGCAGGTTGTCTGCGTCATAAGTGCATGACGTGTGCAGGTCCCCTATGTGGAAATTACCATTGCCCAGCTGTACCAGATAGCGTTTAGCGTTCTTGTCGTTCAGTTCCTTTTGTTTTGGTGCAGGGCATTTTCTCTTCTTTCCCCTTTTGCCCTTTGTTGCCACCTCTGCTGCTTCTGTTCTGGGTATTATGTCAACTTCTCTATAATTGGCACAGTCGGTCTTCTTCTCTCTGATAAACACCACTGCACTTCCTTTTCTTTCCTATGCCATTTTTAGCGTAAAGGGGTACATCAGAAGTGCTGGTATATCCTCCAACCATTCTGTCTATTATCCATATTGCGCAAGTATATATATAAATATATATTTCGTAAGAATGTTAATACCCCATACAAGCCCGTTTTGCGGTTCAAAACCCGCATTTTTCAAGGATTTTCAGCCCTTTTTAGTTGACTTGCTAACGCCAATATGGTATAATAAACACGTATTGAATTATTAAACATATTGACTTTTGAAAAGCCTTTGATTTTGTGTTTCCGGCACATCTTCAAAGGCTTTTCTTTGTGCCTGCTACTCTTCGTTAATGAGGATAGAAGAGGAAAACTCACAAGCGGGGCGCACGCCAAAGTGACCGTTGCACGCAGAGCCGTTGCTGAGCGAGCCGCCCGTAAGCACAAAGCGGGCGTAATGATTGACCGGGCTATCAGCTGTAATAAGCCACCACCAGTCTTCCAACTTCTTTATGCACTGTCTGTATTGTCTGTACTGCTCTTCTGTCAGCAGAAATACTTTGTCTTTGCTGGTTCCGTAGTCTTTCAGCCCGTCGTCTGCGGTCAAATCCTGCTCATGCTCCATGATTGCTTCCGGGTCAAGCCCCTGCGCTTTCATTTCCTCGCATAACGCTTCCAGAAAAGCGCTGTTTAACTCTTCACGCAGGCTGCTTTCTGCCCAGTTGTTGTTGTTTTCTCTGTCAAACGGCTTGTACTCCACAATGTCAGCTGCTACACAAAGCGTGCCGCCGTTTTCGTTGTGTGCAAGCACGTTCCAGATTATGCCGCCAATATTAACGGCTTTGCCCAGCTGCACTTCTCCCAGTGTCTTTTTTGCTTTCTCTCCCGGTCGCTGTATTACCTCCATTTTTTCAGCGTCGGACACGCCGTTTTCATCAATGCACGGGAAAAGGTCGTAACCCTCCCAGTTGAACACAACCCCGGTTATATTTACCGTTGAGGTTTCGCCGTCAAAATCCGGGTGGTTTTTTACCGTTCGTGTTACGGTCTTGAATTGCACATCAAATTCCCTTACTTCTCCGTTGGGCAAAACAAGACGTGTTCTGCTTCCAACCTCAATGGGTGTGCCGTTTTTGTCTTTCAGTCCAGTTTCCATTTTGCTTTCCTCCTTGTATCTGGTATGGTATTGTTTATATGAACAGCGTTGCTGCTATTCTCTCTAATTGACTTTTGAAAAACCTTTGATGTGTGCCCAGCGCTCACGCTGGCTGCTGCTCTTTCTCTTTTGCCGGGGTCTGGGTCACTTTTACGGTGACTTTGACATTTTCCCGCTGTGAGATAATCAGCGCCAGCGTTTCAAAAAAGCGCTGTGCATTGAATGTCCCTTGTACTTCCATTTGTGCGCCCCTCCCTTATGCGGTCTGTGGCGCTGCTTTCTGTGCCATGCCCTTTGCAAATCTGATACCCTGCATGAATACAAGAAAATCTTTCTTTTCTTCCGGCGCAAGTTCGCCCAAGAACGCCATAACCTCTGTTGCTTCCTGCTGGTTCTCTGTTGCAAGCATGGTTTCCATTTCTTTTTTAGTTCCCGCCATGGTCTGTCCCTCCTTTTCTAAATTCTTTTTCAAAAAATTCAATCAATCTGTCATGCGCTTTTTGGTTTACTATTTGCCGTGTGCGCTGGTGCTGTCCTATGATTGCAGCGCCGCACTTTTCACATTGCTGGTCAATAATTTCAAGCACTGTGTCCGTCCCAAGCGGTATATAGTGCGGTTTTCCGTCAACGACTTTCCCGCCGCAACTGCTGCATGGTCCGTACTCTTCCATTTTTTTGTACCGTCCTTTCTGCACTGCGGTTCCCTTTTCACATTAAAAAGTGGTAAAACTTGTTGACCGTCTGCGTGCTTTATAGCTGGCACGTCCGCTGCCCTTATTACGCAGTGCGCATTTTGTGGGTTTGGCTTCCCCGGTTTTGTATAGCAACCATTTTTCGTCTTCCTTGTTTGGTTGTTAAACCAAGTATATCCCATTGAATTTGGTTTGTCAACCACTTTTTAGAATAATATTTTTCTTTTTTGGTTGACTAACCAAACCAATAATGATATGATAGTGTTACCAGATAGAAAGGGGGTTCCCATTATGAACGAAAGAATTAGACTGCTGCGTGAAGACAAAGCATTGTCACGGGCGGCATTTGGTGAAAAGCTGGGTGTCAGCGGTGATGTTATCAATAATCTGGAACGTGGCAGGGTCGAACCGAAAGACCATATTATAAAGTTGATATGTGCTGAATATTCGGTAAATGAAAAATGGTTGCGGTACGGTACGGGTACAATGTACATACAACCAGACACTTTCAGCCTTGACGACTTTGTAAAGTCAAAAGGTGCCACGGGTCTTGAATTGGAAATTGTGAAAACATATTTTGAACTTGACCCGGAAATCAGAAGAACTGCAATGGAACATTTCAAACGCAGGCTTGCTGCTGCCGTTGCCGCAGACCCGGCGTTAATTGTCCCGGACAGTGAAGAAGAACTGGAAGCCCAGTGCCCACCCGTTGACGCTGGCAATGCTTCCGGGGTAGACGCTGGGTGATAAACGCACCCAGCTTTTGCCCTTTACTTGTAGATTATTAGTTGCGTTGTACCAGAAAAATTCAAATTGTAATAAATGGTATTGCTTTTGTGATAGTAAATTGCAAATACTCTGCTGTCATAATAATTGATATATTTTTTCATCATGTGTGCCACCTTTCCTGCTGGCAAGGCTGGGCGCACTATTTATTATAATTTGCGTGTTTATTCTGGGGTATTTCGTAGGAAAGGCGGCTTGAATGGGATATTATGAATATAGCGACGCTGCGCAGCAGCAAAACAGAAAGAATAAAGCAAAATTTGAAAATATGGTTGTCAGAAGTCTTGACCGTGCAGCCAAAACAGCTGTGATTGAAAGTGCAGACGGTGAAAACTTTTATTCTGTTTCTATGACCTCTTGCACTTGCCCGGATTTTATAAATAGACAGAAGCCGTGCAAGCATATGTATAAACTTCAAAATGTACTGAATGAAGTACCCGCCGCCGAAAACTCCAATAACAGACGCATGGTTGCTGGTCTTCTATGCGTTTTTGCTGGATATTTTGGCGCACATTACTTCTACGCTAAACGCTACGGCATGGGGCTTCTTTATTTGTTTACAGCTGGTCTGTTTTGTTTTGGCTGGTTGTATGACATATACCGCATTTTTTCTGGTCGCTTTTGCGACAAATACGGTGAAATTATATAATAAAATACCCCGGTGTGCTGGGAACACAACCGGGGCGGGTGCAAAGATACATCATACCAGATACAACATACCGTCTGCAATTTTGATTATAGCACCTGCGGGCGGGAAATTAAAGGAAATGCAGGTGATTTTGTGAGAAAGAAAGAAATTGCCCCGGCGCTTGTCCGGGTTGCTTTATATATCCGGGTTTCTGGTGAGGAACAGAAAATAAAAGGTCTGTCACTGGAAGCCCAGCAAGAACGACTGGAAGCCTACGCACGGGAACGGGGCTGGGTGATAGTCGGTGTTTATATTGACGCGGCAAAGACCGCCAGAAAGAATATGCACAAGCGAACTGAATTTCAAAAAATGCTTGAAGCGGTGAAGCGTGATGAAGTGGATATATTGCTTTTCTGCCGTCTTGACCGCTGGTTTCGTTCCGTGGCTGATTATTATAAAATCATGGAAGTGCTGCAAGCGCATAATTGTGAATGGAAAACCACTGATGAAGAATACGACACGACAACCGCAAACGGGCGCTTGTATATTAACGTGAAGCTGTCCATTGCCCAGAATGAAGCTGACATAGACGGGGAAAGAATAGACGTTGTATTTGACAGCAAAATTGCGCATGGCACCGTTGTTTCTGGCTCCACCCCCTTTGGTTATCGTGTCAATGATGAAAAGCGGCTGGAAATCGTACCAGAAGACGCAGCCATTGTGCAAGACGCTTTCAATTATTTTGAAACTACGGTTTCCCAACGTGCCACTACAAAATATGTCCGGGAAAAATACGGCGTCAACTGGTGCTACGCTACTTTTCATAGAATGTTAATTGAAGAACTATACACGGGCGTATATAATCGTGGCGGCAGGTATAATGCCAATTTCTGCCCGGTCATTATTCAGCGTGGACAATTTGACCGTGTGCAAGCACTTTTGAAAAAGAACGTGCGGCACGCTCCGTCCGGGCGTGTATACCTCTTCACTTCTGTTCTAACTTGTGAAGAGTGCAGGCACAAGCTGAATGGTTATGTTTCGCAAGGCATTTATTATTACCGCTGCAATCAGCACTTGCAACGTGGCAAATGCACGCACAATCATTCAGCCCGTGAAGACCGGGTGGAACAATGGCTGTTTGACCATTTAGCGGAAGAACTGGAACGCTGCCAGCTTGAATGGGAAGTGGAAGCCGCCAAAAAGAAAAGAACTGCTGCTGGGACTGATAAAGCAGCGCTGAAACGCAAACTGACAAAATTAAAAGAACTGTATGTGAATGAACTTATTGACATGGAGGAATACAAAAAAGACTATGAAATATATACTGCTGCACTGAACCAGATACCAGAAACGCACACGGACCCGCCGCCAGACTTTGCAGGTGTGCGCAGGCTTCTTGATAATGATTTTAGAACAATTTATGATACTTTGACCCGTGAGGAAAAGCGGACGCTTTGGCGGTCAGTCATTAAAGAAATAAGAATTGACAATGACCAGAATATCACGGGTGTTGTTTTTGGGTAGTGTTGTACTAATTTGACACTACCCGTCGGCTCGTCGCATAGTAAAATATCCGGATTTTTTACAATGGCCCGGCCAATTGCACATCGCTGCTGCTGTCCTCCCGACAGCTGATTAGGTAGCTTTTTCCGATGTTCATAAAGTCCCAGG
>Ga0129306_1000710_pt1 | contig 47711 bp, 40 predicted proteins | sample P827metagenome_FD_94438 | JGI IMG/M metagenome (GOLD analysis project Ga0129306, IMG submission 94438) | Capybara group fecal microbial communities from Wisconsin, USA - P827 metagenome | ecosystem: Host-associated > Mammals > Digestive system > Large intestine > Fecal | place: USA: Wisconsin... | reverse complement strand
GAGGAAGAATAAATGGCAGGAACAAATTTGAATTTACAGTTGACGCTTAATACAAATGGTTCTATTACTGCAAGATGGGACAAAATAAACAATGCAACAAAGTACAGAGCTTACATGGGAGAAGAGAATGCCAGCACGCTGATTTACAACACAACTTTAAGTTCGACATATTGTACTAGCAAATCGAACCTTGCAGAAAATAAAAAGTATAAGGTAACGGTTATAGCTTATAAATCCAACGGAACAAGCATCACATCGGCTGCAAAAACTATACTTATTCCATTAGGCTTCTATAATACAAACCTTGCAGTTCCCGGAAACGTTCGAGCATCAGCAGAAACCAACGCAGTAACAATCTCATGGAATTCAGTAAGCGGTGCAACAAGTTATGACGTGTTGTTTGATAACGTGGTCACTAACGTAACCGGAACATCCAAAAGATACACCGGATTAACCGCTAACAGCAGACATTCGTATGCGGTTAGAGCCAAGAGTCAGAATGCTACAGGTTCATATAGCACCACACAGTACGTAACCACCCTGCAGGCACCGGCCCAGTATCCGACAACTCCTACGGGAATTAAAAAGAGTGCGGACGAAACAACTGCTACAATCAGCTGGAACTCCGTAAGTAACGCGACGGGCTATGAATTGCTATTCAACGGTACCACTTATAGCCTTACTACTACATCCAAAACAGTCACGGGCCTGCTTGCAGGTAGAACGTATTCATTTCAGGTAAGAGCGAAGAATGCAAACGGTTATAGCGCATACTCAAGCAGCATGATTGTTACTATGGCTCCAAACGCTCCTACAGGAATAACAGCAACACCTACAAGTGGAGGTGCAACCATCAGGTGGAATTCAGTATCAGGCGCAGCCGGGTACACACTTGACTTTGACGATTGTACTTATGAGGTGGGTTCTAGTCAGACCTCATACACTGTTACAGGAAAACTTGGAGGAACAGACTATAGATACAGAGTGCGCTCAAAGAGTGTTGATGGTCCCGGAACTTACAGTTCATATTACTGGGTAAAAACATTGGACGCTCAATTGGTGCCACCCAGTGCCATAGGTCACACCACAAGCGAAAACAGTATTGAGATTTATTGGAACAAAATAAGCGGTGCAGCAGAGTATGAAATCCTTTTTGATGGACGTACATACAGAGCCACTAATGCAAGCAGATCGATTTTCGGCCTGAGTCCTAACATAACCTATAAATATAAAATAAGAGCTATAGGTTCTAACGGAAAAGCAAGTGACTACAGCAGAGAAGTAACGGCAACCACAGCTCCTGTAAGTCCCAGACCCTTGGCCGAGATTGACGGAGAAACATTAACTGTTAGCTGGCAGCCTGTAACCGGAGCCACCGGATACAGAGTGATGATCAATAACAATGATTTCACCACCAACACCAATTCCTACGTTTACAGAAATGTGGCGCCTAATACAACCTACAACATTAAGGTTAAGTCAATGAATAAGGATGGAGAGGGTAATTACAGCAGTTCGATTTCTGTACAGTCAGGCGCTGCAACGATAGACAGCTCCGGTATTGTTGAGGAAATCGGGAGTTATCAGGTGAAAATTTCCTGGCCGCCTGTTGCCGGGGCAGATTATTACGAAATCAATGTTGATGGCGATACGCACTTCACCTACAATACGTACTGGCAAAGCCAGGAGTTTGTTGAGAAAACAACATACAGGTACAAGATAAGAGCATATACAGGAAATACTCCCGGACCTTATACTGAGGAAAGATCCTTTACTACTAAACCATACGCACCTGAAATACCGACAAATGTCCGGGCAACATCAACGGCAGATTCAGTTACTGTCATGTGGACTGCAGATTCCAGAGCAACATCTTTTGAGGTGCTTTTTGATGGTCAGACATATGAAACCGTTTCAACTTCGAAAACAATCACAGGGCTTGAACCGGATACACTTTATTATTACAAGGTCAGAGCGGGGAACGATGGGGGATACAGTAACTACAGCTGGCAGAAATCTATACAGACGAAAATGCCGGTACCTGCTACACCTTCAGATGTTTCGGCTACTTCGACCACAGATAGCATAACGATTTCCTTCACTCCTGTTTATGGAGCGGAGAACTACGACATTATGTTTGATAAGGATCTTTTCCACTTGACCAAAGAAGGAAAACTCTTATCAAGGACAGCGAATGTTCAGATGAAATCTGCTAAGAGAGCAGTGGCAATGGCTGTGTCAGCAGAACCCGATGCGCCCGCCGGAATCAGATTCAAGCTTAAGGGACTGAAACCTGATACAACTCATAGTTTCCAGGCAAGGGCCACAAATGTAACCGGAGCCAGTGAGTTTTCTCCCAAACAGTATATTACCACCAAGATATACAAAACTACGGGAATACCCGAAAGAAGAAAGTCGCGCTCATACCCTGACGGAAGATATTCATATACAGGCCATGACCCTATTAATGTCATAACAGGATCATTCACCTGGAGTTATACATGGCTTGAGGATAAGGGAAAAGATAAGCTTGGATTTACAACCATGTATGATTCAGATGCTGAAATCGACGACTTCGGTATGGGTAAGAAGTGGACTCACTCCTTCGCTTATCGTCTTTCTATGGATGATAAGTATGCATATTTTACAACTCCCAACGGAAATGTGATTCCCTTCTTCAAGAACGTGGTTGATGGTACCTTCGCTGTTCAGGGGACAAGTATTCCTTATACCCTTGTTCATAACGTGGACGGAACATATTCTGTTAAATGTGAGAATGATGCAGAGTATATCTTTGACAGTAATCTTCACCTGAAACAGATAAATGAGAACGGGGTAAAAGCGTACTCATTCACAGTTGATGCAAATGGTAACATCACAAGAATTGATGGGGTACATGGGGCATTTTTGACTCTTCGCTATAGTGACGGAAGATTAAGCAGTGTCCTGAACGCAGCAGGAGCTTATTGTGGAATTGATTACAGTGCAAACGGAACCCTTACATCTATCTATAATTCGAATATCAAACCGATTTGTTTTAGTTATGATGAAGATTCAAATCTTATTACCATTCTGGGCTTTGACGGGAAGATTTTCCTTACAAATACCTACGATGAACTTGGCCGTGTAACTAAGCAGGTATTGGCCGGCAGAGGTACAAGCAGGGTAATCTATGACGATGAGAACCATAAGAATACTTTCATAGATGAACTAGGCAACTCTACCATCTACACATACGATGTTTTGGGATATGTCACCGATATAGAACAGGGTGATAGCAAGCAGCATGACAGGTTTAACTCAGATGGCCAGCTTGTGGAACGAATAGATTCCCTTGGTAATTCAACCATGATAGGTTATGATGATAAGGGGCGTATGAATCGCGTCATTTATCCCGACCGAACTGACGAAAAGATCACTTATGCTGACAACAATGAACCGGCAAAAGTAGTCGCAAGAGACGGTTCGGAGGTTAACTATCGATACGATGAGAGAAACAATCTTATCGAAGCAACAGATGAGAGGGGGAATGTAAGCTCCTATACATACGATGACTTTGACAACTTAATAACCTATACAGACAGACTTGGGAATGCTTGGAACTTTGAGTATGATGAGGCAAATCATCTTAAGAAGGCAATTGATCCAAAGGGTAACGCATCGCTTTACACTCATGACGCTATCGGACAGATGACTTCATTCACATCACCTCTTGGAAACAATGTGGAACATACCTATTCCCGTAACGGAGAGCTTCTTGAAGTAAAGGATGCGGATGGTTCCATAACCTATGAGTATGATGTTAACGGCAATCCTGTAAAGATTACAGACAGAAGGGGCAATGCAGAGCAGATCTCATATAATGACATGGGTCAGATTGCATCTGTATCCGACCGAGCCGGTGGTGCTACAACCTATGAGTATGATTCTCACGGTAATCTTATAGCTACAAAGGACGCTAACGGATATGAAACCGTACAGAACTATGATGACAGAGGCAATGTAGCATTCATAAAAGACAAGAATGGGGAAACAACTTCATTTACCTATGATGCAAACAACAGACTCATTAAGGTAGAGGATGCATTAGGTGGAACCGTAGACTACACCTATGATTGCATGGGCCAGGTAACAGCTGTTACAGATCAGCTTTTAAGGGAACGATTCTTTACTTATGATGATGACGGAAATGTAATCAAGGAAACAGACCCTCTTGGTAAAGAAGTCAGATACTCCTTCGACGAGGCCGGCAATCTGCTTACAAAGACGGATGAAGAAGGTGCGGTGACAACATACACCTATGATGCCGAGAACAGGGTAAAAACCATTGAAACCTCCGATGGTGCAACTGAGTTTATCTATGACGCCCTTGGACGGATCATAAGCATTAAAGATACAGAAGGTCATACAGAAGCCACTGAATACGATGCAGACGGTAACCCGGTTCTTTCAAAGGATAAGGAAGAGAATGAAACAACCTTTGAATATGACCATGCCGGAAGAATCGTAAAAGAAACTCTGGCCACCGGTGCAGAAACCACTTTTGAGTATGATGAGAATGGTAACTGTGTTAAGAGAACCGATGCCCTTGGAAATGTCACTTTATACGAGTACGATGGGGAAGACCGACTTAAGAAGACTACAGATCCGGCAGGTCATACCACAGAGGTTTACTATGACGGAATGGGTCAGGCCATCCAGATTAAAGATGCCAATGACAATGTCTGGAAATATGCTTATGACGGAAACGGTAACTTAAGATGTGAGATTTCTCCCACAGATGACACTAAGGTCTATAAGTATGATGCTCTGAATCGTCTTGAATCCGTTACCGATGAGGATGAAAACACAGCTGAATACACCTATGATGCGGTCGGCAATTGTACATCATTCAAAGACTTTAACGGAAACACATTAACCTATGAGTGGGATGCCAATAACCGCCTTGTCAAAGTGACGAATGATAATGATGACAGTACCGTTCTTACCTATACAGGAACAGGTCTTGTATCAAGCGTTACTGATGCTGAGGGTGTCGAAACCAAGTATGAATACGATTCAAGAGGAAGACTTACAAGGTTATCAGATGCCTTAGGTCACAACACCACCTTTACCTATGACAAGCTTGGAAGAGTATTAACTGAAACTGATGCAAACGGAAACACCACTGAGTACGAGTACTCACCCACAGGTAACCTTACAAAGGTAATTACTCCTGAGGGCGATTTCATGAAGTACACCTACGATGCTGCCGGTAACATCATCTCCGAAGAGAATGCTCTTGGTGACAGTGTTACTTATGAAAGAGATGCACTGGGTCAGATAACCAAGTTTACAGATGCCTTAGGTAACGAGACAGAATTTACCTATACTGTAACCGGAAACATAGCATCAGTTAAGAATGCTGAAGGCAGAGTAACAGGTTATGCTTATGATGCAAACGGAAATCTGACAGAGATTACGGACCCTTATGGCAACGTAACTCATTACGAGTATGATTCCCTTAATAATCGCATTAAAGAATGCATTATCGAAGAAGAGGAACCTAAGTGTGTAACCATCTATCAGTATGACAAGAAGAACAGAAAGATAAAGGAAATCAATCCTTTACTTGATGAGCAGAACTTTGAGTATGATGCAAACGGAAATCTTGTTACTTTCTTTGATGAAGAAGGAAGATGGACCGAGGTTACATATGACCTTAACAATCGTCCCGTCGAAATGCTCTATCCTGATAGAAGAAGAGCTACTCTTCGCTACAATAAACGAGGTGAGCTGGTTGAACTTAAGGACTGGACCGGAACAACTTCTTATGAGAGAGACAGTCTTGGAAGACTGACAAAGGTCGTGGATCCTGAAGGACGCGAAACCGGATATTCATATGATGGTGTCGGAAACCGTACAGGCATTTCTTATCCGGATGGAAGCACAGTATCCTATGCCTTTGATAAAAACAATCGTATCAAAAGGATTACTGATGGCGAAGAAGTACTTGCAGAGTATCTCTATGATGCAGCCGGAAGGTTAACAGAGTTATCTAAAGGTGACGGTATCAGCAGAAAAACCATTTTCAACGCGAACGGTTTACCCACCAGGTTAACCTATGAGGCCGGTGAAACTTCTTTAGCGGAAGAAGCCTTTACATATGATAGCCTCGGCAGAATTATTTCTGTCAGAAGAACAGGCAGCCCCGAAGGCATAAGCCGAAGCGCCGAGTATGGTTACGATGCACTGGGAAGAATCACCTCATACCTGATAAATGGTGAGACTCTTGAAAACTATCTCTATGACATAAGAGGTAACAGACTTGCCACTGTCCTTAATGGAAATGAGAGGACAGCTTATCAGTATGATGATGCCAACAGACTTACATCCATTACCGAAGCAGGAGTAACATTTGGCTTTGAGTATGATAAGTGTGGAAACCTCATTAAGGAGAGAAGAGGAGACGCTCTTGTCAAACAGTATGTATACGATACAGATTTGCGTTTAACTAAAGGCTTAAACTTCGAGACCGGTGAGGAGACTGAGTACGCATACAATGCCTTAAGGGAACTTGTTAAAACATCCCAGAAGTTAAGAGCGGGTGATGAGTACAGAACTAAAGAGCGTAAGTATGTACCTGACTTCTTGACACCTGCCCTTGGAAATAACCTTATGACCTACGAGACAGGTAAGGGCAGTACTAAAACAGTCTTTGGTGGTGCATATGATCGTACAGGTCAGAAGTATACTCCTGACATTCCTAATCCTGAGGCGTCACTTAGTGAGAAGACCTTCTTCCACGCAGATCTTTACGGCAGTCCTTTACTTGCCACAGATGAAGCAGGAAGCATTAAACATGTTTCAAGACTTGGAATCTGGGGTGAAGGAGAAACAACTCTTCCCGATACCCTTGATGAGAACCTCAGATTCTCCACATACCGCTTTGATCCGGTAATCGGTAAGTACTACGGCAACGCGAGATTCTATGATCCCAAGGCAGGCAGAATGCTTGCAATCGACCCCATAAAGAGGGGCATAAATGGGTATGGATATTGTGATGACGATCCTGTAGATTACGTGGATCCCGAAGGTGAGTTATTAGCTACCGTTGCCGGAATCGTGGGAGGATTTGCCTGGGGCTTTATTGAATCATCAATATCTCAGGTTGCAAACGGAGAGAAATTCAATGTAAGGAAGGCTTTAGGGCGAGGAGCCAATGATGCGATTGTATTTGGCACACGAGTAGCATTAACAGAATATCCAATAGGGCTTCCTTTGGGATTTGCAGCCAATACAGCTGCAGGAGCATTAGGCTATTCCGTTGAAAAACTTATTGCTGGAGAAGATGTAAATCCTTATGAAGCCGGTTTGACCGGAATCACTAACGGAGTCAGCAGTGCAATCTATGGACAAAACCCGATTAAAAGCGGATGGGAATCTCTTGCTAAAGGATTCGGAGTTGGCTTTACCAATGAATTAATAAGATATCCCGCCGATTTTGCCTTGAGAAACGCAAGCAGGGGCGCGGCTGTAGGTACAGCACTTGGAGCGGGTGCCGGATACTACATAAAAGAAATGCCTACGGCTAAGGATCCAAGACAAAACTGTGAATCCGGCAGTCCCTTTAATGCAGGGTTAAACGGAAGAGTGCGAAAGGGATATGACTGGAGAAGCCAGACAAGCCTTCTTGGTCTTTCCATACAGGAAGAGTTTAGCGCAAAGAAATACCTTGCTGAGTCAGCAATAAGCGGGGCAGATACTGCAATAGGTTCATTGGTATCATATAATGTAGATAAAGGCTTAAATAAAGTGTCTGACTTTGCAAAACGATTGTTTAATAAGCCTAAAACCACCAACACTCCTAGGCTGTACTCGGATCAGGAATTGGTAGATGCTGCATTCGAAATAAATGAAGCCCAGTATGGAAATTCTCGTTACAAGTACAAGAATCCTGTGTCGGTTATACAAGCGGAGAATGGTGCCGTCGCAGTGGCCAAGAACAATTATGTAATTGGACCAAAATCAAGAGATAAGGCAACGGAGATATTTGGGGATGATGTTATTATTGTCAGAGGAAGGGGTGTTAACTATAATAACGCTATAAATGCTGTTAAGACATATGCCCCTAAACATGCCGAGGCGCGCGGTATTCAAGCAATGATTTCTCGGAATATACCGATAGAAGGTGCAAGACAGGCTACTACACTTCGTTCTTGTGTGGACTGCACGGGTTTACAGGGCGCATACGGAATAATTAATCTTACAGGAAAAAAATAACTTTATTATAATAGCAAGCAGGGCCTGCCCTGCTTGCTATAGAAAGGCGAAACAATGAGGATTGAGTATAAAGGGAAAAAATGGAATGGGGAGATGAAAAGGTATCAAACGGTTTTTAAACAAATTAACTATCATTTTAATCTAAACGAAAAACATTTTATTCAAGAGTTTGAAAATAATGGTAAGAAAAACCCATACCGTTTGTTCGAGTGCCTGAAGAATGAATATGGGTCGATAGCAAGGGCTTATTATATGCATAACAATGAATCAGAAGAAGTCATAAAATGCATATATCTATCAGGGTGCGCAGGGTTGGTTGTGAAAAGACTATGGGAAAAAGGATTTAAAGAAGTGTATATAAGTGATTATGAGGCTACAAATATTGATTATTCCCTTTTTTGCCTTATTGCCTGTAATGAGATGCCTGAAGAATTGGTGAACAAAGAGACAGAGAATTTGATAATGCTTATGCTTAATCAAGACTTTGAACTGGCCAAGCGAATTCTTGACACTATTGAAGTTAATGAAAAGGGCGATGGCTGTGAGTGGGAATATTATGACTCTTCGTATTTGAAACCCATATACATGGCTATCATCAATCATGACGAGAAAGCTTTTAATGAGGGCCTTGAGAAAAGAATAAAAAAATATAGAACCAACATGATTGGCTATTCCGTGATTGTTGATGTTGTTTCGATTGCTCTCATAAAGATTGCTAAGAAAGCAGGTATCGACTGCACTGTTGATGTAGTTGAAATACCCAAGCAGTTTTTATCAGAAGAAAGGTTGATTAATCCGGAGGAATGCAAATTACCATACTATGATGAACTGGTTGAAAAAGGCTTAATTCCATAACACCCTTTGAGAAGAAAATGTAGTAGAGCAGGCATATCGGAAACGGTATGCCTGCTTTCTTTACGCATGATTATTAAGACTTCCTTAATATTGTCCCGAAACACTTGAAAAAACACTGGAAGAGATTGCATATTTATATGGTATAAATGGGGCGATAACCCCAGTAGAATACTGCTTTGCGGGCATGAAGGTGGGGAAATTATATGTAAAATTGAATCATCTACTAGCAAGAAGGCATATGTGTATAAAAATAAAATTAATAGGGTGGAGTTCAAGGGTAGAGGGAGTTATAGCATTATCTTTAGCAGGACATTCGATGAGAATGTCTTTTTTTGTACGGTGGGAGTTTGATCGGGGTTAACTATATCGACTAAGTACAAATGAATATTTTTTTATGACGGAGTTTACAATCGCGTAAATTCTCTCTTTTTACGTCTTGAAGGAGATGTATTATGGGAGAGTTTACTGAGATTGTCAAGGTAGTCAATGAAGATGAGGAGAGGTTTTTGCTAATTATAGAGAAAATGAGACCAAAGATTAACATGCTTAAATATAGCCTTTTCAAGGACGATGTTGAAGATTCGGAGGCTGAGCTTATTGAGGCTTTGTGGAAAGCATACAAGAAAATGGAATACTCGGAAACAGACGGGCAATTGGTTAGCTATTTTGAGCAGGCTCTTATTATGCGATTCAAAGAGCTGTACAGAAAGAGCAGACAATACCATGATAATGAAACGTCTACGAGCTGGGATGAGGATAGCGGAGTATATAACAAAGATTTTACAGAAGAGGATGGGTATGAATTGGCTGATTGAGAAATCATATTGATATGATTATAGAGTCCCAATGTGGAATTCGAAAAACTATTTTACGCATGATAGCCTATGATCTCTTGAGTGATACAGAGATATCGAAGAAATTATATGTATCCAGACAGTATGTAAACCGGGTAAGACGTTTCTTAAAAGAGTCATTGACTAACCAGGGGTATCTGTAGATGAATGTATAATACTTCTTTATTAATAGGAAGAGAGGAGGTGAAAAAACTATGGAGAAGACCTTAACACCGCTTAATGTGGCCCTTTCGGTAATCGGTGCTTTTATTGGGGAGAAGCTTAAGACAATAGGCCCGGAATTATTTTTCTTTTGCTATTTGATGCTGGCTGATTATATTACGGCACTGATTGCATGTCATAAGGAAGCAGTGGAACATCCGGGAAGTAAGAAATACGGCTGGAACAGCAAGAAGGGTGTCATTGGAATCTATAAGAAGATTGGGTATTTCTTCACAATATTTGTGGCCTTTGGTTTGGACTATGTCATAACTCATTTAATAGGAAAGATATGGCCTGACAGCAGCGTATACGCCATATTCGGAACATTGGTACTGACTTGGTTTATTCTTAACGAATTGTTATCGATTCTGGAAAATGTTGGGAGAATGGGTGTACAGCTTCCTGATTTTCTGGTGAAGACTATTTCTGAGCTACGAAAGAGTGTTGATGAGAAGAAGGAAATATAATCACATCATTTGTATTATCCCGGGGGAATAGAGTATTATTAGTATATGTTTGACATTGAAGAAGAATTGAAAAAGCTCCCCCATACTCCGGGAGTTTATATAATGCATGATAAGTCGGATGCCATTATCTATGTGGGTAAGGCCATCGATTTGTTTAACCGTGTCCACTCATACTTCAGGGTGGGTTATAAAAAGTCGCCCAAAATTGAGAAGATGGTTACTCAGATTAAGAGGTTTGAGTACATCATTACGGATTCGGAACTGGAAGCTTTGGTGCTTGAGAATAACCTGATTAAGGAGCATGAGCCAAAGTATAATACCATGCTTAAGGATGATAAGACTTATCCCTATATCATGGTGACTCTTGGAGAGAAATTCCCGAGGGTTAAGTCCTCAAGGACAATGAAGAAGGACAAGTCCAGATACTTTGGCCCCTTCACCTCGAACTATGCGGTGAAGGAGACTTTGGATCTTCTTAATAAGGTCTACAAGATAAGAACCTGCAATAAGAAACTTACGGGAGAGCCTGAGGGTCGGCCTTGCCTGAATTATCACATAGGACAGTGTATGGCACCCTGTACCGGTAAGGTAAGTGAGGAAGAGTACAGGGAAAATATCGATAAAGTTCTCGACTTCCTGGGTGGCAATTATTCCTCCATCGTAAAGGATCTGGAGGCCAAAATGAATGCAGCTTCAGAGGCTTTGGACTTTGAGACTGCGGCTACTTACAGAGACCTTATTAACAGCGTGAAGGCTGTGACCCAGAAACAGAAAATTACAGACCACGAGGGTGATGATAAGGATGTTATCGCCATAGCAAGAGACAAACAGGATAACGAGGCAGTTGTTCAGGTATTCTTTGTAAGAGACGGAAAACTTATCGGAAGAGAACATTTCTATATGACACACGTGTCATCAACTGAAACCGATGCCGATGTCCTCGGAGATTTTGTAAAACAGTTCTACGCAGGAACACCCTACATTCCAAAAGAGATTATGCTTCCCACAGAGCTGGAGGAGGCAGGCCTTATAGAAGAGTGGCTAACAGGCAGAAAGGAATCAAGAGTATATATCAAGGTTCCAAAGATTGGTTCCAAAGAGAAGCTGGTGGAGCTGGCGAGAAAGAACGCTGCACTGGTACTTAATCAGGACAGGGAGCGATTAAAGAGAGAAGAAGGGCGAACAATCGGGGCCGTTAAGGAAATTCAGGAGCTTCTTGGACTTGATAAGCTTAACCGAATGGAAGCCTTTGATATTTCAAACACCAGCGGCTTCGAAAATGTAGGTTCCATGGTTGTCTTTGAAAAAGGTAAACCCAAGAGAAGCGACTACAGAAAGTTTAAGATTAAGACGGTTGCAGGCCCCGATGATTATGCCTGCATGCATGAAGTTCTTACCAGAAGACTGCTTCGAGGTAAGGAGGAATCAGGTGAGGAGATTAACACAGGTTTTTCCAGCCTCCCGGATTTAATTCTTATGGATGGCGGAAGAGGTCAGGTGAATATCTGTCTTAAGGTCCTGGATGAACTGAAGATGAACATCCCTGTATGCGGAATGGTTAAGGATGACTTCCACAGAACAAGGGGCATATATTTCAACAATAAGGAACTTCCCATAGATACCCATTCCGAAGGCTTTAAGCTGGTTACCAGGATTCAGGATGAAGCCCACAGATTCGCAATTGAGTTCCACAGGTCCTTAAGAAGCAAGGATCAGACCAAATCCGTTCTTGATGAGATTCCGGGAATCGGTCCAGCAAGGCGAAAGGCCCTCATGAGAACCTTTGCTTCAATTGAGGATGTGCGAAACGCATCGGAAGAGGAACTCGAGGCGATTCCTGAAATGAATCCACAGGCGGCAAGAAGCGTATACGAGTTTTTCCATAAATAATAAAAGGTAATGGCCGGATGACCATTACCTTTTTTGCTTATAATTCTACGCTTGTTTTTGCATCAGTCAGAGTCTTTTTGATAACTTCACCTGAATCTTTGATAATTTCAAGATTGACAGGATTGTTACACTTATCAAGAGAAACTGTGACGCTCTTGCCATCATATACTGCAGATGCTGTAAGCACTGTCTTTCCTGTGAGATCGGGAATCTCAATCTGCACTTCCTTGTTGGCTACAGGGAGATAGTAACGAAGGGTCAAATCCTTTGTGTAATCGTACTCGGGAGTTTCCGCGTTACCGCCCACAGGAAGCAGGGTGTTGCCCTTAACAAAAAGAGGAAGGTGCATGTAGTCGTAAGTGCGGCTGTAATATCTGCCACCCTCAAGAATCTCATCATCCAGAAGGTTCATCCACTTGCCTTCGGGAAGATAGAACTCTCCACGGCCCTCTTCGTTAAAGATGGGAGCCACCAGAAGTGAATCACCAAGCATATACTGTAAATCAAGATACTTGCAGGCGGGATCCCCCGGGAAGGAGAAAAACATGGGGCGCATTACAGGGGTTCCATTTTCATGGGAAATAACCGCCATGCGATATAAATAAGGCATAAGTCTGCACTTAAGATTAACGAAGGATCTTACAACGTCGTTGCTTTCCTCGTCAAAAATCCAGGGAACACGATATGTGTCTGAACCGTGGAGTCTGCTTTGGGTGCTGAGCAATCCGAACTGAACCCAACGCTTGTAAAGGTCAGGCTTTGCAGTGGATTCGAAGCCTGAAATATCGTGGCTCCAGAAGCCGTATCCGCTGGCGGACAGTGATAAGCCTCCGCGAAGGGATTCAGCCATGGAAGGATAGCTTGCAAAGCAGTCGCCGCCCCAATGGATAGGGAACTGCTGACATCCTGCTGTGGCACTTCTTGCAAACAAAACGGCATTTCCTTTGCCCTTAACCTCTTCGATTGCCTTAAATACTGTTTCCTGATAGAAAACGGAATACATGTTATGCATATCTGTGGGGTCTGAGCCGTCGAAATATGTAACATCTGTGGGAATTCTTTCACCGAAGTCGGTTTTGATACAGTCGATTCCCAAATCCAAAAGTTCTTTTATTCTGTCAGCAAACCACTTTCTTGCGTCGGGATTGGTGAAGTCCATAACTGCCAAGCCGGGCTGCCAGTTATCAACCTGCTTAACACCCTTGCCGTCGGCACGCATGAGGAAGTAGCCTTTTTTACATAATTCATCAAAAGTCTCGCCGTACTGGCTGACGTAAGGATTAATCCAGGCGCAAAGCTTTAAGCCTCTCTCATGATAGCGGGAGAGCATTCCTTTAACATCTGAAAACTGCTCCTTATCCCAGACAAAATCGCACCAGCGAAGACCTTTAAGCCAATAGCAGTCGAAGTGGAAAACGCTGAAGGGTATATTTCTCTTCTCCATTCCGGAGATAAGTTCAGAAGTGATTTCCTCGTCGTATTTGGGCTTGAAACTTGTGGAGAGCCAAAGGCCGAAGCTCCATGCGGGAGGAAGTGCGGGACGACCTGTAAGTGATGTGTAGACATCGAGAATGTCTGCAGGGGTCTCACCGTACATAAAGTGATAGCGAAGCTCCTCACCCTGTACGGAAAAACTTACGTACTCTACTTTCTCGCTTGCCACTTCAAATTCCACGGGGGCGCTGTGATCTACGAAGATACCGTAGTTTTCACTTGTAATATAAAAAGGTACGCACTTGTAGGATACGTCACTGGCGGTTCCGCCGTCTTCGTTCCAGCAGGTGACTGTCTGGCCGTTCTTCACAAAAGGTGTGAATTTTTCGCCAAAGCCATATACTGTTTCGCCGGGCTTTAAAGATAACTCGGCCAAAACGTAGGGTTCGCATTTTTGCTCAAAGTAGTGAGGACCGGGCTTAAAGGTGTTAGGAACTGCATCCCAGCGCATGTAACCGGTATTTCTAAAACCTGAGGATGTGAGAACGCGTCCTTTGGCCTCAAATGTATATCCGAACTGCTTGCGATTGACGCGGACGGTAACATCTCCCGCCGTCATTACAGCTTCGTCATCATTTACTTCTAATTTAACGGCTTCCGGCTTTGTATTAAGGACAAAGCGGGGCTCGTGCTTCTCGTAGGCTTTGTAGTGTGTGATGGAAACAGCAATATCATTGTGACCTGCAGACACAAAATCCATCTGCAAAACTGTCAGATCCAGAGCATCCGCCCGGGATGTGATGGGACGTTCCGGAGCCAGAATACGCATACCGTTAGGTATCTCAATTACCTCAAATGCCTGAGCGGCGTAGGAGGGTTTAACTCTTTCACTTCTTAACCAGTATCCTTCTGTAAATTTCATAGCTTTACCTCATTTCCATGGTAGTCAGGATAGTTTAATAATTTAAATCATACAAGTATTTATAATAAGTATCAATATCTTTTTGAACTTGTAGCCATAATTAGGCTGTGATAAAATGTTTAGTTGAAGCAGGTTGCTTCAAAAATATACTAAAGAGGAGAATCCTATGGCCAGCGTTCGATTATCAGCTATTATTGAGAAAATGAAACTGGACAACCTGACACCCGAGATTAATGCGGACAAGATTCGTATTACTCAGCCGGATATCAACCGTCCCGCACTTCAGATGGCAGGTTACTTTGAACACTTTGAAGAGACACGACTTCAGGTTATCGGATTTGTGGAATACACCTACATGCAGGGCCTTTCCGACGACAGAAAGAAAGAGGTTTATGAGCAGCTTCTTTCCTATGAAATTCCTGCCATCGTATTCTGCAGAGAGCTTACACCGGACCCCTTGTTTATAGAGGTGGCCCTTAAGCATCAGAGAGCCGTTCTTGTTTCCAAGAAAGCTACATCCGCATTTATGGCGGAGATAATTCGTTGGCTTAATGTAAAGCTTGCACCCTGTATCACCATCCATGGCGTACTCGTAGACGTTTATGGTGAAGGTGTTCTTATTACAGGTGAGAGCGGTATCGGTAAATCCGAGGCAGCATTGGAGCTTATAAAGCGTGGGCACCGTCTTGTAACCGACGATGTTGTTGAAATCAGAAAGGTATCGGATGATACCTTAATCGGATCTGCTCCCGAGATTACCAAGCACTATATCGAGCTTAGAGGTATCGGTATTGTGGACGTGAAGACCCTTTTCGGTGTATCCAGCGTCAAGGAAACTCAGAACATAGATATCGTTATCAAGCTTGAGGATTGGAATAAAGACAAGGAATACGACCGCCTTGGTCTTGAGGAGGAGTATACAGAGTATCTTGGAAACAAGATTGTCTGCCACACCATTCCCATCAGACCCGGCCGAAACCTTGCAATTATCTGTGAGACAGTTGCGGTTAACCACAGACAGAAGAAGATGGGTTACGATGCAGCCAAAGAGTTCTACCAGAGAGTACAGGCGTCCTTTTCCAGGAACAGGGACGACGATGATTAATTAAGTGAAAGAGGAATGTTTTAATGAAGAATTATGTTTTTGGTGTAGATGTGGGAGGAACAACCGTTAAGATCGGTCTGTTCGACAAAGAGGGAAAAGCAATTGATAAGTGGGAAATCCCCACTCGTACAGCTAACGGCGGAGAGGCAATTCTCCCCGATATAGCTAAGTCTATAGAAGATAAGATGGCCGAGAAGAACATCTCCAAGGATGACCTTATCGGTGTTGGACTCGGTGCACCCGGTCCCGTAGATGACAACGGAATGATTCACAAGGCAGTTAACCTTGGCTGGGGCGAGTTCTCCATCAAGGACAAGCTTGAAGGAATCCTGGGCGTACAGGTTGAGGCAGGTAACGATGCCAACGTTGCGGCTCTCGGTGAAATGTGGCAGGGCGGCGGACGCGGCTACAAGAACGTGGTTGCGGTTACCCTTGGAACAGGCGTAGGCGGCGGAATCATCGTTGATGGCCAGATCCTTTCCGGAACCAGCGGAGCAGCAGGTGAAATCGGCCATATCCACTTAAACGACAACGAGTTAAGCGTCTGCGGATGCGGCAACAGAGGATGTCTTGAGCAGTATGCTTCGGCAACCGGTGTTGTAAGACTTGCAAAGAGACGTCTTGTGGCAGACGAGAAGCCCAGCGTATTAAGAGATGCAGAGCTTAGCGCCAAGACAGTATTCGATGCAGTTAAGGCAGGAGATGAAGTTGCAATCGATGTAGCAAAGGAATTCGGAAGATGCTTAGGTATCGGCCTTGCAATTGTTGCAGCTGTAATGAACCCTCAGATATTCGTTATCGGAGGCGGTGTTTCAAAGGCAGGTCCTGTGCTCTTTGATTACATTATTCCCGCATACAACAACAACGTTTTCCCCGCAGCAAGAGATATCAAGTTCGCCCTTGCAGAGCTTGGAAATGATGCCGGAATCTATGGCGCAGCCAAACTTGTACTGGACAAAGCAAACTAAACACGGAGCTTTTCTATGATCACAAAGGAAACAAAGGAAGCAATAAGTCGTTTGGTTCCCGAAAGTCATATTTTGTATGACGAACCCCTTAAAAAGCATACAACATTTCAGGTAGGCGGAAATTCCGACTGCCTGATTTTTGTTGAAAAAGAAAAAGAACTTAAGGATCTCATCAACTACCTTGACGGGGAGAGTATTCCCAGATATTTAATAGGAAACGGAAGCAACCTTCTTGTGAGCGATGACGGTTTCAGAGGAGTAATCCTTGAGACAAGGCGTCTGTTTTCTGATATAAAGGTTGAGGGAGAAACCATAATTGCCAAAGCAGGAGCACTGATGTCCAAAATCGGCTCCGTTGCTTTGGAAAACGAGCTTACGGGTTTTGAGTTTGCTGCGGGAATTCCCGGAACCATAGGCGGCGGAGTGGTGATGAACGCCGGAGCATATGGCGGCGAACTTAAGGATGTAATCGTAAGTGTCAGGGTTATTACCAGAGATGGTAAAAGCGAAGAAATCTCCTGTGAAGACATGGGCTTTGGTTACAGGACAAGTGTAGTAAGAAAGAATGAATATATTGTTACCGAGGTGAAGCTTAAGCTATCCAAAGGTAATAGGGAAGAAATAAAAGCCACCATGGAAGACCTTAAGGAAAGAAGGAAATCCAAACAGCCCCTGGAGTATCCCAGTGCCGGATCAACATTTAAGAGACCTGAAGGATATTTTGCAGGGAAGCTTATTGAGGATGCAGGCCTTAGAGGATACAGTGTGGGCGGAGCCATGGTTTCTGAGAAACACTGTGGTTTTGTCATAAATAAAGGAGACGCCAGTGCGTCAGATATTGATAAGCTGATAAAGGATGTAAGTAAACGAGTTAAGGATTCCTTTGGAGTAACATTGGAACCGGAAGTAATAAGACTCGGAAAGTTTTAGGAGGCCATATGTCTTTTTCAACAGATGTTAAAGAAGAGCTTACCAAACACATACCCGGACCCCGTCACTGCGCCCTTGCAGAGCTTATGGCAATAATGCATTTTGCGGGATATTTTGGCAGAACAGAGGACGATGGACTTATCATTGGCTTCAAATCAGATAACCCCTGCGTTTTAAGAAAAGGCTTTACATTGTGGAAAAAAACATTTAATATAGAATCTGCTATGGCCCTTAGAGGGGCGGAAGCTGACATGGTGATGGAGAAATTTGGTAATTTGTCCGACCCCGTGGACCCTGTTTTCCTTAAGAATTCCTGTTGCCGAAGGGCTTTTTTGAGGGGCGCATTTTTAAGTGTGGGTTCAGTCAGTGATCCGGATAAGAGTTATCACATGGAATTTCTTTGTGACAACGAAGCTTTGGCCATACAGCTTCAGAATATTATAAGGGACTTTGACGTAGAAGCTAAGATTATTACGCGAAAGAAGTATTTTGTCGTATATATAAAGGAAGGTTCATCGATAGTTGAACTCCTAAATGTTATGGAAGCTCATGTTTCACTGATGAGCTTTGAGAACTCCAGAATTCTTAAGGAAGTCCGAAATACGGTTAACCGAAGAGTTAACTGCGAGACAGCCAACATCAAGAAGACTGCGGATGCTTCGTCCAGACAGATGGAGGACATTTATCTACTTAGGGATACTTACGGACTGAAGAATCTCCCGGAGAAACTCAGGGAGGTTGCGGAAGTTCGCTTGGAATACCCGGAGGCTACCCTTCAGGAATTGGGTGAGATGCTTTCGGTTCCGGTTGGCAAATCCGGAGTGAATCACAGGCTCAGAAAGCTTTCTGAACTTGCTGATAAGGTAAGGGGCTAAGGCCCAAGGAGGAGAATTATGACAAAAAAATCTGTAACCATTAATCTTGAAAACGGTCTTGATGCACGTCCCATTGCCCTTCTTGTGCAGAGAGCCAGCCAGCATGAGTCCAGTATTTACATTGAGATTGGCGATAAGAGAGTAAATGCCAAGAGCATCATGGGTATGATGAGTCTTGTTTTGGATAATGGCGAAACATTAACTGTTTCAGCAGACGGTACTGACGAGAAGGAAGCTGTTGTAGATTTGGAACAGTTCCTTAGCGGACAGACTGCTTAATAAGAATATATCCGCATTCCGTTAATCGGAATCGCGATATAATATCCCTAATGGGTTAACTAAAAATTTCATACTAATATAGGAGGTATATAAAATGGCATTAGTTACCACGAAAGACATGTTTGCTAAAGCTTATGATGGCGGATACGCTGTCGGTGCATTTAACGTAAACAACATGGAAATCGTACAGGGTATCACAGAGGCAGCAGGCGAGTTAAAGAGCCCTGTTATCCTTCAGGTATCCAAGGGTGCAAGAGCTTACGCTAACCACACTTACCTTGTTAAACTGGTTGAGGCAGCAGTAATTGAGAACCCTGAAATCCCCATCGCATTACACTTGGATCACGGTGATACATTTGAACTTTGTAAGTCTTGTATCGACGGTGGATTTACATCTGTTATGATCGACGCTTCCTCAAAGTCATTTGAGGACAACATCGCTTTAACAAAGCAGGTTGTTGAGTATGCACACGCACACGGCGTTGTAGTAGAGGCTGAGCTTGGTACACTTGCAGGTATCGAGGATGAAGTACAGGTTGAGGCTGGTAAGGAAGCTTACACTCGTCCTGAAGAGGTTGAAGAGTTTGTTGACAGAACAGGTTGTGACTCTCTTGCAATCGCTATCGGAACATCTCACGGTGCTTACAAGTTCACTCCCGAGCAGTGTACAAGAAATGCAGACGGAATCCTTGTTCCCCCTCCGCTTCGTTTCGACGTTCTTGAGGAGTGCATCAAGAGACTTCCCGGATTCCCCATCGTACTTCACGGTTCATCTTCAGTTCCTCAGGAATTCGTTAAGATGGTTAACCAGTACGGCGGAAAGATGCCCGATGCTGTAGGTATTCCTGAAGAGCAGCTTCGTAAGGCAGCTAAGCTTGCTGTATGTAAGATCAATATCGACTCCGATATCCGTCTTGCTATGACAGGTAACATCAGAAAGTACTTTGCAGAGCATCCCGATCACTTCGATCCTCGTCAGTACTTAAAGCCCGCTCGTCAGGCTGTTAAGGACATGGTTGCTCACAAGATCATCAACGTTCTTGGTTCAGACGGCAAGGCTTGATTACCTTAATATGAAACAATTAACGCCTCGGTGGTTTTCCACCGAGGCGTCTTGATTTGAAGCAAAAAAATACCCCCAGACAGGGAGGATGCCGAGTAAGTATTCTTACTCGGCATTTATTATGAAAAAGTTATTTAATCAAGCAAACTTGCTAGGATGTTGTCTGTGTGTTATTGATTTATCTTATACTGTTAGTATACGGGCAACTTTTGTCTAAAGAATAATCATTTGTTGAAAATTCCTTTAACTAATTGTGAACAAAATATGAACATGAAGGCCAAAATACTCATTATATTGTCTGAAAACAATATGCAACTAAAAGTAGAAATCAAAAATAAGACACAATTAAAATATTTGTTTTAGATAAATGACATGCGTTACTTGATAACAATTTAACAAAAGCCGGATAGTACCAAAGTAGCATTTGTACATTTTGCACAAAAAAATGGCTGCCCATATGGGACAGCCGTTTTCGTTGATTTCAGAAACAGTTTAAAGCTTTTCAGGTTCGGGATAATCAACACCAAAAGTTTCAACGGTAACAGTCTTCATAACCTGAGGGGTTCTGGGTCTGTCGCTGAAGTCGGTGTCAACTTCCGCAATGGCGTTAACAACTTCCATTCCCTCAATAACCTTACCGAAGGCAGCGTAATCGCCGTCAAGGTGAGGAGAAGTCTTGTGCATTACAAAGAACTGGCTTCCTGCAGAATCAGGGAACATGCTTCTTGCCATTGAAAGAACGCCTTCTGTATGCTTAAGGTCATTCTTGAAACCGTTGGATGAAAACTCACCCTTGATTGAGTAGCCGGGGCCACCCATTCCTGTTCCTTCGGGATCTCCTCCCTGAATCATGAAACCTTTTATAACTCTGTGGAAAATCAATCCGTCGTAGAAATTCTTGTTAATAAGACTTATGAAATTGTTAACGGACTGAGGAGCCACATCGGGATAAAGCTCTGCCTTGAAGACATCGCCGTTTTCCATTGTAAATGTAACTATTGGATTCTGAGCCATAACTTACTCTCCTTTCTGAATGTCTTTATATATTCTATCCGAAAACCGAGGAACGGTAAAGATGATTGTATGATAAAATAAGGGGCGGAGGAAGAGATGCTTAAGAATCTTTATTTTGTAACGGATATCGAGAATAAGGAATTATACGAAAACACCTACAGGTGGAACGTGGACTTATTAAGGAATGACCTTCAAAAAGAGGGGACAGACCTTTCATTCGTCTATTCTCCCGAAATCATAGACGTCAACATGTTAGATAAGAGCGCCCTGGTAATAACCGATGTGGAAAGCTATCTTGAAAGCTTTTTGGGAGCCAGGGGAAATGTGCTTTTCTTCTCAAAGGATGGTTTTATTCCCTGGGGAGTTGATTACGTAATTCTTGGGTGGGAAGCCTTCAATGCCAAAGAAATTCATGATGCATATCTTCGAGTTACCCATGCCACAAGAACCATTCTTGAAACAGGCAGGCTCATCATCAGGGAGAGCACTGTGGATGATGTGGATGAGTTCTATAGAATTTACGCCGAAGAGGGGATAACCGACTACACCGAGGAACTGTTTAAGGACCCGGAAGATGAGAAGCGCTACATGCAAAACTATATCAGAGAGATTTACGGTTTTTACGGCTTTGGAGTGTGGACCATGGTGCTTAAGGAAACGGGGAAGGTAATCGGGAGAGCCGGAATCTCTGTAAGAGACGGCTTTGATGAACCGGAGATAGGCTATGTTCTTGAAAAAAAATATCACCGACAAGGCCTGGCCTATGAGGCTTGCTCAGCCATAATCGACTATTTTAAAGAAAATTACAGCTTTGAAAGAATAATGGCCCTAAGCGAGGCAGGTAACACGGCCGGGAATGGGCTCCTTAAAAAACTCGGCTTTGAATATGAGCGTGATGTAAAGGAGAGAGGCCGTTTTTACCAAAAATACAGCTTAAATATACAAAAAACGCCAAGATAATACATTGAAATAAAATTCCTCGTCTGCTACTATAGAGCGTAGGGAATTATATTCAGATGTGGCACGACATCTGACGGAAACGACCAAATATCAGCATGGAGGAATCATCATGAGAATTATCAAAACAAAAGATTACAACGACATGAGCAGAAAAGCTGCCAACATTATTTCCGCACAGGTTATCCTTAAGCCGGATTGTGTACTGGGACTTGCAACAGGATCAACACCCGTGGGAACTTACAAGCAGCTGATAGACTGGTACAACAAAGGGGATTTGGATTTTTCCGAGGTAACAAGTGTAAACCTTGACGAGTACAAGGGACTTGATAAGGACAACGACCAGAGCTATTGGTATTTCATGCATACCAATTTCTTCGATCATATCAACATTAACTCAGAGAACGTAAACCTTCCCAACGGAATGGAGCCTGACTCTGAAAAGGAATGTGCAAGATATGATGATATTATTCGTTCAGTGGGCGGAGTAGACCTTCAGCTTCTTGGTCTCGGACACAACGGACACATCGGTTTCAACGAGCCCGCCGAGGAGTTTAAGAAGGGCACACACTGTGTAGACCTTACACAGAGCACCATCGAGGCAAATGCAAGATTCTTTGCTTCCATGGACGATGTTCCCAAACAGGCTTATACAATGGGCATTCGTACAATTATGTCAGCCAAGAAGATTCTTGTAGTTGTTAGCGGCAAGGATAAGGCTGCTATTGTCAAGAAAGCCTTCACAGGCCCTGTTACACCTCACGTACCCGCTTCACTGTTACAGATGCATCCCGACGTAACCATTGTTGGAGATGAAGAGGCGTTATCAGAATTAGATATCTAAGTTTGAACGTAAACGCCGGAGAATATCCGGCGTTTTCTGTCGTTATATTGTAAAAGGGAAATACAATAAAGGGAGAACTTTAGAATGATTGTTAAAAACGTAAAAATCTTTAGGGAAGACGGAAGCTTTGAGCAGGGAGAAATTGTTATTGAGGGCGAGCGATTCGCAGAGGCAACAAGTGACGAAACCGTAATTGACGGCAACGGATGTTTCGCAATTCCGGGACTTACGGATGTGCATTTCCACGGATGCGTGGGTTATGACTTCTGCGACGGAACAGAGGAAGCCATTTCTGCCATGGCAGAGTATGAGCTTGCCAACGGTGTAACCGCCATTAACCCTGCAACAATGACTCTCTCCGAGGAGATGCTCACCAAAATCGCAAGGGCGGCTGCAGCTCACAAAAACGGTGCCGGCGCAGATCTTGTGGGTATCAACATGGAAGGCCCCTTCATCAGCATGGAGAAAAAGGGCGCCCAGAATCCCGAGTATATAATGAACCCCGATATTGATATGTTCAGAAGACTTCAGAAGGAGGCAAAGGGCCTCTTTAAGCTTTGCGACATTGCACCTGAACTTGACGGGGCCTTAGAGTTTATCGATGAACTTAAAGATGAGGTGCGCATCAGCGTGGCTCATACCTGCGCAAACTATGATGAGGCCAAGGCGGCTTTCGATCATGGCGCAACTCAGGTCACACACCTTTACAATGCCATGAATCCCCTTACACACAGGGCTCCAGGCGTTATCGGAGCAGCATCCGAGAACGAGAATGTTTACGCCGAGATGATCTGTGACGGAGTTCATATTCACCAATCTGCCATAAGAGCAGCTTTCAAAATGTTTGGAGATGACAGGATCATCCTTATCTCCGATTCCATGATGGCAACAGGAAAGCCTGACGGACAGTATTCATTAGGTGGCCAGGATGTTACTGTCAAGGGCGCCTATGCCACACTTACAGAGGGCGGAAACCTTGCAGGAAGCGTAACGAACCTTATGAATTGTGTTCGCTATGTGGTAAAAACCGCAGGAATCTCCCTTGGAAGCGCCATCAAGTGTGCGGCAGTCAACCCTGCCAAGTCAGTTGGAATTTACGACAATTATGGTTCCATAACCGTTGGAAAGCTTGCAAATTTGGTTCTTTTGGATGAAAATTTGGATATTACCCGTATTATAAAGAGGGGAACAGTGGTAAGATAAGGGTATAATCATATAATAATCAATGAAAGGACATGACATCGCAATGACAAATCTTGAACTTCAAAGACACGCCAACGAAGTCAGAAAGGGAATAGTTAGTGCTGTACATTCTGCGAAAGCCGGCCATCCGGGTGGATCATTGTCAGCAGCTGATATTTTCACATTTCTGTATTTTGAGGAGATGAACATCGACCCTAAGAATCCCAAGATGGAGAACAGGGACAGATTCGTACTCTCCAAGGGCCACACCGCTCCCGGACTCTATTCAACACTTGCTAACAGAGGATACTTCCCTGTTGAGGACCTGCTTACATTAAGAAAGCTTGGCTCTTATCTTCAGGGACATCCCGACATGAAGCATATTCCCGGAGTAGATATGTCATCAGGTTCGTTGGGACAGGGAATTTCCGCAGCCGTAGGTATGGCACTTGGCGGAAAGATGGACAAAAAAGACTACCGCGTTTACACATTACTTGGAGACGGAGAAATCCAGGAAGGACAGGTTTGGGAGGCATCAATGTTCGCAGGCCACCGCAAACTTGACAACCTTGTAGTAATCGTAGATAACAACGGTTTGCAGATTGACGGAAAGATTGAGGATGTCTGCTCACCTTATCCTATTGACAAAAAGTTCGAAGCTTTCAACTTCCACGTAATCAACATTGATGCTCATAATTTCGATGAGATCAGAGCAGCATTCAAGGAAGCAAGAGAAACCAAGGGACAGCCCTCTGCTATTATTGCCAAATCAACCAAAGGCAAGGGCGTTTCCTTCATGGAGAACAATGCCGGCTGGCACGGAAAGGCTCCCAATGATGAGGAGTACGCACAGGCTATGAAGGACCTTGAAGCCATCGACGAGACTCTTAAGAAAGCAGGTGAGAACTAATGTCAGACGTTAAAATAGCTACCCGTGAAAGTTACGGAAACGCCCTTGTTGAACTGGGCGCAAAGAACGAAAATGTAGTAGTACTTGATGCGGACTTGGCAGGAGCCACCAAAACAGGTACTTTCAAGAAAGCATATCCCGACAGATTTATTGACTGCGGAATAGCAGAGTGTAACATGATGGGAATCGCTGCAGGCCTTGCAACAGTAGGTAAGATTCCCTTTGCAAGTTCTTTTGCAATGTTTGCCAGCGGAAGAGCCTTTGAGCAGGTTCGTAACTCCATAGGTTACCCTAAACTCAATGTAAAGATCGGTGCAACCCATGCCGGAATCACAGTAGGTGAAGACGGTGCAACGCACCAGTGTAACGAGGACATCGCTCTTATGCGTGAGATTCCCGGAATGGTTGTTATGGTTCCCGCAGATGATATCGAGGCAAAGGCTGCAGTTATGGCTGCTGCTGAGCATGAGGGTCCCGTTTACTTAAGATTCGGACGTGCCGCATGCGGTCTTGTAAACGACTTCCCCGGTTACAAGTTTGAGATCGGAAAAGGAACCGTTTTAAAAGATGGTAAGGACGTATCCATCATCGCTACAGGTGTGTGCGTTGAGCAGTCTCTTAAGGCAGCTGAAGCCCTCAAGGCGAAGGGCATCGATGCTGAAGTTATCAATATCTGCACCATCAAGCCCATCGATAAGGATCTCATCATCAAGACCGCCAAGAAGACAGGCAAGGTCGTTACCGTTGAGGAGCATTCCGTTATCGGAGGTCTGGGAAGTGCTGTTTGTGACGTTCTCAGCGAAGAGTGTCCTACAAAGGTTAAAAAGATTGGTATCAATGATGTATTCGGCGAATCCGGTTCAGCCGGCGCACTTTTAGCTAAGTACGGCTTGGACGCTGATGGAATCGCTAAGTCTGTTGAGCAGTTTCTTTCCTAGGGTAAAAGCGGGGGGAGAGAAGATGAAAAGAAGACTTTCACCATCAATTTTGGCAGCAGATTTCAGTATTCTGGGGGAACAGATTAGAACTGTTGATGCTGCCGGAGCAGAATATATCCACATAGATGTCATGGACGGGGCTTTTGTCCCGTCCATATCCTTCGGAATGCCCGTAATTGAGACCATAAGGAAAGTGACAACGAAAACCTTCGATGTACATCTTATGGTGCAGGATCCCGAAAGATATATCAAAGAATTCGTGGAATGCGGAGCAGATATAATCACATTCCATCCCGAAGCATGTAACCACGTACAGGAAACCATTGATCTGATTCACAGTTTGGGAATCAAAGCCGGCTTATCGGTAAAACCCGCAACTCCCATAGAAACCCTAAGGCCATACATAGACAGCCTTGACCTGATTCTAATCATGGGTGTGGAGCCGGGATTCGGCGGCCAGAAATACATGGAATCCGCCACGGATAAAATAAGGGAAGCCAGGGCTTTGATAGACGAATCCGGCAGAGATATCCGTCTTTCTGTAGACGGAGGAATAAAGCTTGAGAACGTTTATAAGGTTCTTGACGCCGGAGTGGATGTTGTGGTTGCAGGGTCTGCCATTTTTAAGGGCGACCTTTCAAAAAATGTAAAAGATTTTATGGCTGTATTCGAAAACCACGAATAGTTTGCAGGAATGCAGTAAAGTGTGGTATTCTAAAGGTTACAGAATATTGCATAAGAGGTTAGAAAATGAATAAAGGAAAGTACTATATTACTACTGCCATAGCTTATACATCGGGTAAACCTCATATAGGTAACAGCTACGAGATAGTTTTGGCAGACAGTATTGCAAGATATAAGAGAAGAGAGGGATACGACGTATTCTTCCAGACCGGAACCGACGAACATGGTCAGAAGGTTGAGATAAAGGCAGCAGAGGCAGGAGTTACTCCCAAGGAGTTCGTTGATGACGTTGCCGGACAGATTAAGGGAATCTGTGATTGCCTTAACTGCTCATATGATAAATTCATAAGAACCACTGACCCCGATCACGAGAAGCAGGTTCAGAAGATTTTTAAGAGACTTTATGATCAGGGAGATATTTATAAGGGAGCTTACGAGGGCCTTTACTGTACACCCTGTGAATCCTTCTGGACAGAGTCCCAGCTGGTGGACGGAAAGTGCCCTGACTGTGGCCGTGAGGTTAAACCTGCCAAAGAGGAAGCATATTTCTTCAAGATGAGCAAATATGCCGACAGACTGATTGAGCATATAAATACTCATCCCGAGTTTATTCAGCCTGTTTCCAGAAAGAACGAGATGATGAACAACTTCCTTCTTCCCGGACTTCAGGATTTATGTGTTTCAAGAACATCTTTCAAGTGGGGAATACCTGTTACTTTTGATGAGAAACATGTGGTTTATGTATGGCTTGATGCCCTTACGAACTACATTACCGGAATAGGATATGACGCAGAGGGCAACAGTTCTGAACAGTACAAGAAGTACTGGCCCGCAGACCTTCATCTTATCGGCAAGGATATAGTAAGATTCCATACCATTTACTGGCCTATTTTCCTTATGGCATTGGGCGAGCCCCTTCCCAAGCAGGTATTTGGTCATCCCTGGCTTCTTGCCGGCGACGGAAAGATGAGTAAATCCAAAGGCAACGTTATTTACGCCGATGACCTTGCCAGGTTCTTCGGAGTTGATGCCGTAAGATACTTCATGATTCATGAGATGCCCTTTGAGAATGACGGTTCCATTTCCTGGGAGCTTATGACAGAGAGGGTTAACTCGGATCTTGCCAACGTTCTCGGAAACCTGGTTAACAGAACCATTTCCATGAGCAACAAGTATTTTGGTGGAGTGGTTGAGGACAAGAAAGTAACAGATGCCGTAGACGAAGACCTTAAGGCTGTTGTAACAGATACAAGAAACAGAGTTTCCGAAAAGATGGAAGATTTGCATGTGGCAGATGCCATCACAGAAATATTTGCTCTGTTTAAGAGATGCAACAAATATATTGATGAAACAGAACCCTGGGTTCTTGCAAAGGACGAGGCAAAGAAGGACAGACTTGCAACAGTTCTTTATAACCTTTGTGAAAGCATCAGCATAGGCGCAGCCCTCCTTTGGCCTTTTCTTCCGGAAACAGCTGAGAAGATATGCAAGCAGCTGAACGTTAAGCTCAGAGATTTTGATACACTTACGACCTTCGGGCTTTTGGAGAACGGAACTAAGGTTACTGAGACACCTGAGATTTTGTTCGCAAGACTTGATATAAAGGATGTACTTGCAGAGGCTGCTAGAATTGCTGAGATTCAGAAGGCCGAAGCAGGAGTTACTGAAGATAACAGGGAAGAGGAAAAGGGAATAGATATCCCGTCAAAGGATGAAATTGAGTATGGCGATTTTGACAAACTTCAATTTCAGGTGGGAGAAATAATTGCCTGTGAAGAAGTAAAGAATTCCAAGAAGCTTCTTTGCTCACAGGTACGAATCGGAAGCAAGGTAAAACAAATCGTTTCCGGAATCAAGGCTTACTACAAGCCCGAGGAAATGGTAGGTAAGAAGGTTATGGTTCTTGTGAATCTGAAACCTGCAACACTTGCCGGTGTTTTATCTGAAGGGATGCTTTTGTGCGCGGAGGATGAAAACGGTAATCTGTCATTGATGACACCGGAAAAGGAGATGCCCTCCGGCGCAGAGATCTGCTAATAAGGGATTAAAGATTAGGGAGGATACGGCGTGAAGACAATATCACAAAAAATTAAAACTGTGATGGCTGTCAGTGCGCTTGTTATCCTCTTTTTTTGTTATGTGGTGACAGCTGTTGCAGATTCAAGGAGAGAAGCGGAAACCCCCAATATTGAGCTGATTGACCATTGGGAGATGGAGACAAAAGACGGAATCTATTCCGACGTAAAACTGTCAGAGCAAAGTTTTGATACATTAAAGAGAGGGGACAGCGTTGTTATTTCAACGACTCTTCCCAACAAAACAATTACCAACCCCATGATGCGTCTGTATTCAAATCACTGCAGCGTTGAAGTGTTCTTAGACGGAGAGGAAATCTTTGAATACGGGGTTGAAAGAACGTTAAATAATAAGTTCATAGGCTACGGCTTCCTGTATTTTGCCCTCCCCTATGATTATCCCGGAAAGAAACTGGTAATCAGATATATTTCTTCCGAATCCATCGACACGAAATCTCTTCGTGCACCAACCATCTATGATTCCACAACCATGATGGTGAATTATGCAGCAGTTAACAGAAGGCTCCTGGCAATGAACATGTTTCTCATGGTTCTTGGTCTGGGACTGGTTGTTTTTGGACTGATTCTGCACCTGACCAAACAGAGAGCTTTAAGACTTGCATCAGTGGGAGCCTTTGCTTTTTCCCTTTCCATGTGGTCCATGTGCAGTTACCATCTTATGGATATCTTTACAAACGATATGCTCTTTAAGAATTATCTGGAGTATTATTCGCTGTTTTTGGCACCTTTATTTTTCCTGATTTACTTTTGGACCGATCTAAAGAACAGGGATACAATATCAATTAGAGCAACCTATAAGTCGCTTGTTGTATCTCAGATTCTTTTTCTTATAGTTGTTACCATCGCTCACGCTACCGACAAGCTTCATATTTCGGCAGCTATTTGGGGCCAGCTTGCTTTGATAATAATGGAGACAGTGGGAATACTTGCCATCTGTCTTAATGATGTGATACATAAGACTTTTACGTCGAAGGCTTTGTTTTTGGGAATTGTATCCATTTCCGTCTTTGCTTTGGCGGATGTGGTTTTATTCTTCTTCCAAAAGCTGGGAATCGAAACCAACAAAAGACATTTCTCGTCCATAACATGTATGGGTGCGATTGTATTTGTTATCTGTCTCGTGTGGGATTACTACCTGGAAAACGAGAAGACAAAAGAAGAAGCCATTAAGACAGATGCCCTTCAAAAACTTGCATATACCGATCCTCTTACCGGAATTCCTAACAGGAGAAGCTATGACGACCGCCTCAAGGCTCTGGAGGAGAAACCTGAAGATTTTGCCCTTGTTGCGGTTGATGTAAATGGACTTAAGCACATAAATGATACTCTGGGGCATGAGATGGGAGACCTTCTCATAACTTCCATGGCGGATTGTTTAAAGAAAACCTTCGGTTCGAATTCAATGATAGCCAGAATGGGCGGAGATGAGTTCGCCGCCATAGTTACGGATCTTCAATACAAAGATATGGACAGCATTATATGGAAGCTTCAGTCCGAGATTGAGATAAAGAATGAAGAGCAACCCATGTTACATATAAGTGCTGCTTACGGATACTGTAAGAGAAGCGAGTATCCAAATATGAACGCCAAAGAGATATACAGAATTGCAGACAGCAGAATGTACGTTAGAAAAGCTCAAATGAAAAGGGAAGGGAAACGCTCATGAAGAAAAAAGAGTTTTACTTCGAATCAAGAGACAATCATTCAAAGGTACATGCCGTAAGATGGCTTCCGGATGATGAATCCGTAAAGGCTATTCTTGTTCTGGTACACGGGATGGCAGAGTATATCGAAAGGTATGAAGGCCTTGCAAATTATTTTGCGGACAGAGGTTTTCTGGTAACCGGTATAGACAATCTGGGACACGGCAAATCCATAAGAGAGGATAAGAATCCCGGTTACTTTGCTCCCCATGATCCTGCAACGGTTGTGGTACGCGACGTACACAGACTTAAGAAACTTACCCAGGAAGAGTATCCCGGAATCCCCGTAGCGATTCTCGGACACAGTATGGGTTCATTTATAGTAAGAAACTATGTCATAAGATACGGAACAGGAATTGAATGTGCGGTAATCATGGGTACAGGAGAACAGCCGGGAGCTGTTCTTGCAGGAGGAAAAGCTGTTGCCGGTCTTCAGAAACTTTTCCTTGGGGACAATCACATCAGTAAGCTTATGGAAGGAATGGCCTTCGGAAGCTACTTAAAGAGAATACCGGGCAAGAGAACGGCCATGGACTGGCTTTCTGTGGACGAGGCAAATGTTGACAAGTACATTGCCGATCCTCTCTGCGGCTTTACATTCCCTGTAAACGGATTCAGAACTTTATTTGAACTGATTAAGAGATGCCAGAAGAGCGACAATATCGACAAGATTCCTAAGACTTTGCCTCTACTTGTAATTGCAGGTAAAGAGGATCCTGTGGGTAACTACGGAAAGGGTCCCGAGAGTGTTTCTAAGGCTTATAAGGCAGCAGGAATAAAGGATGTGGAACTTGTTCTTTATGACGGAATGAGACATGAGATATTAAACGAGGCCGGCAAGGAACAGGTCTACAAGGACATCTTCGATTTTGTTAATGCACATACTTGTAAATAGGATATTTTTCCTATATAATCTTCTTGATATAATTCAAGGTTAGTTACTATGAGTTTTGAAGACAATATTCAGGTAAGACCTGCAAGTATAGATGATTGGCAACCGGCAATGGATTTGGCCTGGCGGACTTTTTTAAGGTTTGATGCCGATGACTATAAACGCGAGGGCATCGATAACTTTAAGGAGTTTGTTACGGATTCAAAGCTTTACAGGAATTTCTGCGAAGGCAGATATCCTTTGTTTGTGGCGCTCATTAAGGACAGGATTGTAGGACTTATTTCTCTTAGAAACGATAACCATATATCGCTTTTGTTTGTGGACGGTGATTACCACAGAAGAGGCATAGGAAGAGCCTTGATGGAATACACAAGGCAGTACCTTGCCAATGAGGTCAATATAAACTCGGCCACAGTATTTGCTGCGCCCTATGCCTACTCGTTTTATGAGGCTGAAGGGTTCTTGAAGATAGGAGAGGAAACCGAGCGAGACGGTATGAGATTCACTCCTATGGAAATGATTTTTTGAAAGGTTAACAGGTAATTATGAAGTTTTTAAATATAGACAGTCCTTTGATGCGCTTTCTTTCCAGAATGGGAGATTTAATGCTCCTTAATCTTCTGACCGCTTTTCTTTGCGTGCCGATTATTACGGCGGGAGCAGCAATCACAGCGCTTCATTATGTATCCCTTAAGATGGTCAGAGGCGAAGAGGGTTATATTTTCAAGGACTACATGAAGTCATTCAAGCAGAATTTTAAACAGGCCACAGCCATTTGGGCCATTGGTATTGTTATAATTCTTATTTTTGTGGGTGACTATTTTATTCTTCTTAATGCACAGAATGTTCCGCAGGGACTGGGAACCATTATCCTTGCGGTTTCCATTATTGTTTTCGTAGTTACAAGATATGTATTTCCGGTTCTCTCACATTTCGAGAATACGGTACCCAAGACTATCAAGAACGGTGTGTTCATGAGTATGCTGGCAGCTCCCAAGGCTTTGTGTATGGCTGTTTTGGAGATTGCTCCCATTGTTCTTTTGTATTTTTCCGTCAGACTGGTACCTGTTGTTCTTCTGTTCGGAATAGCTTTACCCGCATATCTTGGCGCAATGCTCTACAATACCACATTTAAGAAATTTGAGCCCGAGGACAAGGAAGAGCCCGTTTCGGATATGGATTTCCATGTTGTGGTGGATGAAGAAGAAACTGATGGCGAGGGATTGCCTGAAGAGGATAAATAATAATATATTTGGGATTACTTCTGTAGGGACGTATTAATGCTTTCAAAGCTTAGGGGAAAAACAGAAATTTGGTGGTTTGCTGCCATAATGGTTATTCTGGCAGTTATTTTGGTGTCATTAATCTCTCTTTCCGACGTAGGAAAGACCAAATCTAAAAAGGCGATCGAGGAATACTTCAAGGTTGAAGTAACCAAGGCCGCCGATTCTTTTTCCAAGGACCTCAAAGAAGCTGAGGTCGCCACGGAGTCCATAGTGGATTTCATTGCCTCTGAACATGAGATGAGAAAGACCACCAAGACTCATCTTGCAGATTCACTTAAGAGAAACACAAATGCAAAGGCAGTTGCCATAGTTGATGCATCCGGCGCAGGATTCGACAATAAGGGATATGCGGTGGATCTTTCGGGTACCTCTTATTTCTCTGAGCTGAAGGATAATGCTTCCTTCAGGTTCGTAGAGGGAGACGGATTAACTGACTTGCCTCAAAGTCTTATTCTTTCAAGACCTATTGCCTATGGCGGGGCCGGGAAAGGCTATGTAATAGTCTGCTTTGACGCTGATCTTTTCGGCGTTGAAAACATTTATACACCCTTCGAAAACACAAGCTTCTATGGAATAGTTGACACTGAGGGTATGTGCCCGAAGTACTTCGGAATCAAGAATATGGTTATCTTAAACGAAGTGGGAATGTGGGATAACATTAAGGACCTTTGCGGGCAGGATACCATCATAGATACCATAAGAGACAACTCCATTAATGAGACCCAGCTTCTTCATGTAAAGGGAGCCGCAGACTCGCGAGTATATGTTGTTGCACCTTTACATATGAATGACTGGCGAATGGTGGTGAGCGTCAACAGAACCTACTTCGATTCCCTCCAGAAACGGGACTGGCAGAAAATCAGACTTCTTTGCTGGGAAATCGGAATTGCCACAGCAGGATTTTTCGTTGTGTTCCTTATCTTCAGCCTCTTTAACAGACGTAAAGAAAACGCAAATAAACAGGAACTTGAGGTTAAGGCGGATACAGATCTTCTCACCGGCTTATATAATAAGATAGCAACTGAGAAACTTATTAAGAATTATATTGCCCAGAATCCTGATGGAAGAGGCCTTTTGATACTTCTTGACCTTGATAACTTCAAGAAGATTAATGATACATTGGGCCACGGCTTTGGCGACGAGGTACTGCAGTATCTTGGAATGCGTTTGGGCTCTCAGTTCAGGGTTACGGATATTGTGGGCCGTATCGGTGGTGACGAGTTCATGGTTTTCCTTAAAGATATGAAGACTCAGGAATACATCGAGGCGGAAGCAAGAAAGATGTCCAGGTTCTTTAACAATTTCCAGGTGGGTGAGTATACAAAGTTCTATGCAACCGCAAGTATGGGTGCAGCAGTATACCCCGACGATGGCAAAACCTTCGACGCTTTATACCGCGCAGCCGACACTGCTCTTTATAAGGCCAAGAAAAATGGCAAGAAACAGCTGGCTTTTTTCGGCAAAGATAACTAAAAATAAATTTTGGTGTGCAATTTGACCAATCTTTAAACAAAATTTTGTGGAATAGTGGCATAGCCTAAAAGAACCACCATAATATATACTTTTCTCAGTGGCTGGGGTTAGCCCCGAATTTAAAATTTAGTTTTTTAGGAGGAACTGTAATGGCAGGATTAAAAATGAAAAACATTACCAAGGTTTATCCTAACGGATTTGAAGCTGTTAAGGATTTCAACCTTGAGATTGAAGATAAAGAATTTATTATCTTCGTTGGACCTTCAGGATGTGGTAAATCTACAACCCTTCGTATGATCGCAGGTTTGGAAGATATTTCATCCGGTGAATTATGGATCGGAGATAAGCTCGTTAACGATGTAGAGCCTAAAGACAGAGATATCGCAATGGTATTCCAGAACTACGCTCTTTATCCTCATATGTCAGTTTACGACAACATGGCATTTGGTCTTAAGTTAAGAAAGCTTCCCAAGGACGAGATCGACAAGATGGTTAAGGAAGCGGCTAAGATCCTTGACTTAACTCCCCTCCTTGATCGTAAGCCTAAGGCTTTATCAGGTGGTCAGAGACAGCGTGTAGCTATGGGTCGTGCTATCGTTCGTAACCCTAAGGTATTCCTTATGGATGAGCCTCTCTCCAACTTGGATGCTAAACTTCGTGTACAGATGAGAATTGAGATCGCTAAGCTTCACCAGAGACTTGGCACCACCATCATCTACGTTACACATGACCAGACCGAGGCTATGACACTTGGTACCAGAATCGTAGTTATGAAGGACGGTGTTATCCAGCAGGTTGACACACCTCAGAACCTTTACGAGAAGCCTCAGAACCTCTTCGTTGCAGGATTCATGGGATCACCTCAGATGAACTTCCTTGATGCAACAGTTAAGGTAACAGGCGAGACAGCTAACCTTGAGATCGGTGGACATTCCATTCCTCTTCCTCCCGCTAAGTCCAAAAAGCTTATCGAGGGTGGTTATGACGGAAAGGTTGTTACATTCGGTATCCGTCCTGAGGACGTTTATGATTCCGAGATGTTCATCGAGACATCACCTCAGAGCGTATTCGAATCAACCGTTAAGGTTTACGAGCTCCTTGGTGCAGAAGTATTCTTATACTTCGATCTTGCTGACTTCCCTATCACTGCAAGAGTTGATTCTCGTACAACTTCAAGACCCGGCGATACAATCAAGTTCGCTCTTGATATCGAGAAGATTCACGTATTCGATAAGGAAACAGAGCAGGTTATTACCAACTAGTAAGAACTTTGAGAGAGGTGCGATTATTCGCACCTCTTTTTTTGGCTTACTTGCCCGATTTACGGAAATGAGGTATCATTACACTTAACAAAAGAAACATATTTTCGCACAGAGAGGAATAATAATGATTTCAAGTCAGGTTATTCAGAACAGCATAGACGAGCTTAAGGCGGTAACAAAGATTGACATAGGTGTTTACGATCTGGATGGACATCCGGTGGCAATCACCATGGAGAAGAATGAGGTGCCGGAGGAGAGGATTACAGAGTTTGCAGGCTCCGCAGCAGACAGTCAGGTTATTGGCGGAGAGCATCTTTTGAAGGTCCATGATGACGGTGAGTTAATATATGTAATCGTTGCGGCAGGTAACAGTGAAGATGTATATATGGTTGGCCGAATTGCCGCTTCCCAGATTAAGAATCTTGCTATTGCCTATAAGGACAGATTCGACAGAAACAACTTTATCCAGAATCTATTGCTTGATAACCTGCTTCTTGTGGATATTCATAACAGGGCCAAGAAGCTTCACATTGATGCCAACTGCCCCAGAGCAATTTTCCTGGTTGAGACAGATCTTGAGAAGGATTCAACTCCCATCGAACTCATGAAGGGCATGTTTACCACCCAGGCCGGTGATTATATTACCACCGTTGACGAGTCCTGCATTATCCTTGTGAAGTCTTTAAAGGACGGCAGAGAGCCGGAGGATCTTGAGAAGACTGCAAGACTTATTTCCGATATGATGAGTGCCGAGGCCATGCTTAATGTAAGAGTGGCTTACGGAACAGTGGTAGAGGAGCTTAAAGATGTTTCCAAGTCTTACAAGGAAGCAAAGATGGCTTTGGAAGTAGGTAAGATTTTCTACGTGGAGAAGAAGGTTGTGGCTTATTCAGCTCTTGGTATCGGAAGACTTATCTATCAGCTTCCCATCAACCTTTGCAAGATGTTCATAGATGAGATTTTTGAGGATAGAACCATTCCTGAGGAACTTGATGAAGAGACCCTTATGACCATCAACAAATTCTTTGAGAATAACCTTAATGTCTCAGAGACTTCAAGACAGCTTTTCGTCCACAGAAATACTCTTGTTTACAGAATTGAGAAACTGCAGAAGGCCACGGGTCTTGATATAAGAACATTTGATGATGCTTTGACATTTAAGATTGCACTTATGGTTGCAAACTATATGAATTATCTGGAGAAAAATTCGTATTAAACAAAACGTGCATCCCATCCTGATTACCGATAGTTATGTCAGGCACCCCCACGGCACATGAACAATCCCGCTTAGTGCTGCTTTGTTCCCAACCTGACACGGTTCGCAGGCGCTCATTGCGCGGGACCAGGCATAAACTACCGGCAACCAAGATGCGATGCACGGCTATTACAGTTTACTTTCTGAAGAGTCGTTTGTCAATTCTTTTTCAAGCTTGTTTCGAAGCCTCAGTTCTTTGAAGAAGCGGGTCAGCATTTCGGAGCATTCGTTTTCCAAAACTCCCTTTACAACTTCAACCTGATGATTAAATTCCGGCATGTTAAGGATGTTTAAAATGGAACCTGCACAGCCGGCTTTGGGATTCATGCATCCGATGACGCATTTGGGGAATCTGGCCTGAACGATGGCACCGGAACACATTTGACAGGGCTCCAATGTGACATATATAACACAGTCTTCGAGACGCCAGTCACCGGCCACCTTGCTGGCTTTTCTGATGGCGGAAAGCTCGGCGTGATTAAGGGTGTTCTTATCGGTGTTACGTCTGTTGTAACCGCGGCCGATTATTTTGCCCTCACGGACAATGACACAGCCAATGGGAACTTCCCCCAGTTTGTAAGCTTTCATGGCTTCCTTGAGAGCCTCTTTCATGAACTTTTCGTCTTCGGATAAAGGTTTCTTTTTCATATGGTAAATATTATAATGATTGTAAATTACAAAGTCAAAATCAGGACAGGAAAATGCAAATTCATGGATTAAACAAAACTACATTGCTTGATTATCCGGGACGGGTTGCATGCACGATTTTCACAGGAGGCTGCAATTTCAGATGTCCCTATTGTCATAACTCCGAGCTGGTGCTTGATCCCGCTTCTCAGCCCTTAATATCTGAGGAGGAGATCTTTGGGTTTTTAAAGAAGAGACAGGGAATACTGGACGGAGTCTGCATAACCGGCGGAGAACCCACGGTTAATCCGGATCTTTTGGATTTCATGAGGAAGGTTAAGGAACTTGGCTATCCCATTAAACTGGATTCCAACGGATACAGACCTGAGATTTTGAGGGAAGCAATTTCTGAGGGCCTGGCAGACTGTATAGCCATGGATATCAAATCAGGTCCCACAAACTATCATGTGGCAGCGGGACTTAAGGCCATGGATACGGGAAAATTGTCGGAGTCCATAGATATAATTATGAATTCCGGCATAGACTATGAATTCAGAACCACGGTGGTTAAGGGAATTCATACCGACTTCGATTTCGAGGAAATCGGCAATTGGATAAAAGGGGCGAATAAGTATTTTATCCAGAATTACAGAGACAATGAATTTGTAATGGTAAAAGGATACGAAAGTTTCTCAGATGAGGAACTGGACCAGATTTTAAGCACAGTAAAGAAATACATTCCAAACGCCAAAATACGCGGAGAGGAATAAAGAACAGGAACTATTTTTATGAAGAACTATTTGAAATCATATATCGGTACAAAGGATTTCTACAAAAGAATGCTGACAATCCTTGTGCCGATTATTATTCAGAATGCCATAACGAATTTCGTAGGCATGCTGGACAACATAATGGTTGGACGAATCGGAACCGAGCAGATGAGCGGTGTTGCCATTTCCAACCAGCTGATTTTTGTATACAATCTTTGCATTTTCGGTGCCGTATCGGGCGCCGGTATTTTTACTGCCCAGTTTTACGGAAGCGGAGACGAAAAAGGCATAAGAGATACCATGAGATTTAAACTTCTGGTAACCATTCTTTTAGGTGCTCTTTTCACCGCAGCCTTCGGACTTTTCGGTGAGCCTTTGGTTGGCATATACCTTAAGGGTGAGGGAACGAAAGAAGCCTTGGCGGCCACAAGCATGTATGCCTTAAAGTATATGGACGTTATGCTTTTGGGCCTTATACCCTTTGCTCTGGTGCAGGTTTACGCCGGAACCTTAAGGGAGTGCGGGGAGACGCTTATCCCCATGCACGCAGGCCTTATTGCGGTTGGAACCAACCTAGTCCTTAACTATGTGTTAATTTACGGTAAATTCGGAGCTCCCGTTCTCGGAGTCATAGGTGCCGCTCTTGCCACAGTTATCTCCCGCTACGTGGAACTTTTAATTGTGGTGATTTATGCCCATATGCACACCAAGAGATTCAGCTTTATTAAGGGACTTTACAGGAGGCTGTTTATTCCCTGGAACCTTGCCTGGAATATTACCAAAACCGGCTTTCCTCTCCTCATTAATGAGACCATGTGGGCCGCAGGAATTTCACTGATGGTTCAGAGCTTCTCCTTAAGGGGCCTTGATGTTGTAGGCGGAATGAACATAGCCAACACAGTAGGTAATGTATTCAACGCGGTGTACATTTCCATGGGAAGCGCCACAGCCATCATAGTCGGTCAGGAACTTGGTGCAGGCAAACTTGACACCGTAAGAGGAACGGTAAAGCAGATTATGGCCTTCGGTGTTTTGGGAAGTGCCATAATGGGAGGGCTTCTTGCCCTGACAAGCCCATACTTCCCTTTGATTTACAATACCACCGATTCAGTAAGACACCTTGCCACAGGGTTCATCTGCTGCTCGGCAATCTGTGCGCCTCTTAATTCCATTACCAACATGGCTTATTTCACCATAAGATCAGGAGGTAAAACCTTCATTACCTTCTTATTCGACAGTGTATTTGTATGGTGCGTGAATGTTCCTGTGGCATATCTTTTAAGTGTCTACTCGCCCTTGGCTATTGTTCCGCTGGTTCTCATTGTATACAGCTTAGAGGCCATAAAGGGCATTATCGGAATAGCTCTCATCAAAAAGGGCGTATGGATTAACAACATTGTCAGTGAGTACTAGGACTGATTTTTAAACTTATTATTCAGAATTGTCTGCAAAATATAAAACATTGTTTTGCAAATTTACATTTCAGGGTGAGATGTTGTATAATAGTTTCGATACCGATAATTGTTTCGTTTATTTTCAAGGGAGAGTATTATGAAAAAGTTATACGATGCGATTATTCTTGTATTCTTTTTGGCTGTGATCATTACAATGTTTGTATTGCAGAGCAGTAAACTTGAACTGTGTATAGCAATTATTGCTACTATCATATTTGCCATTTCGGTTCTTGTGACAGCAGTTCAAAACAAAAAGTACAGTACCATGTAGTATCAAAGCAAAGAAGCAGAGAAGTCCAATGACTTCCCTGCTTCTTTTTATGCTTTGAAAGCGGAGTCGGAGGGATTCGAACCCTCGTGCCCCGGAGGGCTAACGCATTTCGAGTGCGCCCCGTTATGACCACTTCGATACGACTCCAAAATACTTATCTATTGTATAGTAGAGGGTGGATTTTGGCAAGGGGATAAAGTATAATTATATGTAGTATGGGCACAGCTTAAAAAGGAGGTTACGGCATGAGAAGAATTGGTATGTTAACCAGCGGCGGCGATTGCCAGGCACTTAACGCAGCCATGCGTGGAGTCGGAAAGACTCTGTTAAAGAGCGGCGAACAGGTTGAGATTTATGGCTTCCTTAACGGTTACAGAGGCCTTATCAGATCTGAGTTTAAAATGCTTAGTCACTCTGATTTTTCAGGCATATTGACTCAGGGCGGAACGATGCTCGGAACATCCCGAACACCCTTTAAGACCATCAGAGAGCCTGACGAGGACGGAAACGACAAGGTTGAATGCATGAAGCATACATACTATAAGCTCATGCTTGACTGTCTTGTTATCCTCGGGGGTAACGGAACTCATAAGACTGCAAACCTTTTGAGAGAAGAAGGCTTAAATGTTATTACACTTCCCAAGACCATAGACAATGACCTTTGGGGAACAGACATGACCTTCGGCTTCCAGAGTGCGGTTGATATAGCGACTGAGTGTATAGACTGCATTCACACCACAGCTTCATCCCACGGAAGAATATTCATAGTGGAAGTCATGGGACATAAGGTTGGTTATCTTACACTTAATGCCGGAATGGCAGGCGGTGCGGATATAATTCTTATCCCTGAGATTCCTTATGACATAGATAAGATAGTTGAAAAGATTAAAGAGCGTGAGAAATACGGAAGTACATTCACAATCCTTGCTGTTGCCGAGGGAGCCATTTCCAAGGAAAGAGCGGCAATGTCCAAGAAGGAACTAAAGGATGCAATGAAGAATTACAAATATCCTTCCGTATCCTATGAAATAGCAGACCAGCTTGCCAAGGAAACCGGTCATGAGGTAAGAGTTACGGTTCCCGGTCATACACAAAGAGGCGGAAGCCCCTGCGCTTACGACAGGGTATTTGCCAGCCGTCTCGGAGCAGAAGCAGGCAGATTGATCCTTGAAGAGAAGTACGGTTTCATGGTTGGATACAAGAACAGAGAAATCGTTCAGGTTCCCCTTGAAGAAGTTGCCGGAAAGCTTAAGAGTGTAGACCCCGACGCGGCAATCATTAAGGAAGCAAAGATGTTAGGCATCTGCTTCGGAGATTAATTTTAGATAAGGAAGTATTAACATGTCCTATACAGCCCTATACAGGAAGTTTCGTCCGGCGAATTTCTCGGACGTAAAAGGACAAGATCATATAGTTACCACTTTGGTTAACCAGCTCAAAGCCGGAAGAATAGGCCATGCTTATCTTTTTACCGGAACAAGAGGAACGGGAAAGACTTCAGTTGCCAAGATTTTTGCAAGAGCGGTTAACTGCGAGAATCCTGTGGACGGAAATCCCTGTGGAGAATGCCCTACATGTAAGGCAATTGCGTCAGGGGCTGCAATGAACGTGATGGAGATTGACGCCGCATCCAACAACGGTGTCGACAACATCAGGGACATAGTGGAGGAGGTTTCCTATTCCCCCGCCCTCGGAAAATATAAGGTTTACATCATAGATGAGGTTCATATGCTTTCTATAGGCGCTTTCAATGCTCTGCTTAAGACCTTGGAAGAGCCTCCGAGTTATGTCATTTTTATTCTTGCCACCACCGAGGTTCACAAGATTCCCATTACAATTCTGTCAAGATGCCAGCGTTACGATTTCAGACGAATCGGAATCGATGTCATTTCTGACAGGCTTAAGGAGCTTGTGGACAAGGAAAATGTTGTGGTGGAAGAGAAGGCTCTCAAATACATCGCCAAGGTTGCCGACGGCTCCATGAGAGACGCCTTAAGTCTTTTAGATCAGTGCATAGCTTTCCATCTTGGGAAGGACTTGACCTACGACATGGTTCTGGACGTTCTCGGAGCGGTAGATACCGCAGTTTTTAGCAGAATGTTTAAGTACATAGTGGGCAAAAACGTCGTCTCTCTCATTAAACAGCTTGAGGAAGTGGTAATGCAGGGCAGAGAGCTTACTCAGTTTGTGACGGACTTTACCTGGTACCTTAGAAACCTTATGATGATCAAGAGTACGGATCACGCTGAGGACCTTTTGGACGTATCAAGCGATAACTATAAGCTTTTAAAAGAAGATGCCGAAATGTGCGATGCCGAGACCATAATCAGATACATCAGGATTTTCTCGGAGCTTTCCACAAGTATAAGATATTCTTCCTCAAAGAGGATTCTGACAGAGATAGCGCTCATTAAGTTATGTAAACCCGAAATGGAGACATCTAATGATGCTTTGGCTGACAGAATAAGAAATGTGGAAGACAAAATTGAAAAGGGACTGGTGAATGTGGCGCCCGCACCCCAGGCGCCCGCAGGAGAGACTTCGGATTCTGCTCCCAAGCCACCCAAGAAAGCGCCCCTTCCCAGTGCGATTCCTGAGGACATAGAAAGAATTGTTGAGAGATGGAATTCCGTTGTGAATAACGCACCGTCTCAGCTTAAGGGAGTTCTTGCCCAGACTTATCCCAGTCTTGGAGAAGGAAACACCCTGATAGTGGCCGCAGCAGATATTTATGTGGAGCATTTCTTTTCGTCGGATGAGCACAAGGAGCAGTTTGAAACTTTGCTTGAGGAGATAACCGGCAAGAAAGTGAGCGTTGACTACAGAGTCTCCGGCTCCAGGGAAGAAAGAGAAATGAAGTACCCCAACCTTTTGGACTGTATAAACATGGATGTTGAGGTAGAATCATAAACAGGAGGATTTATTAAATGGCAAAAAGAGGAAACGGCTTTCCCGGAGGAGGAATTCCGGGAAATATGAATAATCTGATGAAGCAGGCTCAGCGCATGCAGCGTCAGATGGAAGAAAGCCAGAAGGAAATGGAAACCAAGGAGTTTTCTGCTAAGGCCGGCGGCGGAGCAGTTGAAGTTGTTGTGAACGGAAGCAAGGAAGTACTTAAGGTTACTTTGACTCCCGAGGTTGTGGATCCCGATGACATCGAGATGCTTCAGGATTTAATCGTGGCAGCTACCAACGAGGCTCTCAAATCGGTTGACGAAGCAAATCAGGCAATGATGAGCAAAATGACAGGCGGACTTGGAGGATTTCCCTTCTAATGGAGCTTTACAGCGGACATATCAATAAGTTAATAGATGAGCTTTCCAATCTTCCGGGCATAGGTTCCAAAACTGCCCAGAGGCTTGCTTTTCATATAATAAATATGCCTGCTGAAAAGGTTAAGAGACTTGCGGATACATTGGTGGATGCCAAGGAGAATATAAAATACTGCTCCTGCTGTCAGACCTTGACGGATAAGGAGATTTGTCCCATTTGTTCCAATCCCAGAAGAAACAAAGGCCAGATTATGGTGGTTGAAACTCCCAGGGATTTGGCGGCATATGAGAAAACCGGCAAGTATGACGGTGTATATCACGTCCTTCACGGTGCCATTTCTCCAATGCTTGGAATCGGGCCAAATGATATAAGGCTTAAGGAACTTATGGTAAGACTTCAAAGCGATGTGGAGGAGGTTATTATAGCCACCAACTCAAGCCTTGAGGGCGAGACCACAGCCATGTACATAAGCAAGATGATTAAACCTACGGGAATTAAGGTTACGAGAATTGCAAGCGGAGTTCCCGTTGGCGGTGACCTTGAATATATAGATGAAGTAACACTATTACGAGCCCTTGAGGGTCGTACGGAGTTATAGGAGTTTTATATATGTCAAAAGAGGACATGGGTGAATTACTGAAGAAACACCGACTGGTTTTCGCCGGTCGGATTCTTTTGGCGATAGTGGCTGTGGCTGCTCTCGCTGTTTTCATTTATTTTCAGTACACCAACAGACAATATACCGAGATGGCAATGGGTCCGGTTCTTGTGAGACAGAGCGTTTCCGGAACCACAGATATTGCCATTGGCGACAACCTTATAACATACAGCTGCGATGGTGCGTCCTGCATGAACAGCTCCGGAGATGCAATCTGGAACCAGACCTTTGAGATGCAGAATCCCATGGAGGCTCACTGCGGAAACGTGGTTGCCTTTGCCGATTACGATGGCAGAGATGTTTACGTAATGGACACTGACAAAATCCTTGGCCAGCTCAGCACCAACATGCCCATCAGAAAACTTGATGTGACATCAAACGGTGTGATAATGACCATTCAGGAGGATTCCAAGGTTACCTGGATTTATCTTTACGATACAACAGGTAAGACTCTGGCTTACTTTTCCACCAGAATGAGCAATACCGGCTATCCTACTGCGGTATCTGTTTCACCAAAGGCCAAGCTTGTGGGAATCGGATACACATATCCGGAGTCAGGTGAGCTTAAGACAAGAGTCGCATTCTATAACTTCGGAGATGTGGGAGAGAACGAGATTGACCACCTTGTAAGTGTCTATAATTACTCTGACACTTTTGTGCCCTTCATTAAATTCATGAATGATTCCACTGCTTTTGCGGTGGCAGACAACAGATTCATGATTTACTCGGGAAGTGAGGTTCCTGAGATTAAGAAGGAACTACTCCTGGACAGACAGGTTCTTTCGGTTTACAACAACGAATCCTACATCGGATTGATTTTCTATAATGACGACACGGAGCATCCCTTCAGACTGGAGGTTTACAATACCTCGGGTGATATGGTAACGGAGATTCCTTTGGCTTTTACCGGAGTGGCGGATGTAAAGGTTGTGTTTGATGAGGGAAGCATTATAGCTTACTCAGAGTCAATGTGCTATGTCTACAATATGTCAGGGCGAATCAAATACGAGGGAAGCTTTGACAACGGAGTAAGAATAATATCGCCCAGAAACGGTAATTACAAATATATGATTGTAACCAACGATTCCGTATATACCGCGGGCTTGAACTAACGGGGAGATAAATTGAACTTTTTACTTATTTTATTGGTTTTAATCGGTATCTGGAGAGTTGTTGACGGATATAGAAACGGAATAGTCAAGGAAATTATTTCACTTATTACTTTGGTGATACTGGCTCTGGCCACAGTTCTTATATCCAAAGCCATAAGCGCATACTTTGATAAACAGATTATAAACATGGCATCGGCTGTGTTGATGTTCTTAATTCTTTGCCTTGCACACACTGCTTTAAAGTTTATATTTTTCTCGGCGAAGCTTATATCAAAGCTTCCGGTGATTTCCACATTTAATAAACTTATAGGTGGGTTGTTCGGCGTGGTGGAGACAATCCTTTTTGCGTGGGTTATTTTCACCTTTACCATGTACATGGATCTTGGAGTTTTGGGAGAAGAGATTATTCTTTACACAAAGGATAATGAGGTGCTTACCTTCTTATATGAAAGAAACTATCTGGCCTATGGGGCAAGCCTTCTCATACCCCGCATCCCTTTCCTGAAATTCCTGTTGGATGAGGAAGTACTCAGTAAATGGATAAAATACACTTCATTATAAAAGTCATCTCTGTTCTGGCAGTCATATGGTTTATGATTCCCATGGTGGGGTTCGGCATTGTCAACATAGGAAATGCAACGGGGACAGGTGTGTTCCTTGTGGTTTTCCTGTGCGACCTGTTCAGAAATCCACTGGGGAGATTCATAAGATTTTTATGGAACAGAATTCCGGGAAAGATTCTGATTATCCTTGTGGCCCTGGCCATAGCGGGAATCTTCCTGACCGCAATGGTTGAGACTTTCTTTATTGTAAAAGAGAATTTCAATAAGCCCAAAGGCGATACCACTCTTGTGGTCTTAGGGTGCGCCGTTTACGGAGAGACCCCCAGCAAGATTCTGGCGAGAAGAGTTGACGCGGCTGGAAAGTACCTTGAGGAACATCCTGAGGCAGTGGCAGTTTTGTCAGGGGGAAAAGGTGAGGGCGAAAACATTTCTGAAGCGGAATGCATGTACAGTAGACTGGTGGCCAGAGGAATAGACCCCTCAAGACTTTATAAGGAGGACAGATCCTCATCCACACGTGAGAACCTTCTGTATTCTCTTGAAATAATAAAAGAGAAAAACCTTCCCGGTACAATCACCATAACCACCAGCGGCTTCCATGCATTCAGGGCGCGGCTTGTGGCAAAGGATCTGGACCTTGAAACTTTTTCTCTCACATGTACAACTCCATGGTATGCTCTCCCTACATATTACATAAGAGAGCTTTACGGAGTGCTGTATCAGATTTTCTTATAGGAATAAATGCAGTACGCAAAGTACAATCAAAAATAAAATATTGAAAATTGTGAAGGCAGCGAAATATTTTCCGCTGCTTTCTTTATGCTCTTTGGTATAGGCCTTAAAGGAAATAAGGCTTGCCATGGAAGCAATCAAAGTTCCAAGGCCTCCCACGTTTACACCGGCCAGCAGCTCTTTGTATTCTGTGGTGAAGCCTGAAAGCATAAGGGTGGCAGGAACATTACTGATAAACTGGCTTGTGATAACGGAGAGGGCGAATTCTTTTCCTTCCATAATATTGCCAAGGAAATTGCTGACCACATCAATCTTTGCAAGGTTTCCTGTGAAGATAAAGAAACCGATGAAGGTAAGAAGCAAAATGTAATCGGCTCTGAAAAGAATCTGGTAATCCATAATGGCAACCACAACGAACACTGCCGCCACCATAAAGTACCAGGGAATAACCCGTACCACCGAAAGCAAAGCTACTATAAATAGAAGACAGTAAATCACAATCTGAGGAACGCTTCCGAATCCGCTTATAAGATTGGAGTCGGAGGTGGTCTCAAGCTTGGCTTTCTTATTTGGAATGGTAAAAACAGCAAGTCCTAACATTACCGCGGAAACCAAAGTATAAGGCAGCATTACGGACACAAATTCAGGAAGGCTCATTCCGGTGAGGCCGTAGATGTAAAGGTTCTGGGGGTTACCGATGGGGGTAAGCATGCTTCCGAGGTTAGCGGCAATTGTCTGGAACACAATAATAGGAATCATTAAGTCATCTCTTCCGCAGCTGTGAAGAACCATCAATGCGAAAGGAACAAAAGTGATGAGGGCTACGTCGTTCGTAATAAACATGCTTCCTATGAAGCACATAAAGATAAGAACGGCTGCCAACTGCCAGGCCTTCTTTACGCCTCCCATAAGCTTGCCGGCTATCTTTTCAAATACGGTATTCTGCCTGAAACCCTGGATAATAACCATGAGTCCCCAAAGAATTCCTAAGGACCTGAAGTCAATGTATCCGATATATTCTTTGCTTGGCTTTACGAAAAAAGCTGAGACTATGGCCAGAACCCAGGCCACAGCAAGTACAGGGTCAAGTTTCTTAATCAGTTTCATAATGTTTTCTTTCTATATAATACTTGTTATATCAATTCAACCTTTCGATAGTTTAGCGCCTTGGAAAAGGCCCGTCAAGACGGAGCACACAAAAGTAGAAAAAAAGTATGCAAAAGTTGTTGACATTGAAAACCTAGTTTGTTAGTATATATAAGTCGCACGTAAATGCGGCACATACGTACCTTGACAAATGAACAACAATGCAACCCTGAAACAATTCCTAAAAATTGTTCAGAGAACAAAAACCTTTAATTAGTAAATTTTCGGTTTAAATAGCCAGACTATTTTGACCGGACCAAACAAACATTTAACATGAGAGTTTGATCCTGGCTCAGGATGAACGCTGGCGGCGTGCTTAACACATGCAAGTCGAACGGGAATTACTCGCTGAAGCGAGCTTGCTCAATTCTTGAGTAATTCTAGTGGCGGACGGGTGAGTAACGCGTGGGTAACCTGCCATGTACCGGGGGACAACAGTTGGAAACGACTGCTAATACCGCATAAGCGCACAGGACCGCATGGTCTAGTGTGAAAAACTCCGGT
>Ga0129306_1000709_pt1 | contig 47764 bp, 56 predicted proteins | sample P827metagenome_FD_94438 | JGI IMG/M metagenome (GOLD analysis project Ga0129306, IMG submission 94438) | Capybara group fecal microbial communities from Wisconsin, USA - P827 metagenome | ecosystem: Host-associated > Mammals > Digestive system > Large intestine > Fecal | place: USA: Wisconsin... | reverse complement strand
TAACCAGCCTTTTTTTGTCAGATATTGATAGATAAATTCGGCGTTAACATCCGCGCCGATATGTAATGCATTTTCCTGCAGAACCTGAGACGGATGCAGGTCGTCATATCGCAGACTCCGGGGTGTTGTTCCGGCTGCAACGTCGGCCACATCATCTGCATAGTTCGGGTTGGCGTGATTGATAAAGTTCTGGAGGATATCTACGCCATCTATTTCGCAATAATATTCCGTGTACGCACGTTTATACGCAGCGTTCAGCGAAAAAATCTGCGCCCGACCGGCCGTGCCATTAGTCTGTCCGGCATCCATGAAATCAGCCAGCACCACGATTCGCGGATATTTAGATGATGCCTTAACTTTTTCCACCATCGCTTTCAAATCGGAAATGACCTGCGCAATACCAGCACTGTTATTTCGTCCTATCCAGAAAATATTAATTCCTTCAGCGTGTCTGTCATAGGTTGAATACTGCGGGGTAATAATCTGCCCGGTATCAATATCGGTCAGTGCTTCTTGCGTCTGCGGTATCCACGTCAGCGTTTCAGCAGCGGGAACCGTAATTTCCGCACCGGCGGCATAGCGTGTGATTTTTAGCGTGTTGTCAGCGTACCAGTTAACCCAGACCTTTTGCCCGCGGAAATACCCTTGCCCGTTCAGCGCATAATTTTTAGCGCCAAGCTCCAGTGGGCCGGGGGATGATGGCGTGACTTGTACGGTGTCGGTTGTCGCAGGAAGTTTTCCCGTCAGCGGCCATACTTCGATTCTCTGCCCGCCCTGGCGCAGAGCTGCACCCTTGCTGGTGATATTACTGCGTCCAAAATTCCAGACCGGCATTCCAGTTAATTTATATAATTTATTAGCCAGTCGTGGGTTTTGCAGAAATGAATGCCCCCATAGCGTGATGATGTTTCGTGGGAATACCGGGTGGGGGTCGAAACTGGACTTCTTCGTAAACCAGAGCCCGCCTTTTACACCTGCATCGACATCACTCTGCCATTGCACCTCATCGCCGCTATCCCGGACGTTCGTCACGTTCGCATTGTCATGCGTCAGCTGAGTTTCAGCGCCATTCGCATCAAATTTAAACAGCTGACTGTATGCGCCCACCACCCTGGCGTAATACACGTCACGCCGCCACGCCTCAGTTAACAGCCGGTCTCCGTCTGTAACAAACATATCGGCGCTCGCATCAGCATACCGGTATCCCGAACGCTCAAACTCTGTCGGCAGGCGAATTTCCCTGCTCCCCTCCTGAGCATTTTCCTCAGTAGTCCTGGCTGCCATAATAAATCTGTCCTCTGAAATAACTGCGTTGATAAAACCACTGCGGGCGAACTCGCGCGAGTCAATAACCCCGACCGAGTCAGAAATGACGGGTATATAAACATCTGAATCCAGCGCCACCGCAGACAGAATAAAGCGGTCAGCTGACAGCACAGCTGACCTGTATCCCGATCGCAAAAACTCAATAGGGTCAATAAATGTGATCTCAGCAGTGATACGAGACAGGGTGTCAAGGTCAATGCCGGGGATATCCAGGTCAGGAATAAAAAATGAACCATCAGACCGGACAGCGGTAATAATGAACATATCCTCGGCTACTACCGCAGACGCATACCCGGAGCGTGAAAACTCTGCAGGGTCGGCAAAGAGAACAGCATCAACTAACCCCTGGAATGGTTCAGCAGATAACATGCGGCGTCCGGTAGGCTGCAGCGTTCCGCTCACGTTCATGACCTCGATAGCCAGCGCGCTGTCATCAGGGCTACGGTAATACGTGGTAGAGCCTACCGGAATATTAGCGATGTCGGCCTGTGCCGCCGCCAGCGTCGCATACTGTTTACTAAGCGGGATCAGGTTCTGCCTGATCTCATCGTTTTTCGCCATCATCTGGCGCCACGTATCCAGCGGTTCACCGCCGCGGTCGTTAACCGTACCTGCCGGACCGTTGACCAGCTCGTCAGCGCGCTTGACGTTATCCAGGAAAATTTCAGGCGTCGTCGTTCCCAAAGGCGGGTTAAGTTCGGCCATGTTTTTTGCTCCAAAAAGAGGCTTCGCCCAAACGAGGGTTTGAGCGAAAAGAGTTAATTAGGGGTTGTTATGGGGTATTACGCGACGTCGCCGGGGTATGTGGCGTCGTCGTAGTCATAAAATTCAGCACGGTATTGCCGGGCCGTTATCTCGCAGGTTCCATCGTCCTGCGGCACTATCTCGGACACAATGGCGTGATACAGGTCGCTCTCAGAACTACAGAAAATTAACCGGGGAGGCTCAATTATCGGATCATCCAGCAGGATATCGGCGAACTCAGATTGATACGGGACGGATACCTGATAGTTGTCGCCTGTGGGTGATGCTTCAAACAGCCGTGATGCTTTTCCATCCTGATAACGCAGATAGACGCGTGGATTTGCAAAAGTCCAGTCCAGCGGCTCCGACACATCGAATGTGGTCACCCCACCAGCAGTATTCATCGACTCAATCAAACACGAAACGGTGTTGCTGCCAGGGATATCATCGGTCAGCACAATACGATCCCCGACGTTGTAACAGAGCGCGTCCAGTTCCGTCGTCGTTTTATGCGTCATGCGCTGCAGCTGGTATTTTCTGAGTCGGCGCATACCAATCTGGTATGCGTGATCAGGATTGCCTACCCCATCAGCCCGGTATGCCTCTATTTTCAGCGGCGTTGGGTTGCCAGGCAGACGGCATTGCACCGTCTCTTCTGCCCAGGTCGATCCGTTGATATAGGTTACGTCAACACCATCGTAATCGTCGTCAGTCACCGTGACGAAATCGGTCTGCATCTCGGATACCATCTCGTGAGGAGTGATAGCCCCGGTCCAGGGTTTAACGCCTTCACGACCCACTGATGCAACAGACTGGGTATTTAGCAGAAAATAACTCTTACCGGCTGCAGCGATTTTCTGAAGCATTTCCAGCGCAGAAATACTGTCACCGGTGGCAAAATCGAAATACTCGCCATTCGGGGTCCAGTAAGTCTGCTCCAGGGCATCTATTGCCTCAGTATCCATTTCCATACCAAGAGAACGGCCGACATGATAAAGCGCACCAGAGATACTACGGGCTACGCCAGAGTCATAAATGCGCGTGGCCACAACGTTTACGCGCCGGTCAGACTGAGCCGCCAATTTGCCCCCCGTCTCAACCGTAACCCCCATCAGGGTGACGCCAGCATAGGATGTTGGCCGAGCCAACAAACGACCACGTAACGCTTGCCAGTACATCGAGTCACGCGCGTTATTGCTACCCTGCTCATTGCGGCGGCGGCAGCGCACCTCAACCAGCCCAGGAGAAGAGAGATCAAAACGCTCTGTAAAACCCAACCCATTGATATTTTTAAGCGCGTAAACCCCCTGCCTGCTCGTCCAGCCAGAGCCAGAACCATAAACACGGTACTGTATTTCCCACTCACAATGCCTGATGCGTTTTTTGCCTTTGCTGTCGAATCCGCAAATGCCAGACGGAAAGGAGAAATTCACCTCGAAAGCGTCCACCACTTCAGATTCCGGGCAGGCAAGGAACGGCCCCATCCAGGTATTGTTGTCGCTGATCCCTGTAGCCTGATAGTCAATCATCGTGCGGGGTGAGAAGCCAGACCAGGAAGGATCAACCACTCCATCAATCAGCCGCTGAACCGTTGCGGTCGTACCGTCCGCATCCGCAATGCGGTACTCGTTGCCACGGTGAGCCAGCGCCAGGCGTTGTGTTCCCTCCGGTATCCCGGAAAATGCCACTCCGGTTGCACTCCCATACGCCAGAGTAACGTTAGCAGTTATTGCCGGACTGCCTCCGCTGGACGCGGTGCCGGAGGTAAATACAGGACTGTCGCCAAAAACGGCTACCGGTAGCGATGATGAGGTAATGTTTCCTCCGAGCCAGGGGCTTGATGCCTCAGCAATCAGCACAACACCGCCGCTATCCTGCGCCAGTAATCCTGACCCGGTCAGGCCATCGTTTATCACCGCCAGCAGGCCGGGCATATTCACATAGTCTGCAACGAGGGAAATAGTGTACTCATGTCCCTGCCAGGTGATCGTAAAAGTCTGGCCGGTACCGGAGTAATCATATGTTGATGGGGAGGCATTTGCTTTCAGGCTGGCCGCATTTCCACCCACCCCGGGTATCGCGTCCTGTTTTGCCGTATAAGCTGCAATAACCAGTTCGTATTCAGTGCCGTTAATTTCCAGGGTAACCGGCATACCCGGATAGGGATTAATTTCACCCAGAGAGTTACTGGCGAGAACGCTATATCCCGACGAGGTTGAAACCAGAAAATTCATCGGGGCGACGATCGTAACAATGGCCCCCTCAACCCACGACTCAGGCAACGCATTGCCTTCATCGTCATCATCGTTGCCATCATCCAGCCCGTTAAACGTCACGGATGCGCCAGAAACGGTCATACTGTCGGCGTTGATATCTGTCGAATCTGGCGAGGTCTGGGCCATATCAAGCCCACTCCCGCTGGAAGTACCACCTACCTCTGTCGAGTTGAACCAGTTTTCACTTCGCCGATCTCCTGAAACATCTGCTCCTGGTGAATAAACGTTGTAACTGAACGAGTCCCCTAATGCTGAAATAGGTGTTGAACCCACACGGATATCACCATTTGTAAACGCGAAATTCCCCTTTCCAAGGCAAACCATCATTTCGACAGTCATTAGCGTTGGATCATCAGGATTAAAGCGCGTCACTGGCTGTACGACATAATCTGGATAGATACGGCAACGCCCAAACACTTCGCGGATTGGGTCGCCAAGTTTCGCCTGGTTCGCTTTGGCTGGGTTTAAATCCAGCCCCAGACCACTGGAGGATGAATAGCCGCCTTTATCCATGTTCGACATGGTGATCAGCACATACACAGCCGAGGCTGCAGCGATGGCCGCCGCTGCCCAGGCAGCGATAGCAGTTGCCGTCACTCCCTCACCAGGGATCGGGTAAACTTTTACATCGCTCTCAGCACTGATAAAGCATAAAGGCCATTCTGCCGGTGGGACTGGCTTACCATTCACCTCAAACGTAACACGCTGCACCATATCGTTACGGTAGTTATCGACATGCTGGAGCATCCAGTCATGTATGGTCGTATCCCGGTGTTCATGCGTCTCCAGCGGTTCGCCAGGCAAACGCGACGGGTAAAGGCGGATTGTCACTGGTAATACTCCACTTTCAGAAACTGGCGTTCAAAACGCGCCAGGGGAAGAATGGTTACGTTGCGCCGGGGATTACATTCAATAACGTAAAGCGCTCCCTCCATTTCGACGACAACACCAAGGTGGCCGATCATATTTCCCATATAGCAGGCGGCAACCGCACCGTTGCACGGCTTGCAGGGAGTCAGGTCACGCGAAAAACTCTCGCAGACTTCCCCCATTTCGGAGCTTCCACGCTCTTTAATCACAGCCTCAAACGCGGGCCATTCAGGCAGCCCCAGGTCCCGGCGGACCTCATGTACAATGCCGTAGCAGTCGAGAACAGGAAAAGTGCGGCCGCCCATCTGCCAGCGGACAGTCAGGTATTTGTCAATGTTGAGCATAAGGAACCTATCGGGAGTAACGGAGACCCTGGAAGTACGTCAACGTGTATCTGTCACGTGGCCAGGCATAATCGAGCATATTTTTAAATCCGGCGGTGACGTTTACAGTAAGTGGCGTCCAGGAGCCTCCTTTAACCGGCATGACGTAAGGCGGCTCCGCTGGCGCGGTAAGGTCAGTGGAAATGTATTTCCTGAATGTGATGCTGGCAGTGGATATGGCATCAATGACCTTGCGAATAGCCGTGGATACAACGCCGTCGATGTTGCACAGCATAAACTTCAGGTCCTGCGTCCCGTCTTCGTTTCTGGCAGGAAGGGAAAGGACAATGGCACAGGCAATAAACGTTACTGTTTCGCCCCCCTCGGTAACCGCCGTAATGTCCTCATACCCCTCACACAAATAATGCGTCTGACCGCCAATATCGATCTGCAACGTACCAATGATGACCTCCGACCCGGAGGACGCATAAAGGCGGTTAATCGCTGTCATGTTTAGGCCACTCCCTGTTCAGAGCTATATCGAGTAAAGAACTCCCGACAATCCACTCCGGATATTTCCCCCAGCCAACTGGAGCGAGTGGACGCTCTCTTAACTCAACAGTTGCTGAATAACGCCAAAGACCGGGTTTAATAAAGGTAGGCCCCTTATAAATACCTACAAATCGGCATTTAAAAAATTTAAGGCCAACAGGTGTTTTGCATTTCATGTAAAACCATGCAACACCATCGGTTAATACATCCCTGTACCATGCTTCAAATGCCTGTGCTTGCGCGTCAGTTTTAAACTGCCAGACAACCGTATTATCAGTCGGCACTGATGTATATTTTCTACGCTGCCTGGCAAGCCCCCCCACCCTATCGGTTCGAATCATAGGATCAGTCGGTTCAAATCCATAATTATCGTACGTGGGGCCGGGGATACAATCATGAGGATAATAAATATCGGTCATTATTTCTTACGCCTCCCCGGATAAACTGATTTAAGTGATCGACCATAATTCTCAGTTGGATTAATAACCTGGGAAGTAAAATATTGCTTAAGCCTTTTTTCAGATGCACGCTGCCGCTGATCCAACATTTGGACCATTGCATCGTCCGGTTTCCCGGTGTAGGTGTTATTGAACTCAACATGCAGCGGGTTTCCGGCAAGGGAACGCTGTTGCCGCACCTGTTCCAGAGTGGCATCCAGTTTTGCTGATGTTCCTGCCGTTGTTACACGCTCCCCTTTTTTCAAAAGCCAGGTACCCGTTTCCGGTATTTTATCGATACCATCGTGCGCCATGCCAGAAAGGGCTAATCCTGAGATCGCAGCAACAAGAGGCTCTGTGACACCAATAGCTGCAGTCAAAGCCGCGGGAGCCATAGCCGGGCCCACGATTGGAATAGCCGCAGTGGATGCATATGCTGCCAGTTGAGCCTGCAATGCCGTAGCCTGCGCATTAGAAACCATTGGGGCGATAGCCGAAGCTTGCGTGGTTTTCCCGACAAGCAACTGTACACCCTGGTATACCAACCACTGGGCTGCAAGCTGGGCCAGAGTCTGAATGACTGTCTTGCCAAAGCCTTCAACCATGTTACTCAGGGCATCGCCAGCATCTTCAGACTGAGTCGCAAGGTCATATAACCCCTGCTGGAGATTGCTTGTTACTCCGCTGAGCGCAGTATTGGTCGTATCCGCAGCAATCTGGTTATAGTTGGCGGCCATGTCAGCATAGTTTTCCCATGACGACTGAACGCCGGCCAACCAGTTATTACGCATTTCATCCTGTGCAGCGTAATAGCCCTCAAGGGCGGAAAGCTCTTTCTGATACCCTTCATCTTCCAGGCTTCCACCTTGGTTTTTCCAGCCCTGCCTTAATTGCGCCCTCTCATTATTTCGCTGTGCATCCCTGCCACTTAACCCAGCACTATCTGTCAGTGCAGCAGTCTTTTCCTGCATCTGAGTAACATATTTTAACGAGTTATCCTGAAGCTTATTCAGGCGTTCCTGAGCAACGATCTGATCGCCAAGTTTCGCATTAACCTCAGCCTGCGCCAGAACCTTATCCTTGCTGGCGAGTAAAGATTGTTCATCTTTGCTCAGCGCGCGTGTTTTCGATGCCTCTTCGATAACCGTGAATTTTGACTGTAAAGACCACAAATTTTTACGTTGCTGACTGATGGTATCGTTAAGCCCCGTATGCTGTTGCAGCAACTTTAACTGGGTCATCAACTGCAGGGTTTCGGCATCAGTCTGATCAGAAGAACGATCACCAGCAGAAACTTTAACGCCTTTTGGTTTCGGCGTTTTTTTTAAGGTGGCCTCATATTCTTTCTTTGCTGCGGCCATATTGATGGCGTAATCAGCCTGTAGGATATGCCCTTCTTTCAGAGCTTTATTTAATTCATTCTGCCTGGCGGTATACTTTTCAAGCGCAGTCTGCGATTTAGCATAATTGGCTTGTGCTTGAGCGGCATATTTCTGTTTTTCAGATTCTGCCTCCGCTTCCTTTTCGGCCGCTGCTGCGCTGGCTTTGGCAATACCTGCTTGCTGCTGCGCCATATCAAGAGCCAGTCGGGCCGACTCCCTGTCATTCCAGAAACGGGCTCTGGCTTCATCGTTTACATAGCGATCATTTTTCCTGAGGTTCCAGATGTCATCAGCCTGCTTAAAAGCTGATTGCGCCTTGCTTACCATCTCCCCTGCGGTGTCAGGCCGCCCCAAATCCAAAGCAGCATCCCACATGGATTTAAACGCGCGTTTCAACGAATCAGCAGACCGCTCAATCGTCCCCATGTTATCGATCAGGCTCTGAGTCTGGATGTTAAATCCCTTCGTCGCTGCATCATTAGCCGCCTGAAGTGCAGCGGCTTCATCTCCTGAACGTTGTAACTGAGCAACGTAATCAATCTGCTCGGCTGTCACATTATGAAATTGTTGCGCCATCGCAATCAGGCCGGACGTCGGGTCATTGGTCAGTTTCCCGAACGCTTCCGCAACCTTTTCAATGGGGATACCAGATGCCGTAGAAAATTTTGCAACTGACTGGCTTAGTTCATCAAAACGCGCACCCGCCCCCACGCCAGCATTAATTAATGCAGTCAGAGAATCAGTGGTTTGATCAAAGGTGAGTCCTGCTTGCTGTCCCGATTTTGCCAATGCCAGCATTCTGTCGGTAGTCAGACCAGCCGTGTTACCTGATAGCGTCAACGTCTTATTAAAATCGGAAAGGGTTGACGTTCCCTGATAGAAGATATATCCAATTCCGGCACCTGCGGCGGTCAAAGCTGCAACCCCAACGGCCAACGGACTTACAGCTCCAAGTAATCCTCGAAATGTTGGGATCAGGCCGCCAAATGAGTCTTTAACCTGACCGCCTTGCTGTAGCAAAATTAGCCATGGGCTCTGCCCACCAGCTAACTGAGTTGCGACATCAGTAAGCTGCGCAGGCAACATGCGCATTGCATTATTGTATTGGCCGATTGAAATACCGGCACGTTTTGCAGCACGTTCCTGCCGCGTGAAAGCTGCGGTGACCTGGGATGTACTGTCGTTCGCGGCTCTACCTAACCCGCTCAGCTGCTTATTCAGATGAGCAACTTCCTCATCAAATTTTGCGCTATCGCCGTCAATTTTAACGACCAGATCACCCACTGGCTGGGACATAGCGAACTCCTCCAGGAATGCTTTCGGCTATCGACATAAGTTGCTCGTCTGAATCCAACTCACTTTCTCCCTCACGTTTTGATAACAAACTAAAATCAAGGGAGGTAATTCCGTGTTTATCGGGATCGGTGAAGAGACTGACAGCAAGATAACTAAGATTGGCAAAATGAGAGTCCAGGAGGTCGTCGCTAAAACAATTATCCTGGTAATACTCAATCCATTCGAACCATTCAGAGGAAGACATTTCCGAAAGCATTGCGCGCCAGTCTGGCCGTCCAAACTCCCTGGCTAATCGCATAGCAAAGCGACGTGAGCGGGTCAGGACTTTTCCAAATCTGGCTCTTCCTCTTCTTCAGTTTTCTCAGGGTCATTATTAACTGGTGGGATCATCCCTGAAAGCATACGCACAAGTAATGCAGCGCTGCCCAATAACCCTGGTGGATATTTTCGTATAATTTCAGGGAAAATATCTTTCCCTTCACGTTGCTCTTCATCCGCCTCGCTCAAGGATAATGCAACGAGCATGGCCTGATCACGCATAGTCAACAAGGTGGCCAATTTAAAGTTTTCTTCAGGTGTGCTTTCCTCTGATGGTAATGACTTCCGCTCTTCAACCATAAATTCAATATATTGCATTCTACTGTAAGCCGATAACTCAAACAGTAAAATACTCTCACCATCGGGATTTAACGTGTCTTTTTTAAGATAAGTCATTTCATTACCTTTCGCGGTGCCTTAGCACCGCTGACGAATATATTAAGGGTTAGTCGAAGCGTTATCTTCAGCCAGAGAAGGTTTACCTTTATTGGTGATTTGTGCACTACGGGTAATAACTTCGTTTCGTGAAATAGTCTTACCCAAACTACTTACCCAGCCGGTGAAAACATCAACTGCCCCATTTGGATATTTAATTTTGTAAGATTTTTCATCACCACTCATAAACCAGTCAACCAGATCCTTCTGGCCAGATTCACCAGGTTTCCAGGCAAGTGTTACGCTGGTTTGACCGGCTGACTTAACACCCTGAGCTGTTGCATCCCAGTCAGGCGCATCATCATCAATATAGGAATCATCATATGACTCTGCAGTCAGTTCCCCAGGTGTTAATTCCTTAACCTTTGCCGTTCGTGTCCAGCCGACATCACTTAAAGGATCATCGTAGGGATCACCAGTTCCGGTATAAATCCAAAAAGTTGTCCCGGCACCTTTCGTCGGCGTGGTAGGTGTTGGAGTTGGCATATAGTCCTCACATAATATAAGTCAGGGAATATTGGAGATCGGCGGATCCCCATGTAGTGGCTTCATCGTCACGTTGGTAGTCGTACCCGGCAACGCTGATGGTTTCAACGATACTGGCAAGCTCAGGAACGTCAGCCATGGCCGGATAGATGCGGGTTTCCATCCATTTATCCAGCTCGCTATCGGTAGCAGTTGCTTTAAGGAATACTTCAATGTGAAGGACAGCCTCCCACTCTTCCTCATCAATACTGCCGCCCGTCGCCTTTGCATCAGTAAGATATACAGCGACCGCGGGTAACTCTTCTGGAGCCAGGAAAGCAGGCCGACCGTCATACCAGAATATTTTTCCGGAGTTGATTGACTTCAGTTTATCCAGAACAGCTTTTCGTACTTGCGGGTGAATCATTTTGTCACCAGCCTTATCTGATTTTTGATCGCAGCCATCATTTCTTTTGGCATATCAGATGCCATCAGTTTGGGAAGTTCTTCTTTGAATGCAGCAGTCAGGGGGGTGGCCAGAGGTACTTTCACCACTTCTACCGGGTAACGAGATTTACTGGTTCGCCGAAGAACATGCCAGCGACCATTATTAAGCTGTTGCACAAAAGCACCAGGGAAGCTGAAATTCCCAATCTTCAGAACGCTTCCAGAACTACCGTTGTCGCGCTTTCGTCGTGAAAGTTGAACTCGTACTGGCCCCAGCTTTATCGCCGGGAGGTTGCCGCGATTTACCCGGATGGTAGCCATTGGTTTTTTAGGGCTTGCCCGTTTAAGTTTGGCGCGCTGCATGACCAGTTTTCGCTTAACCTTAGTCTCTTTCGCCACTCGCGTAGAGCTGCGGCTGATTGCCCTTCCAGCCACCCGGTTAATGGACTGGGATGTCGCCCGAGGAATGGCATTTTTTCTGATATTGCTCAGGTTCTGCCTGAGCTCTTCCAGCCCTTTAATCGTCACCTGTGACCTCCTCAATCCAGATTTGCGGCTTACCATTAAAGAGGAGCCATCGGGTAACGGTGTAAACCTGACTTTTATAAATAACCTCATCTCCCCGCGCCGACTGATAGCCTGCGCTGAAGATAACCAGGTTAATCCCATCCCCAGCGACCGGCCCCAGCTCAGGCAGCAGGTGACTTTCAACAGCAATATGCTCATCGCCATTAATAGTCACCGTTCTGCCCAGCCTTTTCGCCGTCAGTTCATCCATTCTGCCAGCCATATTGTCAAAGGCATTAGCCATTGATTTTGACTTCCAGGACGGTAACGCCTGCCGCAGCATCCTCCCAGGCAGTCCCGGCTAACACCGCATCGGTGTCATCCAGCTGAACATTTCCAGCTTTGAGATATACCTTTTCCCCGGCGGTCACGGCATCAGCTGGCAGCTTAGGTAAAAGAAAGACACCTTCAGCGAATCCGTCGCCTACATCACCCGCCTGAATATCGGTAATTGCAACCGCAATCATTCCGCCTAAAGAAACGGGTGTACCACTGAGAATTTCCTCGGTACCAGAATTTTTCACGGGGATGGTTTTGCCGTCTTGCACATAATTTTTAGCCATAACGTCTCCTGTCAGCCCCGCAGGGCTGATTTCAGGTATAAAAAAAGCCCTTCCGGGCGTCGTTTTCAGAACTGTAATGATTACTGGCCGCTGGATTTCACCAGGCCGCGGTAATCAAGCGGCGCCACACCAGCATCGATACGAACTTTTGTAGCGATACCGTCAGTGGTAAACCCTTCCTGTTGATCAATGTAAGGAGTATCAACACCATTCAGATACGCAACTTCGATGGTGTCCGTCCCTTTTGCCGCCATCAGATACCAGGCTTTTGCGTCAGCTTCGTCAAGGCGGGCCTCTGCAATCACATCTGCAAAATTCTGGATCGGGTTAATAATCCCGGCGTTAATATCCGCCCCTTTTACGCTCGCTGATTTAATCGTCTGGTTAGCCAGTGTCTCCAGCGCGACCGGCACCAGCATAAATGCCGGGCGGATGTTCAGAGATCGTTCTCCCTCTTTCTGCAGGCGCATCAGTTTACGTGCATCGTCCAGGCTGCTGACGGAAATAGCACCGGTGGAAAGGTTCTTGTGGTCTGCGTGGAATAACGCCTTACCATCTGAGAGTTTTGGGTTTTTGGTCAGAATGGCGTAAACAAGGTCACCGATAGTCGCCTTAGCGGCACGGCCCATTTTCATCGGTACATCTGTGAGCTGGTTCAGATCATCGTTGATGATTGCCTGGCGAGTGATGGAAAAAATTTCTCCGTAGGTGGCTAGCGCGATGGTTTCACCTTTATCGCCGGTAGTCACATACTTATATTCAGCGCCTTCGCGAACCTGCCGCAGAGACGGGAATCCGCCCATCCCCACACGATGCGCTGTCTTAAAGTCCGACAACTGGCCTTTCTTTGTCCACTGTTCAAAGGTTTCTGCAGCTTCGTCCCAGCCCTGCAAAATCGATTTGTTGGCGACATCAAGAAGGATGTTGCCAAAATCAGAGGTGCTGTGCGTCAGCGCCAGCCCTACCATCTGCATCGGGTTATAGCTGGATACGCCAATTCCCCGCTCAGTCAGGGCCATGCGGGCATATTCACGCAGGGTCATGCCGTTGTAGACATTGTCACGTTCCTGATCTTCAAATCCGGCACGCGCCATCAATGCCTGGCGAATACCATCGGCGACAAAATTACCGTTACCTGCATGAATATGCGCTGGCGTGGTTTTCGCCGATGGTGAAGCATCTTTACCCAGCAGCGCCAGCAGTTTGTCTTTAGCCTGATCGACAGAGCAATCCATATCTGCTACACACTGCGCCTGCAGTTCGGCGTGTTTACCACCAAACATCGCAAAGAGGTTGTTAATACCATTAACGCGATCCTTTTGCTCAGCGATTACCTGAGCACGAATGGTGTTTTCGTCAATTACGGGAGGTTGGCTCACCACCGGCTGCTGCATTTGTGGTTGCTGGGGATCGCGTTGCGTGGTAGCTCGCGGCGGCGTTAACATGTTGCGAATATTTTTTGGCATCTTTTCGAAGTCCTCAATACGTTTAGACTGGATACAGGCCATAGCCTGAAGAGAGGGGGTGACCTGGTCGGCAAAACCCATAGCGACGCATTCTTTGCCGTCCATCCATGTTTCATCTTCCAGCATCGCCGCTATTTCATCGGCGCTCTTACCCGTTTTCTCTGCATAAGCAGGGATCAGAACAGACTCAACCTTGTCCAGAAGCTCTGCGTAGTCACGCATATCGTTGGCATCACCACCAGCAAAGCCCCAGGGCTTATGGATCATCATCATGGTGTTTTCAGGCATGATGACCGGATTACCTACCATAGCAATGACCGAGGCCATAGACGCGGCCAGACCGTCGATATGAACGGTAATTGACGCACCATGATGTTTAAGAGCATTAAAAATGGCGATGCCGTCAAAGACATCGCCACCAGGCGAATTGATATGAAGATTAATATGGGTCACATCACCAAGCGCTTTAAGGTCGTTAACAAACTGCCGGGCAGTCACGCCCCAGTAGCCGATCTCGTCGTAGATATAAATTTCTACCTGATTGTCGGCGCTGGCCTGCATACGAAACCACGAATTACTTCTTGCGCTGGCTTTCGGACGACGGGGCGTCCGGTTCTTTGACTTCGGCACTGGTGCCTCCTTTATCATTTGCAGGATCGGTGTCATACACCAGTCCCAGTTCGCGGTTATCATCAACTTCAGCCTTGCGACGACGTTTCACATCATCCGGATTGCGTCCGCTAGCTCGCACCCAGTCAGATTCTGTCGCAGCACCACCTCGGATTTGCGCTTTCCAGGCATTAGCCTCTTTAACTGGGTCGATCCATGGCATGACCGGACCGGAATAAACCGCGGTGTAAAGCGACGCCATATCCAGCCCACGTGGTAGCTGAATTTCGCCAGAAGCCACCGCCATTTTTAACCAGTTTCGGTACATTGGCCGGGTAATTGCTCCGATGAACCAGTCCTGGAGGATCAGATAACCGTCTGTTGATTCAACCAATTCCTGGCGCTGAGCGCTGTACGTTCCATCGTAGTTTCTGGCTGTACTGGAGAAGCTGAGACGAGCACCAGCAGCAACGGCGCGCAATTGCCCATTTCTGAATGTTTCAAGGTTAGGGTTTGGTCTGTCAGATTTGATCATCCCGATGTCTTCACCGGGAAGGAGATCATCATAGATAATGCCTGGCTCAATCATTACATCACGATTATCTTTGCTGTTCTCATCCGTAAAACTTTGCCCGTCCCCTTTTTTTATGTACATCCCCAGGGCGGCGGCTATGCGTGCGGCCGTTAACTCCGCATCCTCGTATTCTTTCAGGGCACTGAGGCGCATGAGAACACCAGAAAGGAGAGACGTCCCCCTGGTTTGATGAAGGCGACGGGTAAATTTGAGATGAAGCATATTCCCGGCATCAATATCTTTCGTATCGAATTGACGGCCGGTAACAGGCAGACTTTTATAAACCAGGTACTTTTTCGGGCGTCCCCAATTATCGACATAAACCCCCTGACAAAGTTGCTGTGACTCATTGTTGGTCATCGGCACAAAATCAGCCTCTAGCGCTTCAAGCCAGAAAGGTACGCCAGCCACTGGATCAAGTCCCTGCGCTGAGCCACTCACCATCTGAGCGAAAATTTCCCCGTCCCTGAGCCAACTCCTGAGCATCAATCTCTCAAGCATCGGGCGGGTAAACTGTCCCGTAACCTCAGGGCTGACTGACCATTCGGCCCACTTCGTTCTGATTTGTTCTGCCAGTTTTTTTGCGATATTTCCGTTTTTTAGTACCGGGTGTGGCTCAACAATAATTCCTTTAGCTCCAACTACCCTTTCCTCGAGCTTATCGAATACACCAATAACCAGATCGTGGTTATTGTCCAACCAGCGAGCCTGTTCTCGAAGTGAAACAGCTCCCATCTGACTAAGCTGGTTAGCGGAACGATTTTCCCGGCGGGCCTTATGCGTACGAGTAGGCTTAACAGCTTCATATGCCTGTATCATTGCTCTCGAACGTAACCTCGCAGCTTTCCAACCAGGGGAAAAGACACCAATCGCATCATCTAACAGGCTCATGGAAACCTCGCGAGCTTATAACCGGGTCGCCCGTTACGCTGAGCCAGCAGGGAAGCAAGACGACGCTCCCATTCCTGACGCCCCTTGCGGATTTCAGACAGGTTCTCCAGCGTCATCTGCTGCCCGTTGAATGTTATAGACTTTCCATCCAGCACAGCTATTTCCGCATCGGTATAACGCTGGATAATGGATTCAATATCGGTTTGTTTCACACCCAGCCTCCTGATGATGTAGTCCACGGGTTGTTTTCGACATCCGGCTTATTTGCCTTCCGTTTTTTTCTGCTATGGGTCGTTTTTGCTGATAACGTGGGTGACGCTTCGCCAGTTTCCGGCGTGCTTTCTTCAATCCACGTTGTCCGCCTCGCCCATTCAGGCGCATCCGGCCATTTGATCTTTTCGTATCCGTGCAATATGGCCAGCGCATCGGCATAAACGAGTAGATCGAAAGCTTCATTCGGACCTCGGCCCGGTTTGCTCCATTTTCCATCGGGTGAACGTTCCTCATAGGTCAGCTCATCGTAAAACCAGCTGCCGAGCCATTTAGGGAAATGCACATAGTTCGGGCCGGGTGATTCTCGCCACAAGGCGTTATTCACCTGATCTTTCAGCGCATCAGTCTGAAGAAGGTAAAGCGGCACATCGCCAGCGGCTTTTGCCCTGCGAGTTGATCTGTCAGTGTTATCAGGAAATGTTCGGGTAATTAGTTTTGAGCGTCGGACACTGTCGCCCTTGAAGAGGAAAATCTTTTTACCAAGCCCATCCCGGCGGCACTTACGCCAGAACTTATAGGCGTTATCGGTGACACCATCCTCACCGCCGGAATCGACAGCCATCGCCATGAGCCGCATGCGTTTTGAAGGGTTACTCGCTAAGGGCCATGACTTTTCGAACACGTCAGACAAAAGTAAATCCCAGTCTTCCGGGTAACTTGCCGGATCGATGGAGTAACATTCACCGTGCTCATTTGCCCGCAGAGACTGGCGTATGTTGTAGCGATCGACCAGCCATCTCTCACCCTGCTCACCGTAGCCAGTCACCTGAACCACGAAACGACGGGATTTACCGCCCTGCACATCAACGGTTGCAGTCATAAAGAGCACACCATCTGGTACAGATCGCTTCGGCACGTCTTCAGCGCGTCGTTCGAGCAGCTCACTCTTACGTTGTTCGAGACTGGCTCGGGGTAGATAAGGCCGACCAAAGTCGGTATTAACTACCGTTTTCAGCGTCTCTTCACTCTGGGTGGACTCATATTCCTGCTCAGCAGTCAGGAATTTGTATATCATCTGCGACCATGTCTGATATGCAGCCGCAGGCCCCTCCATCCAGAATGAAGCGATGCGTGATCGCCGCGGCTCCCCAAATCTGTTGCCATCACGGTCTATTTTTTCTCCATCGCGTAACCAGACATGGCGGATATTCAGTTCACGTTTCATATCTGCGGTGATCCTGCCTTTGCAAGCCGGGCACTGGAGATATGCAGACTCACTTGCCACAACGGGATCAAGGGAATCCCGGTAGCCCGTCATATTGGCTACCTCCGGCTGAAAATATTCTCCGCAATGCGGACACGGCCAGTAAAGGCGGCGGCGGTCACCACGATTAAACAACGATAATATGCCGGTAGTCGGCGGTGCCTCATGTGCGGTGTTTGGTCGCCATTTCGTGTCACGAATATCTCGGCCAGGTGAACTCTCAACCAGAGTCATGCCGCTGGACATAAACGTAGTGGTACGTTTCGAACCCAGGGAAAATGCATCACCTTCTCCGTCGATATCTTCAGGAAAGCGGTCATAGTCAGTCAACGCCACGCTTTTATAGTCTGACGACGACATAATGTTGACTGACGGCCAGCCCAGTTTGAGATAGTTACCGGCCCGGAAGGTGCGGTCGTGAACGTTATTGTCGTTACGACGCGGACTGAGTCGCGATTTTACTTCCGGACTACACCGGAATGTGCGATCGAGGCGTTTCTTGGAATGTTCACGCGCTTTCTCTTCGGAGACCTGAATAACCAGCATGTCAGCGGGATCACAAACGATGTTGTAGACAATCCAGCCATCAATCAGGCCAATCGTTTTCCCGGTTCGGGCCGGTCCGACAAACACCACCGCATCATATTCACGGGATGCCAGACAATTCATCGGCTCAATAATATAAGGGGCCAGATTGGGGTCCCATGGTACGGAGTTACCCGCCCCCATCGGCACACGCATATATGAGCTGACCGCATCGGCCACCTGCATACGACGTGGGGCACGAAGAATACCGGAGACATCGCGGCGTATCCCCTTGGCAGATGCCCGTTGTGTCATCAGTCCTCCTCTGGCTCATCCTCCTCTGGTTCAGCGTCCATTACTTTTTGGGCAACCTGATCGCGCAGGTCATCAATCACGCTTTGCACGCGTGATACCGCAACCGGCGTAAGTGCACAGTCGCGCTCAAGAATGTCCGGAAGTGTTTCAAGTACCATGACGACGGCTTTCGCCATCATTGAAAATTCACGTGCGACGTCTTCGGCGGGGATAAGTTGCTTGGTATCTACTTCAAATTTCAACCGCTCATTTTCTGCTTTCCAGTGAGCGAGGCGATCAGGGGGTGTCATCTCTTCAAGATTCGATGAGTAAACCGTCGGGATCATTAATTCTGTCAGAATATCGGTGACAAGATACAACTTAAGTTTACTGTTGCTTCCCTGGGCGGGACTGACATTTTTTAGCCTGGTAGCGACGGTCTGGCGGTGTACGCCAGTAATCCCGGCAAGCTGGTTGATATTGAGTTTTAAAGTAGCGATTTCCTGGTCCATGATGGTGAACACTTTTTATACGATTCGACATCATTGAAAATCCGACATCTGGAAAATCAATAACCTGTGCACATGATGATGATGACTATGAAAAATGAAAACTAGCCGTTTTCCGCGAGTCCGCCGCCCCGTGGTAGGTCACCCCAACGGGAGGACCCTTAAATGATAATGGATATCACTTGCATGATTGTTACAGGCATTATCTGGGTTTCATCAGCGCGCATTATCTGTATGTGTAACGTTTGGTGCTGTATACCCTCTATCGAGGATGAAGCATTACCAGTCCATTAAGAGATGATTTGTCGATTAGTAGTTATCGAAGTATAAAAAAACCGCCCATAATGGCGGTCTTGGTCCTGCTGAAGTCGAATGGAGGAGATTAACTCAAACCAACATCATTCAGTTTCTTGTTCATCCATTTTCTTCGCCATTTCAACAAAGTTAATAGATGGGAGGTTAACTGACTCAAGTCCTGCGTTCAAAAGTACCGTACTAACGAAAGCGCGAAGATATGGATAAGCGATTGCTGGAGCATTAACCTTATGGAAACTGCCTTTCCAAAAATGTTCATCCAAAGGCTCATCGGATTCGAAGATGAAATCATGAACAAGCTTAAATTTAAAACCTCTCTCTGAGGTCAATAAAAAATCAAACTTAACACAAAATTCTGCATCGCTTTCGGGTACTAAGTGACTGGAATACGTGAAATTTATGCGATTGACAAGCTCATTTTCTTCTTGAGTTTTAGTAATGAAGAGCTCATCTACATTGTTATCTTTCAGCTGGAGATGCATGACTTACGCCGCCACTAAATGAGACAGCGCCCCTTGAGGCGCTGAGTTAGTATTTTTTGGGAAAAAGCTCAAGAGCTCATCATCCATTCTGAAAACTTCACATCGCCAGACCTGACCTTCGTCTCGCACAGTGTTTTCGTCAACACTACCTTCCATGTAGTAGGTTAGCTCTTGTGCAATTTCTGCCGTTTCTGAGGATTTGTCCATCACACCACATTTCTCAAGCGCAGACAAAAACTCCTCACGTGGCATCGTATCGATTAGAGCTAAAGCTGCTTCTAACCACGCTTTTTTATTCATATTGACCCCTTAGTGACAATATCATGCTGTATGGCACATCGTGTCGGTTCCTTCAGACACATGATTCTGCAATTTGGTATCCGAGCTCGCAATTGACCACGCCCAGAAGTGATAGCTTCTCTTCGTACCAACGCGTCAAGGTTAAGGTTCTCAAGAGCAAAATTCGCTACAAAGCAATCATTTTGTAAAGCTGTAGCATCTCGATAACCTTCTTGTTTCATCCGTTGTGCCAGACTGTCCCTGATCGTGTTGAAAATCTTCAAATCTTCAATCTCATCCAGATCAAGGTGAGTCTCAGTTCGTATCAATGATTTTAGCACAGCATAACTATGGTATTTGCGCTTACGTGCTCTTCCATCCCAAGAACGGAACCGAGCCCATTGTTCTGCATTAGCGATAGGATCTGTAAATCCATCGATGAAAAAGTATGCGCCGCTGCCTAACCAATCGTTATCTTCTTTACTAATTCTGTAGTTGCTAACCACAATCTCTTCTGCAGAACTAAGACTCGTTCCATGATATCCAGTCCACTCGGTGTAAGATTGAGAGTCTTCTTGTGAGTTCAAGGGATATCCGCCTTCCCAAATCGATTTGCCTGAAGAGCTTCTCGCGTGACGAGAATCTTACCTTTAAGCTAATCACCAAAACAAGGTTTAGGTATAACTCTGTGGATAACCGTGACAGCGATAGCACTTTTTGTATAAAAAAAAACAAAAAATCGTTTTGTCAATGGTTGACTGTAGATTTAATCTTTTAATCATCTTCTGTCACCCAGAAAACTGTTTGATTGAGCAAAAAAAACAAAAAAATAACATTTAAAAACAATAGGTTGCAATTAAAATACAAATTAATAAGCCAAAATCTCTTGTAAATAGTAAACAGAAGTGTGTTTTATTATAATTACAGTTCCAGAACAAACCTAATATATTGTTTAATAATAAATTATTAGCCTATCCACAATCTCGATATCGCTGAGTGTTACGGCGATATGGGTAGCTATGCTAAGTACATCTACCTAAGCCAATTTCTGCGCATCAGCCTACGCATTCACCACAATTTGACATTATCACCGGCACTCTTAGGATGCCTGCATTAATGCCTTAACTGGCCTGTTCTGCACCGGTATCAAACAGCGCCAGCGCTTCGGTCGCTTCCTGGATGGCCTTACGGGTCTTCGAGACAATCTCGCTTTCCGTGAAAACACGATCGAAAGAGTCTGCGAATAGCTCAGACTTCAGATAGCTGTCGCCTACCCAGTCAATGGCCAGCTTGGCCGCTGCGGTGTCGTAGTTAACTTTCTTGATGATATCCAGGCGGATTTGCTCGGATGCGGTGATTTCTGACATGTCTTACCTCTGTGCGATGTGGGGAGCATTATCGAAGTCACTAACCAAGTGACTTCTGTAATGCCATTAAAAAAGCCACCCTAAAGTGACTTTTGTGATGGAAATAGAGTATTGCGACACGAAGTGTTAATTCGCTTCTGAATTAAGGCCTGAAGTCAAGAAGAATCACAGTTGGTAGGTTCATTGGCTTCGCAGGAAACTGACCGGCGGCCACAGTGTCATTAATTGCCTCAACAGAGCGTTGACACATAAAGTTATCACCTGACACAACTTCCACATGTTGAACCTGCTCACCAGGAGGTTGTGTGACTTTAAGTATACAACCCTGTTCATGGTAATTTATCGAACCGAAATAATTCTGCTGCACAGCTTTTTTTATACTCAGAGTGTATTCATGTACACCGTCAGGAACACTGGGTTCACTTTTATTTGAGCAGCCAACTATCATCAGTCCTGCCAGCGCAACAATATATAATTTTTCCATTTGGCTACCCGTTGTTCAGAAACAATAACATTACCATGACTTCCTGATTTGCGCAGTGTTACTGTTTTGCCGATTACATCAAATCCCACTATTGCAAAGTTGTATTGAGTAATAACTGCGGGCAGTTGGCCCGCACTGCTTTGTTGTGAGCCAGCATATCGCGCTTGGTCTGCATATCCAGCACGTCGATATCGTGGTCGGTAAGGTAGATGACCCTCACCCAGCTGCAGGCCGTATCAACGACTACCGGGGCGGGTGAAGTGCTCACGCAGCTCGCGGTCAACATCGTCATCACCCATACGCTTAACGCTCTCTTCAACATCACTAGCCCCTTTCGTGGCTTCTGCTTTACGTTCTGCCACAGCAATACTGGCGGCTGCTTTCTCTTCGGTATGCTGCTGCTGGGCTTTGGCTTCTGCCTTGCTTGTTCCGCGTGCATGGCCGATGCCGAACGCGCCAGCGATCGCACCCAGGATGACGACCACCAGCCCAGCAATAATTTCGTAGCTCATTGCTGCGGCTCCTTCAGTTCGTCGGCCTTAGCTTTCAATACTGGCTGGCGTACGTATTGCGATAGCACGGCCAGCACCACCAGCGCCGGGCTAATCAGTGCCACGATGTTTGGCGGCAGGATGTTTTTGATATCCGGCGGCAGCATCGCCCAGGCGTGCAGCGCAGCATCCGGGAAAGACTGCGCCCACATGCCAACCAGCGCGCCGATAGCACCCAGCTTTACAGACCACGTTTTCAGCAGCAGGCTGGCATGGCCTACGAACTCCAGCCGGGTATATTTGCGCAGAAGTAACAGAACGAGCACAGCCACCAGCACGAGCAAAGCGAAAATGATCATCTTCACAGGACACGATCCTTAACCCAGCCGTAGAGAAAATCCTCGTTGGCTTCGCGGCCCTCCGCCAGTTCGAGGTATCTGGCACCCTGGCTGCAGTTCAGCGCACGCAACAGAACCTGTTCCCCCTCTTTCCCGCGGGCTGAAAGATATCCCTTAAGCGCGGTGATGGTTCGGGGACCAATGGCGCCATCCGGGATAAGGTCGGGATAAAGCTTCCCGCGCATATTCAGAGCAGTGAGCCAGCGCTGGAAAAACTTACTTGCAACCGATGGCCCCATGTTCACGCCAGTGTCGCAAAGCTCGTATGCCAGTAACGTAGATAGAGCTGCTACCTGGTCGAACCGAGGGCCGGTCCAGTAATCGCTCAGCAGGATTTGCTTTGCTGTTTCCCTGGGCAGGTTTCGCATATCACCGGTGTAGCCATGTGCGCGAGCTGTGGTTTGCGTGATGCCCCAGCGGGTCGGCCCGCCTTTATCTGAGGGGTGATCGACATAACCCCCTTCCTTTCCGAGGATGCCCTCGATAATTTGATCTGCTGTCATGGTTAAGCCTTGTTATCGCCGCCACCGATACCGAATCGGCTGCCTAGATATTTCATTGCAAACGCCCTGATGGCGTCTACACCTACGAACCCAACCCCACCGCCAATGGTGATTGAGAGAGTTTTGGGGAAGTCGAAGTATTCAAGCGCCGATGCGAATGTCAGCGTTAGAGCCCCACACAGAAGCCCTTCAAGAACCATCTTTTTCCAGCCGCCACCGCTATAGGCGATACGTAGACCCGCCATAAAAACTGAGAGCAGCACGGCCCCCAGCGGCGTGTCTCCGCGCCACCAGCTCTGCAGCAACTCCAGCAGATCAGGCCAGTTACTCGGGTTAGTTGGCATTTTCATAGTCTCCACCTCCGGGTTAACGGGGTGCTGTGGGTATTGGAAAGGGTCAGGCTGGCGGGCTCTTATATCAAAGGGTAAGTACGGAGTGATTCCCGAAGCCTGAAATTTATGGTCACCGAAGCATCTAGAGGCCAGGCTCTCTTGTGTTTTATTGAATTGCCTTTTTTGACCGGCATCTCACACTTCCTTTCCATTTTAACGGTATATGTTAAGCGCCAGCTTTTTCTAGCAATGACTTCACACAGGAGTAGAGATGCTTACAGCTAAAGATGATGCCTACATTTTAAAAAGTGATGGCAGCAGATGCGGTCCATATAAGGCAAAGTTTGCAGGGGATACAGTTATCGTAAACGACAAAATGGCCGACATTGATGACGGAGATACTGTTATTCGAATCCTTCCAAACGGCAAGGAAGAACATAAGGAAATTTATAAGGCTAATTTTTACGACACTGGCGTTGGCGGATCTGGTCCACACTTCCAACTCAAAGTTGGTCCCAAAAAGGTTCAACCAGCTGTCTCTTCACAGCAAATCAACATTCACGGAGGAAATGTCCAGATTGGAGATCATAACCGTCAGGAGATTACCAATAGTATCGAAACTCTGAATAACTTAATAAATAGCTCACAGGGTACGCCACAGCAGAAAGAAGAGGCAAAGGGGCTGCTAAGAAAGTTAGCAGAACACCCATTGCTTACTGCTATTGCCGGTGGGGCTATAGGACTGCTCTAGATGTGAAAAACCCGCACAATGGCGGGTTTCTTTTTTCTGTTCAGTTGCTCAGTTCGCTTTAACGTCCCGAGCCTATCACAATTCAAGCAGTTTCTGGCTCACTTTGCAAGTAAAATCTGTCGCCATTTGTGCCGAATGCGTCACACATTGGTGCGTATAGCATCGATTCTGCCAAACTTATCCATGCATCAACTCTTCGCCTGCAGGTCATAAAGCACCAGTCGGGATGCTTTTCATAGAGCTCTTCCGCTATGCGCCGTTTGCTCTTGCGTAACCGGTAATGATCCACCAGCAGGTGGTAAAGCTCTTTGTGACCACCCGTAATGAGGACTGCCCCCAGTACCTTATCAATCAGCAGTCCCTCATCGTCTGTGCAGAAAGCCAGGCCGCTTTTGTTTTTCCCCGCGAGTATTTCACGAAAAAACGCCTCAAGCTCTGGCTTCGAGATGCCAGACTTCTTCATCCAGCGTAATGCTTCGTTGATGGCTGTTTTAGTGACTTTCCCGGAAGCCAGTAACTGGTTAAACATATTTCCACCACTACCGCCGCCGATGTAGGACCAGCGGCCCCACATGCGCAGCTTCCCTTGAATCCAGATGGCCTCCAGCGTTTTCAGCCTGACCATTTCACCAGCTTTTCCAACCTCGGACGGGTTAATCATTATGCGTTCTCCACTATGCCAGCACGCCAATTGCCAGCGAACGATCCAGAAATCGAAACAGCAGCTCCAGCTGTGAGCCGTGCTTCTCCTCAAATGCCACGGTGTCAGCGTGCAACTCGTCGTGATGCGCTCTGCAAAGCGGCAACACAAACAGGTCGTGCGCTTTCGTTCCCATCCCACCTTGTCCGTGGCCTATCAGGTGATGGGGATCATCTGCTTGTTTGTTACAGCAGACACACTGCTGAGACTTAACCCAGCGCGTCCAGTTCTCGTTTACCCAGCGGCGGCGCTTTGGTCGCAGCATGAATGATTCCGGCGTTTCAGGATCTACTCGAAGACCGAGAATCTTTTTCTGCACCACTTCGCTCGCCGCTGGCTCCGGCACAATATCGCTCTCCTTCATCACTGGTTGATGCTTTATTTCCGGCAATCGCAGGGCTTTCCGGGCCAGCGATTCAGGGATGACGTGCGCCAGATTGTTTATTACCAGCCACCAGCACAACTCGGGGATCGTCAGTTGATGGTCTTCGTTGAACCCCAGCTGTGAGCGGATGACCGTTATCAGCCAGGATACCAGGTTCTCACGCGCAATGCCTGCCAGTGTCTCTGTGTACTGATCACGCACCAGGTTATCGCAGGCCCAGCAAAGGCGGATGCTGCCAGGCTCATGCCGGAACAGCGTAAAATTTTCGCTGTGCCACGAGCCGTGCGGATACTGGCATTCAAAACGACGCTCCAGCTCGGCCTCCAGCGAGCTAATACCACCCGCGCGCAGAATGACGTCTTTGTTTTCGAATACTGGTTTCAAAACCGGGTCTTCTGCCAGTGGCTGCGTAGCGGGAGGGATGGCGCCGGTTGCGTAATCACTATATTTTTCCGGTGCTGGCTCAATCAGTACCCGCCCTCTCCTGAACATCGGCATGAGATCAGCACCTGGGCGAAGAAGAACAACGCCCATGCGTGGGGCAATCTCAGGGGTTAGTAGTGCTCTCATATCATCTCCACGTCAGGCAGCTGCACGAAAACGTCGGATGGTGATTTCTACTTTCCCTTTCTTCACGATGTTCCCCCACTCCACCAGCATGCGCTTAACCTGACTGTCGTCTTCCCAGACGCCTGTTAGAGTCAGGGCATCGAACAGCGCTTTGTTGTAGTTATCGATATCCCGACGGCGCTGATCCGGCGGATACAACACTATGTGAACCTCGGCCAGATCAGAGGATGGCCGGGGAACGGCACGGAGTTGTTCAATAATCGCCGCTCTCGCTGCCTGCTGGAACTTGCGCCCTGTCTCGCTTACCAGATGCCTGCCTTTCAGCGGTCCCTTGCTCGGGGCGCGCCAGTAACTATTTACGCTCGGTGGAAATGGTAAAGTCAGTTTCATTTAGCCCCCTTAAAGGATCGCTACAACGTCTTTTGCGACTTCCCGCGTACTGCTTTTGCAGGAGATCGAACGGCGCGCGTTGATGAATTGCAGGTTAAAACCATGCTCCCGGTACAGGTCGAGAACCTTCGGTGCAGATGAGTTAGAAATCACTACCCGAGCGCCACGGTGAAAGGCAGATACACATTGCTTCGCCAGGTCCACCTGGTTATCCCAGCTAAAACCACCAGCGGCGTAGGCGGTGAATCCGGTTGTTCCCGGCATCGGTTCGTAAGGCGGATCGCAGTAAACCACATCCCCTTTACCGGCCAGGCTGATTGTCCGGCGGTAATCAGCGGTCATGAATACGCAGTTATGCGCCATAGCCGCGAAGGCTTTCATCTCATCCATCGGGTAATATGGAGCCTTGTAGCCTCCCCAGCCCACATTGAACTTGTTCGCCTGGTTGTAGCGCATCAGGCCATTGAAGCAATGCCGGTTGAGATACAGGAATGCAGCTGCGCGTTCAGTAGCATCCAGCGTCTGTGCGTTGAACTCGGAACGGATCAGTTCATAGCCATCAGGTGACCGCATGTTCTCGAACATCCAGCGGGCCTTCACTTCCACTTCATCCGGCACCACCGCTAACATCTGATACAGATTAATCAGGTCCGGGTTAACGTCCGCCAGCAGGTAATCTGCGTGCTTTTCGCTGTTCAGGAATACCGACCCACCACCAACGAATGGCTCTATCAGGCGTTTCCCTGCCGGGATATGCACGAACAGGTCAGCCAGCTGGGTATACTTTCCACCAGCCCATTTCAGAAATGGCTTACTCATGAGCGGAACCCCGAGTTTTCAGGCAATGAGTAATCAACCCCATCGAAACTGGCTCGCGAAATGGACGACTCCTGGTGGGAGCTATTGAGTGGAGCAGATAGTTTTAACGACAGCTCATCCCATTTTTCCCGAAGCTTCGACGGGCTGAGTACGTTTTTACACCAGAACGAATCTTTGTTGGCGCGCTTGAAAAGTGAGCAAATTTGTTTATGGGTTCTCCCGTCCTGCATCACCATCAGGCGAACCTCATTCGCCCATGCGGTCCAGTTTGGTTCTTTGGGGCGAACTACCTCACCATCACTTTCAGCAGCCAGTTCGTACATGCTGATAATTTTTCCCCAAATGAACTCGGCGCAGGTTAAATCGTCCTGGCTGCCCCACTGCCGCTTTGCAGCGCTGTACACCACCGCGTCAGGATGCAGTGACAGAAATTCATCTGCAGAGCCCTGTTCGTCCGGTTGCGAAGCGTCCGGACAAGAAGGATTTATATCTGATGGATCAGTAGTTGATTTTACTGACGGATCCCCACCAGATTCTGACGGGTCAAAACCGGTTTTTTTGATGGATTCCGACGCCTCAAATTTTGAGGGGTCAATTTTTGACGCATCAGATTTTGACGCATCAGATTTTGACGTGTCAGATTTTGATGTGTCAGAAACTGACAGGTGAGAAAATGCCGCTTTCTGTAGTTTGGAAACGTTGAGCTGGTAGACGTTCGATGCATTACGGTTGCCGTTGCGGCGCTGTGTGCGAGTGAGCCACCCCTCTTTCTCAAGTGCAGCTATCGCCGTTCTGACAGTACTTTCACCAGCGCCAATCTGACGGGATATGGTCGCAATAGAAGGCCAGCAAACACCCTCATCGTTGCTGAAGTCAGCCAGGCGCGCCATGATTGCCACGCTGGATAGCTTCATCCCCGAAGATGCACAAGCGTCCCAGACGTATCCTGTTAATTTAGTGCTCATGATCGTCCTTTATTTCTCTGAATTTACGTCTGAATTGCTCGAGGGGGCTAAAGCATTCATGCTCGTACCCTTCACGCAGGTATATAACGCGCTGTGTCTGGGGCTCCCAGCGTATGACCCTGACCGGGGCACCGTAGTGATCTCTGAACCATCGGTTGAGCTCTCGCATACTTTCTCCGCCTGGCCGTTAAAGTCCCCTACCACCCACTGAGCAAACTGGTAGCAGACAGGTTCGAAACCGCCTGGTACTCTTACCCCATACACGAACTGCACCGGTCCTGCTCCACCAGGAACTGGCCGCGCTACAAGTTGCGACCTGCGGTATTGTGTTGATAAACTGTTCATGCGTTAGTAATCTCCACTGATAACGACACGCCACGACGCCAGGAGCTGCAACTCGCTGGCCTCACTTCTTTTTGCGTGAAAAAAGCGTGATGATTGCGGCAATCTCTTCTTCGCGAGCTGCCAGGTGGCGGCGGTGATGCACCATGATTTCTTCGGCCTCATGCCTTTCAATAACGCCATCTTCAAGCGCCTGTTCGATAATCTGATCAACCTGCCCCCTGGCGGCAGAGGTACGCATTGCCCGGCTAAACAAGTCCACGCGGTCCAGTTCTTCAAGGTGCGGAACATCCACCAGCAGAGCACCACGACGGCGAGCGAAGTAATCAGCCAGTGACGACGTATTGGAAATGTCCTCCATCGCTTCCAGCTCGCTGACTTCGAAGAAACGACAGCCGTTTTTCTCGTAAAGGTTGTTGTTAAACTGCGTCACCGTCATTCCCAGTGCGCCAGCCATTGCTTCGCGCCCACCTGGATATGCTTTGCACATCGCTTTGACGGCTTCTTTGAGGTTTGGCTCTACCATATTGATTTTCCTTTTGTAGTTATCGAATAACCGTTTAAGCAGTACGATTATTTGCACTTGGTACGTCATCTGTTTGATAGCGACTTGGGTACAAAATATGTAATTCGCTTATTTCTCCTCTAAAGAACTTGGCTAATCTCTCCGCCAGTTCGACAGATGGGACTTGCTCGCATCTTTCAATGCGGCTCAACGTTGCAGGATCTACCTGTACCCCGGTTGCAACGTGCAATAAGGTCATTCCATGCGATTTTCGCAATTTTCTTAATGGTGATTGCATAATGCCTCCTATTTTTGCGTATTACGCATGTTATTCCACGCTAGCGAATTGCGCAAGTTGCTTTGCACGAAACGCAAAAACAACATGTAATGAGTGAATGAAAATAGGATCTCGCATACGACAACTTCGCTTAGCGAAGAACATTAAAATCGCAGAGCTTGCAGAAGCTGTGGGCGTTGATGCTGCCAATATTTCCAGGCTTGAAACTGGTAAACAAAAGCAGTTTTCAGAACAGACACTTAACCGACTTGCTCAAGCTTTAAGCGTAAGTGTACCTGACCTATTTACCTCTGACGAAAATGATACTACTGTACATATAAACAGTGAAAAACATGCATCTCCCGTAAAGGATGTGGATGTATACAGAGTCGAGGTACTTGATGTGAGCGCAAGCGCCGGGGCAGGACATATACACGGTAGTGACGTCATAGATGTCATTCATGCTATCGAGTTCAGCAATGATCAGGCATTGGCAATGTTTGGTGGCAGGACTCCATCTGGAGTAAAGGTCATCAACGTTCGCGGTGATAGCATGGCCTCAACGATTGAGCCTGGCGACCTAATCTTTGTGGACGTAACTATCAATGAGTTCGATGGGGATGGGATTTACGTCTTTGGTTTTGATGGAAAAGTTTATGTTAAACGCCTGCAGATGATACCAGACCAACTGCTAGTCATCTCTGATAACCCTCGTTATAGAGAATGGAATATAACTAAAGAGAATGAACACAGATTCTATATCTACGGAAAGGTTTTAATAAGCCAGTCTCAGTCCTTTAAACGGCATGGATAGCATTCATCATCATAAATTAGGCCTCATTCGAGGCTTTTTTTTCGCCTCAAATTTGCGCTTTACGCACTTTTCTATTGCGTTACTCGCAATTTATGATTATCTTCTATTCGTCGGCACATGACGCAACTTACGGACAAGGATGAACAGAACACAACATGGAAGCGCATTCCCCTTCTTTCCGGTAGGGATCGGTTTGTAACTGAAGGAGTGCGCTTCCAGTTGTGACGTGTACAAGCGTACTGCAGCGCCGGTCGACGCAAAGACCCGAAAATCGACTGAGCAACAGCAACTGGTTGCCAATACAAAAACTGAGCGGCGGGAAGTAAGCAGATTAGCGATCTGGTGTCACAACATTCAATCCCGATAAGCCCCCTTCTGCTGAGGAGGTTTATCGGGACTGGAAGAGTTACCACTTGGAGACGGTCCCTTTAAATGTCCTGGACAGTGGCGGTTCCGCATCGATAACAGCGGCGACAAGATGATGCAAACGGCAAAGGTCGTTAAAACTCGTTAGGTGCTGGCGTGGCATACGCGACACACGTGATAGGGCGTGAATGCCGTAAGGGGCTATAACCCTTCAATCTCGTTTCGGGCGAGTTCAACCCGAATGACAGTCGGAAGAGACGACGCAGCCCAGACGATATCTGAGTGGCTTTAAAAACAGATGGGAGCCGGTGGAAGCCCGGCATACAACAGGAAAAAGCACTGTGTTAGTCAAGTGAGTTTCCAGTGCTTCAGTGCTCTTTCCGTTGTGTGGAGATAACTAACTAATCCTTTGCAGAGGACACAGAAATGAAATTATCAAAGTTACGTAACGCCATTGTCTATCGGGCTACTTTGCCCAGCATTGAAGCGGTTGAAGGGCACCTGCAGGAATTGCCCTACTCTGAACTTACAGAAACGGAGTTTGCGCGGGCTTCCTTCGTCCCTAATCCGATTACCGGCGAGCTGGTTACGCCAATTACTGGCGGTTATGCAATCGTGGTTCGCCGCGATGAGAAAATAATCCCCCAGCACGTCGTAATGAAAGAAGCCAATGAGCGTATCCAGCGCATCGAAAATGCGTGTGGTCAGAAATTGAAGCGCGCTGACCGTAACAACATTATCCAGGATGCTAAGGTTCAGCTATGCAAACAGGCATTCATCAAGTCGTCTCTGATCCTGGTCCTGTATAACACTGAAGAAAATCTCCTGATCATAAATTCCGCCAATAAAAATATTGCCAATTTAGTCGGGGCGATGCTGGTTAAAGTGATCGGCTCAGTCAAAACAGTCACGATCAACATCAGTGATATCAAAAACGGCCTGACAACGCGCCTTAAAAACCATCTGGACGGCGAAGAATCAGCCTTTGCCGGGTTTGAGGTCGGTGATTATGTCCAGCTATCCCGCCTGGCAGAACAGAAAGAAGTTATTCGCTACTCTGCAGAGCACACTTCCGTTACCAGTGAAATTCTGGAGAGCCTGAACACAGGTTTTATCGTTGATAACATGGAATTAAGAGTCTGCGGCGCCTCTTTTCTGCTTACAGATAAATTCCATTTCCGGCGGATCGATACCAAGGATAATGATTATTCTGATGATGACGACAAAGCCTACCGCTGGCGTCACCAGGCAGGTACGGACATGTTCCAGTTCTGTAAAGTAATTAACCAGCTTTGTGATCTGCTCGCCTACAAAGAGCCCGAAGAACAAAAACCAGCAGCCTGATTAGAACAGCAGCAATTACCCCATTCTCATGGGTTGGGTTGCTGCACCCTAAATTTACTCGTTGCAGCGCGTCAGATGGAGAACAAAAGATGGCTAAGACAGCAAAACAACTGATTAAACAGGCGTACGAAATAGCCAAAACTATGCCACCAGCACAGGCAGCAATCATCAGGGAACTGGCTACCGTCCTCGATGTTTCGAATGTAGCTCTGCGCCAGACGCGCACCGAACGTGACGCCCTTCTCGCAGAGGTCAAATCTTGGGCGAAGGAGTGTGATCGTATTACTGAGCGATATACCAAGAAGCGCATAAATCTGCATGTCCTCGAAGCAATGCGCGATTTGAAAGCAATTTCCCCCACCAGCTTCCGTAACGTGGAGGCTCTCTGATGGCTAAAGACTCAAAGCTGGTATATGGCGCGAGTGGCAAAACGAACGTTTTGACGTTCGAACCTGAAAACCTGCACCTGGTTACCGACAAAACGCACCCGCTTTACGATGAGCGTATCCACCTGCCTATCAGCGAGGCAATGGTGCTGAACATCATGGACCAGGGCGTTCTTGAGCCGATTATCGTCTGGAAAGACCCGGAGACAGGGCTGTCTTGTGTAGTCGATGGTCGCCAGCGTGTGCGCCATACACTGGAAGCCAACAAGCGTCTGTCGAAAGAGGGCAAAGAACCGTTACTGGTTCCAGCAGTCGCTAAACGTGGCTCCGCCGTTCGCATGGCGCAGGCGATGGTAAGTGCTAACGAAATCCGCCAGGCAGATACGCCACTGGGCCGAGCAAAGAAAATGGCTGATGCGCTGGAGCGCGGGCACGACGAGGACGATTTAGCGCTGATGTTTGGCGTGAGTGTCCAGACCGTACGCGCAACTCTGTCACTGCTGGATGCCACCCAGGCTGTTCGCGATGCAGTGGAGTCCGGAACGGTTACCGTTACCCAGGCGCGTCAGCTGGCATCGCTTAAACCCGAAGAGCAGCGGGAGAAGGTCTCTGAAATCGAAGCGGCAACTGCTGGCACAACCGGCCATGAAAAAGCTCGGCGTCAGCGTCAGATCCTCGGTGATGCAAAGCCGCGCCTGAAAACCCGCAAAGAAATCACAAAAGCCCTGGAATCTGCCGAGGGTGAGTATGCGAGCGCACTCCGTTGGGTGCTTGGGGAGGCGGTATGAATATTGATCCTGAGAATTACAGCAAATACACCCTACGTCGGTTCGCCGCCTTGTTCGATGTGATCTGCTGGGTGCTTATTGCCGTAGTAACCGTTGGTATCTGCATGTTTATTGAGTGGTGGGTAGCATGAGCATAGTTGGAGATTATTTCTTTGAGTTCCCTGCGTCTCGCGGCGTTCAGGGCGGAGCGATTGTCCTTATGATGACAGTGCCAGCACGAACCTTGGCACGCGTCCTCGCCAGTGATAATTACGGGGATACTTTAGAACGTTCACAGCGTGAAATTAACCCAGCGCGTGCTAAGAAATTCTATGAATATCTGGTTAATGCTCACGAAAATAAAGAGCCCTTCATTATCCCACCGCTGGTCGGTAACTGTAACTCTGAGATTGAGTTTCAGGAATTCGGCAATACCAACGTTGGTGTTGTGCGCTTCCCTATGGATGCAGAAATTAAGCTTTTCGACGGCCAGCACCGTGCAGCTGGGATCGCCGAATTTTGCCGCACAGTTGGCGAACCAATCCACGTACCACTAATGCTCACACATAAGCTCTCGTTGAAAACACGGCAGCAGTTCTTTTCCGACATTAACAACAATGTTTCGAAGCCATCTGCGGCTATCAACATGGCCTATAACGGGCGCGATAAGAACGCGCAGGAGATGGTCAGCTTTATCAGTTCACACGACGTCTTTTCTGAAGTCACCGATTTTGAGCATAACGTCGTTCCCGCGAAAAGTGATAAGTGGGTGAGCTTCAAAGCCCTAAGTGATGCCACGGCAAAATTTTCAGGTTCCTGCTCAAAGGATGATCTTGAAGGGTTGTGGAATGCGTGGCTAATGCTGACTGGTTTAGATGATATTCGCCAAGGTACGAACCAGGCAGAGTACAAACGTGAATACATCCAGTTCCATGCAGTGATGATTAACGCCTTCGGCTACGCAGTGCAGCGGTTAAGCGAAGGCCGGGGAGTTCGCGGGGTCACACTGATGATTGAGGACCTGGTAATGAATACCGGCATTGCCGAGCGCGAAGATTTTTTCCTCATTTCATCATGGGACGGGATTTGTGCCAGCTGTGAGAAAGCCAGGCCGACGGTCATTGCGAATGTATCTGCTCAAAAGGCGGCTGCAGCACATCTGATGGATGCCATCGTGAATAAAAACTTGTCTGTTAGCCGCGGTAAGGAGGCCAGCCATGACTGATATCACCGAACTGGCGCAGCTACGTTCTGAGCTTTCAAATCCGGCAAATGGCAGTAAAGACCATCTGCGAAAACTCGCGCTATTGCTGGTAGAGGCGCTGGAGAAAGCGCAGGACACAATTACCGAGATGGATAATCGGATCCGCAAACAGAATCGCCATGTTTGCGAGCTATTCGACGATAACACAGCACTGCGCCAGCGCATCGCCGAGCTGGAGTCCCGCACCGTCACCGTGAAGCTGCCAAATCAAACTCAGTTTGATGATCCGCTATCAGCGTATGAGGCTATCGAGAAGTGCAAAGAGGCGCTAACCGCGCAGGGCATCAAGTGGGAGGCTGAGTAGATGGCACTGACACACGATGAACTTTGCCAGATAGCCTGCCGTTTTCTGCAAAACAACGGTTTCAAGGTGGCCTTTCATGACCGGTTCCGAGCATGGACGCCATACGGTGAGCAGGCTGATGCAATCGGCTTTCGCAATGGGGCCAGTTGTTTGATTGAGGCTAAATGCTCTCGTTCTGACTTGTTGGCCGACCGCAAGAAGCCTTTCCGTGTTGAACCCGAGAAGGGCATGGGAGACTGGCGTTTCATGATTAGTGAGCCGGGTATCGTAAATATTGAGGATTTGCAGCCTGGCTGGGGATTGCTTCACGTGGTCAAAGGTCGGGTTAAGAAGGTTCACGGCTGGCCTGGAAACTGGGAGTGGGTTAACCGGGACAGCAAGCCATTTCAGGCCAACAAACAGGCGGAATGCGATTACATGTTTAGCGCGCTCCGTCGCATGGATCTTCGCGGACACCTCAAAGAAGTTTACGACGGCGTGATAGTTAACCGGGCAGCAGAAGGAGCCAACCAATGACCAAATCAACCATAACCAGAGAGCAGTTACTCGAAATTATTGAAACCGATCACGTGCAGTGTGGTGAGGCATCGTATCTCGCCCGCATGGCGCTGGCCGCAATGGACAGTGATCCGGTGGCATGGCGACAACCTTTTACCGGCTGCTGCGTATCCTCTATTTTTTATCAAGACGGTTCATCGCCTCTCGATCATGGATATGAGCCGCTCTACGCCGCACCTCCAGAGCCGGTAGTGCCGGTAGTGCCGGTGAAAATACCGCGCAGTGTTTATCAGGTTATCTATCAGGAATGCGGCGGGTTCGTAGACTGCGATGCCAATGCTCAAACAATCTGGGACGCCTGCCGCGCAGCCATGCTCGCAGCCGCCCCGCAGGAGGTGAAAGGTGAATAAAGTTGAATTGCTTCAGAAGATATCGGCGCTCGCTACTGAATGCCACGCGCTGGCCTGTGAGCTTGATATTGGTGATGAGCGAACCGAAATGTTCGAAATCTACAGCGTGCTACACAACCTCGGTCGCCGCGGGTACGCCTGCCAGGTAGGGCGGCGAATGAATCCATTGCTCGCATCCTGCGATGACGACGATGATGAGGATGATGACTGATGCCAAGTAAATTAAAGCGCCGGCGATGGGGGCGTATGCGGGATGATTTAGCCTGGTATAAGGATGAAGCAAAGGACCTTCATTGCCGTCTTATGGAATTAGCCGATGAAGTTGCAAACCTTCGCAAACAGATTCTCCCAGAATCTAAAACGGTGATTGCCAAACTGAAGATGTACGAAACAGATAAGGATGATCGAGACCACCAGCTATGCAGAAGATGTAATGACGGGATTCGTGGTGGTTGCTCGTCATGTGCTTATAACGTTCGATAACCGGGTGCAGCCGGTATGTGGAGAAGAAATGTCACGTATGGTCTCTTTACTCGAATGGGCGAAAGATGAATTCGGCAGTGAAGCCCCTAGCGAGCGAGTATTAAAAAAATACGCTAAAGGTCAGATGATAGCGCCACCACCGATGAGAGTCGGACGGCGCTGGATGGTTGACAAAGAAGCTCGTTTTATAGGTGTAGTTGCTGAACCGCAACTTCCAATAAATGTTAACCCAAAACTGAGACGGATAATTAGCGATGGCAGCTAGACCGCGTACCCATAAAATCACTATTCCAAACCTATATTGCAAACTTGATAAACGTACCGGAAAGGTTTACTGGCAATACAAACACCCGATATCTGGTCGTTTTCACAGCCTCGGCACGGACGAAGCTGAAGCAAAGCAGGTGGCAAGTGAAGCAAATACTATTATTGCAGAGCAGCGCACCAGGCAGATCCTTGGTATTAACGAGCGCCTAGCTCGCATGAAAGGAAACCGCACGGATATTACAGTTTCTTCATGGCTCGACAAATATGAATTGGTGCAGGAGGAAAGATTGAAACACAACGAGCTGCGCCCTAACTCTTTTCGACAGAAAGCTAAACCAATCCGTCTTTTTCGGGAACATTGTGGAATGCAATATCTAAAAGATATAACAGCACTTGATATTTCCGAAATAACAGATGCTGTTAAGGCAGAGGGTCATAACAGGATGGCTCAAGTTGTACGCATGGTACTAATAGATGTTTTTAAGGAGGCTCAACATGCTGGTCACGTTCCGCCAGGATACAACCCAGCCCAAGCAACGAAACAGCCACGAAACAAGATAAGCAGACAAAGGCTATCTCTGGAGGAATGGAAGGCTATTTATACATCCGCCGAACAACAACAACCTTATTTACAATGTGGAATGTTGCTTGCCATTGTAACAGGGCAACGCCTCGGAGATATTTGCAATATGAAGTTTTCGGATGTATGGGATGATATGCTGCATATTGAGCAGGAGAAAACAGGAACCCGATTAGCCATTCCCCTTTCTCTCAGAAATGAAGCGTTAAATATTACTCTGAGTGATGTTATTTCAAAATGTAGAGATGCTGTGGTGAGTAAATACCTTGTTCATTTTCGCCATAGCACCTCACAGGCTAGTCGTGGTGACCAAGTGTCAGCCAAGACACTTACTTCAACGTTCAAGAAAGCACGGGATAAAAGCGGTCTAACCTGGGAAGAGGGAACAGCTCCGACTTTCCATGAACAGAGATCTCTTTCCGAGCGCTTGTATCGTGAGCAAGGGATAGACACCCAGAAACTATTGGGCCACAAAACAATGAAAATGACTGACAGATACAATGATGACCGCGGTAAAGAGTGGATCATTGTTGGTAAAAAAGCAGTATGATCTTTAATCAGTTTTGGGGAAGAATTTTGGGGAAGTTTTGGGGAAGCCTCCGCACACTCCAAAAAAAACGGGAGCCCATCGGCTCCCGCTTTTATTTAATCCATCAATGGGATTACATATTCGCGATAATCGCGTCGCCAAACTCGCTACATTTCAGCAGTTTAGCGCCTTCCATCAGACGTTCGAAGTCATAGGTCACGGTCTTGGCAGCGATAGCGCCTTCCATGCCTTTGACAATCAGGTCTGCGGCTTCGAACCACTGCATGTGGCGCAGCATCATCTCTGCGGACAGGATGATGGAGCCCGGGTTCACTTTGTCCTGGCCGGCATACTTCGGCGCAGTACCGTGAGTCGCTTCGAACAGCGCGCACTCGTCGCCGATGTTAGCGCCCGGGGCGATACCGATACCGCCAACCTGTGCCGCCAGGGCGTCAGAGATGTAGTCGCCGTTCAGGTTCATACAGGCGATAACGTCGTATTCCGCCGGACGCAGCAGGATCTGCTGCAGGAACGCATCGGCGATCACGTCTTTCACCACGATCTCTTTGCCGGTGTTCGGGTTCTTGATTTTCACCCACGGGCCGCCGTCGATCAGCTCGCCGCCGAACTCTTCGCGAGCCAGCTGGTAGCCCCAGTCTTTGAAGGCGCCTTCGGTGAACTTCATGATGTTGCCTTTGTGCACCAGAGTGACGGAATCACGATCGTTAGTGATCGCGTATTCAATCGCGGCGCGAACCAGGCGTTTGGTGCCTTCTTCAGAGCACGGCTTGATGCCGATACCGCAATGTTCCGGGAAGCGAATTTTCTTCACACCCATCTCATCGCGCAGGAATTTGATCACTTTGTCTGCTTCCGCAGAGTCGGCTTTCCACTCGATACCCGCATAGATATCTTCTGAGTTTTCACGGAAGATAACCATATCGGTCAGTTCCGGGTGTTTAACCGGGCTCGGGGTGCCCTGGTAGTAACGTACCGGACGCAGGCAGACGTAGAGGTCCAGCTCCTGGCGCAGCGCCACGTTCAGAGAACGGATGCCGCCGCCGACTGGGGTGGTCAGAGGACCTTTGATAGCAACGCGGTAGTCACGAATCAGATCGAGGGTTTCAGCTGGCAGCCAGACGTCCTGGCCATAGACATGGGTTGATTTCTCACCGGTGTAAACTTCCATCCAGGAAATTTTACGCTCGCCCTTATAGGCTTTCTCAACGGCGGCATCAACCACTTTCAGCATCGCTGGGGTAACGTCAACGCCGATACCGTCACCTTCAATAAACGGGATAATCGGATTGTGAGGGACGTTCAGTTTGCCGTTTTGCAGGGTGATTTTTTGACCTTCCGCCGGAACTACTACTTTGCTTTCCATTAACCTCTCCTTCGAGCGCTTCTGGTTCTGCTCTTCCCTCTTCACGCGAGCCTGGTGTTGGCTGAGTCGGCCAGCTTCGGCGTACCGGGTCTTCCCGCTAACCGGAGCTATCGCGTCCGTGTCGCCTTCCTGCCTGTAGTGCGAATCGGTTTGAGCAATTTTTTGTTAATAATTTGTAATGAGCATGTCAATACTACCTGAATGTTTGCGTCCATGAAAGGCATTCGTAATTAGGCTATAATGCGGCAATTGATAAAGCCTGAAAATACCATGCAGAAAACTTCATTTAGAAAACATCGCGTTGAGCGATTCAGCACACAACAACTCACCAGACAACGTAAAGAACGCCAGCCAAAAACTGTGATCTTGTTCAATAAACCCTATGATGTGTTGCCGCAATTTACCGATGAAGCCGGGCGCAGCACGCTGAAAGATTTTATTCCGGTGGCGGGCGTCTACGCCGCAGGTCGGCTCGATCGCGACAGCGAAGGCCTGCTGGTGCTGACCAACGACGGCGCGCTGCAGGCGAAGCTGACCCAGCCGGGTAAGCGCACCGGCAAGATCTACTATGTTCAGGTGGAAGGCGAACCCACGCCCGAGGCGCTGACCGCCTTGCGCGACGGCGTCACCCTTAACGACGGCCCCACCCTGCCTGCCGGCGTAGAACTTGTCGAGGAGCCCGTCTGGCTGTGGCCGCGCAACCCGCCGATTCGTGAGCGCAAATCGATTCCCACCCGCTGGTTGAAAATCACGCTCTACGAGGGACGCAACCGCCAGGTGCGCCGGATGACCGCCCACGTCGGCTTCCCCACCCTGCGGCTGATCCGCTACGCCATGGGCGGCTATACGCTTGACGGACTGGCCAACGGCGACTGGCGCAAAGCCGAATAACTGAAAAGGAAAAGCGATGTTTAAACCTCATGTCACCGTTGCCTGCGTGGTTCACGCCCAGGATAAATTTCTCATCGTCGAAGAAACCATTAACGGCAAAGCGCTGTGGAACCAGCCGGCGGGCCATCTCGAGGCCAATGAAACGCTGCTGCAGGCCGCCGAACGTGAACTGTGGGAAGAGACCGGCATTCGCGCCACGCCGCAGCACTTCATCCGCATGCATCAGTGGCTGGCTCCCGATAACACGCCGTTTCTGCGCTTCCTGTTCGCCATCGAACTTAGCGATCTGTGCGCCACTGAACCACACGACAGCGATATCGATCGCTGCCTGTGGCTCAGTGCTGAGGAAATTCTTAACGCGCCGAACCTGCGCTCGCCGCTGGTTGCCGAAAGCATTCGCTGCTACCTGCAGGACCCGCGGCAGCCGCTGTCGCTGATTGGCGCATTTAACTGGCCGTTCACAGGGGGTGAATGAACGGTGAGCGCGTGCTAGAATACGCCGCCTCGAAGTTCAATGTAGCGAGTATTTCCATGTCAGAAAGCCAGAAAAAAGTGATCGTCGGCATGTCCGGCGGCGTCGACTCCTCGGTCTCCGCGTACCTGCTGCTGCAGCAAGGGTATAAGGTGGAAGGCCTGTTCATGAAGAACTGGGAGGAAGACGACGGCGAGGGATACTGCACCGCCGCCGCCGACCTTGCCGATGCGCAAGCGGTCTGCGATAAGCTGGGCATTGAACTGCACACCGTTAACTTTGCCGCCGAATATTGGGATAACGTCTTTGAGCTCTTCCTGGAAGAGTACAAAGCCGGCCGCACGCCGAACCCGGATATTCTGTGCAATAAAGAGATCAAATTTAAAGCCTTCCTCGAGTTTGCTGCCGAAGACCTCGGCGCCGACTACATCGCCACCGGGCACTATGTGCGCCGCGCCGATGTCGACGGTAAAAGCCAGCTGCTGCGAGGACTCGACGGCAACAAAGATCAGAGCTACTTCCTCTACACCCTTAGCCACGAGCAGATTGCTCAGAGCCTGTTCCCGGTGGGTGAACTGGAAAAACCGCAGGTGCGTAAGATCGCCGAAGAGCTGGATCTGATCACCGCGAAGAAAAAAGATTCCACCGGCATCTGCTTTATCGGCGAGCGTAAATTCCGCGATTTCCTTGGCCGCTATCTGCCGGCGCAGCCGGGCAAAATCCTCACCGTCGACGGCGAGGAGATCGGTACCCATCAGGGGCTGATGTACCACACCCTGGGCCAGCGTAAAGGGCTGGGTATCGGCGGCACCAAAGAGGGTAGCGAAGATCCATGGTACGTGGTCGATAAAGACGTTGAGAATAATATTCTTATCGTCGCCCAGGGCCATGACCACCCGCGCCTGATGTCCGTCGGTCTGATTGCCCAACAGCTGCACTGGGTAAACCGTGAACCGCTACAAGGCACCCTGCGCTGCACGGTGAAAACCCGCTATCGCCAGACCGATATCCCCTGCACCGTTACCGCGCTGGATGAAGACCGTATCGAAGTCCGCTTCGATGAGCCGGTCGCGGCGGTGACCCCGGGCCAGTCCGCAGTGTTCTATTTAGGGGAAGTGTGCCTCGGCGGCGGAATTATTGAACAACGACTGCCTCTGCAGTCCTGAACACGCGTTATTTCCGCCGGGACGAACCGCCCTGGCGGCTGACAAGGAGTATGTGTGGCGAAGAATTACTATGACATCACCCTGGCGCTGGCTGGCGTTTGCCAGGCGGCGCGACTGGTTCAGCAACTGGCGCATCAGGGACATTGCGACAGCGATGCCCTGCATGTGTCGCTGAACAGCATCATCGACCTCGATCCTGAGTCGACGCTGGCGGTGTTCGGTGGCAGTGAAACCAATCTTCGCCTCGGTCTTGAAACGCTGCTCGGGGTGCTCAATACCAGCAGCCGTCAGGGCCTCAATGCTGAACTGACGCGCTATACCCTGAGCCTGATGGTGCTGGAGCGCAAGCTCGCCGCCAGTAAAGGGGCGATGGACACGCTCGGCAACCGCATCGCCGGCCTGCACCGTCAGCTGGAACACTTTGACCTGCAGTCCGAAACGCTGCTCAGCGCCATGGCGGGCATCTATGTCGATGTGATAAGCCCGCTGGGGCCGCGTATTCAGGTGACCGGCTCCCCTGCCGTGCTGCAAAGCCCGCAGGTGCAGGCGAAAGTTCGCTCAGCGCTGCTGGCGGGTATTCGCGCCGCGGTGCTCTGGCATCAGGTGGGCGGCGGACGTCTGCAGCTTATGTTTTCCCGTAATCGTCTGGTTAACCAGGCAAAGCAAATTCTTGCTCATTTAACCCCGGAGTTGTGATCTATGGAATTATCCTCACTGACCGCCGTTTCCCCTGTAGACGGCCGCTACGGCGATAAAGTCAGCGCGCTGCGCGGTATCTTCAGCGAATTCGGTTTGCTGAAATTCCGCGTTCAGGTGGAAGTACGTTGGCTGCAAAAACTGGCCGCCCACGCAGCGATCAAGGAAGTTCCTGCTTTTGCTGCCGACGCAAACGGTTTCCTTGATAAAATCGTTGCCGATTTCAGCGTTGAAGACGCGGAGCGCATCAAAACCATCGAGCGCACCACTAACCACGACGTGAAAGCGGTAGAGTATTTCCTGAAAGAAAAAGTCGCTGACGTCGCCGAGCTGCACGCGGTATCAGAGTTTATTCACTTCGCCTGTACGTCTGAAGACATTAATAACCTCTCCCACGCGCTGATGCTGAAAACCGCCCGCGACGAAGTGGTTCTGCCTTACTGGCGCAAGCTGATTGACGCGGTAAAAGATCTGGCGACCCAGTATCGCGATGTGCCGCTGCTCTCCCGTACCCACGGCCAGCCGGCAACGCCGTCCACCATGGGTAAAGAGATGGCGAACGTCGCCTACCGTATGGAGCGGCAGTATCGTCAGCTGAACCAGGTGGAAATCCTCGGTAAAATCAACGGCGCGGTGGGTAACTACAACGCCCACATCGCCGCCTACCCGGAAGTCGACTGGCATCAGTTCAGCGAAGAGTTCGTTACCTCGCTGGGTATTCAGTGGAACCCGTACACCACGCAGATCGAGCCGCATGACTATATCGCTGAGCTGTTTGACTGCATCGCGCGCTTCAACACCATTCTGATCGACTTCGATCGCGACGTGTGGGGCTACATCGCGCTCAACCACTTCAAACAGAAGACCATCGCCGGGGAAATCGGCTCATCCACCATGCCGCACAAGGTGAACCCGATTGACTTCGAAAACTCCGAAGGCAATCTCGGCCTGGCCAATGCGGTCATGCAGCACCTGGCCAGCAAACTGCCGGTTTCCCGCTGGCAGCGCGACCTGACCGACTCCACCGTTCTGCGTAACCTCGGCGTGGGCATCGGCTATGCGCTGATCGCCTATCAGTCCACCCTCAAAGGGATCAGCAAGCTGGAGCTGAACCAGGATCGCCTGCTGGACGAACTGGATCACAACTGGGAAGTACTGGCTGAGCCGATCCAGACCGTGATGCGTCGTTACGGTATCGAAAAACCTTACGAGAAGCTGAAAGAGCTGACCCGCGGCAAACGCGTGGACGCGGAAGGGATGAAGCAGTTTATTGACAGCCTCGCCCTGCCGGAAGAGGAAAAAGTGCGTCTCAAAGCGATGACCCCGGCCAACTATATCGGTCGGGCAACCACCATGGTTGACGAGCTGAAGTAATCGCCCTGCCCCTCTTTCCGCCGGAAAGAGGGGCGTTTTATCGCCGGAAAGCGATCAGATCCAAACGTCGTTCACCGCCGTCCGCTCGCCGCCTTCGTGGCCGGTATTCAACACCCCGCGCGGCTCAATCAGCATCAGCTTCGCTTCCGTCTCCGCCGAGGTCTTATGTTCCACCCCGCGCGGCACGACGATCATCTCCCCGGCCTTCACCAGCACATGCCCGTCGCGGAAGTCCACGCGCAATACCCCCTCCACCACCATCAATGTCTCATCGGTTTCCGGGTGGCTGTGCCAGATAAAGTCGCCGGCGATGCGCACGACCTTGAACTGATAGTCGTTCATTTCAGCCACCACTTTGGGCTGCCATTGTTCGCTGAACAGGGAAAATTTATGAGCAAGATTAACGAGTTGAAACATGGGCTGTCTCCTTATGATAAAGGCAGTCAGCATAGTTCGCCTCGCCGCGTTGACGCTTGAACGATTGTGCAACCTGCGCCGCCTTATCCGCGGATAGCCCGCAGCCAGCGCCCCGGAGAGAGGCCAAAGCGGCTGATAAACTGGCGCGTCATGTGGCTCTGGTCGGCAAAGCCCGCGTCGGCGGCAATATCCACCAGACGTTCCCCGGCGCGCATCCGCTGGCGGCAAAAATCGAGCCGACGCATCATGACGTAACGCCACGGGCTGGTGCCGTACAGCGTTCTGAAATCCCGGCTCAGGCTCCAGCGGTCCCGGCCGCTGACCTGCGACAGGGTGTCGAGGGTCATATCCTGCATAAAACAGGCATGAATATACTCCCGGGCCCTCTCCGCCGCCTGATAATCAAACGCCTGGCGACGGGAACGTTGGCCGCCGACAACGGCCAGGGTCTGCGCCAGGTCGTACAGAGCATCCTCTTCCTCCAGCGGCTCGAAGGTATCCGTGACCGCTTTCAACAGCGGCTGCGCGGCGTGACGTAGCCGTGGATCCGCCGACAAGCCGTCGGGGATAAACGGTAGCGGCCTGCCGCCGAGTATCTTCTGGATCAGCGCCGGTTCGATATAAACCATACGGTAGTGAAACCCCGCCTCGGTGCCCGCCTCGCCATCGTGTATTTCGTCCGGATGAAGCACCATCGTTCCGCCGGGCAGGCTGTGCTGGAGTCCGCCGCGATAGTGAAAGCTCTGCACGCCGGCGATCGTCTGGCCGATGGCGTAGGTATCATGCCGGTGCGGTTCGTAGCCGTGGCCGCCGAAGAAGGCTTCGATGCGTTCCGTCCGGCTGAGCGATTGCGCCAGCCTGACCCAGTCCGCGCTCTGCTGCTGAGACATAATGGATAACCTGCGACGTTCTTGAGGGGTGATTCCAGCACTATTACACAAAAAATTAACATCACCAACCCGCTCGCCGTTCGCATCCTGCCGCTGGGCGTTTACTGAAATTACGCATAGAATGAAGGAGTTCCATGCAGTATGCGCAAAGGGCGCCGCAGAATGCTGGCCAGCCCGGGGGCACCAGGGGCCCTTTTTATAAAAAGCTTTATTTAACAGCCGTTTATATTTTGCGTATATAATGAGCGTCAGACTACTATCGAAAATGCTAGGGAGAACAGCCATGCGCGTACTCGTGGTTGAGGATAATGCCCTGCTGCGTCACCACCTCAAAGTTCAGCTGCAGGAGCTGGGCCATCAGGTCGATGCGGCGGAAGATGCCAGGGAAGCGGACTACTATCTGGGCGAACATCTCCCGGATATCGCCATCGTCGATCTCGGCCTGCCGGATGAAGACGGTTTATCACTGATCCGCCGCTGGCGCAGCCACGACGTGTCGCTGCCGGTGCTGGTGCTGACCGCCCGCGAAGGATGGCAGGATAAAGTGGAAGTGCTGAGCGCCGGGGCGGATGATTACGTCACCAAGCCTTTCCATATTGAAGAGGTTGCCGCCCGCATGCAGGCGCTGCTGCGCCGTAACAGCGGCCTGGCCTCGCAGGTGATCTCCCTGCCGCCGTTCCAGGTCGACCTCTCCCGGCGCGAGCTGTCGGTGAATGACCAGCCGATCAAGCTGACCGCCTTTGAATACACCATTATGGAAACCCTGATCCGTAACCGCGGCAAAGTGGTCAGCAAAGATTCGCTGATGCTCCAGCTTTACCCGGATGCCGAACTGCGAGAAAGCCACACCATCGACGTGCTGATGGGTCGGCTGCGCAAGAAAATTCAGGCTGAATACCCACAGGACGTCATCACCACGGTGCGCGGCCAGGGCTATCTGTTCGAATTGCGCTGATGAAGGGACTGTTGCGGCATATCTTCCCGCTGTCATTACGGGTTCGCTTCCTGCTGGCGACCGCCGGGGTGGTGCTGGTGCTCTCCCTGGCCTACGGCATGGTGGCCCTGGTGGGCTATAGCGTTAGCTTCGATAAAACCACCTTTCGCCTGCTGCGCGGCGAGAGCAATCTCTTTTATATGCTGGCGAGATGGGAAAACGGCGCTATTGACGTCGACATCCCGGAAAACCTGAATATGGAAAGCCCGACGGTGACCCTTATCTACGATGAGCAGGGCAAACTGCTGTGGGCGCAGCGTGATGTTCCCTGGCTGGCGAAACGCATTCAACCGGAATGGCTGAAACGCAATGGCTTCCATGAGATTGAAGCCGATGTCGACAGCAGCAGTATGCTGTTGCGCAATAACCATGAGATTCAGGAACAGCTGGATGCTATCCGCGAACAGGGCGACGACTCTGAGATGACCCACTCGGTGGCGATCAACCTCTACCCGGCCACCAGCAAAATGCCTCAGCTCAGCATTGTGGTGGTCGACACCATTCCGGTGGAGCTCAAGCGCAGCTATATGGTGTGGAGCTGGTTTGTCTATGTGCTGGCCGCCAACCTGCTGCTGGTGATCCCTCTGCTGTGGGTCGCCGCCTGGTGGAGCCTGCGGCCCATTGAGTCGCTGGCCAAAGAGGTGCGCGAACTGGAGGAACATCACCGCGAAAAGCTCAATCCCAACACCACTCGCGAGCTGACCCGGCTGGTCAGCAACCTCAACCGCCTGGTTCGCAGCGAGCGCGAACGCTATGACAAATACCGCACTACCCTCACCGATCTCACTCACAGTCTGAAAACGCCGCTGGCGGTGATGCAGAGTACACTGCGCTCGCTGCGCGGCGAGAAGATCAGCGTCGACGAGGCGGAGCCGGTGATGCTGGAGCAGATAAGCCGCATCTCGCAGCAGATTGGTTATTACCTGCATCGCGCCAGCATGCGCAGCGGCGGCACCCTCTTGAGCCGGGAATTACACCCGATCGCCCCCCTGCTTGACAGCCTGACTTCCGCTCTCAACAAGGTCTATCAGCGCAAAGGGGTCAATATCTCGCTCGACATCTCGCCGGAGATCACTTTCGTCGGCGAGCAGAACGATTTTATGGAAGTGATGGGTAACGTTCTTGATAACGCCTGTAAGTATTGTCTGGAGTTCGTGGAAGTTACCGTGCGGCAGACCACCGACAGCCATCTGCACATCCTGGTGGAAGACGATGGGCCGGGGATCCCGCAGAGCCAGCGCCGGGCCGTTTTCGACCGCGGCCAGCGGGCTGATACCCTGCGTCCCGGCCAGGGGGTAGGGCTCTCCGTTGCGCGTGAAATTGTCGAACAGTATGATGGAGAGATCATCGCCGGGGAAAGCCTGCTCGGCGGCGCCTGCATGGAGGTGGTGTTTGGCCGCCAGCAGATGGAAGATAAACAGAGTTAATCGTTGAGATTTTTCACGGCGCCTGCATCGCCAGGGCGCCGCATCCGTTATAATCCCTGTCAGACACCTGCAGTGGAATATCAATATGGATTATCAATTAACGCTTAACTGGCCCGACTTTATCGAACGCTACTGGCAAAAACGGCCGGTGGTATTGAAGCGCGGCTTCGCCAATTTTATCGACCCCCTAAGCCCGGACGAACTGGCAGGACTGGCCATGGAGAGCGAGGTCGATAGCCGCCTTGTCAGCCATCAGGATGGAAAATGGCAGGTCAGTCACGGTCCTTTCGAAAGCTACGATCACCTGAGCGAAAACAACTGGTCCCTGCTGGTGCAGGCGGTTAACCACTGGCATGAACCGTCCGCAGCGCTGATGCATCCGTTCCGTGCCCTGCCGGACTGGCGTATCGACGACCTGATGATCTCCTTCTCGGTGCCGGGAGGCGGCGTCGGCCCGCATCTGGATCAGTATGATGTGTTTATCATTCAGGGCACCGGCCGTCGGCGCTGGCGCGTTGGGGAAAAGGTGCCGATGAAACAGCACTGCCCGCATCCGGACCTGCTGCAGGTTGACCCCTTCGAGGCGATCATCGATGAAGAGATGGAGCCTGGCGATATTCTCTATATTCCGCCGGGATTCCCGCATGAGGGTTATTCGCTGGAAAACTCGCTTAACTATTCGGTCGGCTATCGCGCGCCGAATGCCCGCGAGCTGTTTAGCGGCTTTGCCGACTATGTCCTCCAGCGCGAACTGGGCAGCCAGCGCTACGCCGATCCGGACGTGCCGTCCCGCGACCATCCGGCGGATATTTTACCGACCGAACTCGACCGCCTGCGCGAGATGATGCTGGGTCTGATTAACCAACCGGAGCACTTTAAGCAGTGGTTCGGCGAGTTTATCACCCAGTCGCGTCATGAGCTCGACGTCGCGCCGCCAGAGCCGCCGTATCAGCCAGATGAGATTTACGATGCCCTGCAGCAGGGCGATACCCTGGAACGCCTGGGCGGCCTGCGGGTGCTGCGCATTGACGGCGAGGTATTCGTTAACGGCGAGAAGATCAACTCCCCGCACCGTCCGGCGCTGGACGCCTTAGCCACCCATCTGACGCTGCGCGCCGACCATTTTGGCGATGCGCTGGAAGATCCTTCTTTCCTCGCCATGCTGGCAGCGCTGGTCAACAGCGGTTACTGGTTCTTTGGCGACTGAGCCATCATCCTGCCCGGCGGCGCTGCTGGACTGACCCCATAAAGTTGGATGGTTCATATTAAGCGGCTCTCAGAGCCTGGGTTCGGTACTCTACCGGACTCAGGCCTTTTAATTTCAGGCTTATCCGCTCGTT
>Ga0129306_1000707_pt1 | contig 47826 bp, 47 predicted proteins | sample P827metagenome_FD_94438 | JGI IMG/M metagenome (GOLD analysis project Ga0129306, IMG submission 94438) | Capybara group fecal microbial communities from Wisconsin, USA - P827 metagenome | ecosystem: Host-associated > Mammals > Digestive system > Large intestine > Fecal | place: USA: Wisconsin... | reverse complement strand
TACTCTGCTACTACAAAAGTGATAGTTATTAGACTTCGTTGCTTTGTGCCAACTTATCTTTCGTAACCTAGCCTTATATGTGATTTCTGTCCGTCGGACCAGAGATTTGCCTACAGCTTCCTTAAGATTCCACCTCACGATGAACACCCTTGCTGTTCAGCTATACACTTCCCACTATCTGGGCGTGTTCGGGACTTTCACCCGTTAGAGCGCGCCCATGGCGCGCAAACACAAAAGCCGAGGAAGTTGTTCCTCGGCATTTTTGCGGTATTTATAATTCAATACGTTTTCGTTCTTTGAAATACACAGGAGTAAAACCGTGTTCCAAAATCATCTTTTCTGCGGTATCAAAGTTCTTGGCAATGTTCTCAGTCTTATGAGCGTCAGAACCCACAGTGACCAGGCGGCCACCGAGAAAAGCGTAAAGCCGCAGAATCTCGTTCAGAGTTTCGTATCCGACTTTAGAATCCAATCGTCTGGTATTGATTTCCAAACACATATTATGATCAATCAGGAAATTGAAGATTGCCACAAAAGCAGCCTTGTGCTCGGAAACATGAAGCTCCGGATCCGAATAAGGAGCATAGCGGCAGATGTAGTCAATATGTCCTAAAGTATCAAAGTCATGGTAAGCTTCCAGACACTCCAATATACGGACAAGGTAGTTAGTATAAGCCTCGGACTTGTGAAGTCTGTCATAATATTCCAAATGGGCAATATCGCCTCCCACACAGTGAATGGAGCCGATTACCATATCAAAATCATATTTCGAAACTGCGGCGGCCACCTTAGACAGGTTGTCCGGCTGCAGGCCCATCTCTACACCCAGTAAAAGGCGATTATTCCGATAAGGGAGATAGGTCTTGAAGTATTCCTCCGGTGAAAATTCGAAAGACATTTTGCCAACATAATTATAATCCATGTGTTCAGTAAGAACATAGCCATATTTACTGGTGGCATTGCTACCTACCACTTCATGAATACTCTGATGAGAATCTTGGGAAAAAGGGTAGGTATGAACATGTGCATCAAATGAAATCATAATTCTCTCCTCGCGACAGTAACAAATTGTTACCTCTCCTAACTTTTTAAGCATATCACAAAAATTGTCTCTTGACAATCGGCTTAAGATAATATAAAATTAATTTGTTGTGAACGACGATGCGTGGCTCAGCTTGGTAGAGCGCTGCGTTCGGGACGCAGAGGTCGCAGGTTCGAATCCTGTCGCATCGATACAAAAAAGGATTGCCGTAAGGCAGTCCTTTTTTTGTATCGATAATATAGATTATGACCCGCGACCTCTGATGGAGCGAACACAGCCGCGTGAGGGACCAAGGTCGCAGGGTGCGGTCGTCCGGGGGACGACCCTCGCGAAGCGAGGAGCACCGACCGAGCCGAAGGCGAGACCGAATCCTGTCGCAGGCCCTGACCTGCGACGTGCGCATTGGGCGGACCGTAGCGAACCTGCGATTTTTGATGGAGCGAACCCATAACGGAGAGCAATGGCTGAATATTATTGAAAATACGTAGCGGGTGAATCCGCAAAAATGCGAATATAACCGCTACGGTATGCATTCAGTTTGGCGACGCTTATAAAAGATGAGGCCGATGCAACTTTTTTTCAAGAAAAAATAAAGAGGTATCCGAATTCTTAGTTTCATTGCCATCAGTCTTTGGTGTAGCGGAACCATTACAACAGAAAAAGAGATTACGGAACATGAACAAACGGTTCAACAATAATGAACCGTTTGTTCATGGTATATTTAGGGATTATTTGATATAGTGACAATGTACTTGAAGTGTACAGAATCGATTCAAACAAAAATTATTATGGATTAGCAGTAGTTTACTTGAGGAACACTACTGATTACGAAATTATAAAAGAGGCAGGAGGTATGTAGTAACAAAGTGAAAAAGAAAGTCATTAAAATTGTAGGAATTCTTTTAATTGGTGTTATTATAGGAGCATCAGTCGAAAAAGGCGGAAGCTGGTTTAAAACACAGACTGCACGTAATGCAAATATGAGCGAATATGAATCAACCGTAAAAGATTTCGTTGATGTGTCAGACAAAGAATTATTTGATGAGTCATCCGATTTCAGTGGATTGGTTTATATTGGGCGGAAAACTTGTGAGGACTGTCAAGTTTTTGTTCCTGTGCTACGAGATTTAACTATTGAAAAAACGATCCCAATTTATTATTTTGATACGGATAAATATAGGGATTCTAAAAATTTTAATCGAATAATAAAAAAGTATGATATCGGAGAGGTTCCAGATGTAATATACATTAACACTGATAAAACATATGAAAGGTTTTCTATAGAAAGTGTTAAAGATGGAAAACGATTTGATCAATGGATACTTGAAAAAGGATTGGAGGAAAAAGAAAAGTTAAGAAAGGAATTTTAGTTTTAATTTCAATATGTTTATTATTTGGAAATATAGAATTATTGGCAAAAGCAAGTCAAAAAAACAGATTTTGAAACTGCATATTTTGATGAACAAGACAAATCAAGGGAATATGAATGGTTATCAGAGGGGATAGAAAGAGAAGGAAATCGTGATATGCTGATGACAAGGGGAACAATGGATGAGTTATGTAAGGCAGGTATGAAGCAATACTATCCTGAATATCGGGATAAACTAAATTCACACCTTATAAAGAAAGATATTAAATGTCTTGGGTCACTTGCAATTGGTACTGCTGCACTTACGTTAGCACCGGGTATAACCTGGGCAGCTGTGATTTCGGCATATGGTCCGTCGGTTTTGGAGTGCATTTTTTGAGTTTATGAACGAAAGTGTGAATTTATTTCAATTATTAGATCTTCTATGATAAAATAATAATCATAGGAGGCCTTTATTATGGCAAGAAGAGAAACAGCCAGCAAAAACTACGTTCCTATCAGAAACGGTTCGAAAAGCATGACCTGATCATTGCTGATGAGCTTGGCTATATCTCTTTTGCCCGAGAGGCCGCTGATTTGCTATTTACCGTTCTTTCGCTAAGAGCTTCTCAGAAATCCACCATCATCACATCAAACCTTACGTTTGAGAGGTGGGACGAAATATTTGACGATGCATCCATTACAAGTGCAATCGTTGATAGGCTTACATATAAAGCGTATCTGATTGATATGGAGGGCGATTCCTACCGGCTTCGTGAGACACTCCGGAGCAACGGAACCGACTTCGAGACAGTAACTAAATAACCTCTGCACCTGTGGCAGCAAAGCTGCAGGTGCAAAACTTGGTCCAGAGTGACCTAGTTTTCAATGAGCTAAGGTTGTGAAGGTAGTAAGGACATTTCGGGTTGATGCATTTGTGTATGATGAAATGCTTCCGGTTTTTTATGGGCGAAAGGATGTTGGTACAATAAGGGCAACGTAGAGAGGCCTTCCTGGTAAAGCGGCTTTCTCCGAGAGAAAATCGGTTTTGACAGACCTTGCAAAGCACCTGGCCTTTGGAACCATTGTTTTTATAAAGAAACGGTTTTGGAGCGTTGTAGCGAGGTCATGTACAGTCATCGCTGATGTCACAAGTAGAGCGGCGGCGTACAGGGGTAACTTTTTTTCCATAACGCCATTCCAGATATGGAATGTAATCGCGGTAATCCCATGGTTCGTTATAGAGGATTTTCGGTAACTTATCAATCTTAAATTTTTGATATTTAGGCGAGCGGGAGTCGTCGTAAGCCCACTGTTTTAGCGGGATATATCTACAGATAAATAAAACTAACCAGCAGTTTTGTTTATAAAGGTCTTGAATGATTTGTAATAAATAAAGTATAATGTCCATGAGCATTGGCTCCTTTCGTATAAGGTTTGTTTGGCGATAGACATTATATCAAAAAAGGGAGGTCAATGCTCATTTTATTTTGAACTCCCAAGAAATAAAGGTTTTAATAATAAAAAAGGTAGGTAAAGTTGACACTACCCTAGAAGTATTGAGGGGGATTATTATTAATGGATGATAATAAACAATACATTAAATTCGTAAGTGAATATCGAAAAAAATATGATTTATCAATGGAACAGCTCTGCTTCGGCATCTGTGATCGAAGTAATTATTCCAGCTTTGAAGCTGGAAAAAGCGCATTATCCTATGCTGTTCGTGATAGGCTTCTGGAACGTTTAGGGGTATGTACAGACGATTTTTATAATTTCGTAGACATAGAGGAGTATAATAAATGGCTTAGAAAACAAGATATCGTTTATATGATTATTAATAGGGATTTGGAAACGGCAGAAAAGCTACTGGAAGAATCCTGTTGCAAGGGCTTTGCGGAGAATAGTTTCGATAAACAGTTTTATCTGCGAATGAAGTCGTTTATTGAAATCTGCAAAAAAAGCGATGCTAAAAAAGTTGCTCATTATTTGGAAGAGTGTTTGGAGTGTTCTTTGCCAGACTTTTCAATTGAAAGGATAAATGAATATGCGATTTCGGTTTTGGAATTAGATACTATTTTAGATTATTTATTCTACAGTGGAGACGACAAGCAAGAGCACTATTTGTCGATAATAGCCTATATTAGACAGGAGAGGTTTAACATTAAAGCACGTATGGTCGTGTTGGCAAAAGCAGTCATCTATTATTTGACAATAAAAGAACGTCAGGTACTAGTGGAGATGTGGTATCCGAAAGACAAGGATAAGGCAATAGAATTAATTGAACTTGCTCTTACTTACGCAAGGGTGAAGAAGAGTAGTTCTTATTTATATGAACTGATTCAATGGAGAATAGTTTTTCTTGAACAAAAAACAAGTCAAGATAATGATGAAAAGTGGATAATGCAATTGCAGAACAGTATAAAGTGGATAAACGCCTTGCAGTATTTATCAAATTATTCTAAGAGAGATATTCATACAATAGATACAGCACATTTATATTGTGCTGCAAATGTGGAAAGTATAAATGAGATTATTCGTCGACGTAAGGAAATGATGAATTTAACAAATGTTAAAATAGCACAAGGAATTTGTGGGCATCGAGTGATAGGCAACGCAATAAAAAAAGTGTCTACACCACAGAAAGACTTAGCCGGTCAAATACTAGATCGATTAAGATATACGAATTGTTTGAATAAAAACTGCTTCAACGCTAGCTCTATAGAGGAAATGAAATTAAGTGAATTATTTCGATTTTATACTAATTATCGTGATACAGAGAAAATGGAAAAAGCATTTCTGAAAATGAAAGCTCATTTTGAGAATGGAGATATTTATAGTGAACAATTTCTGGAAGGCTGGGAGATATATGTGCGATATTTAAAAAAAGAAATATCAAAAGATGAATGCATAGAATTATACAAAAGTGTTATCGAAAAAACGGTCATGTTGGATAGTATTTATAATTCAAATGAGATTAGTCTATCAATTCATGAGTTCATTTTTTTGAACCATTATGTGAAGAGATTATCTAAAGAAAAGCTAGAAAAATCATTATTATTATTGGGGAAGATGGCCGATGAATGGTTAGGAAATTCTTTTGAATTGGCCAAAAGAACAAGCTTGTTTATACTTGTGGAAACATTACAAAACAAATATGGAGATTTAGGATATTATGATTTATCCAACGAGTACAGCAACAAGGGAATTCAGATGTACATGAATATTCGTCAATTACCTGGAATAGCAGGAATGTTTTACAATATGTGGTGGAATGATAATGAAAAAAATAAGACAATTGACAAAGACCTAGAGGGGTGCATTCATCAATTGTCTCTTTGCAAAGATTTAGCGCATCTTACAAATGGTAAATCAGATTATGAGTTTTACTGTAAAAAGATAGAATTTATTAGGAACAGCCATCCCCTTCATTATCACGATCCGATGAATTATTCTGAAGAATTGTGTGAGTGGATTGATTTGGTTGAGATACAGGGGTAGTATAAAATCCTTTAAATAATGTTGTTGATAATAAGACTGATAGTGTTGCAATTAATAATAGTTTCTTTCTCATTGGTAATCCCTCCTAAAATGAATACAACTATAATAATAGCTTTGTTTTTTTTTTTACAAGTACCAAAATGTTCACGTATGAACGTGAACATTTTGGTACTTGTTTTATTAGATAAAAGAAATCTATAATATGCGTAGTTCTTGTTTAAGAACATGCAAATGCTCAAATATTTAAGAACGTTCTGGGAAGGCAAAGGAATGCGTTATTGGTTTTCAGCTATACAATGACGCCGTATATATTGATACATTCAAAGTAAAATCGAAGGGCGGAAACGACTCGAGGTGGGCGGACAATGTGGACTTACTGTTTTACACTGGTCATGGAATAACACCTGGAAATCATGGAGCATCTGATTACAGTTTTGCATTACGTTATGATTTTTGCCAGAAACAAGTGGGCGGTTAATATACTTTGGCCAAGTATTTAACATAGTTGTATTTGATTAGTAAAGGAAGGAGGTGCGTTTATGCGTAAGCTTGTTAAGCCGCAGAAAAAGGAAAAGAAAGGTGTTACCTTATATGGCGAAGGCAATGGAAATTGCGTAAAGGGATGTAAGTAGAAGAGATTTTATTAGTAGGAGGTTTTTGAAATGATTAAAAAACTATTATGCAGGTTAATTAAGGTTGGAAATTTATCTAGTACGCCACATTTGTTGAGTGCAGTGACCATTGATAAAAAAGTGATAGTGGTGGAGGATGATTAGGTAATTGAAAAAAATCTATCCTTATAACTATTCCAAGGAAGCTGATAGCGCTTCCTGGAATAGTTATAAGGAAGAAAGTAGGAAGAGAGAATGAGCGAAAAAATCAATTATGAAAAAAAACTTCTAAATATATTTGAAGAGGTGGGGATTTTTGTCATTGAGGATGATTATAATAACGAATTGGAACTAGATTCATTGCAGTTTGTTTCCGTTATTATAAAGATAGAAGAGGTCTTTATGATAAGAGTTTCAGCCGATTATGAAGACTTTTCGTTACTTAAAACATTTGATGATTTTAGAGTTTTAGTCGGGCGATATCTTTGCTGAATATATACGTGCATAAAATGAACACGTTGAAAGAAAGGTATTTTGAATGAAAATTGCACTGTTAGATAGCGGGGTAGACTGTACACACGAGAAGATAGATTCGAATCATATTATCAATATCAATACGCCCCTGCTTCAGAAAAATGTAAAAGATACAGTTGGTCATGGGACGGCGGTCGCGTTTTTATTGCAGAACCAGCTCAAGCAAGCAAGCATACTATCGTATAAACTGTTTGACGAATATAATAATGCTGATGAAATGGTGATTATACAAGCTTTGGAGGATATAGAAGCAAACCACGACGATGTTAGTGTTATAAATATGAGTTGTGGCATAACTGTTGTAGAGAACTATAGAAGACTTTATGATGTTTGCAACAGATTAAAAGAAAAAGGTATTTTTATCGTTGCAGCATTTGATAATAATGGAAGAACATCATTTCCAGCGGCATTTGACAACACGATAGGAGTGTACTTTGACAAGCAAATTGTTCATGCAAGTGATTTTTGGTATATTGATAATCAACAGATAAATGTACTTGGGTTTGCAGGTGGCCAAAGGTTGCCGTGGGTAGATGGGCAATACAAAAAAGTTAGTGGGTCAAGTTTTGTGACACCATACATTACAGCGAGTGTTGCAAAGTATTGCGATGAGAAAAGAAATATTAGTTATAAAGATGTTTTAAGAAGATTGCAAGGGGATGCGAAACGAGTTCTTCTCTTACAAGAAGGAGATTGTAAAAAAAGAGAGCAGGAGATAAATCGGGAAAAGGTTGGAAGAATTAAAAAAGCTATTATTTTTCCGGTTAATAAGGAAACAAAATCCATTATCGGAAATAGTGATTTAATTCCGTTTTCAGTGGTAGGGATATATGATCATAAGTTTTCAAAAAAAACTGGAAAAAGGACTGCTGAGGTGGTTTTTGGTGAGTCCATTGAGGATTTTACAATAGCTACATATGATGATATTGATTGGCAGGATGATTTTGATACGATTATTGTCGGACATTTACAAAAAATTTCTGCAATGTATAGAAAAGACTTTCATGATGAAATTTTGAAAAAATGTATAAAATATAAAAAAAATTGTATGATGTTTGATTGCTTGGGAAATCAGTCAAGAGAATTAATACAGGTTCTTGAAGAACAAGGAAATTATTTTATTTCACACAAAATAGAAGATTTGAGAGTGAGGACAAATCCATGTGGTAGCTACTACAAAATACCTGTTCCAACGATTGCAATTGTGGGAACGAGTCCACGGCAAGGAAAGTTTAATATTCAGTTATCTCTAAGGCGTAGGTTTTTGCGCGAAGGATATTCTGTAGGACAAATAAGCTCGGAACCATCAGGACATTTGTTTGGAATGGATATCTGCTTGTCAACAGGATTTAATAATCAATACAGTTGTACAAGTGAAGACGAGTTATTATATATAAATGCCGAAGCATTTAAATTAAGAGAACGTGATATCGTTGTAATGGGGACACAGTCGCAGATTATACCCTATCAATTTGGAAATATTGGCTTTATGACATGGCATCAGCAAAATTTGATGTTGGCAATAGAGCCTGATGCGACGGTTTTATGCATAAATATAGATGACGACATTAGTTACATAGAACGTTGCATTTCGGTGTTAAAGAATTATTATGAAACAAGTGTTATAGCATTGGTGATATTTCCATTCCCGAGACAACGGGAATGGAGTGTTGATAATCAAGCGAATGGAATAATGAGGGCTGGAGACATTGCAGTAAAAAAGAAAGAGCTATGGAATGGGTTCCAAATACCTTGTTATGTTAATGGAATAAAAGAAGATATGGATTCACTATACGAAAAATGCATAACTTATTTTTCAGAAGGAGCATCAATATGATACATATTAGTCATGTTAGTAAATGGTACAAAAAGAAGCAGGTTCTGTTTGATTTCAGTATGAATATTAAAACGGAAGAAAACATGATATATGGTCTGATAGGACCAAATGGAGCCGGAAAAACAACATTTATTAAATTGGTGTCTGGAATTCTGTATTATTCAGAGGGAAGTATAACTGTTGATGAAAATCAGAACTATGATGAGTGGTGTAAGAATAATGTTGTTTTGATTGCCGCTGGTGAGCGTGGTATGAGAAATAAGAATACAGTATATGATAATGTGATGCTATTTGCAGCGATGAAGGGAGTTAAAGAAGAACATGTTAAGGGGTTGATAAAAAGATATGCAGAAATATTGAATTATACAGACTTTCTGACGCGGCGTATAGAAACTCTCTCCATGGGAGAAAAGAAGAAAGCAATGCTTTTGTGTGGACTATGTACAGATATGAAACTCATAATAATGGATGAACCATCGAACGGACTTGATATTGATGCACAGTGTGAACTGAAGCAGATTATTCGGAAACTAGCAGAAGAATTTAATAAAACGTTTATCATTTCATCTCACGATCTCGGTTTTGTGAGTGAGATTGTTAATTCGTATGTATTTATATTTGATGGAAAAAACGTGAATATAGAAAATAAGTCAATGCAGAATGATGAGATTCAGGAAAAATATTATGAAATAAAGAAAGGATTATTGTAAATATGAAAGGTTTTATGGGTGCGGTTAAATGGGAAACAATATTAAGTCTCAAAACATATGCAAGTTACAAAATAGGTTTGCTCATGGATATGCTGGTATTTACGGGAACATTTATCGCAATATATATGTTTGGGACAAATAACACCTTTGCTGCGTTCTATGAAACAGATGGTGTACAAGGAGGTGTGCTGGTAATTATTGGATATATCTTTTGGCAAAATGCCAGTGCGGCGTTGGGATATTGTACAGGTGCAATATCAAATGAAACAGCACGTGGAATTTTTGAGGTAAGGTTGCAATCAAAATACCCGTTAGAGATGATTATGTTTAGTCAGTTGCTTTCGGCAAGCGTTATTCACGTTGTAACCTACGCAGGCATAATCCTTTTTGGAGAGATAATGATTGGTTTTAGTATCAAGGATATAGGTTTTATTTTTTTGGCAATTTTAGTTAGTTATATAACGATTGTAGGAATGTACGGTATGGGATTATTATTTGCAGGTATTGCATTAATAGAAAAGCGAGTGGGGTCTTTTATCATAATTATTCAGACAATTTTGCTTTTTGTGTCGAATACATTGTCGCCGAGCAGAAGCGAAGCAGTTTTACTGATTCCGTTTACATCCGGGATTGAATTGGTAAGAAAGCTTTATATGCACCAGAATGATATTGCGTTACTTACAGTGCTTTATATTGTTATTAATGGTTTGTGGTTTGTTGTTGGAAGAATTGTATTTCGTAAGTTTATGATGTATGAGCGGGAAAACGGTTCCTTTGAAAACTATTAGAAGAAAGAGGGGTGGCCAACAGGAATGGATAAAAGACAAAATATACTTATTTATTTAAATAAAAAGATGAAAGAACTGGAAATGATAGGCGATGAGGAAATAACGGAAGATATGCAAATCTTTACGGATGTTGGTATTACGTCGCTTGAAATATTAGAGCTAATTATGGAAATCGAGGAAGAAAAAAAGATTGTATTAGCGGAATCAGATATGAATTTTGCAGATAACATGACAGTCAAAGACTTACTAAAGCTGTTGGAGGATAAGGCAACCTGGGAAGGAGATTATAATTTTTGATAGAGTCTAAATATAATTTATATTATAAAATCCGAAATGAAATCATTGTGTATAATAATCGAACAAAAAAAATGCGTTTTTTGTGTGCAGATGAATATGAAGCACTCAAGGAAAGCAAATTGGATAATCTTTCACAAATGTCTAGTGAGCAACTCCGGAAGGAGGGATTTGTTATTGCATTGGAGGGCTTGGAAGAAGAGGAACTTCTAAAAGAATTTGCACAGAAAATAGAAGATAATAAGTTGAATTTGATGATTTTAAGCAGTTCCTCATGCAATTTTGCATGCAAATATTGCTATGAGACTAAAAGACCAATTAGTATAGATGAGCAGTTTGCAAAAACTTTTTTGACGTTTATTCGGTCGTCCGAGAAAAAATATAAATCCGTATTTATAGAGTGGTTTGGTGGTGAACCGTTATTAACAAGCGAGATGATAATAGACATTTCGCAAGAAGTAAAGAATATTTGCAAAAATAATAAGACGCCTTTTCTTAGTTCAATTACTACCAATGGGTATTATTTGACTTATAAGATATTTGAAAAATTGGTTGATGCAAATGTTGTTTATTACCAGATTACTATCGATGGTGATGAAAAATGGCATAATTATTTTCGACCCTTAAAGGATGGAGGGGAAACATATAAGACCATCATTGAAAATCTAATTTCAATTCGCGATAATGTTTCGAAGACGAAATTTTTCAAAATCACTATTCGAAATAACATATGTAAGGATAATTTTGAGGCATGTAAAAAATTTGAAAAAACATTTGATGCATTGTTTCATGAAGATGAACGTTTTCAGCTGTTTAAATTCCCAATAAGTGATTGGGGTGGGGAAGAGATAAATAAAATGCGTGATTCGATTTTAGAGGATGTTGATTTTGACTACACAGGTATAAATAATTATCGCAATGATTTGTTTGAGAGTATAGAAAGTGCATGCTGCCTGGCAGCAAAAAAAAATGCGTTTGTTATTGATGCAGAATATCAATTGTTTAAGTGTAGTCATTATGTCAATCCGGAGCAAGAAGTTTTTTTAAAAAATAGAGTCGGGCAATTAAATAAGGATGGAACAATAGATATTGATGAAGTAAAGAATAGACATTGGTATAAAAAAGATGTTGATATAGCATGTAGAGGGTGCCAGTATTTACCAAATTGTTTAACGCAGTGCCCCCTGAGCAAATTATATCCTACAGAGAGTTGTAAAGAAAAAAATAAGGAGGAGTTGTTTAGGAAGATTAAACAACAATTTCAACGGCAGAATCAGGAGCTTTTATGTACGAATATTATAGACTTAAATTAGATTGTGAAATATATATAAAGAGTGACAAAAAGATGGTTCTTCTTTCAGTTCCAGCCTATTCTATTTTTGAACGAATTCCGTATTGGTTTAAAGTATCAAGTGCGATGATACAATTTAGATATTATAAGTATAGAGTTAAAATAGACTTACTTGAAGGAGCATTGTCTGCAACTTCAACAGATGAAATGACGACCATTGAACAGAGAGTACTCTGTAAAAAGTGTACTAAGAAAGAATATAAAGATGGTATACAATACAATAGTATGGACACATTACTGAGGATACCTTACGAATGCAGGAAAACGGGAAAGATTCCGTTCGAATATAATAATGCAGTCAGTTTTCCAATAGATGGGGTACCTGCAACAAATGATGAACTTAATCAAATTACGTTTATTGTGAAATGGATGGCGTCGCAATTTAGGCACATTTCCGTAGACTCATATCCGCAAGACCTTCGAGCAAGACAGATTTATAATAAAGCAAAGGAATCGAATCAAATGTTAAATTGCAGAAACTTGGCTGTTATGTTAAATGGAATTTTTTTAAGTAGAGGATTCTATTCACGATATGTTATTTGTCTGCAGAAGGAGAAGACAGATGACTGTCATTTTATGGTTGAAGTTTTTTGGAGGGAAAAACAAAAATGGATTGCAATAGATTCTAGCTATTCTCTACTTTTTAGAAATAATAATGATTTTCTATCTATCAGAGAAATACGAGATACTATCGTAAATGAAAAAGAGGGGATTGAAATATTGGAGTTAGGAAGGAAAATTTCAAAGGAACTCTATTGGAAGAATATGATGAAAAAGCTATATGCTTTTAGGAGAAGCATATGTTCGAATGACTATTATAATGAAACGGAACCAATGGTACAGTTAGTGCCGAGAATTGATGAATGTTGCGAGGATGATAGAGGTATATTGGCATATTGTGATTGTCCAAAATGTTTTTGGGAGAAATGATATTAAGGATGAGAGAAAAAATTTATGCATTTGAAAAGTATAATATAGATATTAATTCCATTGCAGATTATGATGATTTGAAATTTGTTGAAAGATGTACGACTGCAGAAGATTTTAGAGAATATATTGGGGAGGTAGATGCCGCTAACTATAAGGTGATTGTTGACAGAAAGGAACGAATAGGTATTTTTTCCTTTAGGATTGAGGAGTGTTATGGTGTGAAAACGGGGATTCCCATACTCTATATATGGAAAAAAAAGTCTATTTCTTCAGTAATGGCAATGGTTGCTGTTGTAAATTATTTATTTGAAAGTGTTAAGATAGATCGAGTAAGTATGGTCATTTTTGAAAACAATCGCGAAATGAATCGCATTGTGCAGAGAGTTGGGTTTAAGCTAGAAGGGTACCTTCCTTATTGCGAGAAAAGAGAAAATGGCTTTATTGGTCTGAAGTACTATGCGATGTTAAAAAAGGAGTTTCAAGAGTTATGTACATATTACGAGGGTATGTAGTATATTTTGCACTGGCGCTTGGTATTAGGTACGTTAAAAACAGGTATGTTTTTTTTGTCGAGATGCTTGGTCTTTTGAGTTTGATTTTAAATCTTCACAACCCAATAAGTATTGAGTGGCAATTGTTTGCTCTACACATGCTGTTAGGATGTATGATGGGAATTCCTGTCACATGTGTGACTTGTCTTTGCGTTTATGGTAGATTGCCAAAGATGGAGATAAATATTCAAACTGATGTGTTTGTTTTGATAAATGTTATTGTAGAAGAGTTTCTTTGGCGGCATATACTTTTATGGAATATGGATGGGGCAAAGGAAAAAAGTATTGTCATGTGTGTATTGGTTGGTTTTGCGCTGACTTTTTTATTTGTTTTTTCCCATAGAGATGTACGCTGTGCTCGCGATTTTATGGAGATGTATTTGTTTTCATTAGTGCTACTTGCAGTGGCAAGTCGACTTCCGGGAATGAATATAGGATTGCATTGGGTTAGAAATATGATGTGTAAGGAGAGTGAAGTGAACACAGATGGTGGATAGAGAGATGGAATGTTATTGGAATAATGAGAATCTTTTTGGGGAGGAGATACTGGAAAAAATACCGGTATATTATAAAAAACGAATGGTGCTATGGGTAACAATAAGCAGGAGTGGTTCGCCGTATGTTTGTTTTCTGAGTGTGAAAATTTGCTCCTTCATAGGACTAAAAAGAGGGTTTGAATCATTTTTGACCAGTTACTGTGAAAAAAACGCTGAAATAATGTTAATTGCGACCTGCCTGATTGAAGCAGATAGGTTGGGGTTATTATTATTTAGAAAATTGGGATTTGAAATATCTGTTAGAGAAAGAAAGTGTGTTTGCTTAAATAATTGCCTGCATAACCGCCTGGTGCTGAGCTATAAAATAAAGAAGTTAGGAGACAATGAATAATGAGCATGAAAAAAACTGGAAGGACAATTTCTTGTTTTTCGGCATCGATTTGTAGAGTCTTAAATGAAAAAGGAATCAATATTTTGGAAGAACAATTGTTTTGCTCAGAAAAACTACTGGCATTGGAATGCAAAACACCATATGATAGTGCTTTTATTGATTTGGAAAGCGTTGTAATGGATGCATTAACAAAATTGCGTATTTGTATTCAGCCTATAAAAATTGTAAATCTGCAGGCATTGCAAGAAGAACTAGTGTTGGAGGGGGCAGTGTTGATGAAAACAAAAATTGATTTTTTGAGATATTCAACGCTTTTTTCAACAGCGATTACTATGCAGAGAGGGCATTATGTTGTATTAAAAAGAGAAGGAAATAAGATTAGATTAATAGATTCCTATATTCCAACAACACCTTTAACTCAGTATGATGATTGGTATGAAATCACGGAAGAAATGGTAGAAAAAAGCCTTTTTTTTCGCGTCTTTAGGGATGAAGGTTCGACTCCATGCGAGGATTTGAGGGACTTGGTTAGAGAGATTCAACAAAGATTTTTGGAAGATGAACAGAAAAAAAGAGCTTTTGAGCATTTTAAACAGAATGTATGTCAGTTAAAGCCATCAGAAAAACATATTTGTTATGAAATGAGTAGTGCACTATCAATTACTGGGACAGTAGCGTCAAGAAGAGTGTTCAAAAGAATGGTGGAAAGTACCAATTCTTTTTCAGAAGAAACAATTAGTAGTTTAGATGAGATTTGTAAGCAATATAATTTGGTAAGGATGTTGTTGCTAAAGTGCTATCTTCGATTTGATGATAGAAATATAGAAGATACTGTGTATGCCATTTCAAAGTTGCATAAAAATGAGGAAAGGGTATTACGGAAACTGAATACGATGTAAGAGGGGTAAGAATGGAGAGTAATGTTTCAAAAGAGGAAAAGTGGATCCAGGATGTTATTTTAAATAATTTTAGTGATGATGTGGCGATAATTGATGACGAACAAAAAGTTGTAACATATCGTGAGTTGAATTTTGCTGCATTCAGATTGGCAAAAAAAATGTGCGAAAAGACCATGTCAACCAATATTATACTGTTAGGAAATAATGAAATCGCATTCGTGGTAGGATTATTGGCGATATGGCTTAATGATAAAACTGCCATTTTTCTGGGAAATGAAGTGTCAATAGAAGATATTGGTTTTGCATTAAATATTTTTTCAGCAGATACTATAGTTTATACTGACGAATATAGCGGGGTTGTTGCCAAAACTAAAATAAAAAACATCATCCCAGCAAGTGTAGATACTGCCGAGTGTTTGTTGAATTGGCAGGAAAGAACATGGAAAAATAAAACAGCAATTATTTTCCAAACTTCGGGAACAATACAGCAACCAAAACATGTAATAATTGGGCATCCAGGAATTTTGCCAGAGTGTAAAGCACTTTCTGAAGCACACGGATTTGGCAAGAATGCTAGAGAATTGCTTGTGGTTCCAATTACGTCTAGTTTTGGTACCTGTGGGGTATTGCTTCCAAATTTGTACTCGGGAGGTAGTGTTGCACTATATAAAGGAAAGTTGAATATTCGACGTCTGGCAAATATGATTAAGGGATGTCGGGTGTCGATTGTGGCATGTACGAATAGCATTCTGACATTACTTATAAAAGAAATACACAGGACAAAGGAGAAGTATGAGGATGTAGAATATGTGATTTCTGCTGGAGAGCCTGCAAGCCTTGATTGTTTGCAAGAAGCCAAGAAAGTATTTAATGCCAAAAATGTAGTACAGTGTTATGGTCTTACAGAAGCATCAAGTGCGATTTCAGGTTCGGTATTGGATTATAATACTCCGTTGGGATCGGTTGGGAAAATATATCCAAATCATAAAGTGTGTATTCGGAATAATGGAGATATGGAGGATAACTGCGGAGAAATATTGATAAATGGAATTAGTATTATGCATGGTTATTACTTAAACGATGAGTTAAACCGACATGCGTTTGATAATGGGTGGTTTCGAACCGGAGACATAGGTTATATAGATGAAAATGGATATTTGTATGTTAAAGGGCGACTGAAGAATATGATTATTGTAGGCGGGAAAAATGTATTTCCTGAAGAAATTGAGGAAGTACTGATGGGACACAAAAAAGTGCTGTTTGCCCATGTGTATTCAAAAGAGGATACGGTTTCTGGGGAGAAAATTGTTGCGGAAATTGTTATTAGTGATGATTCAACATTTTCAGCGCTAGAACTTAGAAGATTTTGTAAAGCCAGAATGAAAACATATATGCTGCCAAAAGAATATATTGTTATTAAAGAAAGGAAAATTAATGCTTCTGGAAAAGCATCAAGATTGAAATGTGAGAAATAATAAGTGTCCGGCGGCATATTGGAGTTTATGAACCTTTTTCTGTAAATAATGAATAACGAACGAGGTCTTCTATGATAAAATAAATTCATGATATGTACCTTGCTTACTGGTTGTCCCGTAAAAATGGTACATATCATTCATAGGAGGCCTTTTATCATGGCAAAGAAAGCAGAAAAGTAGGGAAACTGCAGCTTCATTAGCAAATGTGTGGGCATATACCGAGCCAGAGGATGAAAAACGGAAAAAATGTACGTTTTAAAGAATAAAAGGTATATATATCGAGTAAGAGTAGAAATTGTCAATACGACAAATTGGTAAAATTTTATACCAATTTGTCGTATTGTTTGTTTTATAAAAAACTGCTACAATGCAAGTGGGGAAAAACATACTTAATAAGGAGAAGCGGTATACAATCAGATGGATTAAGAATATGTGAGAGGGGTAGTGACAGCAATGATGATACAGGACAACACTGAAAGTTTTATAGATTATTTGTATTTATTACGAAGGGATAAGGAGTTAACCAAAAAACAGATTTGCGAAGGATTATGTAGTATAAATACTTATTCGGCATACGAAAATGGAAAGAAAGGTATAGGGAAAAACCTGCAGGATCGTTTTTTGGGGCGTTTAGGAATTGGTTCGAACGCATTTGTTTATGTTATGGGTGCGGATGAGTATGACAGATGGTACGAGCGAATCGAAATTATTGAAAAGGTGATAAGCAGGCAAACGGAGGAAGCGCTTCAATTACTAGAAGAATTTCATAAAAAGAAGGATTGTCAGGATGTATTAAATCTCCAATTCTATAATCATATGAGGGCGATGATTGGTATCGTACGAAGTGATGACAAGAAGGAGATTTATCGATTTCTCGAAGAAGCAAAAAAGAATACAATACCAACCGTAATGATTGATACGCTGGAAAATTATGCATTAGCACCAACGGAAATAGATATTCTGTCAGATTATTACTATTACGGAGAAGCGGGTGGAACAAGGGTTTTTCGTATAATAATAGACTATATAGAAAAAAAATCTTATGACCCGGTTGCGCGAGCAAATATATTGCCCAAGGCGGTCTTATACTATGTAGATTATTTGAAACGAGAGGCCGATATGGATATGTGGTCGGAGATTTTGAAAAAGGAAGTGTATCAATGTTGTAATAGGGCGCTTGAGGCGTTACGAGAAGTAAAGCGTTCTCTGTATTTATGGGAGATTCTGGTATTGAGGCAAGAGTTGCTAGAGGCTCTTTCGATGGAAGATGAAATGAATTATCGCTGGATAGAGGCAATAGAATATCTTTATCGTAAGTATGGATATGAAAAGGAGACAAAGGAAACAGCAATTCTTTACATAACCAAAAACGTTTATTGTATTAATGATATCATTCGCAAGAGACGAAAAATGTTTGGGATAACCGGCGAGGAGTTGGCACAGAAAGCTGGAATTGATATACGGGCATTGCGGTATATAGAGGCTCGAAAACGCTCGCCACGCCGGAGTACCGGAAAAAAACTATTACGAGCACTTTATCTTCCGGAGGAATATTCCAAATGTTCTTTGGCAGTGGAGAATGCAAAGGACAAAGCGATGCTCGATGCTTTAAATAGAGCGATGAATCAACAGGAATATCATGAAGCCGAGGGGTATTATGCGTATTTGGAGAAGCGTTATCGGTATAGTGAAAATATAGGTGACAAACAATGGTTGTTTGAAAAAAAGCATTCCATCGACTATTATATGAAAAGAATCAGCAGGGAGGACTATTTAAAGCAGTTAAAAGAAGTGATTGAGATAACAGTGCCGTTTGAAATGATTATGGAAAGCAAGGAAAGTTATCTTTCTTATAATGAAACAAAGATGGTTTATTCGTATGTCCGAAATCTTCCGGAGGAAAGTGAACAAAAAAATCAATGGATGTGTTTTTTTGAAAAATATGTTATGTCAGTAATTGATTCACCAATTGGATTGAGTCAGTCGGCTCTCATTGTAACGATATTGGATATGGTGGAGAATGCAAGAGCAAATCGGCACGAGTTTGAGGCGGCGAATCAATACTGTGAGTCAGTTATAAAGTTGGCTTTAAAAGCGCGAGGATTACGATGTGTTCCGGCTATGATGTATGATGTGGAATGGAATCTGGCAGAAGAAAAGAAAGCAACAGGTGAATCCGCAAAAATGCGGATACAACCGCTGCGATATGCCGTCAAGTTGGCAATGCTTGTAAAAGATGAGGCCGATGCAACTTTATTTCAAATGCAAATAGAGAGAATTCAGAAGTGCTAGTTTTCATCAGGCTTTGTTTCGGACGTACGATCGCTAGATGTGTCGCCAACAGTTATACTATGGTCGCTTAAACAGCAGGTCACAATGTTGGCTGCAGTAAAAACGATAGTGAACCGTTTGTTCATGGTACATTTAGGAATTATTTGATATAGTGTGTCTGTACTTGAAAAGTACAGAATCGATTCGAAAAAAATTGCTATGGATTAGCAGTAGGTTACTCGAGAAACACTGTTAATCATGAAATTGCAAGAGAAAGAGGAGGGTTGTTATGTTTTTCATTAGAACAACGGATGAGATTGTTGACAGCGTTAGCGAGAAGGCTTCGAGACCGTTTCTTGAAGGTTCATGTAAAGGCGGAGCTGGTGGCGGTGGAAACAACTAGCAAAAGAAGTATGGGTTCAGATATTACTATCTGAATCCATTTTATTAAGGATGAAGGTAGGAGGGTATGCGAGTGAAAAAATATTGGTTTGAGAAAAAGGGATTATTAATCCTTTATCTTATAATTGCCCCTTGTATGGCGATAACGTCGGTTCTATTTGCAAGGGCAACGGATCCGCTTTTGAACGGGATTTTGCTACATGATAAAGGAGAGCTGCAGAGAGTAATTTTTCTTTTCTGTTTATTTGCCATATTGGATACCGTTGTTTTTTATTTGCATAAAGTGATACGAGAAAACTTGCGGTGTGCATTTTTGACAGGTTTGAAAAGAGACACCATCAAAGGAATTATGAATATGGATTATACGGAGTTTAGAAATAATGCGCCGTCATTCTATATTTCAATGGTGCAGAGGGATATTAAACGAGTAAACGAGGACTACTTCGATGGTATCTGTGGTATTTACAGAGTATTCACAGCGGCTTGTATGACAATCGTTGCATTATTCTTTTATAATCCGATAATATGCATAGTTAATTTAGCAATTGGGGCGTGCTCAGTGTTATTGCCAAGGGCTTTCGGAAAATATATCGAAAAATGTGCAGATGATGCTGAAAACAAAGCAACAGAATTTCAAAGTGCATTATCAGATATGTTATTGGGATTTAATACCATACGGTTGTTTTCTGTAGTAGACAGAGTCAGACAGCAAATAGATGATCGAAATAAGAAAAATGAGACGAGTGAAAAACGGCGTATAGTGGCTAATTTTTCCGTTTCTTACATCAGTATGTTTTTGACCATAGTGGGATATATTTTAACACTTTCGATAGGAGCCATTCTGGCATATCAAGGGAAAATGACCGTAGGAGGAGTAGTAGCGGTTTCCCAACTGATAGGCGGAGTTCTTGTCCCGTTTGAAGAATTGCCGCAACACTTTACGAATATAAAGTCCGTCAAGGGTGTGAAGGAAAAATTACTGTACTTTGTAAACGTGAAGCAACAACTTGCAGACGAAAACGTGGAGGAATTATCGGATGTAAATATTAAACTGACTGACATCAAGGTAGAATATGACGAAAAAGTAGTGCTCAATGAGATAAGGACTGAATTTGAACAAAATAAAAAATATATCATTATGGGCGAAAGCAGATCCGGAAAGTCGACGTTGACCAAGGCTATAGCAAAAATGGTGCCAATCACGAAGGGACAGTTAACGATAGGCCAACAGTCGATTGATCAGATTTCCGAAGAAACGCTGTATAGAGCTATCAACTATATGCAACAGGAAGTTTTTTTATTTGATGATAGCATTTATAATAACATAACCCTTTATAAAGATTATTCCAGCGAAGCTGTAAATCAAGTGATTGAAGCCGTTGGACTCAAAGAGTATGTTGATGGCTTGAAGGATGGAATTAACACCGTTATAAACGGAAACGGTTACAATTTGTCGGGAGGACAGAAGCAACGAATTGGTATTGCCCGTTCACTGTTATCCTGAGCAAAAGTAATTATTTTAGATGAGATAACTGCGAGCTTAGACATGTTAATAGGAAAGAAAATCGAAGATGTTGTTTTTGGACTGAAGGATGTTACTGTTATTTGGATAACACACAAGATTACGCCGGATACTATGAGAAAGGCAAATAGAATCCTTGTTGTTAAAGACGGCATGGTTGCAGAACAAGGAACTTATGATGAGCTATTAGATAAGAAAGGACTATTCTACAGTTATAAAACGATTGCCGGTTAAAAGACCAATCGGATAAATCAATAGGGTCCGGAACCTTGAGAAATCAAGGTCTCCGGTCCGTTTTTGGTAAATATTCTTTTATTCTGTAGAAAAAAATATTATAATAATGATAATAAAAGACGCATAAAGGAGGGAGATCATATGATCAAAATTTATGGAATGGATACTTGCCCGGATTGCACCTATCTGGATAGCCAGATTGAAGGAAATGCTGAGTTTCAGAAGGTGGATATTGGAGCACATGTAAAGAACCTGAAGGAGTTTTTAAAGTTAAGGGACAATAATCCGATTTTTGATGACTGCAGAAAAAACGGCTCTGCCGGAATTCCTTGCTTTTTGAAAGAGGACGGGACCCTTACGCTTACTCCGGAGGAGGTAGGATTGAAATCCCGCCCGGCGGAAGAAGCAGTAGCCTGCTCCATTGATGGAAAAGGCTGTTAATTGACTGAAGAGTTTGAATTATACTACATCTTGAACAATATGAATAATTTCTGAATTAACACCACAACATATTGCGGTGCGTGCTGCCAGGTGGTATAATGATACCATCAAGCAGTAAAGGGGGTTATGATATGGCTATTCGGATTGGAAATGTAGTAGAAACAACAGGTTTGGGAAAGACAACAACGGAAGAATTTTCTACCGGTTTTTATGAACTGCTCAACCAGGAAAGGACGAAGTTGAGAGGAAAAGAGCGAAATGCACAGCTTGGTGCAGAAGCATATATGAATGAGGCAAGGCAGAATGTTTCTCAGGAAGTGGGACATAATGAAGGAACCATGATGATGGCGATGTATGAGTCCATGGCAAATCGGATTCGGGTGGATCGAACCTTTGAACAACAGACAAGAGGAGCATTATCAACGGCTAAATAACCGGTGGAGGAGACAGCAGTGAATACAAACAAAAGAAAATAGACCATTCGTGGTAGTCAAGGTTTGACTGGTACGAATGGTCTTTTTATATATAGAGGAGAAATTAGTATACGATGGAGAATTCGTATACTTCCCCGTCATGCAGGGCATTGGTTTTACTTTCCGAAACAGTGAAGGCAGCGCCAAACCACTGAAGGGAAAGGGTTCCGGTAAGTTTTCCGTCGTAGCTGGTGAAGATATAATCTTCTCCGGCTTTTTCTACGGAGCCTTCAAAACTGGTGTTTTTATCCAAACGAAAAATTCCATCATAGCCGGATTCCATACTTGGCTGAATTAACAACATGCTTTTGCCGTCGTTGTCGGTGTAGCTTCCGTATAAATCACGGTCCGGCAGGTCGAATTTTTCATTCCTGGAGCCTGCCAACAAGGAGGCAAGGTAAGTTGCCTGATGTTTATAAAACAGCGCATCCGTGCTGTTATAGAGCATGCCGTAAATCGTACCCTCTTTGTAGGCTGCCAACTGGTTTTCTAAAACAGAATCCTTATAGGCGTTCCAACGCTCGTAATTCTTCTTTTCGGAGCTGGAAGCTTCTTTCTTGTAGCGGTTCCAAAGGGAGGAAGCTTCTGTTTTCCAGAGTTCTTCCGGAAGGAAAGACAGTAAGTTCATCTCTGCCTGAGGAAGGTCTTTCTCGTTATATGCTTCGTAATCTTTTGCAAAATCTGCAACCTTTTTCAACTCGTCCTGAATGGAGGATGCAGAGGATTGAAGGTCAGCAAGTTTTTTCTGGATAGTCTTTACTTCAGCGTCTGTATCAAATCCTTCCTCGGAAGTGTTTTCATCCTGCTTCTCGTCGGTCTCTTTATCTTCTGTATCCTTTGATTCCTCAGAAGCATCATCCTTTGCTTCTTCCGTTTGTGTAGTTTCCTGCTTTTCCTTGGCAGCTTTGTCTTCTGCCGGCTTTTTGCCACAAGCGGTAAAAAGAACAGCTGCAGCCATTACGGCTAAAAATAGTTTTCTTCTCATAGGGTTTGTCTCCTTTATTTGCTCAACTTCTAATTAGACGACGGATAGCAGGAAAAAAGTTTCATACAAAATTAGAATTATGGTAGAATAGTATTAGAATTGTACGGGAGGATGCATTTGTATGGATAAAGAAATCCGGCAACAGTATCATAAAATAACGAAAACCCTTATAGAAAAAGGCATTACCATTGCCACTATGGAAAGCTGTACCGGCGGGCTGATTGCCAGCCTTTTGACGGATACGGAAGGTGCTTCCGGTATTTTTTTCGGAGGAATGGTGACCTATAGTAACGAAGCCAAGGTAAAAGCGGGAGTTCCGGCAGAAGTTATAGAAGAATACGGCGTCTACTCCGAAGAAACGGCGGCAGCCATGGCAAAGGCCTGCCGGAGCTATTACGGCACACAGATCGGGGTTGGAGTCACCGGCAGCCTCGGAAATGCAGATCCCGCCAATGGCGACAGTGTTCCGGGAGAAGTATATCTGGCGGTTTTGGGGGAGCGGCTGCTTACAAAGAAGATTGTGCTGGAACCTGCAGAGAGTCGCTTTTTTTATAAAATGCAGGTGGCGGAAGAGGTTGGGAAAATGATATAGCTGGGAGAAAGAGTTCATTCCGCTGGATTTCAAACCGGACTTGACAGACTGCATCCCGGTATGATACATTGATTTCAGAAAATACAGCACAAGGCTGCTGTAAAATAGAAAGAAAGGGCACAGTTTGTGTAGGTGACATCATGACGATTAAGAGATAATGGGATTTAAGCAAATTACAAAGAAGGAAGGCTTTCTTTGCGTGTGCTTAAATGAGATTATCGTCGTCATGGGAGTACTGTATCCTTTTGTGCGAGGAGTCTGTTTTTGCGTGTGCAAAGATGGGCTTTTTTGTTTAGGAAACTTAACAGATCGGGCACAGATGGGAGGATGGCTATGCGAAAAGAGATTTTATGTGCAGAGAATATCGCAGTATCGTATGGTGAACAAACGGTGTTGAATTTTAAGCGGTTTTATTTATATGAGGGGGAAAAAGTAGGTCTGGTTGGCGTGAATGGTGCCGGAAAAACCACGCTGTTAAAGGTTCTTTCCGGGGAGCTGTTGCCGGAGTCGGGAAGCATACGCCGGGAGGGGGAGGCATTTTTTCTAAAACAGTTCGCCCCAAAACCGGATCCTTTAGCGGTGGGCTATGAGGAATCAGGAAAACTGAAAGTACTGGATAAAATGTGGCAGGAAGAAGTGAGCGGAGGGGAGAATACAAGGCTTTTACTGGCGGAGCTTTTTGCCGCAGAGCGGGCGGTGGCATTTCTTGATGAACCTACGGCAAACCTTGACAAAACGGGAATCGAAGCCCTTTTAAAACAGCTAAAAGCCATCGAAACCATGGTTCTTGTAAGTCACGACAGAGCGGTGCTAAATGCGTTGTGTACAAGGATTGTGGAGGTTGAGGATGGAGAGCTGGTAAGCTACGACGGCAATTATGATGCATATGAAGCACAAAAAGCGGAAAGACGGGCGGCACAGCAGACAGAGTATGAGCAGTATCAGGCAGAGAAAGCAAGGCTTTTCGGTGTTTATCAGGAAAAAAAGAAAAAGGCGGCAAAGCTTAGCAAAAAGCCAAAAAACATGAGCTCCAGTGACATGAAACAGATATCAAAACGGGCAACGAGAAAACCGGAGGATAAGGTGGCAAGTATTGAGCGGAGCGCGAAGAACGTGCAAAAACGCATCTCCCATATGGAGGTAAAAGAACGTCCGAAAGAAGTGGTATCGATCCGTCCGGATTTCCGGCTGACAAATCCACCGCGAAATGCGATTGTAATCCGGGGAGAGCACATTTCTTTTGGCTACGGGGAAAGAATGTTATTTGAGGATTGCACCCTTATGGTAAAAAATAAAAGCAGACTGGCAATTCTGGGAGATAATGGTGCCGGAAAAACCACTCTTTTGGAAATGATTATGAAAGGGGAGGATATTCGTGCGGTACCCGGAGCAAAGCTTGGCTATGTGCGGCAGAATTTTTCCCAGATAAATCTGCAAAAAACTGTCCTTGAAAATATCCGCAATGTATCGGTGCAGTCGGAGGGTGTGGCACGCAGCGTGCTTGCAAACCTGCTCTTGTCCGAGCGGGATATGAAAAAGCAGGCTGGTGATTTGTCCGGTGGAGAGAGGATGAAGCTTGCTTTTGCCATGCTTTTTGTCAGCAACGCCAACGTATTGATTCTGGACGAACCCACCAATTATCTGGATTTACCTTCCATGAAGGCACTGGAAAAAATGCTGAAAGAGTATGAAGGAACCCTGCTGTTTACCTCTCACGATAGTACGTTTGTAAGTCAGGTAGCCACGGACGTGGTGGAAATAAAGAATAAAAAGATAGTTGACATATGTCAATAATGTGGTATACTGAGGATAAATGACATATGTCAAAAAGGAGACCGTTATGCCAAGAAACAAGCGTTGCCGTTTTATACAAGCCTACCCGGATTATTGGAGCTTTCATGCAGAAGAAGGGGAAAAAGAAGTGATTTTCCTGACCTTGGAGGAGTATGAGGTTATTCGGTTACTGGATTATCAGGGGCTCACCCAGGCAGAGTGTGCAGAGCACATGGGTGTTGCCAGAACCACAGTAACGGGAATGTATGAGACAGCAAGGAAGAAACTGGCGCAGATGCTGGTGGAAGGGAAGGCACTTCGGATTTCCGGCGGTGACTATATAATTCAGAATAAGAATATATGCTTAAATAAGAAGGGAGAAGAGCAGATGAGAATAGCAGTAACTTATGAAAACGGACAGATTTTTCAGCACTTTGGACATACCGCACAGTTTAAGGTATATGATGTAGAAAACGGAGCTGTGACAGCTTCCCAGGTTTTGGATACCAACGGAAGCGGACATGGAGCGTTGGCTGGCTTCTTAAAGAACGCAGAGGTAGATACCCTAATCTGTGGTGGTATCGGTGGCGGTGCCCAGATGGCACTTGCCGAAGCCGGTATCAAATTATATGGTGGAGTAACCGGACCGGCAGATCTGGCGGTAGAGGCACTTTTAAAAGACAGACTGGCATATAATCCAAATGTAAAATGCGATCATCACGACCATAATCACGAGGAAGGACATAGTTGTGGTGACCACGGCTGCGGAAGCCATAGCTGCGGACATTAGTTAAGGGTTGACCATGAAAAAAGCAGTAATTTTTGATTTGGACGGCACCCTGCTGGATTCCATTCGGGATTTGGCAGGGGCTATTAATGAGATACTTAAACGACATGGGTATGTGACCCTACCGGTGGAAACCGTTAACAGCTATGTGGGGAATGGGTTGTCCATGCTGCTGAAACGGGCGCTGATGGATGAGCGGCAGCAGCCGGCAGTTCCGGTAACGGAAGAAACCTTCCGGGAATACCTGCAGGAGCTGATTACTTATTACCATGACCATTGTATGGATCAGACGGCGCCGTATCCCGGCATTATGGAAATGCTGAAAACTTTAAAAGAAGCGGGCATTAAGACAGCGATTGTCACAAATAAAAATACCCTGGCGGCAACAGAATTATGGCAGCAGCTTTTTAAGGAAACCGTAACCTTGGTGGTGGGAGAGGATGAAGCCCACGGCATACGCAAGAAGCCGGAACCGGATATGGTGATGGAGGCGCTACAAAGGTTGAATGTAACGCCGGAAGAGGCGGTTTACGTGGGTGACTCCGAAGTGGATGTGCAGACCGCCAAAAATGCGAATATGGACGGTGTCTTTGTGCTTTGGGGATTCCGTTCCAAAGAAGAATTGGAAAGGGCAGGAGCTGAATGCATGATACAGACGCCACGGGAATTATACCCTTTCTTAACTTAATCTGAGAAACTCCTACCGGTTGGTGGGAGTTTATTTTTTTATCCGGGCAGCAGTATCCATGTTTTATGCGGCATGAAGAAATGTACAATCAGTGATGAGTTGTTGTTCTGTTTTATTAAACCGGTGGTAATGAAATGTTCATAGATATATGCTATAATTCTATAGATAAACATGATAAAAGGCAAAGATTGCCCTTTTGCCCTAAATATGAGGATAATTGAATGAATGTAAAAAATCAGGAATTGCCGGAGATTTTTGAGAATTTTTCCCAGCAGCGGAAAAATTCTTTCCTGGCAGTAAAAGCAGAAAAAGAGAAGAATACACCGGTGGTAGGTGTTTATTGCACGTATTTTCCAAAGGAGCTGGTGACTGCCATGGGAGGCATTACTGCCAGCCTGTGCGCCACTTCTGAGGAAACCATTCCGGATGCGGAGATGGATTTGCCAAAGAACCTTTGCCCGCTTATAAAATCCAGTTACGGATTTGGAAAAACGGATAAATGTCCATATTTCTATTTCTCTGACTTGGTGGTAGGTGAGACTACCTGTGACGGGAAAAAGAAAATGTTTGAATATTTAGGCCGGTTTAAGCCGGTGCACGTTATGGAGCTACCGAATACCCAGGGGGAAGCAGCTTTTGCCCTGTGGAAAAAGGAAATTTTAAAGCTGAAGGATAAGCTGGAAGAATTTTTTGGTGTAACCATCACGGAAGAGAAGTTAAAAGAAGCAATTCATATTGAGAATGAATACCGAAAGGCAGCATTGAAGCTTTGTGAAACCATGAAGCTGGAGGAACCCCCAATGAGTGGAAAAGAGCTGTTTTCCATGTTACGGGGAAGTGAGTTCCGCTTCGATAAAGAGGCGTTGACTGCCGAGGTGGAAGAAGTTACAAAGCGCTTGATTGCGGAACATCAGGAAGGTAAAAATCACCATAAGGGAGCCAGAATCCTGATTACAGGATGTCCTATGGGAGGCGTTTTTGAAAAAGTATTAAACGGAATTGAAGAAAACGGTGGCGTGGTTGTGGCCTATGAAAACTGCAACGGTATGAAGAACATTGACAATCCGGTGGAAGAAGGAACGTCTGATTCCTATGAAGCTATTGCCCGCCGGTATCTGGATATCGGTTGCTCGGTAATGAGTCCGAATCCGAATCGTTATGAAACTCTTACAAGGCTAATCAAAGAGTATCGCGTCGATGGGGTGGTGGAAGTGCTTTTGCCGGCATGCCACACCTATGCGGTAGAAAGCGGTCTGGTAAAAGACCATGTCCGGGAAGCGGGAATACCGTATATCAGTATAACCACAGACTACGGCAATGCGGACGAAGGTCAGCTAAAAACCCGGCTTACCGCATTTTTGGAAATGATGTAAAACTGCCGGAACGACGGATGGAGTGAAGAAATAGTATGGAAGAAAAAATTGTTTGCGGAAACGAGGAGTTATCCGGATTGCCGGAATATATCTTTTCTACCGGTAATTATCCTGTGCCGGACTGCTACTTAAAAGCAGAGTATATTGTACCCATTGCAAAGACCATGCGAGAGCATGAGGGAAAAAATCTCTGTGAGATTCCTTTTTGCCAGACTGCGGAGGTGGAGATGCTCCACGGAAGCATTAACAATGCGACGGATGGCGGCGGCCCAAGAGTAGGGCAGCAGGCATATAAGAAATTGGAAGAGCTACCCATGGATCAGCCCTTAAAGCTTGACGGGCTTTTTGGCGAGGTGAAAAAATCCCTGAAAACCTTGAAGGAACAGGGAGAAAAGACCATGCTGATTTTGTCGGGACCGGTTTCGATTTTAAGCGGATTGGTGCCGCTGCAGAAGGTTTTTGTGGCAAGAAGAAAAGAGCCGGCTCTCTATGAGAAGGCTATTTGCTGGGTAACCGAGGCACTTCTTTTTTATCTGGAGGAAGTGAAGGATTATGTGGACGTATTAAGTTATGCGGATTCTGCCGGAAGCGTGGATCTTTTGGGAGAACCGGTGGCAGTGGAAATGGCGGAATTGTCGTATTTGCCGGTTTTAGCCAAAGCCATGGAATACGGGATGCATGTACATCTTTGCCCGAAACTGACGGCAACCCTTTTGGCTGGCGATTTTGCCACCAGAGAGCAGCTTCTGGTGGAGAAAAGCTTGACCTATCAGGAAGCGATTTTGTCGGGACCCACCAATGTTTTATATGCACATCGTTGCATTAAACAGTCGGAAAACGGCTGGAATAAAGGAATTATTTTGGCGTTGGAGCCAACATGGGAGAAATGGAATGGAAAATAAAGAACGAATTACATCGATTATTCAGAAGAAAAAGCATGACCGTCCCGCTTGCATTTGTCCGGGCGGCATGATGAATATGGTGACCACCCAGCTTCTGATGGAAGGAAATTTCTCCTTTGAAGAAGCTCACACCAACGGTGAAAAAATGGCTCAGGTGGCGGAATATGCCTATGACAGAGGTTGTTTTGAGAATGTGGGTGTGCCTTTTTGCATGACAGTGGAGGCCGAGCAGCTGGGAGCAAAAGTTGATCTTGGAGATAATACCAAGGAGCCCCGCGTTATAGAATACGGAATGAAGAAGTTGGAAGAGGTAGACGGCTTGCCGACCTTTGATTTAGAACATGGACGGATTAAGGCAATTATCGATGCTATTCGTATCATGAAAAAAGATAAGCCGGACGTGCCTGTGGTGGGAAATATTACCGGGCCCATTTCCACTGCAACATCAGTGATAGATCCGTCCCCTTTTTATGCCGGACTTCGGAAAAAAGGTGAATTGTGTCATCAGTTTTTGGCACACGTGACCAAAGAACTGATCCGTTTTGGACAGGCCATGGTGGAGGCGGGCGCCGACATCATTATGATTGCGGATCCCAGCGCGACGGGAGAAATTCTGGGACCGAAATTTTTTGAAGAGTTTACGGTTACTTATTTGAATGAACTGATTGACGGGGTAAAAGCCATAAACCCGGATGTGGTAACCATCGTTCACATTTGCGGACAAATGACGCCGGTATTGGAGCAGACGGATCACATCAAGAGCGATGTGTTAAGCTTTGATGCTATGGTGCCGTTAAAAGAAATCCGGAAATATATGAAGGATCGTCCGATTATGGGAAATGTCAGCACCTATGCCATTGAGGGGCAAACCCCGGATAAGGTAAAGCAGTTGGTTCACCATTGCGTGGAGCAGGGAATGGACATTATTTCTCCTGCCTGCGGTCTTGGAATGGGATCTCCTCTGGCTAATGTGCAGGCAGTATTACAGGGAACTGAGGAGGAAGCGACATGCCCATAATACAGGATCTTACAACAGGGAAAAAAGTAGAATGTAAAACCGGTGAGTTACTGTTAGCGGTTTTACAGCGAGAAAAGATATATGTGAATAATGCCTGCAACGGCAAGGGAACTTGTGGAAAATGTAAGGTAACTATTGTAAATGGAGAGGCAAGTTCCATGTCGGAGCATGAGGCAGGTATGCTGACGACGGAAGAGATAAATTCCGGTGTGCGTTTGGCCTGCATGACAGAGGTTACAGCGGATATTACGGTGAAAACCCAGAACGATACCACTGCCATGAAGGTATTATCTGCAGGGTATATCCCGGAATTTGATAAGGATGAGGGCTTAACCGGATATGGTATCGCCATTGATATAGGAACCACCACGGTAGCTCTGTCGTTGGTTCGACTCTCCGATGGAGAAATTGTGGGAAAAGCGGCTGGAATGAATAGCCAGCGTGCATTCGGCCAGGACGTTTTAACCCGTATTACTTACGAGATGGAAGCCGGCGAGCAGGGAATTACCGATTTGCAAAAAGCGGTGGTGGATTCTACCAACCAGGCGGTGAGAACCATGTGTGCCGAGGCAAAAGTGGAAATTTCAGAAATTGTAGCCTATAGCATTGCCGGAAACTGTACCATGACCCACATGGTTTTGGGTGTGGATGCTCGCTCCATTGGTGTGGCACCCTATAAGCCGGCGTTTTTGGAGGCGCAGACAAGAAAAGCATCAGAGGTGGGACTTGTTGGTGCTGCGGATGCAACGGTATATTGTCTGGCGCAGGTGTCCGGCTATATCGGCGGTGATATTTTGGCAGGTGCTTATGTTTGCGATTTGAAGCATCAGAAAAAGAATTGCCTGTTTTTGGATATCGGAACCAACGGAGAAATGGTGCTTGCGGGAAACGGAAGATTAGTATCCTGTTCCTGCGCGGCGGGACCGGCCTTAGAGGGTATGAACATTACCAGTGGAATGCCGGCGCTTCCGGGAGCCATTGAAAGTGTAGAAATGAAAGACGAAAAAGTAAGCTTCGGCTGTATCGGTGAGGAGGCGCCCAAGGGAATCTGCGGAAGCGGAATTCTGGAAGTGGTGGCGGAACTGATTCGAACCGGTTTTGTAAAACCTACCGGAGCTTTTGTAAAGAAAAAGAAGCTGTCGGAGGATGACTGGCGGCAGCAGTATCTGATAGAAGACGAAAATGGTTCCGCATTTTTACTGGCGCCCGGGGTAATGGTGACCCAGAAGGACGTGCGCCAGGTGCAGCTTGCCAAGGGAGCTATTTTGTCGGGATTTTTATCCCTTTTAAAACAGGCGCAGGTTACGGTGGAGGATTTGGATGAAGTAATCATTGCGGGTCAGTTTGGTTCCCATCTGTCGGCACAGGCCCTGGCAGGTACCGGAATTATTCCCAAGGAAGCGGAAGACAAGGTCCGGTATGTGGGAAACACATCCAAAACCGGTGCGTATATGGCGCTTTTATCCCACAGGGTGCGTAAGGAAATGGAGCAGCTTGCGGAGGATATAAATTATTTTGAATTAGCGGAGAGCGAAGGATACGAACAGCTCTTCATGGAATGTATGAGATTTTAATAAACAGTCAGGCGTGAAAAGCGCCTCACGGGAGGATGAATAATGGATAAGAATGAACTGTATGGAAAAATTGCGGATGCGGTTGTGGAAATGGAAGATGAAGAAGTTGTAGAACTTTGCCAGATAGCCATTGATGAGGGCTTCGATGCCGCAGAGGTAATTAAGGAAGCGCTGATTAAGGGTATGGATAAGGTCAGCGAGTTGTATGAGACCGGCGAGTACTTTTTGCCGGAAGTATTGACCGCATCTTTTGCCTTGAATGAAGGTGTGGATCTTTTAAAGCCCCACATGAAGCAGGAGACCACCAGTGAAAAAGTAAAGGTTGTCATTGGTGTTGTGGAGGGTGATACCCACGACATTGGAAAGAACCTGGTAAAGATTATGTGTGAATCCGCCGGATTTGAAGTGCATGATTTGGGACGTGATGTACCGATTGATGAATTTATCCGTGTGGCAAAGGAAGTGGATGCAGACTTTATCTGCATGTCTACACTGATGACCACCACTATGGCGGGTATGAAGCTTTTAATTGAAAAATTGAAAGAAGAAGGTATTCGCGACAAATTCATGGTTATGATTGGCGGTGGTCCGATTTCTCAGAAATTCTGTGATGAAATCGGTGCGGATGCCTACACCACGGATGCGGCAGCGGCAGTTCGTAAAATGAAGGAATTAAAAGGTATTGCATAAGGGGGAAAAAATGGAAATTTTAAGAGATTACGGAAACGGCTTAGTGGTTCCGAAGGATGAATTGACACCGTTGGAGCGTAACAAATTAATGAGTGAGGGAAAAGAGGTGGACCGTATTCAGTGTTGTCTGGATACCGGTGAGACCATGGCGCCCCTTATTGGATGTAGCCTAAAGGAGTATTATCATTCGGCAGAAAAAATGCTGGAATTGGAGGAGTATTTGTACGAAACCTTCCACGGTGACGGTGCCGGACTTTCCACTACTTTGCGAGGAATGGCAGAAGCTATGGGCGCGGAGATTGCTTACTACGATAACAACATCGCGCAGTTAAAAACCCCGGCTATTAAAGGCTTTAAGAATATTGACCAGGCGAAGCTGGTAGATGTGGATAAGGACGGACGTTTGCCCATTATCTTAAAAGGTCTTCGTATGGTAAAAGAAAAGCTGGGAGATAAGGTTCCGGTCAGCGGAACCGTTACCGGTCCATTTACCATTGCTGCAATGGTATTGGGTACGGAATGGTTGTTAATGGGAATGTTAAAATGCCCGGATAAAATCAAACAGTTATTGGACGTAATTGTTGAAAATAACAATCGTTACATTCAGAGAATGATTGACTTAGAGGTTGGAATCGGTTTTGCGGATCCCGTAAGTTCCACAGCCTTGATTAGTGTGGAGCAGTACCGGGAGTTTTCCCTTCCATACTTTAAGAAAAATGTGGATTTCATCAAGAAACAGGGAAGAGGTTGTGGATTACATATTTGTGGTACCAGCCGTGGCCTCTGGGAGGATTTAAACACCACAGGAATCGGTCTTTTCGGTTTGGACAATGTGGAATCCATCGAAGAGGCAAAAAATGTCTTAGGACCCCATATGGCGATTCAGGGAAACGTTCCACCGGTAGAAGTCATGAAGATGGGAACACCGTTGGAAGTAATTGCATCTGCAAAAGAGTGTATCAAACAGGGACACGACTGCAAGGGAGGCTTCGTTTTGACCTCCGGCTGTCAGATGCCAATCGGAACACCGGAAGCGAATATGCATGCACTGATAGATGCAGCCAGAATTTACGGACGGTATCCAATCAATATAGAATAATGAAACGGAAATGGCTACTAGAGCAGGGAATGCTTCTGCGCAGGAGCGCTTGCGCTCAACGTCCGGCATAACGGTACATAAGAGCCCGGAGGATGGATGCATCCCCGGGCTCTAAGTGCCGATGCCTCCCAATGTCCTGCACACGAAGCATCCCCTGCCCAAGCACTCACTTCCGTCACCATAACGGAAAGAGAAGAATTAACGTAAAATAAGAGGCTGGATAATGATTCGCATCGCGACCTGGTGTTGCCAAAGTGTAGAGAGAAGAATTAACGTAAAATAAGAGATCGGATAATGATTCGCACCGCGACCTGGCGTCGCCAAAGTGTAGAGAGAAGAATTAACGTAAAATAAGAGACCGGATAATGATTCGCACCGCGATTTACGCCCCCCAAGGCGTCGAGCGGAAGAACATTATCCGGTCTCATATTTATAACTTTAATAATTCTCTTCTTTATACTTTGCAAGCAACTTGTTGATACGATCATACGGATCCAACAGATCGCTGATGGAAGCATCGTGATTTAAAGTATCAATGATATAAGAAACATATTTACTCATATCGCAGCTGATATAGTAGTCACGAGCTAAAGTATCCGGTCTCTGATAAGCCAGGTTGGTGGTAACCACGCGGTAAATCAGACCTTCTTCCACTGCCTTATCGAAACGCTCCATACCATTGGTGAAAAGACCAAAGGTAGCGATTACGAAGATACGACCTGCGTTACGTTTCTTAAGCTGAGTAGCAACGTCAATCATGCTGTCTCCGGAAGAAATCATATCGTCGATAATGAAGACATCCTTGCCTTCAACACTGCTTCCCAAGAACTCATGGGCAACGATTGGGTTACGTCCGTCTACAATCTTGCTGTAGTCACGTCTCTTGTAGAACATACCCATATCTACGCCAAGGATATTGGCAAAATAGATAGCACGTCCTGTAGCGCCTTCGTCCGGGCTGACAATCATTAAGTGATCGTTATCGAACTTAATATCTTTTACATTCTTGCAGATGCCCTTCATAAACTGATATGGAGCACCGATGGACTCGAAGCCGCTGCATGGGATTGCATTCTGAACACGAGGGTCGTGAGCATCAAAGGTGATGATGTTGTCAACACCCATTGCAATCAATTCCTGAAGTGCCATTGCACAGTCCAAAGATTCACGTCCGCTACGTCTGTGCTGACGGCTCTCATAGAGGAACGGCATAATAACGTTGATACGTCTTGCCTTACCACCGATAGCCGCGATAACTCTCTTCAGATCCTGATAATGATCATCCGGTGACATGTGATTCTCATTACCGCTTACAGAATAGGTAATGCTGTAGTTGGTAACATCTACGATAATAAAGATGTCATATCCTCTGACAGACTGACCAATGGAAGCCTTTGCCTCACCGGTTCCGAATCGAGGTGTCTTGGTTGGGATAAGGTATGATTCACGAACATATCCACGGAAAGTAATATCTCCTTCATGGTCGTGCTTACGGGTTTGTCTCCAGCGTTTGAGATAAGCGTCGATTTTAACTCCGGACTCTACTCCCTTCATAGAAATGATTCCAAGTTTACCAACCGGAATCGTATCCAGGTTACGCTCATCATGAAGTTCCTGCTGCATGTTTTTTCCTCCTAATTTTAAAAACAGTAAAATAAATAATCTATTGCTGTATAAACACAGCACAAAGCAATGCTCTTCGTTTCGGAAGATTGGGCTATCCGATTAGACGAAGATCATTGCCGGTTAACTTAATCAGTTCAAAGCCCTTCATAATTCGGGACATGGTACGCTCTGAATAAATCTCCGCAATTTCCCCAATGGAAAGATTACTGGAGATGATGGTGGCTTTGTGGCGAAGCAGCCGTTCGTTAATACAGGTGAAAAACTGCGACGTGGTATAGTTGTTGGAAACCTCGGTTCCCAAATCATCAATAATGAGAAGATCACAGTTAAAAATATTCTGATAGACATCGGTTGCCTCCGAAGTCTTATTATACGCATTATTATGGAAAACGTCAAATAGTCTTGTAGCCGAAAAATAAATTACGGAATTTCCACGGTCCAGTAACTCTTTCGCTACGCAGTTGGAAAGGAAAGTCTTTCCAACGCCGGTGGGACCGGAAAGGAAAAGATTTCCGTGACGCTCTTTAAAATTTACGATAAAATCCTTACATTTATTAACTGCAACCTGCATGGACTCATAAGGAGTCAAATTTGTTGCAGGATCAATGATTTCGTCGGAGAACAGATGAAAATCGAAGGTATCAAAATTCTCTTCGGAAAGGATTTGCTTCATGTTGGACTGGGTGTACACCAGGTCAATGGCAGCCTGCTTAAAACAGTGACATTTCTTGCCATTGACAAAACCGGTATCCTTGCAGTCCGGGCACTGATAAACAGGCTCTATATAGTCCGGGCGAAATCCCAAAGACTGAATCAGGGAGTCCTTCTCCTGGGTCAGATTTCGCAAAGAACTGCGCAGAGACTTCAGCGCACTCTGATCTCCATCTAATAATTTCTGTGCCTGTTTAATGGAAAGGGCAGCAATAGACCGGTCAATCTCCTTGATGCGGGGATTCTTCCGGTAAAGCTCTTCAACATGATCGGTAACCCGATGATGGGATTCAAACTGTCGTTTATCATATTCTCTTCGGATGGATTCAAATTGACTGTTTGTTAGTGCCATGTTCTGCCTCCTCAGTTTCGATTACGGTTCAACATTTGTTGCTCGAGTTGGTCGTAGTCATAGGTTCGTTGTGAAAAATTATTAAAACGGTTAATGGCCGGCTTGCTAATATTGGTATGTACCGGTCGTTCTACACTTCGTTTCGCTTTTTTAAAATTGGAATCCAGTCGCTCAATATCGGCCAGTTCCTTCACATTGGCGTTGTGCCAATTGGTTAAAATCTTATCCGCATACTCAAAGCTGGGTTGATGAGTGGCGGTAATGGTACGGTTACATGCTTCGGTTATAATGTCCAGTGAAAAATGGTATTCTTTGGTCCATCTCTCAATCATTGCAGTCTCCAATTCAACGAGGTTGCGCCCTTTGATTCCCAAAGCCTTAATTACAGCGTAATTAGCCTGACTGTATAGGTTGGAAATCTGCTTGGCAGCATCCACATCTCGGATGCCGGCCTCTGCCCAGGACAGGGCAACTTTGTCCATGTAGCGAACACTTCTGTGATCCCGGCTGACACAATATTCTACCAGATACACAATAAGCTCGGTAGAAAAATGCAGAGTGTCATACCAATATAAGAAAGTGTTTAATTCGGTATGAGTCAGGGGTTTCTTCAAATACTGTTCAGCAATGAAGATTAATTCTCCCACATCTTCCCGATTGGAAAAATTCTTCAACTCATCCTTGCTGTATTCCCGGTGTGAAGTTTCCGCAGAGGAAGGAGCCTTTGGTGGAGTAGATACACTCTTTACGGAAATGGTGGACTCTGATGTTTCCGTTTCAGCCGGTGTCTTGGAAAATGGATCCGGTCCGGAAGTTGAGTCGGACAATTTCAGGAGAGTGACTCCGCAAAGCTCGTTATTCTCGTTGTATTGCATTTCCAGAAGTCCCATGCGTTCCCAGTACCGAAAGGCACGACTTAATTCCCGCATGGAATATTCGAAAAGGTCTGCAAGTTGTGAAAGACTACATCCCGCTTCAGGCTGGGATAGTAAACGAAGCAAATACAAATAGACCTTCACGTATTCTCCGTTTGCACTTGGCATATAGCGATCGATAAAAATATTGGGAACGCTTGTTTCTGATACAGGCTGTTCCGCTTTCAGTAAAATGGTGTCCATTTGTTAATGCTCTCTTTCTCAAGGTTCTCTTGGTCTTGACTTAACTGTGAAACCGATTATACCACAGGAGTTTCGAAAAGAAAAGTGTCACAGTCTGTTCATAGTTTTGCCGAAAAAGAGCATTTTTGACGTGGATAATGTGGATAAACTTTGTTAAATCACAAAAACGGCACGGTCATCAAGTCAAAAAAATCCACACCCGCATTTCCCAAAAGGAAAAGGTGCGGGTGTGGATAATGTGGATAACTATTCTGATAAGAGGTTTTCGCCTATTTCTACAACGTTTCCGGCACCCATAGTTATCAACAAGTCACCGTGTACACATTTTTTAATTAAAAATTTTTTAATCTCGTCGAAAGAACCCGGACAATAACTTTCCGTTCCCGCGGCGTTCAAGGAATCACATAGCATTTGGGAGGACATACCCAGTGTGTCAGTTTCCCGCGCTGCATAAATGTCTGCCAGAACCACAACATCCGCAAGAGACAGAGCCTCTACAAAGTCCGCAAAAAGAGATTTTGTGCGGGAGTAGGTGTGGGGCTGGAATACACATACGATACGCTTGTAATCGGTAGCCCGTGCGGCCTTCAGCGTTGCTTTAATCTCTGTTGGGTGATGGGCATAATCGTCTAAAATGCAGACACCGTTAAATTCGCCCTTTTTCTCAAAGCGACGTTTGGAACCGGTACAGGTTTTTAATCCCTTTTGAATAGATGAAAACGGAAGACCGATATCGTCACAGACTGCAATGGCAGCCAGAGAATTCAAGACGTTATGCTCTCCAGGCATGGAAAGGGTAATGGTGCCCAATGCCTCGCCTCGCTTTAAAAGGGTATAGGACGGCAGTCCCAAAGCGTCATAGGAAATATCGGTAGCCCGGTAATCACATTCCGGCGTCAGACCAAAGGTAAGGTAATTCTCTGAAAGCTTGTCCGTCAGTTCGGAAAGGCAAGGAATCCCGGCGTTGACAACAACACGTCCGCCCTTTTTGGTATTGTTCATAAAGTGTAAAAAGGAGTGACGGATGTCATCCAAATCTTTAAAGAAATCCAAATGATCCGCTTCGATGTTCAAAACCACGCTGTACTGCGGGAAAAACTCAAAAAAGCTGTTGGTATACTCGCAAGCTTCTGCAACAAAAAAGTCAGAGTGCCCGATGCGGGTATTGCTGCCGATGGAATTTAAAATTCCACCGTTGGAAATGGTGGGGTCCACTTCTGCAGCCAGAAGAATCTCGGAAACCATACTGGTGGTAGTGGTCTTGCCGTGAGTTCCCGCAACGGCAATAGAGGTCTTGTAAAAGGCCATAAGTTGTCCCAAAAGCTGTGCTCTTGTGAGCATAGGAATTTGAAGGCGGACAGCTTCGGCATATTCCGGATTATCCGGGTGAACGGCTGCTGTGTATACTACTACATCAATATCCGATTGTATACGGGAAGGGTCCTCTTTGCCGATGTAAACCGTTGCACCTTCCGCCTGAAGTTTCCTGGTATAGTCGGATGCGTTCCAGTCAGAACCAAGCACCGTAAAGCCGCGGTCTAAAAGAACGTGTGCCAGGCCGCTCATGCTGACACCACCGATTCCGATAAAATATATTTTTACAGGATTCTGAAAATCAATTTTAAACATGTATCTCACTCTTTTCTACTTATTGAAATATACTTCCTACTATTATACTCTCAAATTTTGGTTTTGAAAACTGCATAGAGGAACATTTGCAAAGAAAAAAGAAACTGGAATGTGAAAAAAGAGTGAAATAATACTGAAAAAACTGAAAACATCGAAAAAAGGAAGTATTTGCCGTGAAAGTTCATAGGTTAGGCACATTTTTCATGTTATAATGATAGAACATACAGCAAGGGGGTGCACAACAAATGGAGAACAAAGAAGTCATAGCAATGTTATTAGCAGGAGGACAAGGCAGCCGTCTCGGTGTTTTGACACAAAGTACGGCAAAGCCGGCAGTTCCATTTGGAGGCAAGTATCGCATTATCGATTTCCCTTTGAGCAATTGTGTTAACTCCGGCATCGATACTGTTGGTGTTTTGACCCAGTATCAGCCGCTGGAACTTAATGCTCACATTGGAATCGGAATACCCTGGGATTTGGACGTAAATAACGGAGGGGTCACGGTTTTACCGCCCTACGAAAGAAGTGGTGACACATCCTGGTATACCGGAACAGCAAATGCCATCTACCAGAACTTAGCGTATATGGAGAGTTACCATCCGGAGTATGTAATCATTCTTTCCGGAGATCATATTTATAAGATGGATTATGCACAGATGCTGGAATTCCATAAGGAAAATAATGCACAGGTGACGATTGCAACCATGCCGGTTCCAATCGAGGAGGCTTCCAGATTTGGAATCTGTATTGCAGATGAGAAATTCCGAATTACGGATTTTGAGGAGAAGCCCAAGAATCCGCGGAGTAATCTGGCATCTATGGGAATTTATATTTTTGATTGGGAGTTGTTGAAAGATTCTTTGATGGCCTTAAAGGATCAGCCCAACTGCGACTTTGGTAAGCATATTATTCCTTACTGCTTCGAGAATCGAAACAGAATTTTTGCTTACAAATTCGAGTCCTATTGGAAAGATGTGGGAACCTTAAGTTCCTATTGGGAAGCAAACATGGAGTTGATTGATATCGTTCCGGAATTTAATCTTTATGAGGAGTCCTGGAAGACCTACACCAACGCCAATTCTTTCCAACCCACCTATTACGGTCGGGACAGTAATGTAGTGAAATGTATTGTTGGCGAAGGCTCCGATATTGACGGTGAGGTAGAAAACAGCGTTTTGGGAGTTGGCGTTATTGTGGAAAAAGGTGCTAAAATTCGGGATTCCATTATAATGTCCGGAACCCATGTGGGTTCCAACGCAGTTATCGAGAAAGCCATTATTGCAGAGAACTGTGAGATTGGTGCCGCATCGATAATAGGAACCGGAGACGATGCACCGAATGAAGAGAAGCCGTCGGTATACAATTCCGGACTGGTAACCATCGGTCAGGGTAGCGTAATTCCGGAGGGCGTCTCAATTGGTAAGAATACAGCAATTCTTGGCGAGACAACACTGGAGGACTATGAAGACATGTGCCTGCTCAGTGGACATAATATCATAAAGGCAGGTGAGTAGAGCATGAAAGCATTTGGAATTATTCTTGCCGGTGGAAGCAGCATCGGCCTGCGGGAGCTGACGACCAAACGTGCGGGAGCGGCAATGCCGGTGGGTGCAGCGTATCGGGCAATCGATTTTGGATTAAGTAATATGACGAATTCCGGAATTAAAACTGTGGCGGTTTTGACCCAGTATAACTCCAGATCGTTGCATGAGCATTTGAACTCTTCCAAATGGTGGAATTTTGGAAGAAAGCAGGGAGGATTGTTTACCTTTACTCCCACCATTACCAGAAATAACAACTGGTGGTATCGGGGAACCGCAGATTCCCTGTATCAGAATTTGGACTTTATTAAGAAAAGGCATGAGCCCTACGTAATCATCTATCCGGGGGACTGTATTTGTAAATTTGATTTTAACAAAATGATCCGGTTCCACGAGGAGAAGGATGCGGATGTAACCATTGCTGTTAAGCGTATGGGTAAATCCAGAGATTTGAGACGACTTGGCGTTGTAGAACTCAACAAAGAGCGCCGGATTATTCAGTTTTCCGAGAAGCCAATGAAGGCATCATCGGATATTGCATCCATGGGAATCTATATTTTTAAGAAAGATTTATTGGTTCAGCTTTTGGAAGAAAGTCATGAAGAGGAACGATACGATCTGGTAAAAGATATTTTGATTCGTTATAAGGATGTAAAAGGCATTTATGGATATGAATTCCGGGGATACTGGAGCAATATCAATACCGTGGATGCATATTATCGTATTAATATGGACTTCTTAGATGGTACTATCCGAAGATTTTTTGAACAGGATCCTTCCATCAAGTCCAAGACAGAGGATCTGCCGTCGGCAAAATTCAACGAAGGATCCAATGTTAAGAACTCGCTTGTTGCCAGCGGCTGCATCGTAAACGGAGAAGTAAGCAACTCTGTTTTGTGTAAGCGTGTATTCGTTGGAAAAGGCGCAATTGTTAAGAACTCTATTGTTTTAAATGAAACATACATTGAAGACGGAGCCGTGATTGAGAACTGCATTGTAGAAAGTCACGAACGCATTCCGGGAGATGCCCAGTTTATCGGTGAGAATGAAGAACCGAAGATTGTAAGGCTGAAGAATTAGAGCATGGAGTTGAACTAGAATTAGACCCTACGAAAAGTAGTTGGTACCCGAAGGAGGAGAACAAGTATGCAGATTACAGACGTAAGAGTGCGTAAGATTGACAGAGAAGGTAAGATGAGAGCAGTTGTATCCATCACCATTGATGAGGAATTTGTAGTGCATGATATTAAGGTGATTGAGGGCGACAAAGGGTTATTTATTGCAATGCCAAGTCGTAAAGGAACCAACGATGAGTATCGTGATATTGCACATCCTATTAATTCCGCCACAAGAGAGCGTATTTCCAAAATTATTCTGGAAGCCTATGAGAAAGAGCTGGCGAACGAAGAGAAATAGCTTGCAAATCGGATAAAAAATTTATATAATGAATCCAAAGATGAAGGAGGGCGTCAACTGACGGCCTCCCATTCTTTGTATCATTATGCTGTATGAGAGGAATAGGATATGTATATAATAGCAGGATTGGGAAATCCTACGGGAAAATATGAAAAAACCAGGCACAATGTGGGCTTTGACTGCATTGACTATATAGCAGGGAAATATGGAATCTCCGTTAACGAAACCAAGGGCAAAGCCTTGGTGGGAACCGGGTATATAGATGGGGTAAAAGTACTGCTTGTAAAACCTCAGACCTACATGAATTTAAGTGGAGAAGCCATTCAGAAGCTGGCGGCATTTTATAAAATCGATCCGGAAGAGGAACTTCTGGTGGTATATGATGACATTAGTCTGGAACCGGGTCAGATACGCATCCGGAAAAAAGGCAGTGCCGGTGGACATAACGGAATGAAGAATATCATTCAACTTCTCGGAACCCAGAACTTTGAGCGGGTAAAAATCGGAGTAGGGGAAAAACCGGCAGGATGGGATTTGGCGGATTTTGTTTTATCACGTTTTTCCAACGAAGACAGAGAACTTGTAGAAGAAGCCATCGGACACGCGGCAGAGGCAGTGACCCTTATGATAAAAGGGGAAACCGATACGGCAATGAATCAGTTTAACAGTAAAGGTAAAAAATGAGCATGTTTGAACATACCCTAACAGAATGGGGTAATTACGAAGCAGTTGAAAAGCAGAAAAACCAAAGAGGAGTCGTACAGATTTCCGGATGTATGGATGCGGCCAAAGCATATTTGATGCAGGGTATTTCCGAGACAAAACAGAAGCTGGTGGTGACATTTTCGGAGCAGCGTGCCAAGGAACTGGTAGAAGATTTGAAGGTCTTTGAAGATGCGGTTTATTACTACCCGGCAAAGGATGTATTGTTTTACCAGGCAGACATTCGAGGAAATTTGTTGACCAGTGAGCGCTTGAGCGTTTTAAAGGCTATGGCAGAAGGCGAAGAAATGACGGTAGTGACGACTTTTGATGCGCTTTTGGATCGTTTGGTTATTCCGGAAGAGTTGTATGATCAGGCAAAGCGATTTGAAGTGGGATCCACCGTAAAACTGCAGTCCGTAGCGAAAGAGCTGGTGGCTATGGGATACGAGAAAAATGCCCAGGTAGAAGGCGTGGGAGAATTTGCCATTCGTGGAGGCATTCTGGATGTGTTCCCTCTTTCGGAGGAATCACCTATTCGAATAGAGCTTTGGGATGACGAAATTGATTCTATTCGAAGCTTTGATGTGGAAAGTCAGCGCTCCATTGAAACGTTGGATGGGGTAATGGTTTACCCTGCCACAGAAATGGTACTGGATGAGGAACGCAGAGACCGGGGACTTAAAAAGATAGAAAAAGAAACCAAACTTCGTGTGACGAAGCTGCGGGAGGCAATGAAGACGGAAGAAGCTTATCGATTAAGCAGCGCGATAGAAGTCCTAAAAGATGGACTTGAAGGCGGGCTGGACATGGCAAGCGCCGGAAGCTTCCTGACATACTTTTACGAAGACACTGTTACATTTTTGGATTACTTTGAAAATAAAAATACGATTATATTTATAGATGAGCCTGCGCGCTGTTTGGAAATGGCTTCGGCAGTGGAGTTGGAATTTGCGGAGAGCATGAAAAGCAGACTGGAAAAAGGCTACGTGCTGTCAGGGCAGGCGGATGTGTTGGTGAGTGTTAAGAAGGTGCTTCCTAAGTTTGGCGCTTTTACCACCATGCTTCTTACTACCCTGGATCAAAAATGCGAAGCCTTCAAACCAACGGATACCTTTGCAATCTCAACCCGCTCCATCAATGCTTATAATAAGAGCTTTGAGCTATTGGTAAAGGATTTGCAGGGGTATAAGAAAAAAGGCTACCGTATTGTTTTGATGTCCGGATCCAGAAGCCGGGCAAAGCGTTTGGCAGGAGATTTGGCAGATCGGGAACTCAATGCTTTTTATGTGGAAGAAGTTGTAAAAGAACCACAGGCCGGTGAAATTCTGGTATGCTACGGGAAGCTGAAGCGAAGTTTTGAACTTCCCATGCTGAAATTTGCCATGATTACGGAAAGTGATATTTTCGGTCAGGAGCATAAGAAGCGTAGAAAGAAACCTCGTTATGAGGGAGAACGAATCGGTGACTTTGCGGAGCTGAAAATCGGCGATTATGTGGTACACGAGAATCACGGGCTTGGAATTTATCGCGGTATAGAGAAGGTCGAAGTAGATAAGATAACAAAAGATTATATCAAGATTGAATATGACAAAGGAGGCCTGCTATATATTCAGGCTAATAATCTGGAACTTTTGCAAAAGTACGCCGGAGCGGACGCTAAAAAACCGAAACTGAATAAGCTTGGTACCCAGGAATGGGGCAAGACAAAAGCAAAGGTTCGTAGTGCTGTATCCGATATTGCAAGAGAGTTGGTGGAGCTTTATGCGGTTCGAGAGAATATGGATGGTTACAGCTTTTCGCCGGATACCGTATGGCAGCGGGAGTTCGAGGAACTTTTCCAGTTCGAGGAAACGGAGGATCAGCTTCTTGCCATTGAGGCAGCCAAACGGGATATGGAAAGTACCAAAACCATGGATCGCCTGGTTTGCGGAGATGTGGGCTTTGGAAAGACGGAAATTGCCATTCGCGCTGCTTTTAAGGCGGTGCAGGACAGTAAGCAGGTGGTTTATCTGGTACCGACTACCATCCTTGCACAACAACATTACACCACCTTTGTGCAGCGTATGAAGGATTTTCCGGTAAATATCGGACTTCTCAGCCGTTTTTCCACTCCGGCACAGCAACGAAAAGTGATTGCGGGATTGAAAAAGGGCGAAGTGGATATTGTCATCGGAACCCATCGTTTATTATCCAAGGATGTGGATTATAAAGATTTGGGTCTTTTAATCATTGATGAAGAACAGCGCTTTGGCGTTGCGCATAAAGAGAAAATAAAACAACTTAAGAATCAAATAGATGTGTTAACCTTGACTGCAACTCCGATTCCCCGAACTCTCCACATGAGCCTGGTGGGGATTCGAGATATGAGTGTGCTGGAAGAAGCACCGGTGGATCGTACTCCGATTCAGACTTACGTTATGGAATACAACGAGGAGATGGTGAAGGAAGCCATTACCCGCGAGTTGGCCAGAAATGGTCAGGTATACTATGTGTACAACCGGGTGAAACAGATTGCTGAAGTGACAGACCGTGTTCGTGCTTTGGTTCCGGATGCGACCGTGGCTTATGCCCACGGCCAGATGAAGGAACGACAGTTAGAGGATATTATGTATCAGTTTGTCAATGGCGAAATAGATGTGCTGGTCACCACTACCATCATTGAGACAGGACTGGATATTTCCAATGCAAACACCATGATTATTCAGGATGCGGATAATATGGGGCTATCTCAGTTATATCAGCTTCGGGGACGAGTGGGAAGATCCAACCGAACCTCCTATGCTTTTCTGATGTATAAGCGGGATAAACTGTTGAAAGAAGTGGCGGAGAAACGTCTTCATGCCATACGGGAGTTCACGGATCTGGGAAGCGGCATCAAAATTGCCATGAAGGATTTGGAAATTCGTGGTGCAGGAAACATACTGGGAGCCGATCAGCACGGACACATGGAAGCTGTGGGATACGACTTATATTGTAAAATGCTGAATGAGGCAGTAAAGATGATGAAGGGACTTCCGGTAAAAGAAGGATTTTCCACATCCATCGATTTGAATGTAAACGCTTTTATCCCTGCATCCTACATTCCTAATGAATTCCAGAAGCTGGATATGTATAAGCGAATCGGTAACGTGGAGACAATAGAGGAAAAGGAAGAAATTCTGGAAGAGTTTATTGATCGGTTTTCGGAACCGCCACAGCCGGTATTGAAATTGTTGGATATTGCTCTTTTGAAGGTGCGGGCACACAATTGCGATATTACAGAGATAACCCAGAAAGGGGAAAGTATCACAATTAAGCTGTATGAAAAGGCGCAAATTAATCCGGCGAAGATTGCGGAATTTATAGAATTCTTCGAGGGTGCCATGACCTTTGTCAACAATAAGAAGAGCCTGCCTTATTTTTATTATCGCAAAGACTTTAATTCAAAAACCAGGGAGCAGGAACCCATTGCCATAGTAGAGGGAATTTTGGACGGATTCGAGAAATACCTTCTTTATAAGGCAGAAGATTCTGAATAAGGGCAAAGCGCTTGCTAGGCGTATAGCTTTGTGCTATAATGGGAAGTAGCGTGCAGAGGGTGCTTTGCCGCGTGAATGTAAAAAAGTACGACTGGAAGATTTTTGCATATAAATAGATTAAGAAATAGAATGTTAGAGGTGTGAGATGGATCAGTACGTTATAAAGGGCGGAAATCCACTTGTAGGAGAAGTCGAAATTTCCGGTGCAAAGAACGCAGCATTGGGAATCCTTCCTGCAGCAATCATGGCAAATGAATCTGTGGTTATTGATAATTTGCCGAATGTTTGTGATATTAACGTGATGTTACAGGCGATAGAAGGAATTGGAGCGAGGGTAGAGCGACTGGGTCCTCATAAGGTGAAGATTAACGGTTCCACTATCAGCAGTTATGATGTGGAATATGAATATATCAAGAAGATTCGCGGTTCATATTACCTTTTGGGAGCCTTGCTTGGTAAATACAAATATGCTCAGGTGGCTCTTCCGGGTGGATGTGATATCGGAAGCAGACCAATTGACTTGCATTTGAAGGGATTTCGTCAGCTGGGTGCAACGGTGGAGATTTCCCACGGTGTAATCGGAGCCAAGGCGGAGGAGCTTACGGGAGGTTCTATCTATTTGGATAAGGCTTCCGTTGGTGCTACCATCAACATTATGATGGCGGCGGTTCTTGCAAAAGGAAAGACTACCATTGAGAATGCAGCCAAGGAACCCCATGTAGTAGATGTTGCCAACCTGTTAAACAGCATGGGAGCAAGCATTCGTGGAGCCGGAACCGATATTATCCGTATTGAAGGCGTAGCCCGTCTCCATGGTACAGAATATTCCGTAATACCGGATCAGATTGAAGCGGGAACCTTTATGTGTGCGGCGGCAGCCACAAAGGGTGACGTAATGGTTAAGAATGTAATTCCGAAGCACTTGGAGGCAATTACAGCCAAGTTAAGTGAAATGGGATGTGAAATAGAAGAGTTTGATGATGCGGTACGTGTGGTTTCATCCAAGCCGTTGAATTCCACCACGGTTGCAACAACCTATTATCCGGGATTTCCGACGGATATGCAGCCTCAGATTGCTGCAGTTCTTGCCCTTGCTAACGGAACCAGCGTGGTAACGGAGAGTATTTTTGAAAATCGCTTCCGTTATGCGGATGAGTTGAACCGTATGGGTGCTAACATTAAGGTGGAAAGTAATGTGGGAATCATCAGCGGTGTGAAGCAGTACACCGGAGCCAGAGTATCTGCACCGGATCTTCGGGCGGGAGCGGCACTGGTAATTGCAGGACTTGCTGCAGATGGCTTTACCACAGTAGATGATATTCAATATATCGAGCGTGGATACGAGGACTTTGAAGTGAAGTTGGCTGGATTGGGAGCCGTTATTGAACGGGTTTCCAGTGAGAAAGAAATGACCAAGTTTGTTTACAAGGTATCCTAATAAAGTATATCAATTAATAAGAAACCGGCAGTGAGCTATGAATAGCTTCTGCCGGTTAAATTATTCTGGGTAATCAAACTTGTTGAGGGGCTGCCTTTTTGAGGGGCTAACTTGAGGGTTTGCTTTGAGGGGCTAGTTTTAATGTCCTATTTTGAGGAAAATTGTAAAATGTTTAAAATGAAGCCAACG
>Ga0129306_1000705_pt1 | contig 47863 bp, 38 predicted proteins | sample P827metagenome_FD_94438 | JGI IMG/M metagenome (GOLD analysis project Ga0129306, IMG submission 94438) | Capybara group fecal microbial communities from Wisconsin, USA - P827 metagenome | ecosystem: Host-associated > Mammals > Digestive system > Large intestine > Fecal | place: USA: Wisconsin... | reverse complement strand
CGGGCTAACAGCCACCTTGCCGCATCGGCTCTTCTGCACTCCGGCCCGAACAGGGGACAGTTACTGATTTTGGTTGACAGTTTACAACTATATTTTAAACATTCCCTACATCCCTACATTTTTACCAATAAATACCTCTTTGATAGCGAGTTGAACCATGTAGGGAATGAAAATCCCTACATTTCCCTACATGATCCCTACATTTTTTCCCTTCATTTACCTAATCCGAACAGAAGGATTTCAATCCCTCAACATTAGCTCTTACCCAATTAGATGTCATTTTCCTATTGTTTGAGTCTTTTTATAAACAGCGCCCCTGTTTATATAAACAGCGCCCCTGTTTATATAAACACGGCCCGTGTTTATAAACCGCCTCCTACTTGCGGAAAAAAGAATCATTCTTCCCTCAACCCTCATCCATCTTGCATCATACATCCTCCTTTCTTTATTGAGGGTAGTGGTTTTTTCTTCTCTGCATTTATTTGTTTTTTACTACACCACTACACCAATTTGTCTTATCTCTACATTCACAGCGTTTTATATGGTGTAGTAAGCTAAAATCCCTACACCTTTCTACACCGTTCTACACCAAAATCCCTCACTATTCCCTCACCATTAGCTCATCACATGCTTTGCCCACAGGCTGGGTATTGCAACCGATGGAGCAGCGAGTGTAGAGTCAAACTTGTTTGAACTATGCCGAGTCGCGACAGAGGAAGACAAAGTCAAATCCCCATCTTAACGCAGGCGGATTGGCCTTCGGCCTTCCTCCTCCTCGCAAGGCATAACTCTGGACAAGTTTGGCTCTGCCCTTGCTTCGTTCGTCGGTTGCAAATCCGCCTGAACGAGTGAACGAGTATCAAGTTATCTTATAAAAAAATAGGAAAAACGGTGTAGAAAGGTGTAGAAAGGTGTAGAGATTTTGGTTTCTACACCACTTATATGCTTTATATTCTGTGTATAAGCACAATTGGTGTAGTGGTGTAGTAGTTTTTCTCTATTTATTCGGATTTGCGATTCGTTCGCCGCGTTGAAAAGAGTGAATGGAGAGCGATTGCAAATGCTCCCGAACGTGAGAAGAAAATATTCACGAATATTTGCGGACATTATACGTTAAAAAGATTTTGTCTGCGACGCTACGTGAATGTCCGTGAATAATCCGTGAATGTCCGTGAATAACTCTGGAAAAAATATTTACGAACATTCACGGATATTTGCGGACATTATACGTTAAAGAGATTTTGTCTGCGACGCTACGTGAATGTCCGTGAATAATCCGTGAATGTTCGTAAATAACTCTTTCCTCATAATTGTTTTGGGAGTTCAGACAAATGTTCTGCCGCAAGGTCGTTAAACGTTAAACGTTAAACGGGATTAATCCTTCTGAAAGACGAGGGCTGATTACTTCCGCTCGTCGCTCCCTTCCCTTTAGGGGAGGGCAGGGGTGAGGCTTCGGGGGGGCAAAAAGTAAGGCGATGCCGGAGTGGGGCATCGCCTTGAGGATGACAATGTGAGTGGGGAAGGATTACTTCATGATGACGCGAGCCATCTCGAGGACCTTGTTGCTGTAGCCCCATTCGTTGTCGTACCAAGCGCAGACCTTGACGAACGTCGGGTCGAGCTGGATGCCGGCCTTGACGTCGAAGATGGAGGTACGCGGGTCGTTGCGGAAGTCGGTGCTGACGACGGCCTCGTCGGTGTAGCCGAGGACACCCTTCAGCTCGCCTTCGGAAGCTTCCTTCATGGCAGCGCAGATCTCGTCGTAGGTGGCGGGCTTAGCGAGCTCGCAGGTGAGGTCGACGAAGCTGACGTCCGAGGTGGGGACGCGGAGGGACATGCCGGTGAGCTTGCCGTTCAGGACGGGGAGCACCTTGCCGACAGCCTTGGCAGCGCCGGTGGAGCTGGGGATGATGTTCTCGAGGATGCCGCGGCCGCCGCGCCAGTCCTTCTTCGAGGGACCGTCAACGGTCTTCTGCGTAGCCGTAGCAGCGTGGACGGTGGTCATGAGGCCACGGACGATGCCGAACTTGTCGTTCAGGACCTTGCTGATGGGGGCAAGGCAGTTGGTGGTGCAGCTGGCGTTGCTGATGATGGTCTGGCCGGCATAGGTCTCGTGGTTGACACCATAGACGAACATCGGGGTGGCATCCTTCGAGGGAGCGGACATGATGACCTTCTTGGCACCAGCCTTGAGGTGTGCCTCGGCGAGCTCGGCGGTGAGGAAGAAGCCGGTCGATTCGACGACGACGTCAACGCCCAGGGCGCCCCAGGTGATGTTGACGGGGTCCTTCTCGGCAAAGACCTGAATCTTGTTGCCATCGACGATCATGTAGTTGCCCTCGACCTTAATGTCGTGGTTGAACTGGCCGTGTACGGAGTCGTACTTCAGCATGTAGGCCAGGTAGTCGGGATCGAGCAGGTCGTTGATACCGACGACCGTGATGTCCTTACCGAAATTCTCAACTGCTGCACGGAAAACCATACGTCCGATGCGGCCGAAACCATTAATACCAAGTTTAATCATTGTACTTAAAATTTGAGGTTATAAAACTAAAAAAATCACTTTTTCCTTATTTATTTCCGAAAAGCGGCGCAAAATTAAGAAATTGTTTTTATATTTGCACGAAATTTCATTTAAAAAAGAGTAAAATTATGGCAAAAAGCAAATTCTTACAGGAGTTCAAGGACTTCGCAATGAAAGGAAATGTGGTAGATATGGCTGTCGGTGTGGTCATTGGCGGCGCGTTCGGAAAAATCGTCAGCTCGCTTGTGAACGACATCATCATGCCCGCTATCGGCTCGCTGATGGGCGGACTTGACTTCACGTCGTTGCGCTGGGTCATCAAGCCTGCCTACACGACCGAGGCCGGCAAGGAGGTGGCCGAGGCTGCGCTGAACTACGGCAACTTCATCCAGACCTTCGTGGACTTCTTCATCATCGCCTTCTCCATCTTCCTTGTCATCAAAGGCATCGCCAAGATGAACGCCAAGAAGAAGGCTGCCGAGGAGGCCGCCGCAGCCGCTGCTGCCGCTGCCGCCGCCGCTGCCGCTCCCGCTCCCGAACCCACGAAGGAGGAGGTGCTGCTGGGCGAAATCCGCGACCTGCTGAAAAAACAGGCTGAGAAGTAAGAAAAAACGTGTGTATTGTAACTAAGGTATTAAGGTAAAAAAAGGAACATAGTTATGGTAACCTCAGGTAACGTACGTCCGGCCGACATGGTGCGCATCACCACGCCCGCCCTGGCAGAGACATTCATCGAAGAACAAGTGGCCGCCCTGCGCGCCCAGATAGGAGACAAGAAGGTGCTGCTGGCATTGAGCGGCGGCGTCGATTCGTCCGTCGTGGCTGCCCTGCTCATCAAGGCTGTCGGCCAGCAGCTCGTCTGCGTACACGTCAACCACGGCCTGCTGCGCAAGGGTGAGCCCGAGCAAGTGGTGAGCGTCTTCCGCGGCGAGATGAACGCCAATCTCATCTACGTTGATGCCGTGGACCGCTTCCTCGACAAGCTGGCGGGTGTCGCCGACCCCGAGCAGAAACGTAAGATCATCGGCTCGGAGTTCATCCGCGTCTTCGAGGAGGAAGCCCGCAAGCTCGAGGGCATCGAGTTCCTCGCCCAGGGCACCATCTATCCCGACATCGTGGAGAGCGGCCCCGTCAAGAGCCACCACAACGTGGGCGGCCTGCCCGACGACCTGAAGTTCGAGCTTGTCGAACCCATCAAGCTGCTCTTCAAGGACGAGGTACGCGTGGTGGGCAAGGCGCTCGGCCTGCCCGACAACATGGTCTATCGCCAGCCGTTCCCCGGTCCCGGCCTGGGCGTGCGTTGCACAGGTGCCATCACCCGCGACCGTCTGGAAGCCGTGCGCGAGTCGGACGCCATCCTGCGCGAGGAGTTTGCCAAGAACGGCCTCGAAGGCAAGGTATGGCAGTACTTCACCATCGTGCCCGACTTCCGCTCAACGGGTGTCAAGGACGACAAGCGCTCGTGGGAGTGGCCCGTCATCATCCGTGCGGTGAACACCCGCGACGCCATGACGGCTACCGTCGAGAATGTTCCTTTTGATTTACTGCAGCACATCACCGCCCGCATCGTCAGCGAGGTGAAGGGTGTCAACCGAGTCCTCTTCGACCTGACACCCAAACCCACCGGCACCATCGAGTGGGAGTAAAACGAAGGAAACAGAAAAATGAACCTATTCACCAGACTGTTCGGCAAGAAGAATGCCGAAGAGAAAATCAAGGTGGGCACCATGGAGGACTTCATGGTGCTCATCCGAGTGTACTACCAGGCTGTCATGGCGTCGAACATCGGCATCACCAACATCAACATGCTGCCCGACCTAGCCATGTTCAAGCGCTCGCTGAAGGTACCCACGCAGAACAACAAGCTCGGCCTGGCCGAGAAGTCGCGCTGCAAGAAGATGCTCATGCAGATCTATGACATCAGCGAGAACTTCTTCAAGGAGATAGACACGTCCATCAAGAAGAACTGCCGCAACGTCAACGACGTCAACGGCTACTTCCTGCGCTTCCAGCAGTTCAACGAGAACCTGATGATGCTCGTGGGCAACCTGATGAAGTGGAAGTTCCGCACGCCCGGCTTCATGAAGAAAGCCCTCCATGCCCTGACGGAGCAGACCATCAGCGACATCCTGACGAAGAACAAGTGGAAGGACGAGGCCACGTATAAGACCGTGGGCATCGTGCGCCACCTGCAGCAGCAGCTGGGCTATTCGGCCGACTGGATGACGGAGTTCGTCTATAACGTCGTGCGCCTGGCCAAGAAGGAGAAACGCCCCAACCAGCAGCCTGACGAAAAAAAGAAATAAGTCCGATTTGACAATCCCGGATTATTTGCGATTTGACGATTGACGATTTACGATTTAGGAGTTCTGGAGTTTAGGAGTTCAGGAGTTCAGACAATACCTCCGTATGCATATAATCTTAAGCAATACTGTTTTTCTTAACTCTTAACTCATCATTCATAACTTAATTCGTTGCATCGCACCCTAAATAACTAAATAGTCCAATCGTAAATAAATAGAAGTCCGAGCTTTGCTCGCCTGAACACCTCTAAAAAATAGATAAGGAGTGAAGAAATCGTAAATTGTCAAATAGTAAATCAACATGACTCACGACGACGAAACACGTTTTGAGGCTTTCGAAGAGAAGCTCCGCCAGCTCATCGAACGTCACGAAGCCCTCAAGGCCGAAAACCTTGGGCTGCGTGACCGCTTGGCTGATGCTGAGGCTGACCTGGCGAGGTCTCGCGACGATTTCGCTCGTCTGGAAACATCCTATAAGAACCTCAAGGCGAGTCGCGTGCTCGAAGGCATCGACGTGGACGATGTCGGTGGCACACGCGAGCGACTCACCCGTTTGGTGCGCGAAGTGGACCGTTGCATAGCGCTGCTCAACGCATAGCTTTTGCCGGCATAGTCCTATATATATAATAAGGTATAGCAAAACCCCTGACCGACGATGGACGACAGACAGAGAATACGATTGCTGATAGGCGACGTCAACTATCCTCTGTACATCCCCCGCAGCGATGAACAGCTCTACCGCGACGCCGCCCGCATGATAAACGATATGCTGAACCGTTATCGTGAGACCTTTCCCGGACTCAGCAAAGAACAGTATCTTGCTATGGTGGCCCTCCACAACGCATATATGAACCTTGAGAAAAAACACCTTAACGACACCGCCCCGTTTGCCGAACGCCTCGAGCAGTCCATCAGCCTTCTGACAGACTATCTCGCGAAGGAGGGAGAATAGAACGGTTTATGGGTTTAGAGGTTTAAGAGTGTAGATGTTTAAGAGTTTAGAGGTTTAAGGGTTTAAGAGGTTTAAGGATTCCAGGATTTAAGAAAAAAAACAATAGAATAACAAAAATAACAGACAATCATTATGACAGTAACAATAGTTATTATTGCAGCCGTGGCAGGCCTCGTGGTCGGCGCGCTCATCGTGTATCTCATCTTTTTCATGGGCTCGAAGTCGAAGTATAAAGCCGTCCTGAAAGAGGCCGAGGCTGAGGCTGAAGTCATCAAGAAAAACAAACTCCTCGAAGTGAAGGAGAAGTTCCTCAACAAAAAAGCCGAGCTGGAGAAGGAGGTCGGCATCCGCAACCAGAAGATTCAGCAGGCCGAGAGCCGTCTCAAACAGCGCGAGCAGCAGCTCAACCAACGTCAGGACGAGCTCCAGCGCCGCAGCAAGGAGGCCGACGCCATCCGCGAAAACCTCGACAATCAGCTTCAGGTCGTTGAACATCGCAAGGAAGAGCTCGAGCACATGCAGCAGCAGGAGCGCCTGAAGCTCGAATCTATCAGCGGCCTCTCAGCCGACCAGGCTAAGGAGCGCCTTGTCGAGTCGCTCAAGGAAGAGGCTAAGACCGATGCCGCCTCGTATGTCAACGAGATCATGGAAGAGGCCAAGCTCTCGGCCAACAAAGAGGCCAAGCGCATCGTCATCCAGACCATCCAACGCATCGCCACCGAAACGGCCATCGAGAACAGCGTCACCGTCTTCCATATCGAGAACGACGAGATGAAAGGCCGCATCATCGGCCGAGAGGGCCGTAACATCCGCGCCCTAGAGGCCGCCTGCGGCGTTGAGATCGTGGTTGACGACACCCCCGAGGCCATCGTCATCAGTGGCTTCGACCCCCTGCGCCGCGAGACTGCCCGTCTGGCCCTCCACCAGCTGGTGGCCGACGGCCGCATCCACCCCGCACGCATCGAGGAGGTCGTGGCCAAGGTGCAGAAACAGCTCGAGGAAGAGATTGTCGAGACCGGTAAACGCACCACCATCGACCTCGGCGTCCACGGCCTCCATCCCGACCTTGTCCGTCTGGTCGGTAAGATGAAGTATCGTTCGAGCTACGGTCAGAACCTCCTGCAGCACGCCCGCGAGACCGCCAACCTCTGCGGCGTCATGGCTGCCGAGCTTGGCCTGAACCCCAAGAAAGCCAAGCGTGCCGGACTGCTCCACGACATCGGCAAGGTGCCCGACGAGGACACCGAGCTGCCGCACGCCCTCTACGGCATGAAGATTGCCGAGAAATACAAGGAGAAACCCGACATCTGCAACGCCATCGGTGCCCACCACGACGAGGTGGAGATGACCTCGCTGCTCGCCCCCATCGTTCAGGTCTGCGACGCCATCAGCGGCGCCCGTCCTGGCGCTCGCCGCGAGATAGTCGAAGCCTACATCAAACGCCTCAACGACCTTGAGAACATCGCTATGTCCTACCCGGGCGTCACCAAGACCTATGCTATCCAGGCTGGACGCGAGCTGCGCGTCATCGTTGGTGCCGACAAGATTGACGACGCTACCACCGAGGCCCTCTCCGGCGAAATCGCCAAGAAGATTCAGGACGAGATGACCTACCCGGGACAGGTGAAAATCACCGTCATTCGCGAAGTCCGCTCCGTAGCCGTAGCGAAATAACCCCGCCCCCCCCCAAAAAAAGAAGCCCTCACCATCTTGCGGTGAGGGCTTCTTTTATTCCACTGGGCGACGATGCAACGCTTTTGGATTGCCACGCCGGTTAGGTCAGGCTGAGGTCAAGCTGGTGGATGGCTGGGTTGGCGTACATCTCCAGCATCTTGCGGCGGAGGAAGGGAATGTCGGGCCGTTCGATGTCAACTTTGGCAATCTGACCCTCGATGTAGGTTTCAAAAGCTTCGCGCTCGGCAGGAGTGTAACGGGCTTGCCCGCCTGTGGACGTGCCCGCCTGTGGACTTCCCTGAAGCATGTCGAGGGCGATGTAGTTAGCCGGGTAGAGGCGGTAGCCGCGGTAGATGGCCTGGTCGATGTGGCGTGCGACGGCGGTGAAGAAGTCGGGCTTGGGCATATCATCGGGCAGCGTGTCGAGAAAGGCGTTGATGCAGGGGGCAGCCTGATAGTGGATGTGTCCCTTCCAGCCGAAGATGCCGGTGCGCATGCTGAGGAGGTCGTCGGCCTGCGTCTTGTGCCAACCGGGGACGTCGCGCTTCAGCTGGAACTCTTGCGCCTTCAGGTAGTCGCAGGGGTCGTACTCATAGCTGATGGCGAGGGGGGTGAGGTTGATGTCTTTCAGCCGCTCGCGGTTGGTGCCCGTGCCGGAAATGACGAACATCTTGAGCAGGCTCTCCTGCGTCTCGTCCGACGAGTCTTTCGAGCGTCCTTCGCGCTGGGCTATCCAGATGGGCGTCTGCTTGACGGCGGACGTGTGGTGGATATAGGCCGAGAGGCGCTGGCTAGCGTGGAGAATGTCGTGGATGCCGCCTGAGCGGGTGACGATGAAGCTGCGGTTGATGCGCACCAATGTCTTAATCCAAGGGAAGATGAGGAGGTTGTCGCCAATGGCAATCTCTACGGTGGAAAGGTTTTGCTCGATGAGCAGCAGGTCCAGCAGGCCAGAGTCGAGCACGATGTCGCGGTGGTTGCTGATGTAGGTGAAGTTCTGCCGTTCGGGAGTAGGATTGACGGCGGAGAAATCGCCGCTAAGACCATTGGCACAGCGGGCGACAAGTCCTTTGAGGAATGGCTTGCAGAAAGCGGCCTGAAACTCCATGCAGGTGTGGCAGCCACGCATCGTGTGTGCGATGTGCTCCAAAGGGATGTCGGGAAAGACAGAGGTGGCGACGCGGCAGAAAGTGGCGTCGGCGAGCAGCTCATCGTAGGCTGCAGGCAGTTCTTCCGGCTCAAAGGGCCGCATATCCGTAAAGTCAATCATATTCCTGTTTAGTTCCATGATTTTTTTACTATTTGACGATTTACGATTTCTTCACTCCTTATTTATTTTTAGAGGTGTTCAGGCGAGCAAGCTCGAAGTCCTATTTGGCAGCGAACCAATTTCTAATTTCTAATTCCTAATTCCTAATTGCGCCGAAGGCGCCTAACCTCTAACTCAATTAATTAAACGAGTCCTCGATGATGTCGGTGAGGACGTCCTTGATGTCGAGCCCGGCGGCACGTACCTGCTGGGGAATGAAACTGGTGGCAGTCATGCCGGGCGTGGTGTTGATTTCAAGGAGGTTGAGTGTCTCGCCCTCGGTGATGATGTAGTCGATACGGATGATGCCGCGGCAGGAGAGGATGTCGTAGATGGCCGAGGTGAGCTTGCGGACACGCTCGGCGGTGTCCTCGGGGATGCGGGCGGGGGTGATTTCGCTAACACGGCCGTTGTACTTGGCGTCGTAGTCGAAGAATTCGTCTTCGCTCACAACCTCGGTGATGGGGAAGACGACGCTGTTCTTGCGTGTCTTATAGCATCCGCAGGTGATTTCTGTGCCTTGCATGAAGGCCTCCACCATCACCTCGTCGGCCTCTTTGAGGGCCTCGGCAATGGCAGGCTGGAGCTCGGCGCGCGTCTTGACTTTCGTGGTGCCGAAGCTGCTGCCGCCGCAAGTGGGCTTGACGAAGCAGGGCAGTCCGATGCGGTCGATGATATCGTCGTCGCTGACGGAACGGCCCTTTTTCAGCGTAAGTGACTCGGCCACACGGACGCCAAATCCACGCAGGTATTGGTTGAGGACAAACTTATTGAACGTCATGGCCGAGATGAGCGGGGTGCAGGTGGAGTAGGGAAGACGGATGAGCTCGAAGTAGCTTTCGAGCAGACCGTTTTCGCCCGGCGTGCCGTGTATGGTGATGTAGGCGTAATCGAAGCAGATGTGGCGTCCGTCGTAACGGAAGCTGAAGTCGTTACGGTCGATGGGCGCCTGGCCGCCGTCGGGCAGGCAAGCGTGCCAGTCGGAACCGTGGATGACGACCGTCCAGAGCTCGTAGCGCTCTTTGTCCATGAACGATGTGAGCCCTTCGGCGGAACGAAGGGATACGTGGTATTCAGATGAGTCGCCTCCGGCGACAATGGCAATGGTTCTTTTCATACGTTTCTTTATGGGGAGTAATCAGGATTACGGTCTTTTATGGGGGATGAGTGTCGTCAAATGGCGCGGTTGGACGTGTAGTTACGCCAGCGGTCGAGCAGGAGCGACATGTCGGGCGGCAGGGGAGAGTCGAAAAACATCTCCTCGCCTGTGCGGGGATGGACAAAGCCAAGGGTGCGGGCATGGAGCGCCTGGCGTGGGCAGACTTCGAAGCAGCCCTGTACAAATTGGCGGTAGGAGCCCGAGGTGGTACCCTTGAGAATCTCGCAGCCTCCGTAGCGCTCGTCGCTGAAGAGCGGGTGACCGATGTGCTTCATGTGGACGCGGATCTGGTGGGTGCGTCCTGTCTCAAGCTGGCATTGTACGAGGGTGACGTAGCCGAGCCGTTCGAGGACGGTGTAGTGGGTGACGGCGCTTTTGCCGATATCGGGGTCGTCGTAAACGGCAAAGCGCTGGCGGTCTTTCACGTCGCGGGCTATCTGGGAACGGATGGTGCCAGAGTCGTCGTTGATGATTCCCCACACCAGGGCGTTGTACTGGCGGCGGGTGGTCTTGTCGAAGAACTGACGGCCGAGTGAGGTCTTGGCATCGGGCGTCTTGGCGACAACAAGCAAGCCTGAGGTGTCCTTGTCGATGCGGTGGACGAGGCCGATGTCGGGGTTGTTAGGGTCGTAGTCGGGGTCGTCTTTCAGGTGCCAGGCGATGGCGTTGACGAGAGTTCCCGTCCAGTTTCCGACGCCAGGGTGAACGCACAGCCCCGCCTGCTTGTTGACGACCAGGAGGTCATCGTCCTCATAGACGATGTCGATGGGAATCTCTTCCGGCTCAATCTTGCCCTCAATGGGAGGGCGGTTCATCATGACGGTGATGAGGTCGCCGGGCTTTATCCTGTAGTTGCTTTTGACGGGTTGGTCGCCCACGCGCAGGTAGCCGAACTCGGCAGCCTGCTGGATGCGGGTGCGCGAAACGTTGGGGATGTGCATCATCAGGTATTTGTCGATGCGCATCTGCTCCTGTCCCTTGTCCACTTCGATTCGGTGGCGCTCGTAGAGGATGTCTTCTTCGTCAGAACCAGTTGTCATCGAGAGTGGGCTCGGGTTTGTTCTCGTCTTGGTCTTTCCTGCCGTTGCCGACGACAAGGGTGATGGATGCCCCCTCGGGCACGAGGTCGCCGCCGTGGAGCTCCTTGCCGTTGTAGAGTACTTTATAGACCCAGTCGGCCTCGCCGCGTATGGTGTCGTTGGGCAGCAGGTTGAAGCCCGCAGCCTTCAGCTGGGACGTAGCCTGCCGGAGCGAACTGTTGTCGGCAATATCGGGCATGGTCACCATGGGCTCGTTGCCCGAACTGAGCGTCAGGTAGATGGCGCGTCCACGCTTGACCTTGGCGTCGGAGGAAGGACGTTGCGATACGACCACGCCGACCGGCACGCCCTTGACGTACGTCTTGTCGTAGGAGATGCCCTTCAGGCTTTTGGCGCTTAGTGCCGACATGGCGTCAGCCTCGTCCATGCCCGTGACATCAGGCACCAGTATGGCCTTGCCGTGCTGGGTGTAGGCGTTCATCCAGCGGAAGGTGAGGAAGACAGCAAGCACCACCACCGCCAGCATGGCCACGATGTTCAGCCAGAAGATGCTACGCCTCATGGGTGCGTTCTTTTGCGATTCTTTTTCCTTCATTGTCCGTGTGAATAATTGGGGGAGCAAAGATACGGGTTTCTTTATAAAAAAAGAAGTAACGGCCCGAAAAAAACCATTACTTCTTGTCTCGTTGCCCTTGGATGGGCTGCTCGGCGAATTACTTCTTGTTGCGTACTCCGTTGAATTCGTCGGAAATAGTCAGTTTCTTGCGACCTTTTGCACGGCGGGCGGCCAGCACGCGACGGCCATTGGCAGTAGCCATTCTCTCACGGAATCCGTGTTTGTTCTTTCTCTTTCTCAGAGAGGGCTGAAATGTCCTTTTCATATTCTCGTTTTTTTGATTTTGTTATCTTGTTTTCCTCAATTTGGGCTGCAAAATTAGAGCCTTTTTTTGAAATAGCCAAAAAATGCTGCTTTTTTTTCGTGTTTTTTTTGGTTTTTTCCGCTAAACAGCCTATTTTTGTAGCCGTTTTCAGAGACGAACCTATCATTAACAATAAAAAACGATAAATTATGATTCTTTGTCAAGACATTAAAATCGGTACCTGCATCGACTTGGAGGGCCAGCTTTACTTCTGCATCGACTTCCTGCATGTGAAACCCGGCAAGGGCAACACCTTCGTACGTACGAAGCTGAAGAACGTCGTCAACGGCCGCGTGCTGGAGCGCACGTTCCAGATTGGCTTCAAGCTGAACGATGTGCGTGTAGAGCGTCGTCCCTATCAGTATCTCTATCAGGACGATATGGGCTATGTGCTGATGAACCAGGAGACGTTCGAGCAGATCACCCTGAACGGCGATGTCATCACCGGCGTGGAATATCTGAAGGAAGGAATGGAAATCGAGGTTGTCACCAACGCCACCACGGGCGATGTGCTCTTCGGCGAACTGCCCATCAAGGTGGTGCTGCAGGTGACCTACACCGAGCCGGGCCTCAAGGGCGACACGGCTACCAACACCCTGAAACCTGCCAAGCTGGAGACGGGCGCCGAGGTTCGCGTTCCTCTTTTTATTAATGAGGGCGAATTTGTCGAAATTGACACCCGCGACGGTTCCTATGTAGGCCGCGTAAAGGCGTAACCCGTCCGGCATGTGAAAATTGCGAGCCTTGTTTTTTCGGAGACAAGGCTTGATTTTGTACCAATACGTGCATGAGCGGAAAGCTGAATATCAACCAATGGGCCGAGGACGACCGTCCGCGCGAGAAGATGATGCGGAACGGCGCAACGTCTCTCTCGAATGCCGAGCTGCTGGCTATCCTCATCGGCTCAGGAAATGCCAATGAGGATGCCGTGACGCTCATGCAGCGGGTGATGAAGAGCTGCGACGACAGCTTGCTTCGCCTGGGCCGGATGTCGATGGAGGAACTGACGGCATTCTCAGGCATCGGCCCGGCCAAGGCCATCAGCATCCTTGCTGCTTGCGAGCTTGGGAACCGCCGCGTCACCCATCGCACAGAGCAGCCTGTCATCAAGTCGGCGCAGCAGGTGTATGAATATTACTACCCGCTTCTCTGCGACGAGGCAACCGAACACAGCTATGCCCTTTTGCTCAATCAGGCATCGCGTGTCATCAAGAATGCGCTCATTGGCAAGGGCGGGCTCTCCGAAACGTTGGTCGATGTGCGTGTCGTCCTTCGTGAGGCGCTCATCAACAAGGCTTCCAGCTTTATCCTATGCCACAATCATCCTGGAGGCAGCCTCCGTCCCAGCCGTCAGGACGACCTGCTTACCCAGAAAGTCAAGGAAGCGGCAAGACTGATGGACATCCGGCTGGTCGATCATGTTATTTTTACTACCTCGGGCTACTACAGCTATGCCGACGAAGGAAGGATATAGAACTTTTTAGTTAAGCCAAATCTTATTTGGGCTTTGGCATGGCGAAAAAAAGAAGGATGAAATCCAACTATGTCAGAAGAAGAAAAATATCAACTGCAAGAGCGCATCGTAGAGGTTCTGAAGACTGTCTACGACCCTGAAATCCCGGTTAATATCTACGACCTCGGGCTCATCTACCGCATTGAGGTGCTGGCCGATGCCCGTGTGGAGATTGACATGACCCTCACAGCGCCCAACTGCCCCGCTGCCGACTTCATCATGGAGGACGTCCGTCTGCGGGTGGAAGGCGTCGGGGGCGTTACGGCGGCTACCGTCAACCTGGTCTTTGAGCCTGAGTGGGACAAAGATATGATGAGCGAAGAGGCCAAGCTCGAACTTGGCTTTGATGTGGATTGACTCTAAACGCATAAAGAGAATAAAGCTATGATTTACTTTCTTTCTGATGCACACCTCGGCTGCCGTGCCCTTCGCTGGAATCGCACAAGAGAACGTCGTCTGGTACGGTTTCTTGACAGCATCAAGACGAAGGCTTCGGCCGTCTATCTGTTGGGCGACATGTTCGACTATTGGTTTGAATACCGCTACGTGGTGCCCAAGGGACATGTGCGTTTTCTTGGCAAGCTGGCTGAGCTGACCGACAGCGGCGTCGAGGTCCATTTCTTCATCGGCAATCACGACCTCTGGTGCCACAATTACCTGAAGCGCGAGTGTGGCGTCATCATGCACTATGAGCCCTACACGGTGGACATCGAGGGCAAGGTGTTCTACATGGCCCACGGCGATGGGCTGGGCGACGAAGGCGACCGGAAATTCCGCTTCCTCCGCCGTGTGTTCCACAACCGTCTGTGCCAGCGGGCCTTCTATCTGCTCCATCCCGACTGGAGCGTGCGGCTTGGCCTGAAATGGGCAGCAAACAGCCGCCGTAAGCACGAACGCGAAGGGCAGCCCGAGTATAAGGGCGAGGAAAACGAGCCGCTGGTGGTCTATTCGAAAAACTATCTGAAGAGCCATCCTGAAATCAACTTTTTCCTCTATGGCCATCGCCATATCGAGCTGGACCTTCCTCTCAGCGACGAATGCCGGATGCTGATTCTCGGCGATTGGGTGGATAAGTTCACCTTTGCCACGTTCGACGGCGAGCAGCTTGTCCTGCAACGTTATCTCGAAGGCGAGACTCGTCCTTGAACTTTTTTTTTAGAATAACAAAAACAATAAGCAATATGAAGAAGTTTTTGACTCTTTTGGCGTTAGCCGCTCTGGTGTCGTCCGCTTTGTCGGCGCAGGAAACGAAACGCTCCATTAGCGACAAGGAAATCATCAAGAAAGGCTGGAATTTCGGTCCCCTGCCTGTGGTGGGCTTCGACAGCGACCTCGGCTTTCAGTACGGCCTTTGCTGCGACATCTTCAACTATGGCGACGGCACGCGCTATCCCTCCTACGACTACAAAATCAACGTCGAGGCCAGCACCTATACGAAGGGCTCCAGCGTGTTGCGTTGCTACGGCGACTTCAAGACCCTCATCCCCGACGGCAAACTCTTCTTTGACGTCACCTACTTCAACGCTCCTAAGTTCGAGTTCTACGGGTTCAACGGCTTTGCCTCACCCTTCACTCCCGATATGGCTTTCGTCTCGGACGTTACCATGCATGGACAGAACGTACTCGTGCCCACACAGGTCTCTGACGGCCGAAAGAGCGTGGCCAACTGGATGTCGCGCAACCAGTTCCGCGCCGTCGTCAGCATGCAGAAGAAGATTGTCGGCGGACTGAACTGGACGGCAGGACTGGCCTATTATAACATCAAGACGGGCGACATCAACCGCGACAAGCTGGCGGGCGGCGATGCCGACAAGCTGGGGTGGTATGACAGCCAAGTGACGCTCTACAACCTCTACCGCGGCCGCGGCCTCATCCGTCCCGAGGAGGCCGAGGGCGGTAACGTAACCCAGTTCAAGGCCGGCATCACCTACGACACCCGTGACCACGACAGCGACCCCACGCGGGGCTTCAACATCGAGGCCACCTTCTACTATGCCCCCGACCTGCTCGACCGTACCGACACCTACAACCATACCAACGGCGGCATTCTCTTCATGGGCAGCCAGTATGTCCCCGTCGTGGGCGATAAGCTGACGTTTGCCTACCGTGTCGGCATCCAGCAGACGCTCTTCGGTAATGTCCCCTTCTACTTCATGAACAACATGAACTCGATGTTCTTCCGCAAGATGTACACCGAGGGTCTGGGCGGCAACGCCTCCGTGCGCGGCATCCACCGCAACGGCGTCATCGGCGACGGTTTTATGCTGCTTAATGCCGAGCTGCGCTGGCGTGCGTTGGAGTTCCGTTTCATCAACCAGAACTGGGGACTTGCCTTTAATCCCTTCTTCGACTGTGGACAGGTCATTAAAACTCACCTCCTTGGATTACAGGAGCTTGCACGATACTTGGGCAATCCCGAAATGCTGATAAACCATGTGTACTATAGCGGCGAGAAAGAACACCTCCATTGCACGGCGGGATGCGGCCTGAAGCTGGTCATGAACCACAACATGGTCATCTCCTTTGAGGCAGCACGTGCCTTCAGCGCCAACGACGGCACGGGCCTCTGGACGAACATAGGATTTAACTACTTGTTCTGATGAATCGTATAAAAGCCGGGTGCATCCCTCTTCTATGTCTCTTGCTGACGGCATGCGGCAACTCCCCTTCGTCGGCTCCAAAGCAGGCGTCTGACTTCTATCAGCCCGTCGCAAAGCCGTCTTCGGCATCATCTTCTGCTGATGTCCCCTCGGCAGAAGTCCTGCTTGAGACGCCCCGTCTGGAGGTTCCCCGTAGTGGCGAGCGCATGCTGGAGCACGAGGGCTTCCGCATCTCTTACAACCAGAGCTGGCTCATCCCTAACTGGGTAGCCTATGAGCTGACGAAAGAGGAGACACGGGGCGACGTCGAACGTACGGACTATTTCGACGTCGATCCGACGCTGAAAGGACGTCAGGCTAAGTTTGCCGATTACAGCCACACCGGCTACGACCGTGGTCACATGGCACCTGCCGGCGACATGAAATGGAGCAAGGAGGCGATGGACGCCTGTTTCTATCTGACAAACATCTGCCCCCAGAACCACAACCTCAACAAAGGCGATTGGAACGACCTCGAGATAGCGTGCCGTCGTTGGGCACGCAAGTACGGACGTGCTTGGATTGTCACCGGTCCCGTTGTCACCTCACGCGAGCCTAAAACCATTGGCCGGAACCACGTCATGGTACCCGACGCCTTCTTCAAGGTGGTACTTGTGCCGAAGGGCAAAACCTACGAAGCCATCGGTTTCGTCATGGACAACAAGGCCGGCAACGGACAGTTTATGGACGATGCCCGCTCTATCGACGACGTAGAGAACCTCACAGGCATCGACTTCTTCCACGCTCTCCCTGACGACGTGGAGGATGCCGTTGAATCAGCTTTCCACGCCAAGGTTTGGGAGTAGAAAACCACGATTTTCGGACAATACAGGGCGGCAATCCCCATAAAAGTTCCTCCTAATCTGGCGAAAGGCCTATCTGTTTTGAAAGAAAGCCCTTCTGCTTTTATGGAATTAGATTCTATTTCCGCAGAAGCTGATTCTATTTTGCCAGATGCTTGGGCTGAGTCGCCAGATGCTTGGGCTGTGCGCACAGCCCACTGGGCTACGCTCGTAACGTTAAGGACTGAGGTCGGGATACTGGATTTCCGAACCGATGACGTGTGCGCAAAGTAGAGGGAAAATCCATCGAAAAGGCGTTTTTTGGCCTCTTTCGAGCCCCAAAAAGCCGTTTTTTGATACGTTTTGTGCCTCGTTCGAGCTTCGGTACAGCTTGAATGGCTAGTTTTGCACTATCGTATCTCGTTGTATTATTGCTTTTTAGACAAAAAACATCGTAGCCAGGCATAACAATAACAGTTATAACAGTTATTTTTTAAAGGGCATCACTCTCCCTTTCCTTCCTTATTTTATATTATAATATATTTATTATTAATTAGTTAAATAGTATTATAAAGACGATTTGAGAAGATGCATACCCTCAAAAAACGAACTGTAATCTGTTATAACTGTTATGCCCTGCACACAACACGCTTACTTACAAGTCCTTATTCCCTATGAGGCCTCCCACAAAACAGACATGTAGCTGCAAGGACGCTAATTGCCTGTTCTTGATATGCCCCTGGGTCGCAGAGTACGCAGAAAGGGATGTAGTACATCGGACATTTTACAGGGCGGATGGGAAAGCATACGTCGTTTTTGCGCCGTTTTTTTTAAAATATCTTATTTTTTCTTCTTTTTTGTTGCGCACGCGCGAGAATCTTTATAACTTTGGGCGATTTTGTGCGAATAGGCAAAAGAGGAGATGAAGAAGCGTTCGAAAAAGGTAAAGAAAGGATGGCTCGTCGGGCTGGCCGGAGCCTTTGTTGGCGTGGTGCTGACGCTTGTGGCTGTTCACTTTTGGGACCGTAGCTCGACCAACGAGAGCTGTGCTGTGTGTCACGTCCATCCCAAAGCGGAGGAGAGCTGGAAAAAGTCGTCGCACTACAACAACCCCAGCGGCACCAAGACCGACTGTGCCGCCTGCCACCTGCCCCCAAAGGGCACTTTTGCCTACGTCAAGGCTAAGGCCCGCATGGGCATTAAAGACACCTGGAGCCTCATCACCAAGAAGAAAGAGAATATCGACTGGGAGAGCAAGAGCGAGCTTGAGCACGCCGTGAAGATTGTCTATAACGAATCGTGCAAGGCCTGTCATGTCAACCTGTTCCCCGCCGGCATTAGCGATGACGGCATCTCGGCCCATCTTTATTACGAGGAAAACGAGAAGAAACTTAACCTCCAATGCATCAGCTGCCACCTTGACGTCGGCCACTACAATCCTAACTACAGTCATGCCAAGATGATGGGCGTGCCTCGTCCCAAAGAGCGTGGCGACATTTACGCAGAGCCCGCCAGCGTCACCTCCTTTGCCAACTTCAAGGAGCAGATTCCGGCAACAGATATCGACATCCCCATGATTGCTATCCCCGGCGGCACGTTCCAGATGGGAAGTGACAAGAAAGACGGCTATAGCCAGCCCGACGAGTGGCCTCGTCACGCCGTTACCGTTTCGCCCTTCTTCATGAGCGAGACCGAAATCACGTGGGACCAGTTCTGGACGTTCTATGCCGAGACCATGTCGGAAGGACGTACGCCTCCCGAGAGCGTCTATGCCAACAACGGACGCATCGCCCGCCGCATGGAGGCTCGCCGTCTGGGGCAGCCGTCGGATGACGATGATGAGGTGGATGCTGTCAGCGGTCCTACGCCTCCCTTCGGTAACCCCGACCAGGGCTGGGGCATGGGCGACCGTCCGGCTATCACCATGACCTACTATGCTGCTGAGACTTTCTGCCAGTGGCTCTCGCTTAAAACGGGCCGCAACTATCGTCTGCCCACCGAGGCCGAGTGGGAATATGCAGCCCGCGGCGGAACCGAAACGCCCTACTTCTTCGAAGGTAAGCCGGCTCGCTTTACCTCGAAGAGTCTTCGTAACAAGGTGTTCGGTGCCGATACGACGGGCATCAACCGCTACGCCATCTATGCCGTCAATAGCCGCAACCGCACGCAGGAACCCTCGCGCGTGAAGGCCAACCCCTTCGGACTGAAGAACATGCTGGGCAATGTGCTCGAATACTGTTCCGACTGGTATAGTGCCGATGCCTATGCCCAGACGCCCGACGGAGCTGTTGACCCGAAGGGTCCCGCCACGGGCACCGAGCATGTTGTCCGCGGCGGAAACTATGCCGCCGACGCCGCCGATGTCCGTAGCGCTACCCGCGCCCACACCGAGCACGACGCCTGGCTCCGCACCGACCCCCAGAACCCCAAGAGCATCTGGTGGTACTCTGATGTCAAGGGCATCGGCTTCCGCATCGTCTGCGATGTCCCCGCCGATGTAGTCCCGTAGTCCTTTTATAGTTCCTATAGTACCTATAGTTCCTATAGTCCCTATAATACAGTTAGCCGCTTATAAAAAACCCATAACTCAATAAAACAATGGAAAATATCAACAGAAGAAAGTTCCTTTCCACGACGGCTAAGCTTGGCCTGGCCAGCGCCGTCACCCCCGCGTTCCTCACTTCGTGCACCTCGGGCAAAGAGCCCAAGCAGACTCCCCTGCGTGCTGAGGGCGAGTACTATGTTCCTGAACTGCCCGACAAGGCTATCGAAGGCCGCGAACTGAAGGTCGGTCTTGTAGGCTGTGGAGGCCGTGGGTCAGGCGCTATCAACGACGTCCTGGATGCGGCGGACGGCATTAAGGTCACCGCCCTTGGCGATGTCTTCATGGATCGTCTGGCTGGCGTCCGTGAGCAGCTCTCCAAGCGTGGACAGATTGTTCCCGACGAGGGCATCTTCATCGGTTTCGATGCTTACAAGAAGGTCATCGACTCGGGTGTCGATATGGTCATCCTCACCACGCCCCCTGTGTTCCGTCCCGAGCACTTCCGCTATGCTACGGAGAAGGGCGTCCACTCGTTCCTTGAGAAGCCCATTGCCGTTGACCCCAAGGGCTACCGCACCATCATCGCCGCTGCCCGTCAGGCCAAGGCCAAGAACCTCTGCGTCGTCACCGGAACGCAACGTCATCACCAGCGTTGCTACGTTGAGGCCTTCAAGCTCATCCAGCAGGGCATCATCGGCGACATCACCGGTGGTAATGTCTATTGGAACGGCGGTATGCTCTGGTATCGCGAACGTCAGCAGGGCTGGAGCGACATGGAATGGATGATCCGCGACTGGGTGAACTGGAAGTGGCTCTCAGGCGACCATATCGTCGAGCAGCACGTCCACAACATCGACGTCTTCATGTGGATGACGGGCATGAAACCCGTCAGCGCCACGGGCTTTGGCAGCCGCCAGCGCCGCATCACGGGCGACCAGTATGACAACTTCAGCGTTGACTTCACCTTCCCTAACGGCATCCATCTGCACAGCATGTGCCGCCAGATTGACGGTTGCTCCAACCGTGTCAGCGAGTTTGTCCAGGGTGCCAAGGGTTCATGGAACAGCGAGACCAACGAGATTCGCGACCTTCAGGGCAACCTCCTTTGGAAGTATGACGACAAGGCAGCTGGTGAGAAGTACAAGCAGCACAATCCCTATGTCCTCGAACACGTCGACTGGGTGAACCACATCCGCAAGAACGAAGGCCACGAAGAGGCCACCGAGACCGCCGAGTCGTCGCTGGCTGGCGTCATGGGCCGTGAGTCGGCCTACACCGGTCAGACCGTGACGTGGGAACAGATGTCTGCCTCCCCGCTGGACTATATGCCCGCCAAGCTTGAGATTGGTCCGATGGATATGTCGCAGTACACCGTTCAGGTTCCTGGAAAGGGCAGATAAACAATATGTGTTGTAGAGGCGTCACGCGTGACGCCTCTACGCTTTTCTCTTTAGTCATAACCAAAAACACTATAGCAATGAATCGTCGCAATTTCTTCAAAACCACTCTTGCCGGTGCCGCTGCCGTCAGCCTGACGTCGCCCCTTGCAGCCCTTACGTCGTGCACGCCGGCCGGTAAGCCCAAGACCCCCTCTGTTCCCCTGAAGCTCTCCTTTCAGGAGGGTATAGCACCCGGCAAGTCGCTTGCCGAAAAGCTCGACTATATGGAAAACCTCGGCGTTGTCGGCTTTGAGCCCGGCGGAGGCAATCTGGCTAACCGTGTGAGCGAGATCAGCCAGGCGCTGAACGGCCGCAACATCAAGGTGTCGGCCATCTGCGCCGGCTTTTCAGGCTTTATCCTTGCCGAAGACCCGGCTGTGAAGGCGCAGTTCGACTCCACGATGCGCGACATCGTGGCTGCCGCAGGTGAACTGGGCTCCACGGGCGTCATCATGGTGCCTGCCTTTAATGGACAGAAACCCTGTCTGCCCCACACACGTGAGACACGCGACTACCTCTGCGAGCAACTTCACGACCTTGGCGAGTATGCCCTCAAGTGTGGCACTACCGTCATCCTTGAGCCGCTCAACCGGGGTGAGTGCTTCTATCTGCGCCTGGTTTCCGACGCTGCTGCCATCTGCCGTGACTCCAAGAGCGACGGCGTGAAGTGCATGGGCGACTTCTGGCACATGATGGAAGAGCCGTCCGACTATGCCGCCTTCATGGCTGCAGGCACCAAGTATCTCCAGCATGTACATATTGCTTCGCGTGGCCGTCGCATCATGCCTGGCGAGGACGGCGACAAGGACAACTACGTCGATGGCTTCCGTGCCCTGCAGCAGCTGGGCTACGACAAGTATGTCACGTTTGAGTGCGGTACCGCCGGAAAGCGTGAAGAGACCGTTCCTGCGGCCGTAGAGCTTCTCCGCGCCCAATGGGAGCAGGCAGCTCAAGTATAAAAGTTTACGTGGAAGTGCAGGGATGAAAGTCCCTGCACTTCTTATATAATATTAATAAGGATACCATGAAACACCTTTTTCTGTTTCTGGCTGCCGCGGCCGGCGTCGCCCTTTGTATGCAGGCCCAGAGCATGATTGTCCATGAGAGTACCAACGAGACGACGGTTTATAACGTCTCTGCCGTAGATAGTGTCACGTTCAGCGAGACCTCCCTCCTTCCTGAGGGCGCCAGCTCTACGACCGTCGAGGTCAATGGACGTTGGTGCAGCCTCGGCACATCCATCACGTGGTACAACGACAATGTCTCGCTCTCCGGAGGAGCCTTTACGCGAGGCTATCAGGATCGTGTGATGGACAAGCTCCACTTCCAGAAGCTCTTCAACCGCGGCATTAATGCCGGCTCGCTCAGCTCAGCCTACGACGCCATCGTCCGTGCCGACTATTATACCATCGAGCATGGCATCAACGACTGGGGGCATTGCACCCCCGTAGGCAATTTCGAAGACGATTACATCGGACAGAAGGACAAGAACACTTTCGCCTACGAGTACCGTCGGCTCATCGACCGTATTTTCAAGGTGAACAGAAACGCCAAGGTGGTGCTCTGCACGCCGCGTAAGGCCTACGGCTTCGGCGATTACCTCCCTGCCCATTGGTATGATCCAATGGTGGCTCCGGACGGCACGAAAATCTATCTGAAAGAGTATGCCGACCTCATCCGTCAGATTGCTGAGTATGAGGGAATGCCCGTGGCCGACTGGTTTGCCGAATGTGGCGGGCAGAACGACCTGCCTGTACAGTCCATCGACGTAGCCCTCCATCCCAACGACGTGGGCTACCAGCGCATGGCCAATGTCCTCATTCAGGCCCTGCGGAAGGTGATAGTGCCGTAACGACAACGATAACGATAACGTTAACGATAACTATGTGGCAGGAAAGAAACGATGAACGAAAAAAGGTCGCTTTACGGCGACCTTTTTTCGTATTCTTCTGTATGCGATGTGACCCGTTTGGGGCTCGAACCCAAGACCCCATCCTTAAAAGGGATGTGCTCTACCTACTGAGCTAACGAGTCAACCTCTGAATGCTTTCTTCCGAAAGCGGCTGCAAAATTACGCCATTTTTTGTTACCTTCAAAACTTTTTCTTTATTTTCTTCATTTTTTTCGTTGGATTTCACTCTTCTTTCCCTTCCGCAGCCTCGCCCACAGCCTGCTGGTAGCAGATGCGGCAGAGGGGTTCGTACTCCATCTTCTCGCCCAGCAGGACGCGCTTCTCGCCTGCCACCAGTCGGTGGGAGAGGTAGGCCAGGTTGCCGCAGCGGACGCAGATGGCATGCACTTTCGTCACCTCGTCGGCAATGGCGCAGAGGTCGGGCATGGGGCCGAAGGGCACGCCGCGGAAGTCCATGTCGAGTCCGGCCACGATGACGCGGATGCCGCGGCTGGCCAGTTCGTTGCAGACATCCACCAGCCCCTTGTCGAAGAACTGTGCTTCGTCGATGCCCACCACCTCGATGTCCGACGAGAGCAGCAGGATGCTGGCGGCGTTGTCGAGTGGGGTAGAGGCGATGGAGTTGCCCTCGTGGCTCACCACGTCCTCCTCCGAATAGCGTGTGTCGATGGCTGGCTTGAAGATCTCCACCTTCTGCCGGGCAAACTGCGCGCGCTTCATGCGGCGGATGAGCTCCTCCGTCTTGCCGGAGAACATCGAGCCGCATATCACCTCAATCCGCCCCCGGCGGCGTGTCTCGTCCAACCTGTCTTCTGAAAAGCCTATCATGATATCTTTTATTTTCTGCAAAAATACGTAATAATTCTTGGGTTCGCAATTCCTGAAGCACTATTTTTCGCAGTTCGCCATTTATTTTTTATTTTTCATTTTTCATTCTTCATTTTTTTATATTACCTTCGCCGCATGTTATACCTTGTACCCACCCCCGTCGGCAATCTGGAGGATATGACCCTTCGTGCCATCCGCATCCTGAAGGAGGCCGACCTGATACTCTGCGAGGACACCCGCACGAGCGGCATCCTGCTTAAGCACTTCGACATTCAGGGCCGGCTGATGAGCCATCATAAGTTCAACGAGCATCAGACTGTCGCTCCGCTCATCGAGCGTCTGCGTGGCGGCGAGACCGTCGCCCTCATTACCGATGCCGGCACGCCCGGCATCAGCGACCCGGGCTTCCTGCTTGTCCGCGAGTGTGCGCGGGCGGGCATCGACGTGCAATGCCTCCCTGGTGCTACCGCCTTCGTGCCTGCGCTGGTCTGCTCGGGGCTGCCCTGCGACCGTTTCTGCTTCGAGGGCTTCCTGCCGCAGAAGAAAGGGCGTCAGACGCGCCTTGCCGCCCTCGCCGACGAGCCGCGCACCCTCATCTTCTACGAAAGCCCCTATCGTGTCGTCCGTACCCTCACGCAGTTCGTTGAGGTCTTCGGCGCCGAACGGCCCGTTTGCGTCTGCCGCGAAATCTCAAAGCTCCACGAGGAGGCTGTCCGCGGCACCCTCGCCGAAGTCCTTGCCCATTTCACCGACCACGAACCCAAGGGCGAGATAGTCATCGTCGTGGGAGGAAAAGAGGCCTACCCCCAACCCCTCCCTAAAGGGAAGGGGGCCCGTTCCGCTGGTCTCCCCTCCTTTAGGAGGGGTAAGGGGGAGGCTTTATGAAATATTCCGTCATCTTCCTCGACCTCGACAATACCGTCTATGACTTCTCGGCCAGCAGCCGCGAAGCCTATGGCGAAGTCTATCGTGCGATGGACTATGACCGCTTTTTCCCCTCGTTTGATGCCTATATGGCTCTCTACGAGACGCGTAATGCCGAGCTGTGGACGCTCTACAACGCCGGAAGCATCACGAAGGACGAGTTGAACGCCGAGCGCTACCTCCATCCCCTGCGTGTGATGGGTGTCGAGGGTGCCGAACGGATTTCGCAGGAATTTTTTCATCGTGCCATGAAGGTGCTCCCCACGAAGGGCATCCTCATTCCCCATGCCCTCGAAGCCCTCCGCTATCTCCGTCCGCGCTATCGCCTCTTCATTCTCAGCAACGGCTTTGCCGAGCTGCAGACGCGCAAAATGCAGTCGGCAGGCATCTACGACTTCTTCGAAGGCATCGTGCTATCGGAGGATATCGGCGTCAATAAGCCCGACCGCCGCCTCTTCGACCATGCTCTCCGTGTGGCAGGCGTCGCCTCAGCCGAGGCCCTGATGGTGGGCGACGACTTCGATGTCGATATAGCCGGTGCCCGCGAAGCTGGCTGGGACCAGATGTACTTTGCTCGTTCTCGTGCCGCCCGCCCCGCGTCGCTCCCCTTCGTGCCAACTTATGAGATTCACTCCCTCGCCGAAGTGCCGGGGTGGCTCTGACCCAATTCCTAATTCCTAATTTTCTAATTCCTATTTTTTATGAAAAAGACCCTATTCATCATGTTGGCCCTCGCGATGGGCCTTGGGGCTGTAGCCCAGGAAACGGACGAGCTTGATTTCTTCAAGCTTTCAGCCTATGAAACGGACAACCAGAAGTTCAGCGTTGACATTCTGTCGCACCTCGGCGTCGGCTATAACATTATGGCCACGGAGGACTTCTACCCCTCGGGCGGCCTGGACTTCTTCATCAACATCGCCGACCTCTCCTTCCGTCCTTCGTCCAGATTCGGCGTGAAGGCCGGCATCGACTTCTTCGGCCAGGAGTTCAGTTCGCAGACTGACATCTTCCTCCGCGACCGAGGGGGCAACATCTTCGTCGCCAACCCCATGGGCCAGGAGCTTGTCCTCGAGAACTACGACAGCCTCAGGTCGGCCATCACCACACTCGGCTTCAGCGCCCCCATCCTGCTGAAGGGCTATTTCGGACGCTTCGTGGTGGGCGTGGGTGCCAACCTCCAGTTCAACGCCTGGGGCAGCACGGATTACGAGACCGTGTTCCGCCGCGACAGCCCGAGCGTTTACCAGCGTGCCACGTCGTACGTCCGCATTCGCAAGGCTAAGGTCACCCCCTTCACCTACAGCCTGATGGCCACCCTGAGCTACAGGGAGTTCCTGTCGTTCTACCTCCGCTACTATCCGTCGGCGTACTCCATCGTACCTCAGCATGCCGTCTCACCCCAGTTCGGGCTGATGACCGTGGGCGTCGCCTTGGGATTCTAAGCCTTGAGGAAGTCGGAGGGGAGCTGGCCATAGGCTTCGCGGAAGTACTTGGCAAATTGCTTGGGCGACAAGCCGATGCTGTAGGCTACCTGTGAGACGTTTTCGCCGCTTTGCTCCAGCAGCTGGCGGCCGCGCTTGATGCGCAGGGTGCGGATGAAGAGCAAGGGCGAGAGGCCGGTGATGGCCATGAGCTTCTTGTAGAGTCCGCTGCGGCTCATGGCGAGTGCGGCGGCGAGCTGCTCGACGGAGTAGTCGGGGTCGGCGATGTTGGCTTCTACCTGCTCGATGGCATCGGCAATGAGCCGCTCATCGATGCGGCTGACGGTGAGCTCCGAAGGCTTGACGTCGGGCTGCTGGAACCGTTCGCGGGCTCCTTCGGCCCAGCGGAGGAGGCGTTCGATGCGGAGCAGCAGGATGTCGAGGTTAAAGGGCTTGGTGATGTAGTCATCGGCACCCTCGCCCAGCCCTTCGGCTTGCTGTTGGTCGGCTGTGCGGGCGCTGAGCATGATGAAGGGGATGTGTGAGTAGCGCAGGTCGCCCTTGACACGGCGGCAGAGGGCCATGCCGTCCATGACGGGCATCATGATGTCGCTGATGATGAGGCGGACGTCCTGGTGCTCAAGCAGGGCGAGGGCTTCGCGTCCGTTGGCGGCGGCGATTACACTATAGTGGCTCTCGAGGCAGCTGCGGAGGAAGGTGCGGAAGTCGTCGTTGTCCTCTACAACAAGGATGGGGGCAGGAGCAGGCGGCGTGGATTCTTCTTCAGGCTCGGGGCTGTTGTTTTTTAGACTGTCAGACTGACAGACTTTTATTAGACTGTCAGACTTACAGACTTTCAGACTATCAGATGAATGTTGCGCTAAAGTCTCCGCGGTACTATTATCTGTCAGTCTGTTAGTCTGATAGTCTGTTAGTCTTGATTTATCTGTCAGTCTGTTAGTCTGATAGTCTGTCAGTCTTGATTCATCTGTCAGTCTGTTAGTCTGATAGTCTGAAGAGATGTTCCCTTCTTCTGGCTGCTCGGCGAGGGGGAGGCGGACGGTGAATGTGGAGCCCTGCGGCGTGGCAGGGGTAACGGTGACGGTGCCGCCCATCATGGTGACGTACTGTCGGACGAGGTGTAGTCCGATGCCGCTTCCCGTGTAGGCTGTGCCGGTGGCATCGTCGTCGTGAGGCTCCTGATAGAAGCGTTCGAAGATGCGTTCGCGGTTTTCGGGCCTTATGCCGATGCCCTGGTCGGTGACGCGGATGACGGCGTCGCTGCCGTCACGGTTGAGGGCTACGGTGACCGTGCCGCCCGGGCGATTGTACTTGATGGCGTTGCTGATGAGGTTGACAAGGACGCGTTTCGTCTTGGCGTGGTCGAAGCGGGCCTCCATGGGGTCGTCGGGTGGCAGGACGGTGGTGAGGGTGACGCCGCCTTGAAGCTCTGACTCTGTGAATGGCTGGCAGACGACGCGTACGAACTCGCGCAGCGGGCCTCGGGTGGGGTTGAGGGTGCCGGGTGTCTGCTCGAGGCGGCGGTAGTCAAGGAGCTGGGTAATCTCTTCCTGCAGGGTGTCGGCGCTGTGTCTGATGAGCTGCAGCTGGCTGCGGACGTCGGGGGCAATGTCGGTGCGTTGCAGCAGTCGGCTCAGGGGGGTGACGATGAGCGAGAGCGGAGTGCGCATGTCGTGGCTGACGTTGGTGAAGAAGCGCATCTTTGCCTCGTCGGTCTGCTGCTGCTGGCGTAGCGCCATCTCGTGTCGCTCGTCGCGCCTCCGCTGGCGGAGGCGCTGGCGGCGGTGGCGGAGCAGGAGCAGTAAGAGGGTGGTGGCCAGCAGGACGTAGAGGATGACGGCCAGCCGTGTGAGGTACCAGGGTTGTGCGACGCGGATGGTGAGCGTAGCCATGCTGTCGGCAGCGGCGGAGGAGGTTGCCGTCCGTGCCTGTAGCTGGTATGTGCCCGGATGGAGGTCGTTGAGAATGATGGTGTTCCCTTCGAGGTCGTGCCAGTCGCCTTCGCGTCCCAGACGGTACTGGAAGTGCTGATGGGGCAGCAGGCAGTTCATGTCCGAGACCTCGATGGTGACGCTCGTGTCGTCGTGGCGCAGGTCGATGCGTTCGGTCATGAGCAGGTTCTGCCGGAGCACGATGCGTCCGTCGTTGAGCGGCGTGCCAACCTCCACACGTTCGCCGTTGATGAAGAGGGTGGTGAAGAAGGTGGAATGTCCGCCTGTGTGTGGTGTGGCAGGGACGTCGGGATGGGGCTTGATGGTGACGATGCTTCCCAATGCACCCATGAGGATGGTGCCGTCCGAAAGGCGGGTGGTGGCATGGGGGTTGAAGCTGATGCCCCCCAGTCCGTCGGCCTCCTTGTAGGCTGTGCAGCGGTAGCCGTTGGAGGCGGGCGTGATGCGGCTGATGCCATGCTTGGTGGAAGCCCAGACGGAGTGGTAGTCATCCTCGGCAAGGGCAAAGATGGTGTTGTGCGAGAGTCCGTCGCGGACGGTGAGGGTAGCGATGGGCTCGGCGTTTGGGTAAGCTCTTTTGTTTTCGCAGCTCCAAGATTTATCGGGGTCGTAGGCGACGAGGCCGTTGTCAAGCCCTGCCCACAGGGTTCGGCTGTCGGTCGTCAGCAGGATGGAGCGTATGCTCGTGCCTTGCATCAGGCAGCGGAGGGTGTCGCCGTCGAGAGCGTAGAGTCCGTCGTTGGTAGCCATATAGAGCCGGTGACGGCTGCCGTCCCACAGCAGTTGGCTGATGCAGCCGGTGCTGAGGGGGCTGTCGGCGGGGGTGATTGAGCGGGCGATGTGGTTGGTGGCGGGGTCGAGGAGGTAGGCGCCGTCGTAGAAGGTGCCCACCCATATGAGTCCGTCCGCGTCCTCCTGCATGCTGATGACCTGCTGGAGGCGGCGGTCGGCGATGCGGTGGGGGTGGTTTCCGGCATCGAAGTAGAGCAGGTCGCCCCCGTAGGAGCCCCACCAGCGACGTCCCTGGCTGTCGCGGAGTGTGCAGACCACCTGGTTGCTGCTCAGTCCGCCGTGACGTGTTGTCAGGCGTGAGAAGCCTACCCCCAACCCCTCCCTAAAGGGAAGGGGGCCCGTTCCGCTGGTCTCCCCTCCTTTAGGAGGGGTAAGGGGGAGGCTGTTTTCCACCGAGGCGGCGCCCTGGCTGTCGAAGCCCATCCAGAGCCTGCCGTCGGGGTCGGCATCGAGGCAGCTGACGTCGTCGCCCGCGGGCATGTGGGCAATGCTGAACGAGGTGAGTGCCTGGTTGCAGAAGACGACGCCCTGCTTGCTGGTTCCGACCCACATGGTGGTGGTCTCGCTGTCGCGGAAGAAGCAGTTGATGTGGTTGTCGACGAGCTTGAAGGGAGCGCCTCCGTCCTGCCTTATGGTCGTGAAGGAGCCTTTGGCGTCGAGGATGCAGATGCCGCGGTTGCCGGTGCCCATCCACAGATTGCCGTCGCCGTCGTCGATGAGGGCGGTCATCATGGCGCCGGCGAGGGGCAGCGTCTGTGTGGCGTCTGTCCAGACCGACGTGCGGCTGTCGAACTGCCAGAGCATGGTCTCGTTGAGGGCGTAGAGCCAGATGCGTCCCTGGCTGTCGGCATAGATGCGGGTGCGGTCGCTGGGTGTGACGTCAAGGTGTGTGACGGGTGTCAGCGTCTGCCGTCCCGGGGTGGCTGTCCAGAGGGCGCAGCGTCTGTCTGCGGTAGCCGTCAGCACGTATGCCCTGTCGTGGACCAGTGTGAGTCCGATGACGGCGCCCGCCCCGCTGACGTCGGTGTGCGTGAGGCGGCGGGTAGCGAAGTTGTAGTGGTAGAGCACGGGGCCGTCGCCTGCCGAGCGGCACCACAGGTCCTGTCGCCCGTCCACGAAGATGCTGCCCACCGTGTCCTGGACGATGCCGTATGGGGTGAAGTCGGCGGCATCGGTACGGCGGATGCAGTCCTCACGCTCGTGATAGACATAGTTGTGACTGGTGCCCGTGATCCACAGCCGTCCGTCGGCGGTGAGGACGATGTCGTGCAGGGCGTCGCCACCCTGTGGCATGCCGTTCACCTCATAGTGGTGGAAGCGGTGGCCGTCGTAGCGCTCGACGTGTGTCATCATCAGCAGCCAAATGGCGCCGTAGCGGTCGCGGACGATGCTGCGCACATAGTCGCCGCTGAGGTTGCCCGACGTGTCCACCCTGCGGAACTGGGTAGAATTAGGAATTAGGAATGAGGAATTAGGAATGATGGGTGAGGGGTTAGAGGTTAGGGGTGAGGGCTGAGGGGTGAGCATGCCTCCACCCGCCATCAGCATCATGGCGATGCACAAGAGGCATGGGCACTTCTTCATAGACCTTATTTTATGGACGTGCAAAGATACGCATTTTTCCTGAATCTTCCATCTTTAAGCTTGAATCTTCAGTCTGCGACGCGCCCGTTTGGGTAAAAAACGTTCCCGTTTGGGTAAAATACCCAATTGGGATAGTCCTGTAACGATGCGCGTGGGCCGGTGTCCCGATAAAAGCCTATATTTGTAGCGTAAATCATCCTTAAAAATCAAACGTGTCATGAAACGAATTCTACTAACTCTCATCGTGTGCGCCGCGGCCATCACCGGTGCACAAGCAAGGTACGACGTCGATTACTCATCGAAAGTCGATGATCCCGCAGACCCCGAGTGCAACACCATCACCGCCTCCAGTGGCTGGGGATGGTATAACATCTTCACGAGCAGCTGGGACGTGATGGACTACGAGTATCTTTACATCAAGTACGAAGCTACTTGTAACTTCAACCTTGTCGTCCAGAACACAAACTGGCAGAACCTCTACTCCGTGACCTGTTCGGCCGATGCCACCGAGGCCTACATCAAGCTCGTCCCCCATGCGGTGGACTACTACACATGCGTGGTCATCCAGAACCACTCGGCGGGCGTCATCGCCATCGACAAGTTCTACTTCTGCACCGCCGACGAGTTCTTCAACCCCGCCCCCGACGACCTCGACGAGGCTCGCGAGAACCTTATTAGTATTCGCGCGCGCTATGAGGCCATGCTGCCCGCCTTCACACCTGGCACGGGCTACGCCAATTACTCGCCCGAAGCCTATCAGGCCCTGCAGACAGCCCTGACGGCAGCCGCCGAGGCTCAGGATGGCGAGGGTGGCGACGCCCTCACTGCCGAGCAGCTGAATGCCCTGGCGCAGGCCATCGTCGATGCCTACCGCACGCTCATCGACACCAAGGTGCCCTACTACCCTGAGAGCGGCTACTACCGCTTCGTCGTTGCCCGCCAGTTCAATGAATACCCCGAGGCCGAAGAGGGTGAAGAAATTGACTCCACCGCCGTCACCCATCCGCTGAAGGCCATGTACAGCGACAACACCGGCACCAACGGCTGGAAGACGCTCGATCCCGAGAGTCCCAACTTCCTCTGGACGCTCGAACGCCAGGCCGACAACACCTACGTGCTGGCCAACCTTGCCAACCGCCTCACTTTTACACAGGCCGAGAAGTGTACTGACGGCACACGCACCATCACCTTCGACCCCCTCGTGCAGCATCCCGAAGGCTACGAACTTGCCTGGCCCGTCAGCACCGACGACGACGTCGTCCTCTTCAACTTCCGCTTCAGCAACGAGGATGCCGATGCCTACCGCTACGTCCATGCCAACTGGCACGACAACGGCAACGGCTGGGGTGGCCCTATGACCTCGTGGTGCAACACCGCCAGCGAGAGCGGCGCCAGCGAGTGGTATCTGGTGCCCGTCGATAAGGAAGAAGCCCTCAGCATCCTCGCCGCCAACTCCTTCGGACGCGACTTCGTGCTGATGCTTGCCGATGCCAAGGAGAAGGCCGTCATTGCCAACGACATGTCGAAGCAAAAAGTCATCGAAGATGCCAGCCAGTTCAGCAGCCCCTTCAGCCAGAACGACCTGGGCAGCCGCGACGGCGGCGACCTCAGCGCCGGCGTCCTCATCGACGGCGACCCCTCCACCTTCTGGCACAGCTACTGGAGCGGCGGCAACGCCACCAACGGCGACCACTACCTGCAGATTGCCCTCAGCCGCGACGTAGAGGGCGACATGGAGCTCCTCATCTCGCGCCGGCAGAACATCACCACCGACCACGTCACCACCTGGGGCATCTACGGCAGCGACAAGCCCGACGGCGAGAAGTTCGATTACGAGTGGATTGCCGACGTCAACACCCCATACGCAGACGGCGATGCAACCGCCAGCGCCGCCTTCAACATCCTGCCCCGGAACGGCTACCGCTACCTCCGCTTCTATGCTGAAGCCACCACCAGCAACCGCGGCTACTTCCACGTCAGCGAGTTCCAGCTCTACATGACAGCCCCCAACCCCAACAACCAAGCCAACCGCATGGGCGACGTCTACACCAACCTCGTGGATGCCATTGCTGCTGCCGACCTTGTCGACCCCAACAACGTCAGTCGCGCCGACTATGAAAACCTGAAGGCCGCCTACGACCCCTTCATCGCCCTCTACGTCGATCCGCGTCCGCTCCGCAGTGCCATCGAGACAGCTCAGGCTCAGCTGGCCCTCTGCGAGGAAGGCGAAGACCCGGGACAGTGGAGCACTGGCTCGACCATCGAGTTCGAGGAGAAGATTGAAGAAGCCATCGAATACGATGCCAACGGCGAATACACGCAGGAGGAGACCGACGCCTGGGTGGCCTATCTCGGCAATGCCAGAGCTGTTCTTGGTGCCTTGGCCAACAATGTGACCCCTGACAGCTACTACGCCATCCACTTCGGCAGCGAGCAGAAGTATGCCGATGAAGGCTGGAGCACATCCAATGCTGTGGGTGGTTCGTACGGCAACCTCTTCGACAACTATCTCGCTCCCGCCGATGCCGAGACCATGACCGGTCTCGCTGCCACCGACGTGCGCCCGGGTTCGTGCCTCTTCTTCACGGGCGACGAGGAGGCCGACATCGAGTTCCGCTTCATCCCCGTGGAGGATGGGAAGTATATCATCCGCCATCGTGCCACCGGCCTCTACGTCCAGGCCTATGGCTACGACAGCTGGGCAGGCCTCTCGCTTCATCCGTCACTCTTCACCGTCGAACCCATCGGACGTGGCGAGATGCTTATCCGTGCCACCGACTTCGAGGGTGGCAGCCTCTCAAACCTCCATGCCCAACTCTCCGACCACCGTCTTGTCACCTGGCACGATGCCGCCGTCGGCAGCAACTCCGCCCTCTTCATCGAGGAGATGGATCCCGTCACCCTCGGCGAAGCCGTGCAGTCGTATCTCGACTTCAAGGCCGGTGAAGTCACCACCATGTGCTACCCCGTCAGCGTCACGCCTGCCAAGGGCAGTACGTACACCGTGGTGGGCACCTATGCCCAGAACGACAAGTTCTACGTTGCGCTGAACAAGGTGGATGGTGCCAAGGGCGGCGAACCTGTGGCCTATATGGCCGAGGGCACGTACGATGCCGAGGCTGTGGGCGACACCACGGCAGTGGCCGTCCAGCTGGGCGACGAGGTCGCCTTTGCACCTGTCAATGGTACAGCGCTGAAGGGCACCTACGCCACCATCGACCTCGCCGATGAGGCCATTCTCTTCGGCGGTGCCGGATGTGCAGTCACCACAGACGAGAACAAGACCGTCTATGCTAACCGTGCATACGTCGATTCCACTGTGCCGGCCGACCCCGCAGGCAGCTACAGCCTGGTTCTCGAAGTGAACGGCGAGCTTACGCGCATCGAGAGTATTCTGGCCACGGTTTCCGATAAGGGTGACCTCTATGGCGCCGATGGCCGTCTGCTGAAGACGGGTGCCACACTCGGCGACCTCGACCAGATGCCGGCCGGCATCTATATCCTGAATGGAGTGAAGATTCTCGTGAAGGACGGTGTGGCAAAATAAGTGCTCATGAAATATCAACGCCAACGTCAAATCTTGGAGCAGCGAGTGCAAAAGAACTTGCTCATTTTGCCGAGTCGCGACAAGATAAGACAACGTCAAAAGGCATGGCAGTCCCTCTTCGGGGGGATTGCCATGCTCCTTTGCCTCGTTCCCCGCATACAGGCCCAGGAGCCCAACACTATGTCCGTCCACCTCAACGATGGCAGGGTTATCAACTACGATATATCCCGCATAGACAGCATCACCTTTGTGGAGATTCCCAAGTGGGGTAACCGCTCCCCCGAGGCTCGCAAGCTGCTGGCCTATATGGAGGAGAACGTAGGGCAGAAAATGCTGACCGGCGTCCACGCCAGCGTCAACTACAACACCTATGAGGCCGACTGGGTGTATAAGCACACGGGCAAGTACCCCGCCATCAATTGCATCGACTACATCCATGATATCTACTCCTCCGCCGGAGGCTGGATTAACTACGCCAATACCACCATCTGGCGCGACTGGACGAACAAACGCGGCATCATGGCCGCGCTGTGGCACTGGAACATGCCCACAAACGACGGCACCTCCTACACCTGCACGCCCGGCACGGCCGACGGCGAGACAAGCTTCCGCCCATCGGTCATCTTCGACACGAAGTCGGCAGGCTACCGCGAGCTCATCCGCCGCATCGACCAGGTGGCCACGTGGATGAAGCCCCTGCAGGCCGCGCGCGTACCCATCCTCTGGCGCCCGCTACACGAGGCACAGGGCAACTGGAGCGATGCCAACCCCGGCAACGACTGGCACAAGGCGTGGTTCTGGTGGGGCATCGACGGCCCCGACGCATTCGTGGAACTATGGCGGGTGATGTACGACCGCATGGTCAATTACCATGGCCTCACCAACCTCATCTGGGTCTATAATTCGGGCGACTCAATGAAGTGGTACCCAGGCGACGAGTACGTCGATGTGGTGGCCTTCGACTTCTACAACCAGACACTCTCCTCCATGCATGGGTGGTACGACTTCTTCAAGAAGAACTATCCCGACAAACTCTATGCCATCAGCGAGTTCGGCAACATCCCCAAGGTGTCGGCCATTTGGGCTGACGGCCAGTACTGGAGCTTTCTCATCCCCTGGTGGGACAACGCCCGCACCTCGCAGCCCGGCAGTGCAGCGTTCAACAGCACCGACCACAACAATGCCAACATCGACTACTGGCGTGATGCCCTCGAACAGGACTTCATCATCACCCGCGACGAATTACCTAACTTCCGATAATATGACAATGAAACGTACTCTTCTCTCTGTGCTGTTGTTTTTGTCGGGCGTGACGGCGATTCCTGCCGGGGCACAGATCTCGCTGCAGCCCATCGACCCCCAAGCCACGGGGCCTACACGTCAGCTCTACCGCTATCTTCGCGACAAGGTGTGGGGACAGCGAGTACTGTCGGGCTGTCAGGCCCGATGGGACTATAACACCACTGATGCCGACGGCATCCGCGAGCGTGCCGGACGCTACCCCGCCGTCAACATTTTCGATTTCCAACACTTCCGCCAGCGGGGCCTTAACTACAAGGGTCCGACGGCCAAGGCATGGCATGACGCCGGGGGTATTGTCGGTTTCATCTGGCACTGGAGTGTCCCCATCGATCCGGAGCTGACGCCGAAGGACGGCTTCTCGTTCTATACGCCCAGCGGGGCACAGGGCCGGCGCGGCACGCAGTTCTCGCCACGTCGTGCCTTGCAGGAGGGTACGCCCGAAAGGCGTATTTTAGATGAGAACCTCGACACTATCGTCAGCTACCTCCTCCACTATCAGGAGCAGGGAATCCCCATCCTATGGCGTCCCTTCCACGAGGCGGCGGGCAACACCAACCGTGGCGGCGAGGCATGGTTCTGGTGGGGCAGCGACGGTGCTGAAGTCTTCAAGAAGCTCTATCTCTATGCCCAGCGATACCTCATGGAACGGGGTGTGCACAACCTCATCTACATCTGGACGTCCGAACTGGACGACGATGACTGGTATCCTGGCGACGAGTACGTTGACATTGTAGCGCGTGACCAGTATCACATCCCTTCGGAGCACGGCTCCTTCAAGGAGCAGTTTGACTTGCTCAGACGTAAGTACCCCACTAAGATGCTTGCGCTGGCCGAATGTGACTGTGTGCCCAGCGCCGAGGCCATGGCGCGTGACGATGCCCGCTGGCTCTTCGTGGCTCCTTGGACCGTGCCTTTCGTCTTCAGTCAGCAGAACAACGACGCTTTCTGGAAGAAGTTCCTCGGGGAAGACCTCATCCTGACGCGCGACGAAATTGATCTCTCGGGCCATTATAGGCTCAGCATCAACAAGGAGAGCGGGGTTTACGAGAAGGGTGAGCATGCCGTGGTCACCTGCCATGCCGACGAGGTTCCTTTGGATTCCATTTTTGTGCAGGTGTATTATAATAATAAGGTAGGGCGCGAGCTGAGTCTGCTGCCCGATACGGCAGACTTCACCGTGCAGGAACAGACGTTGGACAGCACATGTGCCGTGATGGTGGAGGTGAGGGAACGTCGTGGACGGCAGCCTGCGGCCATCGGTTACGTAGTGGCTCCAGAGGGTTTCCGTGCCGGTTACGAGGAACCTGCCGACCTGATGGACTATTGGGCGGACCAGAAGAAACAGTTGAAGGCGCTGCCCATGCAGGTGAAGACCTCTCCCTTGGAGGTGCCGCAGCACAGGCGGGGCAAATACGTCTGTCAGGATGTGGAAATCAACTGTCTTGGTCCCGCGCCCGTAAGGGCTTATATGGCCAAGCCGTTGGGGGCGAAGAAGAGGTCGTTGCCCATCATCATCCTGTGCCGTGCGGCGGGCGTCAGCGGCAACTGGTGCCGATGCTCGGTGGACGAGTGTGTGGGTAATGCTGCCTTGGGAAACGGCGCCCTCAGCCTCGACATCAATGCGCATGGGATGCTGAATGGCCAGACCGACGACTACTACCGTATGCTGGAGTTCGGCATGCTGCGGAGCTATTATGAACACAATGCTGCCGACCGCGAGACATACTATTTCCGCGGCATGTACCTTCGGCTGCTGCGCGCCATCGAATACATGACACGCCAGCCTGAATGGGACGGACGGCGCATCCTTGTCATCGGCGAGAGCCAGGGTGGCGGACAAGCCGTGGCGGCTGCGGGGCTGGACCCGCGCGTCTCGGCTGTCGTGCTGAACGTTCCCGCCATGCAGGATCTTGGCGGCGCACGTGCCGGTCGCCGTAGCGGATGGCCGCAGCCCATTGAGAATCATTCCACCCTCGACCCCACGATGATGGATGCCACGCTGCCCTATTTTGACGGCGCCCTGCTCATCCGCCATTCGACGGCCGAAATCTACTGCGAGATGGGTCTTATCGACACCACCTGCCCGCCGTCGGGGGTATGGGCTTCGCTGAATGGCGCACAGGGTAAGAAAACAGTCAACTGTGTGCCCTACCGCTCCCATGCCTGGCCTTCAGGCGAATGGCTGGGGCCGTGGAACGAAATGTACTATCGCCCTCGTCTGGCGTTTATTGATAACTACTTAAGATAATTAAACGCCAATGTATTGACTTCGTCTTATTTTGTCACGACTCGGAAAAATTTTTGCTCTCGCTGCTCCAAGATTTCCTTTTTTCAAGAAAAACTGCTATTTTTGCCCAATGAAAATGAATAGACTGACGATTGTACTGCTGTGCCTCGTGCCGATGGCAACCATCGCGACGGGGCAGACAGCGTGGCGCCCTGCCGACCCTGAGGCTACGCCCGAGGCGGTGGCGCTCATGGAACGCCTGCACACGCTGCAGGGGAAGGGAGTGATGTACGGCCATCAGGACGACTTGCTCTACGGCTACACGTGGTGGGGCGAGGCGGAACGCTCGGACACCCGCGACGCCACGGGCGACTATCCCGCCATAGCGGGCTTCGAACTGGGCGAGTTGGAACTGGGCTACAAAGTGAGCCTCGACTCGGTGGCGTTTGCCGACATCCGCGACCGGTGGCGGTGGTGGCATGCACAGGGTGGCATCGTCACGGTGTCATGGCATGTTGTCAACCCTGTCTCGTCGCAGTGGCCAGGCATCAAGGAGCCCAATGGTGCCGGCTCGGCATGGGATGTCGGGATGCTGTCGGCCGACGGCATTGATGCTGTTCGCTCGGTGCTACCCGGAGGAACAAACAACGCCATGTTCACCCAGTGGCTCGACCGTCTGGCACGCTTCTTCCTCAGCATTCGCGATGACGGGGGACGGCTCATTCCCTTCATCTTCCGTCCCTGGCATGAGCACTCTGGCTCGTTCTTCTGGTGGGGACGCACGCGCTGCACCGACGACGAGTATGCGCAGTTGTGGCGTTGGACAGTCAGTTACCTCCGTTCCAAGGGGCTGCACCAGATTCTTTATGCCTACAACACGGACAAGGTCTATTCGGCCGAGGAGTACCTGCGCGGCTATCCGGGTGATGAATATGTGGATATGCTCACCCTCGACTGGTATGGCCAGGGTGATGACTTCGTGCGCGACGCAGGTGCTGCGCTGTCGTTTGTCGGCGAGCTGGCAGCGCAGAAGGATAAGCCCTTTGCGCTAAGCGAGTGTGGCCCGCTGTCTCCCGGGCTGACGGAGATGCTGGCGGACAGCCGGTGCTCGTATCTCCTCACGTGGCGCCATGCTCCCGTCCGGGGACGTCGCCGTGCATGGGGCCGCGAACAGCACGAGCAAAACCTCCAGCAGTTGAAGGAGCATCCGAAGTTCCTGTTTTTAGAAGAAATAAAAAAGTGAAAAAGCTTACATTTTTTTGACTACGTATTTCACGAATTATACGAATTCATAATCTCGTTTTACCATATGGTCGTTAAACGATAAACGTTAAACGAAAACTCCTAATTCCTAATTCCTAATTATTTAATTTTAAAAGTGAAAACATCAATTAAATCTATGTCCGTGGCGCTGCTGGTAGCGGCGCTGCTGGTTGCTCCCCTCAGCGCCCGTGCGCAGAAGTGGGAAGGCATGGGTCGCACCCCGCAGATGGGTTGGAACACGTGGAACAAGTTTGCCGGACGCATCAACGAGAAGCTCATCCGCGAGACGGCTGACGCCATGGTCAGCGAAGGACTGCTTGACGCCGGCTACGTCTATCTGAACATGGACGACTGTTGGCACGGCGAGCGCAATGCCGACGGCTTCATCACTGAGAACAGGGAGAAGTTTCCCTCGGGGCTGAAGGCGGTGTCGGACTACGTCCACTCGAAGGGCCTCCTGTTCGGCATCTATTCCGATGCTGGACGTAAGACGTGCGGCGGCTATCCGGGCTCGTTCGGACATGAGTATCAGGACGCCATCCAGTATGCCCGCTGGGGAGTGGATTACCTGAAGTATGACTGGTGCGAGACGGAGGACATCAATCCCCGCGGCGCCTATGCGCTGATGCGCGATGCGCTGAGGGCTGCCGGAAGGCCCGTCTTCTTCAGCATGTGCGAGTGGGGACAGAGCAGGCCGTGGACATGGGCTGCCGAGGTGGGCCACTCGTGGCGTACGACGGGCGACATCAGCGCTATCTTCGACGGCAAGGGACTCCGCTCGTGGGAAAACAGCGTCATGACCATCCTGGAGCAGAATGTCAAGCTGCGCAAGTATGCCGGCCCGGGCCATTGGAACGACCCCGATATGCTGGAGGTGGGCAATGGCATGACCGTGAACGAGGACCGCGCCCACTTCACCCTCTGGTGCATGATGGCCGCGCCGCTCATCCTGGGTAACGACATCACGAAAATGACGCAGGAGACGCGCGACATCATCCTCAACCGTGACGTTATCGCCATCGACCAGGACACGCTGGGCGTACAGGGCCTCCGCCTGAAGGAGGAGGGCGGCCTGCAGTACTGGTTCAAGCCTCTGGCAGGCGGCGACTGGGCGTTCTGCCTCTTCAACCGCGGCACCGAGCCCGTCAGCCAGACCATCGACTGGCAGACGCTCTGCTTTACCGACGAGGAAGTGTCCGGCCTCTCGACGGCTTTCGACACCACCGTCTATACGCTGCGTAACCTCTGGGAGAAACCATCAAAGAAAAAAGCCAAGGCCGTCACCACCAAGAAGCCGCTCGCTGTCACCGTCCCCGGACGTGATGTGCTGCTCTTCCGCCTAACGCCTGTGGAGAAAAAATGACCTTACCAGACAATAAATATAAAAGAGATGAAAGCAAGATTACATGTTCTTCTGGCCGCTGCGCTCGCCGCCGCCGCGGCCATCGGCCATGCCGCCGACGTGCAGACCGTGCGCCTCAGCGCTACGGACACCGGCGGACTGTTTGAAGGCATCGGTGCCGTCAACGGCGGCGGCGCTACGGCCGTACTACTTAAAGACTACCCCGAGCCGCAGCGCTCGCAGATCATGGACCTCGTGTTCCGTCCAATGTTCGGTGCCTCCGTCAGCACCATGCTCACCGAGATTCCTGGCGACGGCAACAGCACGCAGGGCTCGATGCCCAGCCACAGCCACTGGCGCGGCGACTTCGATGCCCGCCGAGGATATACATGGTGGGTGCTCAGCGAGGCCATGGCCCGCAACCCGCAGCTGACGCTCGACGCCACGGGCTGGAGCGCTCCGGCATGGGTGGGCAACTTCTGGAGCCAGGACATGGCGGACTACTACGTCAGCTGGCTGCAAGCCTTGCGCCACGTCCACGGGCTGGAGCTCGACGCCATCGGCTGCCACAACGAGAAGGGCTACAATTACGACTTCGCCAAGGCCCTGCGCCGCACGATGGACGAGAACGGCTTTGCCGATGTCCGCCTGCATGCCTTCGACAACTGGGGTGGCAGCAAACTGGAGTTCCTCGACGAGATGCTGCGCGACACGGCTCTCGCCGCCGCCATTGACATCATCAGCGCACATACCTATAGCGAAATTCCCGTCACCCCCGAACAGCGCGAGAAAATCCGCCAGCTCGGCAAGCCGCTCTGGAACAGCGAGGAACACATCTACCGCCCGGGCTTCGACTGCCTGATAACCATCGTCAAGTGCTTCAACGAAAACTACGTCGTCAGCGGCGCCACGAAGGTGGTCAACTGGTACGACATCGCCGGTGTCTATCCGCTGGAGCCCTACAGCCACGACCCCGCCATGCTGCTGGCCCGTGAGCCGTGGAGCGGACACTACGCCGTCCGCGAGGCCCTCTGGGGCTATGCCCATTACGGACAGTTCACACGGCTGGGCTGGTACTATGTCGATGGCGGCTGCACGCTGCTCGACGGCGGCGGCAGCATGGCCACCCTCCGCGACCCCGCCACGGGCGACTACAGCATCGTCATCGAAACGAAGAATGCCAAGGCTCCCCAGACCGTTCAGGTCAAGGTCAGCACGAAGGGCACCAGGGGCGTGAAGGGGCTGTCGGGCGGCAAGCTCTGCGTGTGGCGCAGCACGAAGGACGAGCAGTTCGTCCGCCTTGCCGACATCACACCCCGCGGCGGAAGCTTCACACTGACGCTCGAGCCCGGCGCCGTCTATTCCCTCTCCACCACCTCCGGGCAGCAGAAGGGCTCTTTCAGCGACATCCCCGCCTCGGCACCCTTCCCCCTGCCCTATGCGGATGACTTCGACGGCTACCGCCCCGCCGCGGCATGGGGCTACCTGCCGCACTACACCGCCGACCTCATCGGTGCCTTCGAACTCACCGAACGGCCCGACGGCAAGGGACAGTGCATCCGTCAGGTGGTGGGCGACCACACCCTCAGCTGGGCGCCCGAGTGGCACCACTACACCATCCTCGGCGACTCGGCATGGACGGACTACGAGGTCAGCGCCGACGTCTGGCTCAATCCGGGCGACGAGGCTGCCGTCATGGGCCACCTCTGCGACGTGGGCACGGGCTACGGCATCTGGGCCAAGGGCTACTACGTGAAGCTCGACAACCGCGGCTGCGTCTCGCTTGTCGTCAGCCGCGGCAAGCTGGACAAACGAGAGCTCATCGGCGATGCCGAGCAGCAGGCGCTCATCCGTGCCCGCCGCGATAGACAGCGGGGCGGCGAGCATGTCCTCGCGGCCGATACCCTCGACGGCATCACCCCCTGCCAGTGGCACACGCTATCCCTCCGCTTCGAGGGCACGACGATAAAGGGCTGCATCGACGGCAAGGAGGTCGTCAGCGCCATCTCGCCCGAGTACCCGAAGGGTATGGCCGGACTGATGGCTCCGCTGAAGGGCAAGAATGTCAGCACACCCTATTTCGACAATCTTCGCATCATCCCCCTCGGCCGTACAGTACCCACGCGCCCGATAGCGGCGAAGACCGTCCGGCCATTGTATGCTTTGTAGTTTACTCTCGAAAATCTTCAATTTTATAATAATCGGAAAAAGAAAATGAAAAAAGTACTTTGCGGCTTGCTTTGTGTTGTCCTCTGTGGCGGGACGGCCATGGCCCAGCGTGGGCGAACCATCTCGCCGGCTGATACACTACGCTCCATCGTTGCTAATCCCGATGGCTCAGTGTCGTTTCGCATCTATGCGCCAAAGGCGCAGGAGGTGACGTTGGGGGGCGATTTCTCCGGGCTGAAGGCGACGTTCTCAAAAGGCGACGACGGAATCTGGACAGCCCGCGTCCCCAAGGTGGGGACGGATGCATACCGCTATTTTTTCGTGGTGGATGGCGTAAAGGTCATTGACCCTCGCTATTCGCTATACAGTGAGATTACCCCTGTGGCGCGTATCACCAACGGTGAGGATATCTTCTGGGCTAAGCGCGACGTCCCCCACGGCCCCATCCAGCAGATCAGCTACTACTCCACTACGACAGGGCGGACACGCAGCATGCACGTCTGGGTTCCTGCCGGCAATGCATCGTGGAAAGCGCTACCCGTGTTCTACCTCATTCACGGCGGAGGCGACAATGATGCCTCGTGGACGGGCATCGGTTGTGCGGCCGACATCCTCGACAACCTCTTCGCCGAAGGGAAAATCAAGCCGATGATTGTCGTCATGCCCCACGGCGGAATGGACACGAAACTTTTCGTCGATGAGATGGTGAAGGACATCATGCCGCGCGTAGCTCAGCAGTACCGCATCAAGCGAGGCCCTGCCAACACGGCCCTGGCCGGACTCTCCATGGGAGGGCTGGAGACGCTGAACCTCATCACCTCTTATCCGGAGCTCTTCGGATACATCAACGTGATGAGTTCCGGCTGGTTCGGCAGCGACGAAGCCGCACTTCGCGAACACACGGCAAAACTCCGCACCATTGCCCCCAAGTTGAACAAAACGGCACGGCTGCTTCGGTTTACGATGGGCGGACGCGAGGACTTTGCATGGACTAACGGACACCAGACCGTCAACTGCTTCAAGGAGGCAGGCATCAAGCACGAGTATAGTGAGACCCCTGGCGGGCATAGTTGGCACGTTTGGCACTACGACCTGCGCGACTTCGCTCCACGCCTCTTCAAATAAGTGACGAGGTGCGCCGCCACCAGCCTATGGATGATGCTTTGATGAATCAAGAAAAGAAAATGGTTTTTCATGGTTAATAAATAAGTAAAGCGTATTTTTTTCTCATTGGCAGTCACTTCCTTCGCCCTGCGGAGAGGCTGATTGCAAAGCCTCTTCTGCCCGTGAGGATAGAGAGGTTTTTTAAATTCAAATAGCGACTATTTATATAAAATGGATATGAAACGGTATTTTTTCCTCCTTTTAGGTCTGATATGCAACGCCTGCCTCCTGTTCAGCCAGCAGGCTGCTACCGACCAGACCGAGGTGATGGCGTGGGGCAACCTGACGGGCATCCGTGTCGAAGGCGAGCTGATGGACTTCGAGACCACGCTGGTGGTGGGCGGCAGCCACAGCGGACGCGAACGTTATACCTATAGGTACGAACGGCAGGGCGACGTGCGCGTGTCAACCAGCACCATCGAGCGCGTCACCTTCGCCGAGCGTGTCACCGACACCGCGCAAGGCCGCTGCCACGTCAGCCTGCAGCTCGCCAGCGACACCACCCTCGACGTCCACGCCGGACTTTGCCTCCACCTCAACGCAGAAAAGTACGCCACGGCTTCCATCAAGACAACCCCGCGCAAACTCTCCGTCCGCCTGAAGGATGCAGATGGCGTTGTCCGCGACATTCAGATGAGCTTTTCGCGTCCGGTCAAACTGACCCAGTCGCGTGGGGATGACGGGATATCCATCACCGTGCCTGTCATGACCACGCTCAAGAAGGGTGCATCGGCCACGCTCGACATGGACGTGACAGCCTCCGGACGCATCGACCACTCGGATGCCGTCGTCCGTGTCGATACCAGCCACCCGGGGCGCTCCTTCCTCGGCATGGGCGGCAACTTCCGCCTTCAGAACCCCGCCACTGACCCCGCCGTCATCGACTACTGCCTACGCAACATCCGTGTGGCCTATGGCCGCGTGGAGATGCCGTGGCGCCAATGGCATCCCGACGAAGATGCAACGCCCCTCAATATGAAACCGGACGAACTGCCGCAGCATGTCCGACAAAGCATGGAGATGGCGCAGCGGCTGGCAGCACAGGGCATGCCCGTCACCGTCAGCTGCTGGTTCCCGCCCATGTGGGCCATCGACAAGACTTCGCCCCGCCGTGGACGCTGGCAGGGCGTGGCCGCCCATAGGCTCGACCCGGCCAAGCAACAGCGCATCGTTGCCTCGCTGACGGACTACCTGGTCTATCTCAAGGAACACTACGGCGTTGAGGCCACCCTGTTCTCCTTCAACGAGTCGGATCTTGGCATTGACGTCCTCCACACACCCGAGGAGCATGCCGTATTCATCAAGGACATGGGCCGCGAGATGCGCCGCCGCGGGCTGGCCACTAGGATGCTGCTGGGCGACACGTCCGACGCAACGCCCACTCGCTTCATCGTCCCCGCCCTGAACGACCCCGCCGCCCATCCCTTCATCGGCGCCGTCTCCTTCCACTCGTGGCGGGGCTGCGACGATGCCACCCTCCGCGTCTGGGCCGATGCTGCCGCGCAGCTCGGCGTGCCCCTGCTGGTGGGCGAGGGCAGTACCGATGCCGCCGCATGGCGCTATCCGCAGATTTTCAAGGAATCGACCTTCGCGCTCTACGAGATAAATCTCTACGTTCGAATGCTCAACGTCTGCCAGCCGCAATCTATCCTCCAGTGGCAGCTAACGGCCGACTACTCGCTCCTCTGGGGCGGCGGGGTGTTCGGCTCGCAGGGTCCGTTGACCCCCACGCAGCGGTTCTGGAACATCCGGCAGCTGGCCTCTACCCCCGAGGGCAGCTTCGCCCTGCCCGTGAGCTGCAGTAAGGCCACGCTCACCTGCGCCGCCTTCGGAAATCTAGCCAAGGGCGAATACTGCGTCCATATGGTCAACAACGGCGCCGCCTGCAATGCCCTCATCCAAGGTCTCCCCGAACACTTTCGTTCGGCCAAGGTGCTGGTGACGAATGCCGAGGACGGCATGAAGGAAACCTCACTCACACCATCTGACGGCAAACTCTCCCTGCCGTTGCCACCTGTCAGTTTTGTAACCCTGATTCTGAAGAAGTGAAAAAAATTTGGACGTAGTCGTAAAATGCCCTATCTTTGCCCCCGTTAATTCAAAACGGAAAAAGAACATGGCAAAGCGGATTCTATCTCTCTTATTCTTGTTGGCAGTTGCACGGGGACTGTATGCCTTCACCGAGGGCAGCCAGTATGGCATCACGTTGGACGGTAAGTCGTTCCTCTTCGTCCGCAATGCAGCCTTGACGGACGGCACGGACGTTGTCGCCTGGCCCGACACCAAAGTGGCGGCGCAGCGGTGGGCGGTGGAGGCAGGCGACGAAGGGTTCTGCTTCCTTAACGTCCATTCTGGTAAATACCTGGCTCCTTATGGGGTGCGCAAGGCCGGCACTCGCGTTGCCCAGCGAAGTGCCTCACTCTCGCAGCGCAGCTGGACGCTCACTCCCGTCGAAGGCGCCGCTGACACCTATCTCATCAGCCTCTATTCGAGCAACTACGGCACGGTGCTTCTCAGCGCTACAGGGGGTGAGCAGGGGGCAGCGTTGAAACTCGTCGGTGAGGATGAAGCTGACCCTGCCCTGACGCGTTGGAAAATTGTGGAGCTGAACGACGCAGCCACCTCTTTCAACCCACAGGTCAGGGACGAGATGGTTGAAGGCTTCATGAAGCAGTACTATCGCAAAGCCTCTACGGGACATGTGCTGGGAGGCGGTGGCTGGTGGGGCGACGCAGAGATGTTCGAGACCATCCTCGATCTCTTCGAGACCACCGGCGACATCCAGTACAAAACCTATTTCGATGAACTCTGCCGCAACTTCATCTCCCGCAACGGCTCCACCTGGCGGGGTAACAACTACAACGACGACATCTCGTGGATGGTGCTTGCCTGCATCAGGGCTTACAAGTTCTTCGGCTCGGCCAACTACCGTTCATACGCTAAGACGAACTTCGACCTAATGTATAAGCGTGCACAGGTCTACCCCGAAGGCATGCTCCGCTGGTGCGAAGGCAAGGATGGCACCAACTCCTGCATCAACGGACCCGCAGTCGTGGCCGCTTGCTATCTCTATGAAATGTTGGGCGACTCCTCCTACCTCGACAAAGCCAAGGCGACATACGCCGGACAGCGCGCCCACCTCTTCGTGCCCTCCAGCGGCCGTGTCTATGACAGCGGGCAGTGGTCGGGCGGCACCTTCAAAGTGAGCAACGACTGGAGCTCGACCTACAACCAGGGCACTATGTTGGGCGCAGCCGTCAAGCTATGGCATATCACCGGCGACGACCAGTACCTCCGCGACGCAAACAACATCTATCAGTGGACTTACACGAATCTGTGCGACAACACCAGCCGTGTCATTAAGGTCTGCCAGGTAATAGACACCGATCTCTGCGGCTTCAAGGGCATCTTCATGCGTTATGCCCGTCTGTTTGCCGAGGAAGCCGACCGTCCCGATGTGCTTGAGTGGATAGCCCGTAATGCCTTCTTTGCCTATCAGAATCGTAACTCGAAAGGAGTCACGTGGTCCAAATGGCTGACAAAAACCTCCGAGAACCTGCGCGATGGTGACAAGGACGTCACGAACGACCCCTTCGGAGCCTCCACGGCCGTCTCGGCAGCTGCCAACGCGCACGCGGGCGCGTCGTATTATAAGGATGCCTTCGGCCGCACCCAGGTGAGCGACTTCAACGACATCCAGTTCATGCAGCTCTCCGCCGATGTTTCCGAGGTCGACGGTCGTCCGTTCACCACCTATGCCACCAAGGAAGGGGCATACATCTGTTTCAAGAACGTTCAGTTCGCCGACCGTGAGGCAACGCAGGTGACTGTTGGCGTGATGGCGGCGAACACCTCCTCGCGGGTAGCCGTCTATCTTGACCGTCTTACCCCCGACTGCCTGCTGGCCGAAAGCGACGCGTTGCCTGAAGGGTGGAGCACGGTCACCCTCCCCATCCCCGCCACTACGGGCACGCATGCCGTCTATCTTGTCATGCCCGCTTCAGGTAAAGTCGCTTTCCACTCCGTGTGGTTTGGCGATGCCACGCGCATAACTCCCGCAGTCGAGTCCCGTGCCGATCCCTCCTCCTTCGACCTCAGTGGCCGCATGGCAGGGGAAGGGCAGAAAGGCATCCTCATCGTGGACGGGCGCAAGATTCTCGTCCGCTAACCCCTAACCCATCGAGCTGACGAAACGTTCCAGAGTCCAGGTTGAAACGTTTCGTCAGCGTTTTTCAAACGTTTCGTTTTGCGGTAAACGCCCCTTTCCCTGCAGCGAAAGGCCCTTTCTTCGTGTGGAAAGGCCTTTTCCCATCGCAGAAAGGCCTTTTCGCGCTTAGGAAAGGCCCTTTTCTCCTGTTTTTTGCTCTTTTTTCATGATTTTCTAAAAAAACTTGCAAAAAGATTTGGTGGTATGAAAAAGTCGGTGTACCTTTGCACCCGCTTTTCGGAGGAAGAGCAGAGGAATCCCCCTCTTAGCCGAGGGCTCTTTTTTTCTGCGCCTTCTGAAAAAGCACCAGAGCGATCTTTGAAAGCATTTCCATACAGACGAAGTAGTACAAGAGCAGCCGTGCCTTGTCGCCCCGTAATCGGATTTCCGGTGAGTCAGGGAAGGCGGG
>Ga0129306_1000703_pt1 | contig 47932 bp, 36 predicted proteins | sample P827metagenome_FD_94438 | JGI IMG/M metagenome (GOLD analysis project Ga0129306, IMG submission 94438) | Capybara group fecal microbial communities from Wisconsin, USA - P827 metagenome | ecosystem: Host-associated > Mammals > Digestive system > Large intestine > Fecal | place: USA: Wisconsin... | reverse complement strand
TAATAAACTTTAACAGCCTCATCAACATCATCATGAAGACCTAAAGCTGCAAGTGCACCTACTTTACCTTGGTCTCCTGTAACTGCAATGAGTGGAATGTCTAATTCTTCTGCAAGCTTTTCAGCAGTTTCAACATCCATCATTCCGGTTTTTGTAGCCATTGCATATTCCCTAAGTTCAGGTGGGATTCCTATTCCTTCGAGAATAGCTATTGCAGTCTTATCGGATAATGTGTCATGCTCAAGGATTTCAATAAGTCTGTTGATCAATCTTTCCTTATCTTCAGCCATTACAGCAAAGGTAAGGGCAATTGAAACGCAGTTTTGAGTTTTGTGAGGATTATGTGGGAATAACTGAACGATAATATGGTCAAGATATTCGAATCCTTCCTCTTTCAATTGAAGGCCAATGTTATGAGCCATAGTCCAAGTTGCTCCAGCATCCTTAACGTCTGTGTCATCGATTCCAATGACAAGCTTTTCATATTTTGGAGTTACAACAGTAGCTTTTCCTTCCTTACTGCCCCCTCCAACTTCAAGGACATCTACGTATTTGACACCTTCTCCCATTCCTCTGCACATTCCAGCGCCTACACCAGCGCCGGCAAGTCCTCCGTGGGTTACCTTAACTTCCTTTGCCTCTTCATCAATTACCACTTCTTCAATTCCAGCAGCATTGATACTTGCCTTAAGGTCGATTGGCTTTTTGCCCACTTTACAGAGGTAGGTGTGCTTGTTCCCATCTCTTTTAGCATCAATGATAAGTTCACTGCTGTGTTGGTATTGATAAAGCAACCAGTTGGAACCGCTTGGGCATGGGTGGTATTCAATAAGTTCTACAATATCTCCATCTGCCATTGTAATGACTTTCTCATATGGAGCAATCCATGGGTCATCAAATTTCTCTTTTAACTCTTCAGGTTTTAAAATTGCCATATTATCATCTAAACTTTTAGAAAAAGTTTAATCAAAATTTTTTAATAATGATTAAATCAATTAAATTTTTTTAAAATAGTTAAAAATAGTTTAAAAGAATTGATTGAATCAAATTCTTTTAATAAATCAAATTCTAAATTTAAATGTCTTGTAATCTGTCACACATTTTAACAGCTGCTTCAACAGCGTTTTTACCATAGCTAACTCTTCTGTGTGCATCTAATCTGGTCATTCCAGGACCACTGATACCAAGGGAAATTGGTTTACCCCATTCTAAGGATAAGTCAGCAATTTTACGGGATGCATGTTGAGCCACGATTTGGTCGTGATCGGTTGCACCTTCAATTACAGTACCTAAAGTGATTATGCAGTCAAGGTCAATTCTACCTTCTTCATCTGCTTCAGTTAATTTTTTGATTGCAAGTGGCATATCGAATACGCCAGGAACCATTACAATTTTTGTAATTTCACAGTCACGAACTTTAGCTTCTGCTTTTGCAAGTTCTAACATCATATGAGTAATATCATAGTTAAATTCTGCAACTACTGCACCAATATTATATTTTACCATTTTTTATCCTCCACATTAAAATTTTCTTGTAATTGATTAGATTTAATTTTTTATTTTCATTTACCATCTTCATCATGAATTATTCTTGATTTAGAGTACATATGCAATGAAAGTAGCCACTGCACTGAAGACCATAATAAAAATAATAAACAATGCTGCAAATTTTACTGCGTCCATTTTAAATCTCCTTTTTTAGATAATTAAATTAATTGTAATTTTAATCTTCTAATATTTTTATATATTATTGTAATTACTTATAAATGTTTTATATTATTTAAATATTTTTTAAATTTTTCATTTTTTCATTTTTTCATTCATAAAAAATTATTAAATTAAAAAATCATCAATATTCCGGATTTTCCTTTTTGAATTCTGGATAATTGTCATACTTCAAGACATCCAGGAAGAACTTTTTCTTCTTTGGACCTAGATTATCCAAGTAGTCTTGGTAGTACTCAGTCTCTTTAATCTTTTCATAATCTTCCTTTATAAGATTGAAAAGAGGTTCCTTAGCATCTTCTGTAATGTCCATAAGTGCCATTCTTGGACCATTGACCTTGTAGGCTAAAAGGTCGAACTTGTAGTCTTCATAGAATCCATTGTCCACCATTTTTCTCATAAGCTCACAGCCCGCTTCAACAGTATCCAAGTAGTTTGCATCAACTACATGAGTTATTGAGGCATCGTGCTTTCTTCTGTAATAGAAATGCTTTCTGATGATTGAAATCCTTTCGGCCTTAAGATAGACATAAAAGAAAAATGGCATATCCTCAAAGTATATTCCTTCTGGAAAGCTTGCATCAATTGATTTCAAAAAGCTGTTTCTATAGATCTTTTGGCAGCTGCTTACAGATAGGTCAAATAGGAAATCCTTTGTTTTCAGAGGGGAGAATACTACATCATCAAAGCTTTCATCAAGATTATTTAAGTTAAACCAATCGTTTTCATATACTCTTCCACTCTCATCATCATAATTGATCATCTGATACATGGTGATATCCGTATCCTTTACCTTTGCCTCATTATAAGCGGTTTCAAACGCTTCCTCTGTAAACCAGTCATCGCCGTCAAGAAAAGTGACATACTCTCCTTTAGCTATTTTCATCCCCTTGTTTCTGCTTGCACCAAGGCCGATGTTTTCATGATCAATGACTACTATTCTGCTGTCCTTATCTGCATAGCTATTGATAATTTCTAAGGTATTGTCAGTTGATCCATCATTGATAATGATAATTTCTATATCTTTCAATGTTTGGTTCACTACACTTTCAATGGCTTTTCTAATGAATTTCTCTTCATTGTATGCAGAAAGAATAACAGATATTTTTGGATTGGTCATTTTAAATCACTTATTTTTTTATGAATGTAAGTTTTAATTCAATGCATTGATTATTGCTTCAGCCACTTCACTAGTGCTTGCTTTTCCTCCAAGGTCTGGAGTTAAGGTTTTTCCTTCATTCAAGACTTCAAGTATTGCATTATTAAGTCTTTCTTCAGCTTCATACTCTTCCAAGTAGTTTAGCATCATGCAAGCTGATAGAAGCATAGCCATTGGATTTGCAATTCCTTGGCCTGCAATGTCTGGTGCAGAGCCATGAACAGGTTCAAACAAAGCTCCATCCTCTCCAATGTTTCCAGATGGAATCATGCCTAATCCACCTACAAGGCCTGCTCCCTCATCTGATAGGATATCTCCAAACAGGTTTGTGGTTACTATGACTTCAAAGCTTTCAGGCCTTGTGATGAGATACATTGCAGTGGCATCCACATAGAAGTCTTCAACTTCTATATCACCTTCATAGTCTTTAGCCACTTCGTATAGTATTTCCTTGAACAATCCATCAGTGACCTTCAAGACATTTGCCTTATGAACTCCAGTGACCTTGGACTTGTTGTTGTTTTTAGCATATTGGAAAGCGTAATCGATGATTCTTCTCTCAGCTTTCTTTGTAATGATTCTTCTAGCTATTGCCCCTTCTTCAGTATATTCCTCTTCCTTAGCAATATACATTCCTTCAGTGTTTTCCCTCACTATCATAAAGTCAAGGTTGTCAAAAAGGGCATTGGTGTTTGGATATGATTTCACTGGCCTTAGGTTTGCAAACAGGTTCAATTCCTGTCTGAGCCTTACAATAACGTCTGCTGCAGTTTCTCCTGCAGCTCCAAAAAGACATGCATCTGCACTTTTTGCAAGCTCTATTGTTTCATTTGGCAAGGCTTCACCATTTTTTTCAAGACATTCGTCTCCAGCTTCACCGTAATTGAAATTAAAGTCAATATCCAATGAATTCAATACACTTATGCATGCATCCATAACTTCTTTACCAATTCCATCTCCTGGAATTACAGCAATATTATACATTTTTTAACCTCATTGATGATTAATAGTAAAAATAATAATTTTCTAAAATAGTTTTTTAAATAATTTTTAATAATTTTTAGATAATTCTTAGATAATTCTTAGATAATTCTTAGATAGTTTTTAGAAAATTCTTTAGAACAATTTATAAGAAAATTATAATCTAATTTATTCATTCTTTTGATTCTTTAAATAATTGATTAAACCACCGGATTCAAGGATTTCAAGCATGAATGGAGGTAATTTCTTAAATTCAATTTCCTTTCCGCTTTCTGAAATTATCAATCCATTTTCCATATCCACTTCGATTTCCTCGCCATCTCCAATAAGTGCAGACACTCCAGGAGCTTCCAAAAGCGGAACTCCTACATTTGTTGCATTCCTATAAAAGATTCTTGCAAAGGATTCGGCTATTACAGCAGATATTCCACATCCTTTAATAGCTATTGGAGCATGCTCTCTGCTGGATCCGCATCCGAAGTTTGTTCCTCCAAGAATGAAGTCTCCATCGCTCACTTTTGACTTAAAGTCAGATACCAATCCTTCCATGCAATGCTCTGATAACCTTTCCTCATCAGTGTAAATCAAGTATCGTCCTGGAAGAATAATGTCTGTATCAATGTCATTTCCAAATTTCCAAACTTTTCCTTTCATCTTATTCCTCCTTAGGTACAGCAATTCTTCCTTCAATAGCTGACTGTGCAGCCACTTTAGCAGAAGATAGGTAAACCTTCCCTTCTGGACTTCCTTGTCTTCCCTTAAAGTTTCTGTTTGATGTTGAAAGACTTACCTCATCAGGTCCGATAAGGCCTGTATGGCCACCAAGACAAGGTCCGCAGCATGGTGCTGAAACAAGTGCTCCTGCTTCTACAAATATCTTGATTAGCCCTTCATCCAATGCCTTTAGGTAAGTTTCCTTAGATGCAGGAATAACCAACATTCTAAGTTCATTCGCTATCTTGTTTCCTTTCAATATCCTTGCAGCATCTCTCAAGTCTTCGATTCTTCCATTTGTGCATGAGCCGATAAAGACTTGATCGATTTCAACATCAAGCTCGCTTGCAGGCTTCACATTATCCACATTATGAGGACAAGCTATTTGCGGTTCAAGTTCGCTTACATCAATATCCATAATTTCAAGACTTGGAGAATCAAGGTCACTTCTAAGGTTTGATTTTTCAATAAACGCCTTAAGCCTGTTTTTATTCTCACCGCTTACACGGTCTTTAAGGTAATCATATGTCTTTCCATCCGGCTCTATAAGGCCGGTTTTTCCTCCCATCTCAATTGCCATATTTGATAGGACCATTCTGTCTGAAATGTTCATGTTGGAAATGGTTTCTCCTGCAAATTCACATGACTTATAAGTTGCACCATCCGCTCCAACTTGGCCTATGATGTTCAAAATCACATCCTTTGCTGATGTGTTCTCTTTAAGTTTTCCTTCCACATTGAATCTGATTGTTTCAGGCACCTTGAACCATAACTGTCCTGTAGACAAGACCATTGCCATATCTGTAGAGCCGATTCCGGTTGCAAATGCACCGAGAGCTCCATATGTACAGGTATGTGAGTCTGCACCTACAATAACGGTTCCAGGTATTACATGGCCCTTTTCAGGTAAGACCTGATGACAAACCCCTTCCTTTACATCGTAGAAGTTTTCAATATTCTGTTCCTTTACGAATTTTCTCATCAATATATGGTTATTGGCGGAATCTAGAGAATCTGCTGGAACCTGGTGGTCAAATGGGATCACGATTTTTGAGGAATCCCATACCTTTCCAGTTCCTATCTTATTGAATGATTCAACTGCGAGAGGTCCAGTCAAATCATGCATCACAGCTATATCGATATCTGCCATGACAATGTCGCCAGCTTCAGCTTCTCCATTACCTGAAGCTCTAGCAAATATCTTTTCAGCAATTGTTGACATATTTTCACCTCATTTAAAAGAGTTAATGATAGTTAGTTAGAATAATAGATTGTTTGTGTATTTGTACAAATTTCAATAATTTCATCCATTTATTTCTTATTTGTTGTACTTATACAAGTTTCCATAATTTATTAAAGTAATGTCATCTGGCACTTCCTTGATTATGTTTTTGGTGTCAAAGATGATTCCAGTTTTCATGTTTTTAGATAATCTTTCATAATCCAAGTCCTTGAATTGGTCATGGTCTGTTAATATTAAAACCAATGATGAGTCTTTAGTTGCTTCATCAAAATCGAAGTAATCCGGATTGTCAAAGTGCGGGTCATGGATAGCTATTTCGTATCCTGCTGCCTTCAATCCAGTGATTATTTCAAATGCAGGGCTTTCCCTTGCATCATCTGTATTTCCCTTATATGCCACTCCAAAGACAGAGATCTTTTCTGCATCAGCATCAAGCTTGGATAGTATTTTGCCAGTGTTTTCAATTACAAATCCTGGCATGCTGTTGTTTGTATCCCTTGCCAACTTGATTATCTTAGCGGTTTCAGGTGCCTTTGCATAAATGAAATATGGATCGATTGCAAGGCAGTGCCCACCTACACCAGGTCCTGGGCTATGGATATTCACTCTTGGGTGCTTGTTAGCCATTTCAATAACATCAAGCGCATTCACTCCGATTTCTGCACCTATCTTTGCAAGCTCATTTGCAAGTGCAATGTTCACATCTCTAAAGGTGTTTTCCATACATTTGGACAATTCCGCGGTTTTTGCTTCAGTTTCAATTATTTCCCCTTCAACAAAGGTCCTGTAAACATCTGCAGCTTTACGGCTGCACTCTTCTGTTATTCCACCTACGATTCTATTGTTGTTAACCAATTCTTCCATAATCTGTCCAGGGAGAACTCTTTCAGGGCAATGAGCTAGGAACAAGTCTTCTCCAATTACAAATCCTTCATTTTCAAAAATCGGCTTGATAATCTCATCAGTGGACATAGGAGCTATTGTAGATTCAATGATGACAACATTTCCCTTATTCAAAACAGGCAAGATGGATTGGCATGCTGATATGACATAGCTTAAGTCACAGCTTAAGTCCTCTTTCACATAAGGTGTAGGAACTGTGATGATAAATGTGTCTGCCTCTTCCGGCTTCAATGAAGCGTGATAGTGTCCTTTTTCAACAGCATTACTGATTGCTTCTGTAATTCCAGGCTCTTCAATATGAGCAATTCCTTGGTTTAACTTATCTACAATTTCCTCATTTACATCTACTCCAAGGACTTCACAGCCATTTTTAGCAAACAATGCGGCTGTTGGCAATCCAATGTAACCTTGACCTACAATACAAATTTTCATAAATATCGCCCTGATTGTCTTTTTTTATAATTGATTAAAATTATTTTAAATTATTATTCTTTTAAATAATCATTTTTTAAGTGTTAAAATTATGTTAAGGTATATTTTTTTAAAATATAAACAGTTTATACGATTTTATTTATGATTTTTATTTAATATAAATATTTTATATAAATGCTATTTTATTTAATGGAATATTTTAGAATATATTTATATTTTATAAAACTAAAAATTATATTATAATGTTTTAAATATAAACTTTTAAATATAAACTGCAATTTATTAATTATTTATGAAATTTTAATTTATTTGAGGAATTTTATGAAAATAATGATAACTGGTGCCTATGGAATGTTAGGTTCTGATTTAAGAGAGGTTTTAAAAAACTTTGAATTGATCTGTACCGGCTCTAAGGATTTGGACATTACCGATGAAGAGAAAGTGATGGAGTTCATCAGTGAAAAATCACCTGATTTGGTAATCAATGCTGCAGCATATACTGCTGTGGATGATTGTGAAACCCATTTTGATGAGGCATATGCAGTAAATGCATTAGGCCCTAAGAATTTAGCCATCGCTTGCAAAAGCATTGATGTTCCTTTAGTCCATATCAGTACAGATTATGTCTTCGATGGAAGCAAGAGAACTCCTCTTATTGAAACCGATAACTTAGGTCCTCAAAGCGCTTATGGAAAGACAAAATTGGAAGGAGAGAAATTCATACAGGAAAACACTGATAAGTATTTCATTCTTCGTACTGCATGGCTATACGGCCTTCATGGAAACAATTTCGTAAAGACCATGTTGGAACTTGCAGAGACTCATGATGAGATAACTGTAGTGAATGATCAGATAGGCTCTCCAACATATTCATTGGATTTGGCGGTAGCAATAACCAATCTATTGCATAGTGACAAGTACGGCATTTACCATGTTACAAATGAGGGCGCATGTTCCTGGTATGATTTTGCAAAACTGATATTTGAATTATCCGATGTTGAAGTTAATGTCATTCCTGTAAGCACTGAGGAATTCCCAAGGCCAGCTCCAAGACCTCATTATTCAGTTTTGGACAATAAGAAGTGGAACGCATCAGGATTTGTTGCAATGAGGGATTATAAAGAGGCTTTAGGTGCATACTTATCATTGTATAATTTCTTCAAGAGACTTAGAAAGACTTGATCATTTTAAAAAAATCTATTAAAACTTTAAAAATTCTATATAAAAATTCTATATAAAAATTCTATATAAAAATCTATTAAATTCTATAAAAAATATAAAAAATTTAGTTAAAATTAATTCTTATAAAGTGAGTGATTATATGAAAGGAATCGTATTGGCTGGTGGTGCTGGAACAAGATTGTATCCAATTACAAAGGCTGTTTCCAAACAGCTATTGCCTTTATATGATAAACCAATGATCTATTATCCAATATCCGTTTTGATGCTGGCTAACATAAAGGATATTCTCATAATTTCAACCCCAAGAGACTTGCCTATGTACAAGGAATTGTTAGGTGATGGTTCTGATTTGGGAATGTCTTTCTCTTATGCAGAGCAGGAAAATCCTAATGGATTGGCTGAGGCATTCATCATTGGTGAGGAATTCATCGGGGATGACAATGTTGCTCTTATCCTAGGGGACAATGTATTCCACGGACACAGATTTACTGAAATATTGGAAAGGGCATATAACCTTGAAGAGGGAGCAGTGATCTTTGGATACTATACAAACAAGCCTGAAGCGTTCGGTGTTGTGGAATTTGATAAGGATTGGAACGTATTGTCAATTGAAGAGAAACCTGATCATCCTAAATCCAATTATGTGGTTCCTGGACTTTATTTCTATGACAATGATGTAATTGAAATTGCAAAGAATGTAAAGCCATCTGATAGGGGTGAGCTTGAAATCACTTCAGTCAACGAAGAGTATCTCAAATGCGGCAAGCTTAAGGTTGAGTTGCTTGGTAGAGGAATGGCTTGGCTTGATACTGGTACTCATGACGGTTTGCTTGAAGCAAGTAACTTCATTGAAACAGTTCAAAGAAGACAAAGTTTGTATATTGCTTGTTTAGAGGAGATAGCTTATTTAAAAGGTTATATTACCAAGGAAGACTTATTGAGATTGGCAAAGCCTCTTGAAAAGACAGAATATGGCCAATATCTAATGGAATTAGCTGATAGAAAACTCTAGGAGTGTAATAAATGGGTAAATTCAAGATTACAAAAAGTGAAATTGAAGGGGTCTTCACTGTAGAGCCAACAGTTTTTGGTGATGAGAGAGGATACTTTATGGAAACCTATAATGAAAACGATTTCAAGGAGGAAGGAATTGACTTGACCTTTGTCCAGGACAATCAATCAAAATCATCAAAAGGAGTTTTAAGAGGGCTTCATTTTCAATACACTCAACCTCAAGGCAAATTGGTTCGTGTAATAAGAGGTGAGGTTTTTGATGTGGCTGTTGACCTTAGGAAAAAGTCAGATACCTATGGAAAATGGGTTGGAGAGATTCTTTCTGAAGAGAATAAGAAACAGCTTTTTGTACCGAAAGGATTTGCTCATGGATTCTTGGTCTTATCTGATGAGGCAGAATTCGTTTACAAATGCACCGATTTCTATAATGGTGAAGATGAAGGAGGAATCATTTGGAATGATCCTGACATAGCTATTGACTGGCCATTGGAAGGAATCGGAGAGGAAAACATCCTTTTATCTGATAAGGACAAGTTATGGAAACCAATGAAGGAAACTGAAACAGACTTTTAATTTAATTATTTATTTAATATTCAACGTTTCATTATCAATTATTCATTTATTCATTTATTTAATTATTCATTTATTCAATCATTCATTTTCAATTATTCATTCAACATGTGATTTATATGACTAAAGTTTTAATAACCGGCGGAGCAGGATTTATAGGAAGCAATTTTGTAAAGTATATGCTTGAAAAGTATCCTGATTATGAGATTATAAATTTAGATGCCCTAACATACTGTGGAAATCTTGAGAATTTAGAGGATATTGAAGACAATCCTAACTATTCCTTTGTAAAAGGGGACATTCAAGATGCAGAACTGGTTGATTCCATTGTTAAGGATGTTGATTATATAGTTCATTTTGCTGCTGAAAGTCATGTAGACCGCAGCATTGAAGATCCTCAAATATTCATAAAAACCAATATCATTGGAACTCAAGTATTGCTTGATGCAGCTAAAAAGCATGGAATTAAGAAGTATTTGCAGGTTTCTACAGATGAGGTCTATGGAAGCCTTGGCAAAGAAGGATATTTCACAGAAGAAACCCCACTTCAGGCAAATAGCCCATATTCCGCTTCAAAGGCAGGAGCAGACCTAATGGTTAGAGCCTATGGAGAAACTTTTGGTTTGCCGATTAATATCACAAGATGCTCAAACAATTACGGCCCTTATCAATTCCCTGAAAAGCTTATTCCTTTGATGATTTCAAATGCTTTAGAGGACAAGGAATTGCCTGTTTACGGTGATGGAAAGAACATCAGGGATTGGTTGCATGTCTATGACCACTGCACAGCTATTGATCTTGTTCTCCATAAGGGAAAATTAGGTGAGGTCTACAATATCGGTGGCCATAATGAAAAGGAAAACATTGAAATCGTTAAGCTAATTTTGAAAGAGCTTGGCAAAAGCGAATCATTGATTAAATTCGTTAAAGACAGATTAGGTCATGACAGACGCTATGCAATCGATTCAACTAAAATTACAGAGGAATTAGGTTGGAAACCTAAATACACCTTTGAAACAGGAATCATAGAAACAATCAACTGGTATTTGGACAATCAGGATTGGATGGAAAAGGTAAAATCCGGTGAGTATCAGGAATATTATGAAAAAATGTATTCTAAAAGATAATATTTTAGCTTATTAATATTAAAGAATTAAAATAAAAATTAAAAAATAATCAAAAAATTATCAAAAAATAAAATAAAAAATCAAATTAAATAAAATTGAAATTTTTGCTCTAAAGTGATTTTATGAAAGTATCAGTAGTTACACCAAATTACAATGGATTGAAGTTCTTGAATAACTACTTTGAAACATTATTGATTCAAAGCAGATTCATTGAGGAGATCATTCTAATTGACAATGCATCTACTGATGGAAGCATAGAATTCATTGAAGAGTTTATGAATAGTTCAAACTATCCAATAGACATAGTCCTTATCAAAAATGAGGATAACTTAGGATTTGCCCCTGCAGTCAATCAGGGAATAAGAGCGGCAAAGTGCGAGTATATCTATTCTGTAAACAATGATGTTGAATTGGAATGGAACGCTTTGGAAGAGATCATTAAAGCTATGGATGAGTCAATCGATTTAGGCGAAAACCCATTTTCAATCCAGTCAAAGATGATTCAGCACTACAACAGAAAGCTGATGGATGATGCTGGAGATGAGTATACCATCCTTGCATGGACAAAGAAGATTGGGGATGGCCAGCCTGTAGAAAGATACAATGAGAAGAGGGAAATATTCTCATCCTGTGCAGGTGCTGCATTATACAGAAAATCAGTCCTTGAGGAAATAGGGCTTTTTGACGATAATTTCTTTGCCTATGTGGAAGATATAGACTTGGCTTATAGGTCCCAAATTTATGGATATAAGAATTATTTCTGTCCAAATTCAATTGTTTACCATTATGGAAGCGGTACAAGCGGCAGCAGATACAATGAATTCAAGATTAAATTGGCAGCCCGTAACAATGTATTCCTGATTTACAAGAACTTCCCAATTTTACAGAAAATCATCAATTTCATATTCTTATTCCTTGGATTTTCAATAAAATACCTTTTCTTTGTAAGGAAAGGATACGGTTCCATTTACTTGGATGGAGTCAAGGAAGGTTTAGGAAATAGGAAAAAATTAACAAAAACCCCATTCTTAAGAAAAAACTGGAAAAATTACTTTAAGATAGAATGGAAACTTATAAAAAACACTTTTAATTACTTAAGGAAATAACTGCTTTATTCGGTGTGAAAATGAGAAATTTAGATTTATCAATCATCATTGTTAATTACAATACATTCAAATTAACAAAGGAGACCATTGATTCATGTTTGGCTGAGCCGACTCATTATACATATGAAATCTTTCTTGTAGACAATAAGTCAACTGATGACAGCTTGGAAAGATTGGAGGACTACTTCAAGGATGAGATTTCAAGAGGAACAATTAAGGTTATAGCCAACTCCAGCAATGATGGGTTTGCAAAGGCTAACAATTTAGCTATTGAGCAATCTGAGGGAGAATATGTCCTTCTTTTAAACTCAGATACACTTATTAAAGAGGCTACAATCGACAAATGTATGGATTATATGACTAAAGGCACAAATGCCGATGTCGGTGCATTAGGCTGTAAGGTTTCACTTGCAGACGGGTCTCTAGATAAGGCATGCAAACGAAGCTTTCCAAATCCTGCAAATGCTTTCTATAAGCTATTCAATGTTAAGACAAGCAGTGGAAAGGACGATTATAATCTAGATGACCTGGATGATGATGGGGTCTATGAAATCGACTGCTTGGTTGGAGCGTTCATGCTTGTTAGAAGAACAGCAATTGATGATATTGGCCTTTTGGATGACACATTCTTCATGTATGGTGAAGACATTGACTGGTGTTACAGGATAAAGCAGGCAGGATGGAGAATCGTTTACTTTGGAGAGGCTGAAATCATTCACTACAAGGGAGCAAGCAGTGAAGATAAGAAGACCAAGAAGAGAAATCCAAAGCTTATTTATGAATTCTATAGGGCAATGTATATTTTCTATAGGAAGCATTATACCAAAAAATACAATGTTTTTGTAAACATTGCAGTTTACATTGGAATAGCAGTCCTATTGGTTTTCAATTTAATCAGGAATGCCTTAAGGTCTTGATAATTTAATCTGATTAAAATATAATTAATTGCTCATCAAAATTTAGGTAATTTTATAAATAATATCTATTAAATCTAATAATGATAGGAAAATATTAATTTTATTTAAAATTAATTATAACAGTATAATAGTAAATAGGTAAAGAGTGGTAAAATGATTAAGGAAAATCAAAGAATATTGAATTCATTGCTTGTTGTAATAGATGTTCTTGTAATTCTATTTTCATTGGTTCTAGCTTACTATGTTAGATTCAAGACTACTCTATTTGGTCCTTTAGGAGGATCCTTACCATTTCTTGATTACTTTTTATTCACTGTTTTTGCAATTATTCCGACATACCTTCTTCTATACTACTTTTTCGGCTTGTATAAGCCATTCAGGAATAAGCCTTCAATACTGTCCGGTGCAGAGGACATAATCAAAGCGGATATAATGGCTTTCATCATTTTGGTAGCTATTTTATTCGTTATCAACCAGCCTGATTTCTCAAGGATCATGCTGTTCCTCTTGAGCATATTCGGTATGATCTTTGCAATTATAGAAAGGGCTCTTGTGGTTTTTGTCTTAAGGTTCATGAGAGTTAACAATCGCAATCTAAAGCATATGCTCATTATCGGGGATAATGACTTGGCATTCAATTTTGCACAGAAAATCAAGTCTAAAACCTATTTAGGATACAGCATTGACGGTTTCTTAGGAAGAAAAGAGCATTTAGGCAAAACCTTTGAAGGAATAAGATTCATTGGAACCTTTAAGGACTTGCCGGATGTCTTGAAAACACATAAGTTCGATAGGGTAGTCATAGCGATTCCTTTGCAATACTATTATCACTTGAACGAGATTGTGGATGCATGTGAGGAAGAGGGAATCAAGGCGGAAATCATTCCTGATTATTACAAGTACTTCCCTGCAAAGCCTTCTGTAGACATGCTTGACGATTTGCCAATCATCAACATCCGTTATGTTCCTTTAGATGATGCATTCAATAAGTTCAAAAAGATCATCGAGGATTATTTTGTAGCTATTGTTGCAATTATAATAACCTCTCCAATCATGCTTATCACAGCTATTGCGATTAAGTTGGAATCTCCTGGTCCAATCATCTTCAAGCAGGAAAGAATCGGATACAATGGAAAGCCATTCATGATGTATAAGTTCAGAAGCATGAAGGTTCAGGATGAGGAGGAAGAGAAATCCCAATGGACAACTCAAGATGACCCAAGGAAAACAAGAGTGGGAACATTCATCAGAAAGATGAGCATTGACGAATTGCCTCAATTCTTCAATGTCTTGAAAAGGGAGATGAGTGTTGTTGGCCCTCGTCCCGAAAGGCCATACTTTGTTGAGCAATTCAAGAAGACAATTCCTAAATACATGGTCAAGCACCAGGTAAGGCCAGGACTTACAGGGCTTGCTCAAGTAAATGGTTATAGGGGAAACACTTCAATCGAAAAGCGTATTGAATACGATATTCGTTATGTAGAAAACTGGAGCTTGGTTTTAGACATTCAGATCATGCTCAAGACCATTTTCAAAAGAGATGAGAATGCATATTAACCAGCTTTTTAGTCAATTTCCTAATCTTTTGAAATTTCAATCATCATTCTATTTTTTATCTCATTTTAAAAATTGTTTTAATCTTGTTATTTTTTAATTAAATTGTTATTATCTCTTAAAATTGCTAAATTAATGCAATTTTGAATTATTTTAATGAAAAAAAGCATATATTTATATATTTAGTTAATTAATTGATAATTACAGACTTAATTTTTAAAGATTTGCCATATGAAATTAAGTTTTGAAATTTGAATGAACTATAAAATTATTATAAAATATTATGGAATTTTTAAGATTATGCGATTACAACATAAACTTTTATAAGCTACGATGTTTTAATATTTATACTCGAATCCTTAGGATTTAGTTTAAGAATTTAACATGATTTGATGATTATTGTGATTTGTTTATCTAATAATTTTTTAAAAAAATTCGGATATTAAAAATATTAAATAATATAGATTATAAATATATAATTATAATGAATTTAATGATTTGAAAAATAAATTTTTAAAAAATAAAATGTTTGAAAAATATTAAGAATATTTATTTTGCAAATGCTTATTTTATAATTATTTATTCTTATTTCATTATTTGATTATCTTATATGGTTACATTTTTAAAAAGGCTTTTGGGAATTAATGGGCCTTTCATTGGCTTTGATTTTTTTCAGTTGAAATGGTACTATTAGTTTTCAAATGCTCTGTCTTAATTATTATATATAGCAAAAATTAAATTATAATTTAACTTGAAAAAATTGTGATAAAATAATGATCATACTTAATCAATACGTAATTTCAAAAAACTTTAAGTGAATGGCAAATTGTCAAAAGGATTATTATTTTATTGGATTATTTTTACTAAATTTATAATTTAAAAAAAACGAGGGTTTGGTATGGATAAAGAATTTTTCAATGGAATGAATTTAGCTGAAGATATTAGTGAAGAAGATTTCCAATACATTAAGGATGGTTGGGAAAAAGTTCAAGACGCTTTATCAAAAGATGAATTCATAGACAAGTTTAATAAATTTAAAGAAGAATACAAAGACGCTTCCTTTTTCAGTGATAAAGATTTCATAGATATGGTGGTAAATCCATTCACTGGAGAGGAAACTAAAGGCGAAACTGTATCTAATTTTGATGTTGACACTCCAAAAACTATTGCTGAAGTTGAACCAGGTCGTCAAGGATTTAGTGTTATTGCAAGAGTAATGTCTATTTCCAATCCGAAATCATTCACTTCAAGAAAAGGAGAGGATGGCCAGCTTGCAAATATGCAAATTGCTGATAATACTGGTGAAGTAAGGCTTGTTCTCTGGTCTGAAAACATTAAGCATCTCAAACATATCAGTGAAGGAGACATTGTTGAAATTTCAGATGTTGACTGTAAGGATGGATTCAGAGGAGGCAAGGAATTTTCATTACGTCCTAGATCCTTGCTTAGAGCAATAGACGAGACAAGTGAAAACTATCCGGATAACATTGCTGAGTTCCCAGTTTATGAAGAAAACATCATTTCAATTGCAGATATTGTTCCTGATGAAAAGGTAAGCATTATTGGAAGATTGATTAGGGTTCCTACTCCTCATTCATATGAAAGCAATGGCAAGAAAGGAAAAGTGACCTCACTTGAAATCCAGGATAAGACTGGAAAGATCGCTTACACCTTATGGAATAAGGATGTCAATTTAATAAAAAGTCTTGATTTGAAAGAAGGAGACATTGTCAAACTTCTTAATGAACAATCCAGAGAAAGAAATGGGGAAATATCATTATCCCATTGGGACGGTAGAATAATCAAGGTTGAAGGAGACTATGACATTCCTGAATATGAGGAAAACATCATTAAAATTGGTGGAGCCCAAGAAATCAAGGATGTTACTTTAATAGGTATTGTTACCAAAATCCAAGACACTATCCAATTCGATAGGCAGGATGGAACCAAAGGTTTCGTGAAATCAATTGAAATCACTGATGAAACTGGTTCCATAAGAGTCACCCTTTGGGGAGATGACACTAAACTTAAAGTAGCTAAAGGGGATATCCTTAAAGTCATGGGCGGTAATATCGAATACGATGATTATGCAACCAGCGGATATAGGGTAAATACCAATTGGAATACTGAATTAAGAGTAAATCCTGAAGGAAACGAGGATTTAGCTGAAAGCTTAAATGAAATTGCAAGTAAATTAGGCCCAATCACCATTAGGGAAGTTCAAGATCATGAAGTTGATGGTGATGAAGTTGATATCATCGGTAGATTAATTACCCTTAATGATACCCATTCCTTCCAAAGGGATGATGGCACTACCGGTTTTGTCCGTTCTGGAGATATTGCAGACTCAACTGGAAAAGTGAGAATCTCCTTCTGGGATGAAAAGGCAGAAGCTTCATATGGAATAGGAAAGGCATATCAAGTTGAAAATGCCAGAACCAGATTAGGGATGTATGAAGTTGAACTAAATGTTGGAAAGACAACTAGAGTCATTGAGCTTTCTGATGCTGAATCATCCGATTTACCTTCATTTGAAGAGTTAGAAGAGCAAATCTATGAAACCAAGAAGATTTATGATATAGATGAAGATGACATGAACATTAAAGTTGTAGCAAGAATCTTGGAAATCGAGGATACTCGTGAATTCGAAAGGCAGGACGGAACCAAAGGATTGGTTAGAAACATGACAATTGGTGACGATTCAGGTTTCATACCAGTGACCTTATGGGATGACAAGACCAATTTGCCTTATGATATCAATGAGGCAATCAAAATCCAAAATCCACGTGTAAACTACAATGACATGAGCAATCGTGTGGAGTTGTCCATAGGCAATTCAACTAATATATTGCAGCCTTCCTACAATGAATTAACCAGTCTTCCAGATATTGAAGAATTGCAAAACATATTATACACTTCAAAAGACATTGCAAGCCTTGAATTGGAAGATAGAAGCGTAAAAATAAAAGGTACATTTTCAGATCCATTCATAGAAAGGATTTTAATGCCAAAATGTCCTGTTTGTAACCGTACTCTTGAAGATGAGGATGAAGAGGAATGTCCTCATTGTGGAAATTATATAGATAAACCTAAATATCTATTGATGCTTCCTGGAAAACTCACTGATGATACCGGTGAGATTCAAGTAACTTTCTTCAATGAATTGGTTGAACAATTGTTGGATATGAAACATGACGACATTGTTGCTTTATATGAAGAAAGTGAAGGGGATATAGGATTCTTGGAAACTAAAGCAATGGATCTTGAAGGAAGAACCTTAGAATTGCTTGCTGATGTAACTTACAATAATTATGATGAAGAAATAAGGCTTAGACCAAAAAAGATTTTTAAAAATGAGTTTTAAGCCTTGATTTTATAGTATGATGAACTTTAATAAATTTGTTTAATGGGTTGATATTTATGGTAGAACTTGAAGACTTACCTAATGTTGGAGAAAAAACTGCTGAAAAATTAAGAGAAGCTGGTTTTGCTGATATGATGAGATTGGCTACTGCTACCGCTAAGGAATTAGCTGTAAAGGCAGAAATTGGTGAAGGAGTAGCTGAAAAAGTTATTGAAGCAGCACGTAGAGCTGAAAAAATTGATTTTGAAACAGCATTTGATGTAATGGAAAGAAGACGTGATGTGGGCCGTATAACCACTGGAAGTAAAGGTGTAGATGAGTTAATCGGTGGTGGAATCGAAACTCAAGCTATTACTGAAGTGTTCGGTGAATTCGGATCAGGTAAAAGTCAAATTTCTCATGAATTGGCTGTTACTGTCCAATTGCCTAAAGAAAAAGGCGGTTTAGATGGTGAATGTGTATTCATCGATACTGAAAACACTTTCAGGCCTGAAAGGGTTGAACAAATCGCAGATGCATTTGGACTTGACCATGAAGAGGTCTTAAGAAAAATCCACATCGCAAGAGCATTCAACTCTTCTCACCAAATCTTGATGGCTGAAAAGATCAATGAATTGATTCAAAGCGGTGTTAATGTAAGATTGGTAATTGTTGACTCCCTTATGGCACACTTCAGAGCAGAATATGTTGGAAGGGAATCCTTGGCTACAAGACAACAAAAGTTAAACCAACACTTGCATGCATTGCAACAAGTTGCAAATACCTATAATGTAGCGGTTTTCCTTACAAACCAAGTCCAAGCAAGACCTGACGCTTTCTTCGGAAGCCCTACAAAAGCTATTGGTGGACACGTTTTAGGACACGCTTCCACTTACAGAATCTGGTTGAAGAAAGGTTTAGCTGGCAAAAGAATTGCTAGATTAGTGGACAGCCCTCACTTGCCAGAAGGAGAAGCTGTATTTAAAGTCACTACCGATGGTATTGTAGACTAATCAAACTTTTTAAAAAAAGTTTAATCAAAATATTTTCAATAGTTGGGAGTAATTGCTCCTAATTATTTCTTTTTTTCTTTTTTACTTCATTTTCATATTTTTTACAAAAACTATTTTAACTAATTTTTATAAACTTAATTTATTAAACATTTTTTTTTAAATTATTGAATTTTTTAGTTGATTATATGGACTATAGGATTATTATTCTTTCAATCATTGTCATGATTTTGATAGGGACCTTATCTAAAAAGATTGGTCTTTTGAAAGAGAATGATGTCGAAACACTCAACAATATAGTAATCAATATAGCTCTACCATGTATGATTTTCAATGCTTTATACACTGCTGACGTTTCCTTACTTCCAAGATTAAGCATTTTAACAGTTTACATGTTGGTAACTAGTTTAATTGTAGGTGTATTAACTTATTTGCTACTTAATTTTTTTGGCTGGGACAAGAGGAAAATTTGGAGCCTTGTCATTGTTGTGGTTTTAGGAAACACAGGTTTTTTAGGTTACCCAATTACTCAAGGGATCTTTGGCAATGCAGGTATGATAAGAGCTGTATTTTGTGACATTTCCACTTCAATAATCTTTGTTGTCTTAAGCTTTATATTGATATTGATTTTTGATGGTGAAATCAAATTGGCCATTCGCAAGATCTTGACATTCCTTCCCCTATGGTCAATCATATTGGGAATAACATTCAATATCTTCAGCATTCCAATTACATCTGTAGGATCTACTGTGGTGACTTATTTAGCAGGGGCTACCATTCCTCTGATTATGATTTCCTTAGGCCTGTCCTTAAAGATTGATGGATTAAAGAATCATTTCAAGGAGGTAGGTTTGGCTTCATTTATAAAATTGATTATCTATCCTTTAATCGCATTGGGTGTATTGTCCTTACTTAACATAACAGGATTTGAACATACTATTGGATTCATTGAAGCTGCTATGTCATCTGCAATGTTAGGATTGGTATTGGCTGTTACCTATAGATTGGATTGGGAACTCACTTCTGATTGCATATTCACATCCACTGTATTCAGTCTTGTTACAATCCCTATATTCTTAATGTTTATCCTTTAACGAACATTTTAATGATTGTTATCAATTTTTTTACTCATTTTAAGTGGGCTAATTTTCTCTATTTTTAGTGTTGCATAAAAGGTTACACTACTTTTATTTGCATTCAAATTAGGTTAAATTTTAAAATTAAGTTTATGTATTGCTTTTTAAAGTTAAAAATTATTAATTATCATTTTTTTAACTTCATAATGATTTTTTTTTATTTAAATCAATTTTTAATTGATTATAACTCTTTTCTTTGTTCAGAAATTTTTCAATTTTTAAAGGCTTATCCACCCTTTTTTGAAATTTTCATTGTATTTTTTTTATTTTTTAGGCTTATCAAAATCTATTTTATTTTTCAATTTAAAGATTTAAATTTACTTTATTTTTTATATAACTTATTATTTAATCTTATTTAATTAAAATAATACTAAATAATCTTAATTTATTAGTTTATCAACTTTTCGTCAATTTAAAATTTTCTCATATATATACTTTACTCCTACTTATTTATAGAAACCTTTATATACTCACTTTTTAGAAAAATTAAACTATCTAATATTTTATATATATAATATATTTAAAAAATTAGATCAAATGATTAATCATTTTACTTGTACAAGGTGATTTAATGGCAGAAGAAATTAATAACGAAGAAATTAGAGTGGGAGTATATGTTTGCCACTGTGGTGTAAACGTTGGTGGAGTCGTAAACTGTCCTGAAGTAGCAGAATACGCAAAAACTTTACCTAACGTAGTAGTAGCAAAAGATTACAAATACATGTGTTCTGACCCAGGTCAAAGTCTTATTCAAGATGACATCAAAGAACACAACTTAAACAGAATCGTAGTAGCAGCATGTTCTCCAAGACTTCACGAACCTACCTTCAGAAGATGTGTAGAAGAAGCTGGATTAAACAAGTTCTTATTTGAATTTGCTAACTTAAGAGAACAAGACTCTTGGGTACACATGACCCAACCTGTTGAAGCAACTGCAAAAGCAAAAGACTTAACTCGTATGGCTGTTGCAAAAGCTAGATTATTAGAACCTCTCGAAGCTTCTAAAGTAGCTGTAGACAAAAAATGTCTTGTTATCGGTGGTGGAGTAGCAGGTATTCAATCTGCATTAGACTTAGCTGATATGGGATTCAAAACCTACATGGTAGAAAGAAACCCAACTATCGGTGGAAGAATGGGTCAATTAGACAAAACCTTCCCTACCTTAGACTGTTCCATGTGTATTCTCGCACCTAAGATGGTAGACACTTCCAAACACGAAAACATTGAATTGATTACTTACGCAGAAGTAAAAGAAGTAGACGGTTACATCGGTAACTTCACTGTAAAAGTTGAGAAAAAACCTAGATACGTTAAAGAAGAAGACTGTACTGGATGTGGACAATGTCAAGAAGTCTGTCCTATCGAAATACCTAACTACTACGACGAAGGTGTAGGTATGGTAAGAGCAGCTTACATCCCATTCCCTCAAGCAGTACCTCTCTGTGCAACTATCGACAAAAACTACTGTATCGACTGTGGTCTTTGTGAAACCGTATGTGGTCCTGAAGCAATCGACCGTAACATGGAACCAGAAGAAATCGAACTCCATGTTGGTACCATTATTGCAGCAACCGGTTACGACCCATATGACCCAACTGAAAAATACGAATACGGTTACGGTAGATACACTAACGTAATTACCGCAATGGAAATTGAAAGAATGATCAACGCATCCGGTCCTACTGGTGGTCACGTACAAAAACCATCTGACGGTAAAGAACCTAAACGTGTTGCATTCATCCACTGTGTCGGTTCAAGAGATGAACAAATCGGTAAATCCTACTGTTCAAGAGTATGTTGTATGTACTCCATGAAAAACGCTCAATTATGTATTGACCACGAACCTGACACTGAAGTAACCTGTTACTACATGGATATCCGTTCATTCGGTAAAGGATTCGAAGAGTTCTACAAAACTTCCCAAGAAAAATACGGAATTGAATTCATCAGAGGACGTCCTGCTGAAATCATCGAAAACGATGACTTAACCTTAACTGTAAGAGCAGAAGACACCTTACTCGGAAAAGTAACTGAATACACCTACGACTTAGTTGTATTATCTGTAGGATTAGAACCTCCTAAAGGATCTAACGAACTCAGACAAACCTTAGGTTTATCCAGAACTTCCGACGGATTCTACATGGAAGCTCACCCAAAACTCAGACCTGTTGACACTTTAACTGACGGTGTTTACATTGCTGGTGTAGCACAAGGTCCTAAAGATATTCCTGACGCAGTAGCACAAGGATCTGCTGCAGCATCAAGAGCATCTATCCCAATGGCTAAAGGTGAAGTAGAAATCGAACCTATTACTGCTGACACTGATACCACCGTTTGTGGTGCATGTGAAGTATGTGTAGAATTATGTCCATTCGGTGCTGTAAGTATTGAAGGTGAAGGCGCAGACAAACACGCAGCTATTAACGTTGCATTATGTAAAGGATGTGGTACCTGTGTAGGTGCATGTCCATCTGGTGCTATGAACCAAAACCACTTCAAAACCGAACAAATTATGGCACAAATTGCAGCAGCTCTCGAAGATGTTGCAAAATAGATTAAGAGATTTATTCTCTTTTTCTTTTTCTTTTTTTTTAAACAATTTTTATTTGTTCGTATATTTATCAACATTTTTTTAAGATTCTTTTTCCAAAAATAAATCTTTTCTAAAATTAGGATTCTTTTTTCAAAATCTATAAAAATTTCTAATCTAAAAAAAATTCAAAATATATTGAAGAATAATATAAATTATAATATATTTAATAAAAAGTTTTATTTAATTAAAAAATTATATTATATATTAATAAGAATTTTATAAGATTATATTTTTTAGATTTTTAGATTTTTTTAATTATTGTTCTGATTTTTATAAACTTTTAAAATTTTTAATTATTTTATCAAAAAAAGATTTAATTTATAATCATATTTATAAGATTACAATTTTTAGAAAATATAGGTGTTATTTTTATGTATCAATATGAAGAAGATATGAATAAGATTAATGACTTGATGAGAGTTCATAATGACTGGATGAGAGACAGCATTAACATGATTGCAAGTGAAAATACCACAAGTAATGCTGTTACAACTGCAATGGTTTCAGATTTGGCTCACAGATATGCTGAAGGGCAAGCTTACGAAAGATTATACCAAGGATGTACCTACATTGACCAAATTGAAGACATTACAAAACAATTATCCTGTAAGATTTATGACTGTAGCTATGCAAATGTTCAACCTGTTTCCGGTGTAACTGCAAACCTCGCTGCTTTCTTCGGTTTTGCTAATGCTGGAGACAAGATGATTGCAATGAACATTCCTTACGGAGGACACATCTCCCATGCAAATGTAAGTGCTGCAGGTATTAGAGGATTAAAAACTTTAGAACATCCTTTCAACCCAGAAGTAATGAATATTGATGCTGATGCATTGAACAAAATGATCTTAGAGGAAAAACCAAAAATCATCCTCTTTGGAGGAAGCTTATTCCTATTCCCACACCCTGTATCTGAAGTTGTAGATGCAGCTAATGAAGTGGGAGCAACCATCATGTACGACGGTGCTCATGTACTCGGATTAATTGCTGGTAAACAATTCCAAGATCCTTTAAAAGAAGGAGCTGAAGTCCTTATGGGTAGTACCCACAAGACTTTCCCAGGTCCTCAAGGAGGAATCATCTTATCAGATAAGAAAAATGAAAAATTAATTGACAATGCTGTATTCCCTGGTGTAGTAAGTAACCACCACTTACACCACTTAGCTGGTTTAGGTATTGCTACTGCTGAAATGTTAGAGTTCGGAGAAGCTTATGCTAAACAAACCATTAAAAACGCTAAAGCATTAGCTGGAGCTCTTGCTGAACAAGGATTCAATGTATTATGTGAAGATTTAGGATATACTGAATCCCACCAAGTGGGTATGGATGTAAGAGATGTTAAAAGAGCTACCATCTTAGCTAAGGAATTAGAGCAAAACAACATTATTCTTAACAAAAACCTCATTCCTGGTGACAATGTAAATGACAGTGATGACCCATCTGGTATCAGAATCGGTACTCAAGAAATCACCAGAAGAGGAATGAAAGAGAAAGAAATGGAAGAAGTAGCGCAGTTCATCTGGAGAGTTGCTGAAGGTGACAAAGTAGACATCAAGGATGAAGTCACTGAATTCATGTCTCAGTACAGAACCATTCACTACGCTTTCACAGAAGAAGAAGGATACAAGTTCATTGAACATATATAATCCAAGCTTTTCCAGCCCTTTGGGCTGCAAAACCTTGATCAAAACTTTTTCCAAACTTTTGTGATAAAAGTTTGATCAAAATATTTTCACTAGTTGGGAGTAACTTCTCTTAACTTTTATTTTTTCATTTATTTTAAATCTATTTTTTGGAGATATTTTATGAAAATAGGATGGGCTTTTACCGGTGCAGGACATTTGCTTAAGGAAAGCGTTGAAGCTATGGAAGAATTGGCAAAAGACAACGATTTGACTGTCTTTTTATCACAGGCTTCAGAAGAAGTTTTAAAGATGTACGGTCTCTATGATAGGGTTGTAGCTGTAACCGGTGGAAGATATAATGAACTTGCAAGCGATTCCAATCAGAAATTCAGCTTTCCAATTACAGGAAGGCTTTCACTTGGAAAATATGATTTGCTTATCGTATCACCTACTACTGCAAACACAGTTGCTAAGATAGTTCATGGAATTTCAGACACTCTTGTAACCAATGCTGTAGCACAAGCTGGAAAAGGTAGGGTAAGAACCCTTATGGTTCCTGTAGACATTGAACCTGGAGATGTTGAAACAATATTGCCATCAAAGCTTGAAAAGACAAAATGCCAAAAATGTGACGAATGTGAAGCAGCGTTGGCTTGTCCGAATGGTGCAATCATTGCTCATGAAGAGATTGATCTATTGAAATGCATTGGCTGTGGAACCTGTAATGACATTTGCCCATATGATGCAGTTTCAACAGGAAAAATCATAACTATGCATATGAGGGAAATTGATATTGAAAACACTCAAAAGCTCCAAAAAATGGAGGGAATCGAGATTTTCGACACTCCTCAAAGTCTTATGGATAGTTTAGATTTATAATTTTTCTATCCATTTAATTTTATTTTCATATATTTTTTCTATTTCATCACCTATTTTTAAATAATAATTAATTAACCTTTTACTCTTATTTTATTTTATCTTATCACCTATTTTCATCCAATAATTAATTAACCTTTTACTCTTATTTTATTTCTATCTCATCACCTATTTTCAAGCAATCATCGTATTCTCTTTTATCAAATTCAACTATATATTTCGCTGGTTTTTTAGGGATATGCCAATTCCATGGCTTTAGATTTGCTATTTCATAAACCCTATTGCTTTTATCAACAAAAACTAAGACTATCTCAAATCTCATGAAAAAGCTATGGATTGAAGATCTTTCCTTTTTATTTATTTTCTCAGGAATTTCAAAAAGCATTGGAACTTTTGCATTTTTTTTAAAGCACAGTCCCATTAGACGGCTGAAAAAAGTGTTGGCTATTCTAATATTTGCAATTTCTTCATTTGATTTTCTAAGTGTTATTGACTTCAAGTTTTTATTCGTTTTATTTTTATTAATTTTCAATATTTCAGTCATAATTCTATTATTTTCTATCTTTTCTCCATATTTATAAATATTTTCATTATTGAATAGTTTATTACACTTTAAAATCAATTTAAGAAACAAATAACAATTTTTTAATTTCACCTTTATATTATAATTATAATGTAATTATTATTTTTATAAATATTAATAATAATAAAGTTTATTTACATTCAAAATAAGAAATATATATCATAATAATATATATTCTATATATTTTGTTTCAATTTATTAAAATCATTAAGATAATGATATTTATCTTAATTTTCATGATATTAACCATTTTAATAAATTTAAAAAATCACATTTATTAGGAGAATCGATATGCCGTTAAAAGAGGCAGAGAAAAACTATGACTTTAAAAAGATAGAGGAAAAGGTCCAAAACTTTTGGGCAGATTCTGATATTTATGAAAAAACAAATAAATTGCGAGCAAATGGTCCACAATATTCCTTTTTAGATGGTCCTCCATATTGTAGTGGAAAAATCCATTTAGGAACTACCTGGAATAAGGTTATCAAGGATACCTTATTGCGTTACAAGTCCATGAATGGATTTTCTTTAAGAAGACAAGCTGGATGGGATACCCACGGATTGCCTATCGAACATAAGGTAGAGCAATTGTTAGGCATTGAATCCAAACAGGAAATTGAAGAAAAATACGGTATTGACAACTTTATCGACAAATGTAAGGAATTTGCAATGGAAAATAAGGTTGCAATGACTGAGCAATTCAAAAGCTTAGGAGTTTGGATGGATTGGGATAACCCTTATATGACCTTGGACCCTAAATATATGGAATCCGCTTGGTGGACATTGAAGAAGACTCATGAAAAGAACTTGCTTACCCGTGACCAAAGGGTAATCAGCTGGTGTCCTCATTGTCAAACTGCACTTGCTGCAGCTGAGATTGACTATACCGAAGGAGACGACCCATCCATTTATGTACGTTTCCCACTTAAGGAAAAATTAATCACAGATGGAGATTATGCTGATTTAAGACAATCTTTCTTGGTATGGACAACCACTCCTTGGACACTTCCTGGAAACTTAGCTATTTGTTTGAATGAAGAATTCGATTATTCTTTCGTAAAGGTAGATGAAAGATTGAATGAAAGTGGAGAAGAAATCCTCATCATAGCAAAAGAGCTATTGGAAACTGTTTTAGGTCCAATTGAAGTTATTCACAAAAACAAATTGCCAAATCCTAAATATGATCCTGAAGATGAAGAGTCTAAAGAAAAGAAATACATCATTGAGGAAGAGAAAGAAGTGATGTATGAGATAATTAAAACCGTAAAGGGATCTGAACTTTTAGGTTTGTCTTATGTTTATCCTTTAGCTGAGCAAGTACCTAAACAAATGGAAATTGAAGCTGAAAATAAATTGGTGCACACCACTTTCCATGGAGACCATGTGGAATTAGGTGAAGGTACCGGTTTTGTACACACTGCGCCTGGACACGGTCCTGAGGACTTTGAAATCGGTCAAAAAGTAGGACTTCCTATACACTGTCCAGTGGATGAAGCAGGATGTTTCACCGAAGATGGTGGTATCTATGCTGAAGGCTTTACCAAAGACTTGAATGACACCATTATTGCAGATTTAATTGCTCAGGATTTAATGTTTAAGCATGATACAATCAACCACAGATACGGTGTCTGTTGGAGATGTAAGACCCCTATCATTTACTTAGCTACTGAACAATGGTTCATTAAAGTACCTGAAATCAAGGAAAAGATGCTATCTGAAATTGATAGAGTTGAATGGGTACCTAAATGGGCTGGTGAAGGAAGATTCCATGATTGGGTAGCTAACGCTAAGGACTGGACCATTTCAAGACAAAGATACTGGGGTATTCCGATACCTATTTGGATTTGTCCTGATTGTGGTGAAATCAAGGTAATCGGTTCAGTTGAAGAGCTTAAAAATGAATCAATCAATGAAATCACTGCAAGTGATGAAGATTTAGTACACAGACCTTATGTTGATGACGTATTGATTAAATGTGATTGTGGCTGCGATTCACCTATGAAACGTATTCCTGATGTATTGGATGTATGGATTGACTCAGGAGTAGCAGGTTGGGCAGCTTTATACTACCCTCGTGAAGAGGAAATGTTTAATAAATGGTATCCTTATGACTTTATTTGTGAAGGACACGACCAAACCAGAGGATGGTTCTATTCCCAATTAGGAACTGGTGTAATTGCTTTGGACCAAGCTCCATATAACAAGGTTTTAATGCACGGATTCGTATTGGACGAAGAAGGTAAAAAGATGAGTAAATCCTTAGGAAATGTAGTTCAACCTGAGGAAGTCATTGAGAAATACGGTGCAGATGTACTCAGATTCTACCTTTTATGGGCTTGTAAGCCATGGGATGACCTTAAATTCGTATGGGATGAATTGAACAATGTCAAAAAGATGTTCAATATCTTCTGGAACGTATATGTGTTCTCAACCACTTATATGGCTCTTGACGAATTCGACCCAGCAAAATGCATAGTTGACGGTCCTGATGCAAATGTCACTTTAAGAAATGAGGACAAATGGATCTTATCCCGTGTAAATTCCCTTGCAAAAGAAGTGGGTGAAGCAATCAATGATGTGCACTTCCACTTAGCTACAAGAGCAATAAACAACTTCATACTTGAAGACTTAAGCAGATGGTATGTAAGATTGATTAGAGGAAGGACTTGGGTGGAAAGCGATGACCCAGACAAGTTAGGTGCATACTATTCACTTTACACTACACTCAATACCTTAATCCATTTAATGGCTCCAATTACCCCTCACTTATCTGAAGAGGTATATGAAAACTTGGTTAAAAACTTGGATGCTGAAGCTGCAGAAAGTGTTCATATGGATGATTGGATGTATGATGAATCCTTAATCGATAAGGAACTTGAAGCTAAAATGGATAATGTGAGAGATGTTATCGAAGCATCTGCAAGAGCAAGGGATGTTGCAAGATACAAGTTAAGATGGCCTGTAAGTGATATCACTGTTGTATCACAGGATGAGGAAATCTTGGAAAGCATATCCTCACTTGAAGACATTATTAAAGATCAATCTAATACAAAAGAAGTTATCACAGCTACTGAATTTGAAAACCTCACATTCATTGCAAAACCTAATCTCAAGACCTTAGGTCCAAGACTTAAGGGAGATATGGGAATTGTACAGAAATTCTTCGCACAAGCTAAAGCTGATGGAACAGGAAATTCCATTAAGGATAGCTTGGACTCTACCGGCAAGTATGTTGTAAGAGGAGAAGATAGAGAAGGCAATTTAAAAGAAATTGAACTCTCAGTTGATGATGTTCTTTATGAAACTGAGCTTCCTGATGATGTTGTAAGTGCAGAATTTGCTGGAGGAAATGTATTCGTGAATACTAAAATCACTCCAGAAATCTTATCAGAAGCTATGGCTCGTGAACTTATTAGAAGAATCCAAGACATGAGAAAGGACATGGACTTGGATGTTGAAGCCAATATCGGCGTTATGGTAAATACCAATGCTGAATTCAAGGAATTGGTTGAAAAGCAATCTGATTTAATAAGTGAAGAGGTAAGGGCTAAGTCACTTGTAATATTTGATGGTGAAGCTTGTGAAATCTGTACACTTAAAGGTACGGAAGAGAATGTTGATGATGATATTTCCATTGAATATTCAAAAGAATGGATTATTGAAGATAACAAAGTGATTATTTCTGTTGTTAAACTTATCTAAGGTGTTTTTATGACTTTAACAGATTCTGAAGTAAAATATATTGAAGGAATTCTCGGAAGAGAAATGAACGAATTGGAAGAGGGAATGTTAGACGTAATGTTCTCTGAACACTGTTCATACAAAAGTAGTAGGCCAATTTTAAAATTGTTCCCTACTGAAGGAGAAAACATAGTTTTAGGTCCTGGAGACGATGCAGGTCTTGTATCCATTACAGACGAGTACGCTCTTGCTGTAGGTATGGAAAGTCATAATCACCCTTCAGCTATTGAACCTTACGGTGGAGCAGGTACTGGTATTGGAGGAATCCTAAGAGATATCATTTCTATGGGTGCAATGCCGATTGCACTTCTAGACAGCTTACGTTTCGGTCCACTTGAAGACCAAAAGTCAAGATACTTGTTTGAGCATGTTGTTGAAGGAATATCTGACTATGGTAATAGGGTAGGTGTTCCAACTGTTGCTGGTGAGATTGAATTTGACGAATCCTTCAGAACAAACCCTCTTGTAAACGTATTGTGTGCAGGGCTTGTTAAAAAGGATGAAATCGTAATGGCAGTTGCTCCAAACATTGGAGATGTCTTCTTGCTTATGGGTGGAACCACTGGTAGAGATGGTATTCATGGGGTAACCTTTGCATCTGAAGAGTTAACCTCCAACTCTGAAACTGAAGACCGTCCTGCTGTGCAAGTGGCAGATCCATTCACCAAAAAGAGGGTGCTTGAAGCTTCACTTGAAATCCTTGAAAAAATCGATTGTTCCGGTGTAAAGGATTTAGGTGGTGGAGGTCTTACCTGTTGTGTATCAGAACTTGTAGACAAGTCTGGAAACGGTGCAGTTGTAGACCTTAGAGCTATTCCTCTTCGTGAAGAGGGAATGACCCCTTATGAAATTATGCTTTCAGAATCCCAAGAACGTATGATTTTTGTCATTAACCCTAAAGATGTTGAATTGGCTCAAGCCATCTGTGACAAGCACGAAATTCCTTCTGCAGTAATCGGTGAAGTAACTGATGGAAACCATATGGTTGTAAAGGATTTCGATGCAGAAGTGGAACTCCAAACATTATGTGATGTTCCTACAATTCTTTTAGCAGATCCACCTTCACTTGATAGGGAAATGAGAGAACCTGCTAAACCAACTGATTTGGTTGAAGTGGTAGATGGCCCGATAGATGAATCATTGATTAAAGTGTTGTCCTCTCCTAACATTGCAAGCAAGGAATGGGTTTACAAGCAATATGACCATGAAGTTCAAACCAGAACTGTTGTAAAACCTGGGGATGATGCAGCTGTATTGCAAATCGATGATGAAACCGCTGTTGCAATTACTGCTGATTCCAATACAATCCACACTAAATTGACTCCATACGATGGTGGAGCAGGAAGTGTAGCGGAAGCAATCCGTAATGTGGTTTCAATGGGTGCAAAACCTTATGCTGTTGTAGATTGCTTAAACTTCGGTAACCCAGAAACTCCTGAAATCCTCTGGCAATTCAAGGAGTGCATTAAGGGAATGTCTGACATTGCAGAGAAATTCGAAGCTCCTGTAATCAGTGGAAATGTAAGTTTCTACAATGAAACAGAAGGTATTAAAATCAACCCGACCCCTGCTGTAGGAGTTATCGGTGTTGAAAAGCTTTCAAGCATCAGAACACTCCCATTCAAGGAAGAAGGAGATAAAATCATCATTATCGGTAAGACTTATGATGAAGTTGAAGGTTCCGAATACCATAGAGAGGTACATTCTCTTGAACAAGGGGATGCTCCTAAAATCAGGATTGATGATGAATTGGCATCTGCAAACACCATTCTTGACTTGATTGAAAATGATGGAGATTATGTAAAATTCCTTGAAGGCGAAGATGAACTTGCAATAACCGCTACCCACGATGTATCCGCTGGTGGAATAGCTATTGCATTGTCTGAAATGGCTATGAGCGGCAAACTTGGTTGTGAAGTTGACATTAGCAAGGTTCCAGCTGAAGAAGGCATTAGCGACAATAACTTGTTGTTCTCAGAATCCCATGCAAGATTTATCATAACTGTAAGTGCTGATAAGGCAGATGAAATACTCGATTCCATTGATGTGGATGCTGCAATTATCGGTGAAGTCAAGGGAGATTCATTAGTCATTAAGAAAGATGATGAAACCATTGTAGATTTAGCTGTAGCTGACTTGGATGATGCTTATCATGGTGTCATTGAAAAGTATATGGCTTAATTTATAATATTTATCATTTCTTTTATTTTTTTATTAAAAATTTAATCTTATTTATTTTATTAGTTTATTTATTAGTTTATTAATTTATTTTATGGACGATAACATGAAGTTTATATCAAATTTAATTCCATTGGAATACGCTTTAGCTAAAATTGATGAGAATCAAAAGCTTATGGATACAGAAAAGATTCATTTGAAAGATTCTCAAGGAAGAGTTTTAGCCCATTCCATTTCCTCTTTTCATAACTCCCCTCCATTTGACAAATCTGCAATGGATGGATATGCAGTGATTGCAGAGGATACCTTTGGCGCTTCCAATAATGTCATTAAAGAATTAAAGATCATTGATAGGATTGGAGCAGGGGACTTTTCAGATAAAACATTATCCAATGGAGAAGCTATTGTAATAGCAACTGGTGCACCGATTCCAAATGGTGCCAATGCTGTTTTAATGAAGGAATTCACCTATGAAGACGGTGATAATTTAGAGATCCATTCACAAGTGACTCCTGGTGAAAACATCTCTCCAAAGGCTGAAGACATTGCTGAAGGAGATGAATTATTAGGTGCAAATGTTTTAATCAGACCACAAGAGATGGGCTTGATTGCTTCAGCCGGACACAGTGAAGTTGAAGTTTACAAAAAGCCAAGAGTCAAATTGCTAATCACTGGAAATGAATTGGTTGAACCTTCTCCAGAGCTTGACAAGGCTAAAATCATCAATTCCAATCAATTTACCATCGCAGCATTGATTAGAAGTGCTGGAGCTATTGTGGATATAGAACATGGTGCAGATGACTTTGATGCAGTTAAGGAAGCTATTGACAAGGCAACTAAGGAATATGATGTGGTAATCACCACAGGTGGAACCGCTATCAGCAAAGGGGATGTAGTCATTGAAGCGGTTAAGGAATTAGGTGAAGTTCTTTTCCATGGTGTTGCAATGAGGCCAGGAAAGCCTGTTGGTGCAGGTATTGTTAATGGAACCCAAGTGTTTATGCTTTCAGGCCAGCCTGTAGCTGCTATGGGCCAATTCGATATCATTGCAAGACACTACTTGTTTAAGATGCAAGGAATCGATTATTCTCATAAAATTGTAACTAGAGTATCTCAAGCTAAAATACCTTCATCTCTTGGTAGAACTGATTATATTAGAGCAGTAGCTGATGATAACGGTGTACACCATGTATTGAATAGAGGTTCAGGTATCATCAGATCTATGGTTGAAGCTAATTGTTATATCATTATCGATGAAAACCATGAAGGAATTGAAAAAGGAGACGAAGTTGATTTGATCTTCTTTAATGATATGGCATGGCCTACTCTTTAAAATTAAATTTTTTTTATTTTTTTTAAAAAAAGAATTTAGATAAGAATTTTTATTCTTATCTTAGCTATTTTTATTTCAATATTTTTATTATTTTAATTTATTAATTAATTTTTCAATTGAAATTTTTTTAAAAGTTTTTTTTTATTAACGACTTCTTTGTCCTAATTTATAGAATAGATAGTATGCAAAATAATCATTATGGTTATATCTGCTACTTCTGCTTCCTTCAGAATATCCATTTCTATATCCTTGATCATAGGCATAAGCTTCATTATATTCATTTTGCTCTTCTACATATTCGTCTTGAAGATTATTTAATTTCTCATCAAACTTTTCTTTGCTGAATTCGGATTTAGGGCTGTAGGAAACAATCTTTTTCATTGTATTATTTACATCATTTCCATCATAGGATAATGCATAGAATGTTTTGTTTGATTCAAAATAAAGATAAGTCACATCATGATTACAAATGCTTCTATGGCTGTAAAAAGCAACAGCATGATGTCCATCGATTTCCAACTCTTCAACATCATAAAGCTCATCAAGGGTTGATTCATAACCATAATTGTTTTTCAAGGACTTATCTGTTTCTAAAGTTACAAGTCCAAATGTAAATACATTATCCTTTAGATAATAATCGCTTTCATTTCTTCCCCCATCATACTCTGGAGGAATTTGGAAGTCTATATTGTTTATGGTGATATTCAGCCAATCTGAAGTATCTACATCACTTATTTCAGCACTTGCTGCACTAATTGCAAGAAGCGCTATAATCCCCATTGCACATGCTAAAAAAATAATTTTTTTATTCATGTTTTATTCTATAATGTTCATGTTTTTTAAAAATTTCTTTTTAAATTTTTATTGTTTTTCTTTTAAAAACTTTTTTCAATTACCAAAATCAGATAATTTTTTATATTATTCTTTAAAAATATATTCATAAAATATTAAATGGTGATATTGTGATTGAAAATAAAGAAAAGATTTATGAAATAATTTTAACAATTGCAGTTTTCTTTTTTTTACTATTTAATATTTCTATTTTAAGCACATATTTTGTTTATACTGTTTATGTTGGGGATTTAATTTATCTATTATTCCTTGAACTTATAGTTTCCTTTCTTTTAAGCTATAAATTTTATAAAACAATTCAATCCAAATTAAACAGCAGAACAAAAGATATACTTTTAACCATTTTTGTCACAATAGTTTTTTATGCGTATCTATTAGTGTTTTGGATATTTATTTTGGCAATGTTTTCAAAAATCGCCCCTTATATCCAAAATATTTTAGGAGCCATATTAAGTTTAATATTAATTATGCTAATTCCTATGAGTTTTCTTTTTACATTATTTTTAAGCTATAGATTTTATCTATATGTTGCTAGTGAGGAGTTATACAAGGTTTTAAAGGCTCAGGAAAAAAATTTCTTAAAAAGAGATCAAGAACAAACTATAAAATATTACGAGCATAATAGTCAACTAAGAGATAAATGGAATAGTCAGAAAACAAAATTTCTGCTTGCATATGTTATAGCGGTAATTATAATTTTAGCAATAAATAGCTTTTTAAGCTTAGGCATTGATTTAGGCCTGCTTTTAAAAGGATTTTTCATTTTATCAATAGGCATATTCTTATTAATTTATGATAAGAAAGTATTCGCATATTTTATGATTATTTTTGGTTGGATGGGGTTAGTTTTTCTGTTTAACAGTCTAGGGCATAATGGCTTTTTAGGATTGACTGTAAATCAAACTGATGCAATTTCCGGTGTTTTATTAGTTGTCGGAACTACTATAGCAATAGTGGTAGCAACCTTCTGGCTAAAATATAATGTTTAAAGAAATCTAAATAATTTTTAAATAATTACTTTTTTATATTATGAAAACTTAATAATATTATTCAATTAAATAAATCTATTAAAATAATGGATTTTTTATAAACTAAAACTTTTAAAAATTATCAATGTGTTAATATGAATGGTATATATTATTATGTGATAGCTTTCATTCTCATATGGACTATTGCAATTGTATTTAAAAGCCAACTTACAGATCATGGAGTTGAAGTCAATTTTCCTCTTTTGATGTGGAGAACACAGAGATTGAGGGGTTTTATAGATAGATTAGCCAATCGTGCTCCAAGATTTTGGAAATGGTATATGAACTTAGGAATCGTAATCTCAACTGGATTCATGATTCTTATGGCTGGGGCCTTGGTCTATTCCTTAAAGACATTGATGGATGCTCCTACAGTTAGCTTAGTCGTTCCAGGAGTTGAAGTTCCAGGTTCTCCTATATTCATTCCATTGCTTGCTGGACTTATTGCTATTGCAACAGTTCTGATAGTTCATGAATTCAGTCATGGAATATTATCAAGAGTGGAGAAGATCAATATAAATTCAATAGGTCTTTTATTGTTTGCAATTATTCCAGGGGCTTTTGTAGAACCTGATGAAGAGGAATTGAATGAATTAAGCCGTCCTGCAAAGATGAGGATTTATGTAGCTGGGTCTATGGCAAATTTAACATTGGCAGCTATTGCAATGATTATCATGATGGTTATTTCTTCATTTATCGTGCCTATGGTATTTGAAGATGACGGAGTTGTCATAAACAGATTGACTTCAGATGGAAATGCAATTAATCATATGTCTGAAGGAATGGTAATCAGGTCAATAAATAATCTTACTGTAAATGATATGACATCTTTCCAGAAAGCTATAAACACCTTAAAGCCAAATGAAACGGTTAATATTCACACGGATCAAGGGGATTACAGTTTCCAATTGAAATCCAATCCTATGAACAGGTCCCTAGGGTTTATGGGAGTCCAAGTCAATGCAAACAACGTTATTGCTGATGGATTTGACAATCAGTTCTACACTCCTTTATTATGGCTTTTAATGCCTTTAAGTGAGCTACTGTTTTGGATTTATTTCCTGAATTTTGCTATAGGCACTTTCAACTTGCTTCCAATGAAACCTTTGGATGGAGGTCATTTGCTTGAAAATCTATTATCCTATATAATGCCTGAAAGTGCATATAAGCCAATTGTAACATTCATGTCTTTCTTTATGGGAATAATCATTGTGGTTAGTCTGGTTGTCGGCTTGGTTGGGGCGCCATTCTAACGTAATTATCATTTTATATTTTCTTTTATATTTTTTTTCAATGATAACTTTGTTCGTATTTTATCAAACCAAAACTTTATATATATAGAAAAACATATAAATAAATGTTTAAGCAGTTACGAACTAATAATACTTTAGTTAGGAAAATATGCTAAAATGTAATACATAAAATGTTATGTATAAAAATTATTCAATTAAATATTTTGAGGAATTGAAATGAAAGCAAAAGCACAAAAAATAGGTGACGGAGTATACTGGATTGGTGTACTTGACTGGGATATAAGATCTTACCACGGATACACTTTAGATGGAACCACTTACAACGCATACATTGTATTTGGTGAAAAGGTAGCTATTATTGATAACGCTTATCCTGGAAAAACTGAAGAAATGATGGCTCGTATCGAAGACGCATTTGAACAAGAAGGCAGAGAAATGAAAGTAGACTACATTGTTCAAAACCACGTAGAAAAAGACCACAGTGGTGTCTTATACGACTTATGGAAAAAATTCGATGCACCAATTTACTGCAGTAAAATCGCTCAAGGCGGATTACTTAGACACTACCCTAAATTAGAAGGTGCAGACTTCAACATCGTAGGAACTGGGGACTCCCTTGACTTAGGCGGTAAAACCTTAGCGTTCTTAGACGCTTTCTTGCTTCACTGGCCTGACAGCATGTTCACCTTACTTGCAGAAGACGGAATCTTATTCCCTAACGATGCATTTGGTCAACACTTATGTTTCGCTAAAAGATTTGACACTGACATTCCAGAAGTTGTACTTATGGATGCAGCACAAAAGTTCTACGGTAACTTAATTACCCCATTATCCAAAAAAGTACTTAATAAATTTGATGAAATCATTGAATTAGGCCTTTTAGAACAAGTTAAAATGATTGCTCCTTCCCACGGACAAATCTGGACCGACCCAATGAAAATCATCGGCGCTTACAGTGACTGGGCAACCGGTAAGAGAGCAGAAGACAAAGTAACCATTGTTTACGATACCATGCACTACTCTACCCAAAAAATGGCTCACGAAGTTGCTGAAGGAATCATTGCAGAAGGATACGATGTGGAAATGTACTTCTTGCACGAAGATGAAAGAAGTGAAATCGTAAAGAGCATCTTAACCAGTAAGGCAGTTGCTTTCGGTATTCCAACCATTAACGATTTCCCATTCCCAAGCATTGGTGACATCATTTACTACTTGAAAGGTCTCCACTTCAACAGAACTGGATTCAAAAGACCTGCTGTTACCTTCGGTTCCATGGGAGGAAGAGGTGGAGCTGTAGAATTCATCGCAAACGAACTCACTGAATGTGGATTCGAAGTTCTCGACCAACAGGAAATCTACTACGTACCTAATGGTGAAGACGATGAAACCAGCTTCAAATTAGGTCAAAAATTAGTTGAAGAAGCTAAAAAATTAGAACTTTAATTTCAGATCTTGATGATTTGAATTAAGTATTTGTAAGAAATATTAATTATTGTAAAAAATTTTTAAATTCATTTCTTATGAATACACTTTTTTTATTTATTTTCAAAACTCTCTTAACATATGTTATTTTTTAAATCTGTTCGTATTTTTTCTCTATTTTAGATATTTTATAACGAATGTTCGTATTTTTAACTAAAAAACCATATAATTTTTAAAAACTATTCGTACTAAAATCTAATATAATAAAACATTTTGTAAACATAAGAACAAGTATATATGTAAGAAAGTTTATACTATAATTATCAAACAATTTTTTGTTATAGTATGTTTAAAATTTTTTATGAATTTTATATAAATGTTATACAGAATTATAAAATGTTAAAAATTTTTATTTTTATGAGGGTTTAATATGGAAAATGAAGAAAAGACCATTCAACCAAAAGCAATTCAAATTTTTGCAAAGGCTCCTGGTGAGCTTGGTGTAAATGTAGTTAAAAGTCCAGTGAAATTAACAATTCTTTCAATGTTGAAAGACACTGATATGGAATTTGATGAGATTGTTAAAAACACCGGCAAATCCAAATCTACCATCTCCGTTCATTTGAAATCATTAAGGGAAGATGGAATCGTAAGCTACAGATTTGATGCAAACGATCACAGAAAGAAAATATTCTTCATCAATTCAAAATTCTTAGGTGAAGTCCAGTCTGGAGACGAAAAGGAATTGGAAGAAAGACAAGCTGAATTCCTGGTTAAAAATATCATGGATGTCGACAACTTCAAGTTCTCTTTCCTATTGTTCCACACCTTAAGGTCTAACTTAATTCAAGAGGGAATCAATATAAACCCTGTATTGAACCAATCAGGTAAGAATATTGGATCAGCAATGTATGAAAAGCTTTACGAAGAGGACATCAACAAGTTCTGTGACAATATCATCCAATTCTGGGATGACAATGGTTTAGGCAAACTCGAGATTGAATTGGGAGACATCATTAACATTACTGCTTATGAATGTTTCGAATGCAGTTTGCTTCCTAAGAAAGGAAAACCAACCTGTTACTTAGATGCGGGTATTTTTGAAGCATTATTTGCAAACTATCTCAAGAAAGATGTTGATGTAACTGAAGTTAAATGTTTCACCATGGGTGACGACTGCTGCAAATTCTTAGTGGAATCCCCAGATGGAGAAGCTTTCGCTTATTAAATAATTAATTTTTCAATTAATTATTCTTTTTTATTTTACTTTTTTTACAATTTTTTCAATCATTCTATTTTATCCTATTCCTATTTATTTTTTCTATTAATTTTCTATTATACGCATGATTTTAAATTTGATTGCAATATTAAACTGAAAATGGATTTAACAACTTAAAATCAATTTTTTATAATAAATATTACCTTTCAATTGCTCTTTCTAAAACCTTTTTATATAACTTAATCCTAATATAATTGTAATGTCAGACTCATTATTTTGTCCCAATTGTGGGATGCTTAAGAAAAATTGCGTATGTGGAAAATACGTTGCAGATAGGACTAAAAAACCTTATCAAAAGAAGGAAAAGAAATCTCAAAGTTCTTCTTCAATCAATAATAAATCTAAAGGCGCTAAAGGGCTTTATCAATATGAAAATAAAAAGCCTGTAACTGTTAGCGAAGAACCGGACGTTCCTATTGCAGAGGTTTATGATATTGCAGAGCATGATCTTCCTCAAGAAGTCATTGATAGATTAAAAGAGGAGTATCCTGAAATTCCAGAACAGATAATCGAGAATTTCCCATTTGAACAGCCAAGGGAAGGCCAGCTAGAGATCATTGCAGACATTGAAGAGGCAATTTCAAAAGGATATAAATACATAATATTGGAGGCAGGTACAGGTACTGGAAAATCAGCTATTGCTTCCACATTGGCTCGTATGTATGAATCTGCATATATTTTGACAATGACTAAACAGCTTCAAAAGCAATATGCAGATGAGTTTGATTTCCCTCTTGTAAAGGGAAGAGGCAACTTTGACTGTTTAAAGGATGGGTTTGAAGTTACATGTGATATGGGAGCTTGTAAGACAGCACCAAAGTCTTCAAAGTTCTTCTGTCCTTATGGAATAAGCAAAAATCCAACACTAACTGGGGAATTGGCTTTTCAGGATTCCTTTGGAAGCGATGTGTTCTTCCAAACAACTGATCACTGCAAATACTGGCAACAAAAGGCAAATGCTATCAATTCTCCAATTACATTGATGAATTATGATTATGCTATCTTGGAGTTGAATTATGTAAAGCACTTTGGAAAAAGAAGCTTGCTTATTCTTGATGAGGCACATAACATTGAAGACAAGTTAATGAGAACAATGGAGATAAATTTATATAATCGCCAGCTTGAAAAGGACATCAAGAAAGTCATAAGTCCGCAAACTCTGAAAAGCGCTGAAAAAGGCGAATGGATAATGGAAATTGATGCAATTCAAGGTCATTACTCAGATATTGAAATAAAGGATTTGCCTACCAACAAGGCAGATAGGATAAACTCCACCATTGGAAAGTTGAAGGCTCTTAAGACCAATCTTGAAAAGGAACCTGGAAATTGGGTGATTGATGCAGATGAGCATGGAGTCTCATTCAAGCCACTTAGAGTCAATCATTATGCAGAAGATTATCTGTTCAAGCATGGTGATGTTGTAATCTTCTTAAGTGCAACAATCTTGTCTCATAAGATGTTTTCAAAATGGTTAGGACTCGATCCTCGTGATGTTTATCATATTCAAGTTGATAGCCCATTCTCTGTTGAAAAAAGGCCAATCGAATTGAATTTAGCTGGAAAGATGTCTAAGAATAGGGTAAAGCAATCAGCACCTAAATCCATTGAAATAATGCAGAAAATATTGAAAAGGCATGAAGGGGAAAAGGGTTTGATCCATACCCACAGCTATAAGTGCCAACAGTACATCATCAATAACCTATACAACAACAGATTGATTGCACATGGAACCAACAATAGGGAAAGGGTCTTGCAATTCTTTGAAGAGGATGAAAACCCATTGGTTCTTGTTAGCCCATCCATGAGTGAAGGTGTTGACTTGCCTTATGACAAATGCAGATTCCAGATAATCTATAAGATACCGTTCCCATACCTTGGTGATAAGCAGATCAATATGAGAATGAAAAAGGACCAAAGATGGTATGCATATAAGACTGCAATGACTTTAGTGCAGACTTATGGTAGAGGAATGAGAGCAGATGACGATTCATGTGTTACTTATATCCTCGATTCAGATATTCAAATGCTCCTTAAGAGTCCTTTGTACAAGTCATTGATTCCAGATTTCTTTAAGGAAGCTATTGTAATCAATGATGATCGTATTATTTAACTCCGCTTTTCCAGGCCTTCGGCCTGCAAAACCGGAACCAAAACTTTTTTTCTCATTATGAGTGATAAAATGGTAGAAAGAGAAGAAATTGAAATAGAAGGAATTCCTATAATTCTAGAGAGGAAGAATATAAAGAACCTATACCTTAGAATCAAGCCTGATGGCACTGTTAAGGTTTCTTCTCCAATGAGATTATCCGATGAAGCTATAACTGATTTTGTATTGTCAAGAATAGATTGGATTAAAGATACAAGGGCAAAGATGCTTGAAAACCCACCAAAGCCTAAAGTGAAATATAAGGATGGGGAAACCCACTATATTTGGGGTGAGCCATACACTCTCCAGTTAATCAGCAATGAAGATGTCAAAAAAGCTTTTTATGATAGTGATAAGTCCATTATTTATCTCCCAGTTCCTAAAAGATCCAATATAAAGCAGAGAGAAAAGATATTATTTGAACTTTATAGGGATGAAATGAACAGAAATCTTGACTATTTCCTTGAAAAGTGCACATATTTTGTTGGAAAGGAGCCAAAGGAAGTTAAAATCAGAAACATGAAAAATTGGGGTAACTGCAGAAAGGACAATAGAGTTACCTTAAATTTAAAATTGGCTAAAAAACCTCCAATCTGCACAGAATATGTATTGATTCATGAATTGTGCCATTTGATTGAATTCAATCATGGCCCAAGATTCAAGGCGCTTATGGACAATTTCTGTCCGAACTGGAGAGAGATAAAGAAATTATTGAATGAAGAGCAATAATTGTTGAAAATAAAAGAGAATATTTAAATAGAACCAATACAAACCAATACTATAAAAATTATAATAAATATTAGGGGTGATATGATGGAAGTATTAGGTTATCAACTGATAAAACTAGACAGTACTCATTATGATGCTACTGTACTTGCCAAATATGAAAAATTGGAAGATATTTTAGAGGCATGTATAGAAAAAGGATTAGATATTGTATTGTTTAATGAAGGGAAACTAATTTTAGAATCAATAGAATAATTATTTTATTATTAGAATAATTATTTTATAATTCTATTATTATTTTTTTATTTTATTTTATTCTTTTATTTTATTTTTTTCAAATATTTTTTAAAAATAGCTATTTTTTTAAAACGGACCTAGGGGGATTTGAACCCCCGACCTTGGGATCCGAAGTCCCACGTCATAATCCTGACTAGACTATAGGCCCAAAAGAAATTTTTTGACATTACTGTTATATAAATATCAATAATTTGTCTATTATATTAATTTATTTATTATCTTTTTTAAAATTTTAGTTTTAATGAGCAATAAATTTTTATTTTTAGTTAAAAATATTAATTATATTAAATAAAAATAGATTTAGATAAAATTTTTAACATTTTGTGATTATCATGCTTACCAAAAGAATTATTCCTTGTTTAGATTGTGACCTGCAGGTTCCAGAAGGCAGAGTGGTGAAGGGAGTTGAATTTAAACAAATCCGTTATGCTGGAAATCCAGTAGAGCTTGCTACCAAATATTACGAAGATGGAGCAGATGAGATTGTTATATTGGACATCACAGCTTCCCATGAACGCAGAGGAACCATGGTGGATGTTATTGAAAGATTAACTGAAAATGTATTCATTCCAATTTGTGTAGGTGGAGGAATAAGAAAGGTAGAGGATTACACTCGCATGCTTAAGGCAGGTGCAGACAAATGCTCTACAAACACTGCCGCGATTCACAATCCTCAGCTATTGACAGATGCCTCCAAGGTTGTAGGTTCTCAAGCGGTTGTAATAGGAATTGATGCTAAAAGAAGATATGTTGAAGATGACAAGGAAGCTGCTAAAGGCAAGACCATTGTAGATACGGATAAAGGTGAAGTATGGTTTGATTGCAGTATCTACGGAGGAAGGGAATTCACTGGCATGGATGCAATTGCTTGGGCTCAAGAGTGTCAAGATAGAGGTGCAGGTGAAGTTCTTCTCACTTCAATGGATGGGGACGGAACCAAGGACGGTTATGATCTTGTCCTTACAAAAGCAATCAACGATAATGTGGACATTCCTGTAATTGCATCAGGTGGGGTAGGAAACCCTCAACACATACTTGAAGCTTTTGAAATAGCTGATGCGAGTGCAGCACTTGCAGCAAGCATTTTCCACTTTGATGAGTACCCCGTTCCAGTAGTTAAAAAGTTCTTGAAAGAAAAAGGGGTTCCAATTAGGGAAACTTTCTAGTTTACATAACATTTTTAAGATAGTGATTTAAGATAGTGAAAGCATGACCAATCTCAAATTCAATTCATTAATCAATCTTAAGTTGACCCAGGAATCAGGTCAAACTTCACAAGCTCCGTGGAGGCATAATTCAGTTGGAGATATGGATGAGTTTAATGAATTAATTTACTTAAAAGTTCCTTCAATTATTAATGAACTTAATGATGAAACTATTAATTTAAATGAACTTCCAATTCTTTTAAAGCTATCACAAGACAAATCTAATTTTAATGAATTTTCTTATCTATATGAGTTTCCTAAAAAATTAGGAAATCATCAATTTTCTCAAATTCTTGATGAAAAAAACTTATCAATGAATGAAATCAAAAACATAGAAACTGAAATCAAAAAAGAATTGGTCAAAATCTATGACTTAGACTTTGACTTGGAAAAATTCTATGAATTTCTGTTGGACGATGAGAAATTGGCTCCTTCTGTAGATTTTTGCAATGGCTTGAGATTATTCATTGCAAAAGACCCATTTGAATCCATTATCTCTTCAATATGTTCTGCGAACAATTCCATTGCACGCTGGACAAAGTCAATTGATAAGATAAAGCACAATTGGGGAGAAAAAGTGGAGTTTGATAGTGGAATTTTTTATGGATTCCCAAGTCCAAATCAGTTCTTGGACTTTTATGATACTCCAATTGAAGAAGCTGATGCAGATGGGCACAGTTATGAAATAGACTGCTATACCCATAATCTGAAGTCATGTGGTGTTGGCTATAGGGCACCTTATATGAAAAAGGCAAGTCAATTGATTCTTGATGAGATGGAATTGAGTGATATTTTCAATATGAATTATGAAGAGGCATTTGATTTGATTTTAAAGATGCCAGGTGTAGGTCCTAAAGTGGCAGATTGCATATTATTATACGGCTTTGGTTTTGAAGAGGCTTTTCCATCTGATGTTTGGATTAAAAGGATCGTGTCACATTTATACTTTGATGGGGAAGAGATTTCCGCTGATAAGACAAGAGAATTTGGAATAGAGTATTTTGGTGATTATGCAGGGTATGCTCAACTCTACTTATTCCATTATGCACGAAAATCTGGTTTGATGGAAACAATTAAAAAATAATAATTTTAAATATAAAGTTAAGGTTTTTATAATGAATAGAAGATTTTTAGTATTAGTATTATTTGGAATTAGTTTATTTTTATTGGTATCTTCAGTCAGTGCTGAAGATGTTGGTTCTGATGATTCCAATGCAAATATTGAAGTTTTTGGAGGGGAGCAATCAATTGAAACTTCTGAAGTTTCTAGTGATGATGCTAATTCAGATATTTCTTCAGATACTCTTGACAATTCCTCAGAGAATGCTAGCAACAATGCAAGCATTGATTCTTCAAAAGTTCCTTCTAAGTTTTCATCCACTAAAAATATTAGTTCAACTTATGGAAAAAAAGCCAAATTCTCTGTAAAAGTCCTTAATAATGAGGGTAAAGCTATTAATCATACATTAGTGTCTTTTAAGGTTTCTGGAAAAACATATAATCGTTACACAAATGCCAGCGGAATAGCTTATGTTTATCTTAACTTGAATGCAGGAAAATATGCAATCAAATATAATGCAAGTGGCATTTCAGGTAAAAACTACTTAACTGTAAAGAATTATTATAAAATAACCAATTACAAATGGAAATCAGGGGCTAATGTCTTAAAGAATAAAAGGATTAAGGCAAATGTTCCAAATTCTGCTCTTGTAAGAAAGATTATTAAACTTGCAAAATCGGGGACTCCTGTAATCAAATTCAAAGGAGGAAATGGCAAGGTTGTTTTCATCACTGCAGGTTGCCATGGTAATGAGATACCTTCTCAAGTTGCTGCAATGAAATTGATCAAGTATTTGGAGACTCATTACATTAAAGGAACAGTTTATGTAATGCCTTTCATGAATCCTAAGGGAACTGCAGCAAATGTCAGGGATTACAAGGGAGTTCACTTGAATAAAAAGGCTAATAAGAAGGGAACCATCTCCTATAAGACAGTCCGATTGATTAAGAAGTTCAAATGTGATGCTTACGGTGATTTTCATGCTACAAGGCCAGGTGGAAAACCAGGCAGGAATCTTGTTTTTGGAACATATAAGCCAACTAAAAAAAGTGCAACAATCGCCAAATACATTGCCAAAAATGCAAAGGTGAAATACAAAATTTATAAAAGAGCAGGAGCGGAGTATCCTGGAGCTTTAGAGGACGAAGTTAATTTGAAAGGGATTCCTGCTGTAACTTGTGAAGTCCTTAGTCCTCATGGTAAGATTAAAAAAGGGTCTGTTTCCAAATCATTATTGATGATGAAAACACTTTTGAAATACAATAATATTCTTTGATTTTAAGATTTAAGGCCTAGATGGCCTTATTGCTATTTTTTTAAATTAAACTAACTGTTTATTTTTCACTCTTCAAACTCTTTTTCAAGCAATATGGTAACTGGACCATTGTTCAATAGGCTTACTTTCATGAATGCTCCAAAGACTCCAGTTTCGCATGGGACGTCTTCACTGCATTTTTCTACAAAGTAATCAAATAATTTGGTAGCTTCATCCGGTGCCAATGCCTTATGGAATGAAGGTCTGTTCTTTTTGGTCTTTCCATATAATGTAAATTGAGGAACAAGTAAAAGTTTTCCCCCTATGTCTTGCACCGACCTATTCATTCTGCCTTCATCATCAGGGAATATTCTGAGTTTGCATAGTTTTCTTGCTAAATATTCAACTTCTTTTTCAGTGTCTTTCTGACCAAAGCCGACTAAAACCATTAATCCTTCATCAATTTGGCCTGTGATTTCCCCTTCAACCTCTACGCTGGCATTTGTTACTCTTTGAATGACTAGTTTCATTATTATTCTCCAAAATTCTCTATATATTCTTATTTAATTCTTATAATTTAAAATTTTACTATTGCCCTTTTTTTACTTTTTTTTTTTAATTTGGATTATATTTTTCTCCAATTTTCATTGTTTCATTTTTAACTGTTTCAAATGAAACATTTATATCATATAAAAGACAATATAATTTTGAAAATGATAATTTTTTAATTTTCAAAGTAGGTGAAATTATGAAAGGTGAAGAAAATCAAGGTCTTTGGGATAATTCTCCTTTAATTGCATGGATTCATAATTTATCTAAAAATCATTTTAAATATCTTAAGTCAAAGATTGATGAGTTTGATTTAGGTCATGAAGTAAGGTATATCATGATGATTTATGACAATCCTTGCATTTCACAAGATGATTTGGCAAATATGTCTGGCCAAAGCAAAGGAAACATTGCCAAATCCTTAAAAAAATTAGAAGAAGACGGTTATATTGAAAGAGAGGTTAATCCAGAAAATAGGCGGAAATACATGTTGAAAACCACTTCTAAAGGTGATGAATTCGTTCCTAAGTTTAGACAAATCTCTAAGGATTGGGAGAAGGAAGTGGGGATAACAGAAGATGATCAAGAGCTTATTGAAAGGATTAAGGAAATAGCTCTTAATAATATGAAATTGGTTGAAGATTTATGAGTTTAGGTTCTGAGTGATAGTATGAAATTTGATGCAGAAAAATCAGTAGTGTTGGTTTCATTTCTCACATCATTTTTTGCTGTGTTTTTAGCTGTAGGTATAGTAATTGGTGTTCCATCAATTGCAAACGAGTTTGGAATGAACAATGTTGTTCAAAACTGGATTATTACAATTGCATTGCTTGTTGTAGCGGTTTTCACACTTCCTGCAGGGCAGTTGTCTGGCAAGTTTGGTGTAAAAAGATCATTGGTGATAGGTGTATTGATTTTCCTCTTCGGTTCAATAGGAGCATGCTTATCATTTTCTTCAGAGTCATTCTTATTTTTCAGAGTAATTCAAGGTATAGGTGGAGCATTTTCCAATGTAGCATCTATGGCAATGGTTGTGCAAGCTATCAAACCTCAAAATAGAGGTAAGGCCCTTGGACTAACTGTAACTGGTGTTTATTTGGCAGGTTCCCTTTCTCCTGTAATATGTGGATTTTTGGTTTATAACTTAGGATGGAGATCCATGTTTTACTTTACAATTCCATTCTTTGTAGTTTGTATCGCACTTATGCTTTTAAAAATTCCAGGGGATTGGAAAACCTATGAAAACGATAAGATTGACAGTTTAGGTTACATTATTTATGGAATAGGTATCTTATTGTTCATTTATGGATTTACAAGCCTAATGACCACTTTAGGCAAGCTTTGTGTAGCAATAGGATTTGTTCTCCTTTTAGTATTTGCATATTATGAAACCAGAGTCAACACTCCTGCATTCAATATGAGATTGTTTAAAAACATGAAGTTCACTTCATCCAATATTGCAGCATTATGCAGTTATCTTGCAATAGCGTCACTCACTACAATATTGAATTATCATTTCCAATATGTTAGAGGATGGAATGCACAAATGGCTGGGCTTATCCTAATAGTCACCCCTATCATTATGGCAATCATGGCTCCTAATTCAGGAAGGCTCTCTGATAGGATACATCCTCAAAAGCTGGCAGCTATTGGTATGGCAATTGCAACCTTGGCACTTTTGATTTTAATATTCCTGGATGCAAGCACTCCGATTTGGCTCATAGTCATTGCAATGATTTTCCAAGGTATCGGTATGGGACTCTTTACAACACCAAATACTAATGCAATCATGAGTTCAGTGCCTCCAAAGGAGAC